>Ga0209628_10000104_pt1 | contig 45358 bp, 31 predicted proteins | sample TergutCu122P4_FD_187285 | JGI IMG/M metagenome (GOLD analysis project Ga0209628, IMG submission 187285) | Cubitermes ugandensis P4 segment gut microbial communities from Kakamega Forest, Kenya - Cu122 P4 (SPAdes) (version 2) | ecosystem: Host-associated > Arthropoda: Insects > Digestive system... | reverse complement strand
TTTGATTGATATTTAATTTTTTTGCATTTAAAAATTTTTCTATCGGCACAATATCTTCTGCTAAAAAAATATCTGCCTGCACGATGTCAATTTTATTGCCCTTTTTTACGTTTGCAGTATGCCCGTAACCGATAGTCCAAACTCCCGCAGGACAAAGATATGCGGTTAATTTTACGCCCTCAAACTCTTTTATAAGGTTAATTCCTTTTTCTGTTGTTTTCATAAATATTAATTATTATTGTCATTTTTATTAATTTTTTCTAAATATTCCAAAACTTCTTTTTCTTTGACTGATTTTAAAAATTCCAATAAATCTTTTGCGCTTCTGTTTGTTGCTTTTTGCAATTTGTCATCTGCGCTTTCTCTAATGCTTTTAAATTCCGTGTAAATTTGCCAAAAAGTTACTACACCGAGAAAATAGGGCAAATCTGGTATAAAATTATGATAAGAAATAATATAATAAGTTGTTATCATATCAGCAAACACCGCCATTGCCATACTGCCAAAGTACAAGATAAATTTTTGCGTTGTCTGGCGATATTTTTCAGATATTCTGATTAAATTATTTTTCTTTGCTTTTTGAATGCCAACAATCAAATCAATGCCGATTGCAAGCATCATTAACACGAAACAAAGAACCATAAACCAACTGTCTTTAAACAATAATTCTAATACTTTATCTAATTTTACCATAAATACTATTTATAAAAATTTTTAAACAACTACCGCTGTATATCCACTTACATTCGGAAATTTACTTTTAAAAATATTTATCAAATTCAATGATTTCCCCTCTATAATTCTATCGGAAGTATTTGGCACTTTTGAAAATGAATTTGCATCTACAACTATGCTTGTCCAATCAATATCTCCTATAATAATTTTTTTCAAGGAAACAATATTAAATGAAGGATTTTGAAATACACTAAATGTCCCATTAAGATTTCTAAAATTTGATAAATCTAATACCTGTATTGCTGTGTTCATAAGTATTTCCCCTTGAATATTAACAATATTTTTTAAACCAATTAAATTGATAGAGGATAAGTTTGCTACATTATAAAGAAAACTTGCAGGTATAATTGTTGCTGCATTATAACTACTCCCAAAAGTTATGTGTTTTATATCAAGTTTTTTTACAACAATACCATTAATTGTTACATCTCCAGTTGTAGTTCCCTGATTATTAGACAAATTTGCTAATGTGGTATTACTTAATTCAAAAGGATGATAGACATTTACAGTATCAATGTAATAACTTGCTATAATTCCTGTGTCATTTGCTCCTACAAAATAATCAAAACTATATCTTTTACAAGTTGCAGGAATTAATATTTGAGATTGAGCAGAAGTTGTTTCGCCAATTATCTGTATTGCATTATCAACAAATGTACTTCCATTTTCAGTTGTCCTCTCCACTTTCCATTCACTATAATTTGCTCCAAACTGAAAAGCAGGAGTAATTGTAAGATTTAAACCCGAAGTAAGACCATTATTACCGCTAATTTTTATAAGTTCTTTTCCATTGCTGTTAAACCTCTTATATAAATGAGCAATAATATCTACATTATTGTCGGACAAAGTGAGCATTCTTGTAACATCATAAACCAAATTTTCGGGACGTACCACATCATTAATTGCTTTATCTACATAACTTCTCTGTACAATAGGGTCGGTTATATGAGTATTACCGAGTTCTCCAAGTGTTATAATATTTCCAGCAGCATAAACCGTTTTTACTGTCGCTGTTAAACCTTTTCCATTAGCATCAGGGATACCCTCGCCTGCAACATCTGTATTAAAAATATCTGTTGTAGGAAATTTTTGCGGATCTCCAAGTACCAAAGTAGAAATTGTAAAAGTAACCCCATTCTCTAAATGAACAACTTGACCAATAACAGGTTGTAACATACCAAAATTAGTTACAACAATTTGCACAATCTTAAACCTCTCGCTATCCGCTGCCATAATAACAGGAGTAGCCAAAATTTCGGGACTTACGCCACCGCCGCCCGACTTAAAAGAGCCAATAAATTCCAACGCTGCCGTCAATGCCGCAACACTCAAAGGCGCAGCAGCACCATCAATAATCAACTCTTTGGCAGGTATTGAAATGGTATTAAAACCATTTGATAAAGAAACCTGTAAATCACCCTCTCTATCAACAACATCAAGGTTAAAGTTCGCAAACTTGCGGGAAGTGCTAATAACCTTGCCTTGTGCATTTGTGGTAACAAACTCTATTACCTTATCACTTATTTTGTTAATCTTAAACATAATATATTATTTTTATTTATTTTCAAATTCCATATCTGCGTATTGGCAGTTTTAATTTCTTTGTGTGTCTGTTTAATTGTCCCGTTAGTGTCGTCAGTTCCTTTTCTGCCAAAGATAACTTTACCGCTGCCTCACTCGGAAATACTTCCAACAACCAACTTCCAATTATATGATTTATTATTATCTCAAAAGTTGTGTTATCAATCTGATACCTTACCTGCTCCGAAGCCCAATCTGGTCGCTCTATTATAAAATGTACTGAATTTTCACTAAAATTATTTGGCAGCGGCATAAAATCCGCTTTGTTATTTTCATCCTCACCATCAGGGTTTATTGCAATATAATATTTATCATTATACTTAATTAATTGTCCTTTTTTTATTGTGTTGTCTTGCAGTGTTGTTATTTCTACTGCCGTTTCATCAAATCTATATGCCTCAACAGAAATATTTTGTGTAAAACACTGCAACCTATCAAAAACAACGTTCATTGCATTTTTTATATAACTGTCAAAAATTTCTTCATCATCTTGTGTCAATTCTATTATATCGGAAAGTCGCTGTTGTCCGTCTGGCGAAAAACGTGTTTTGCCCATATAAGATGTCCGTTTATAAACCTCTCTAACAACGTCTTTTATCGGAAACCAAACGTGCATTATCTTAATATTTTTATTTCCACAACTCATTTTCTTTCTAAACTTATTCTTGTTACTAATTGCTCCTGTAAAATCTTTTGTCCATTCACATCGCCAAAAATTCCTAAAATCTTTATCGCCGCCTGCATAATAACATATTCAACCAACCTGTTTGGCATATATTCTGCCAAAGTTCTCGGTATATACCAAAAACTCTCAATATAATCCATTGTGTCCGCAGCAGAATATAACTCTAAATGATTTTTATTTACTACCGCAACGGGCTTTACGCTTTTTCCCCTTGTAAAAGGGTTTTTTTGCAACTTATAATCAGGGTGCGTATGCGAAATAATATTTATTCCGTCATTACATTCACGCTGCCACGATTTAAGTTTTACGCTTACCATTCTCAAAAAATTCTTTGGCAATTTTACAATCATTATAAAACCGCCATTATCATCAACTATTTGAAAGGCAGGCGTTATCTGAACACGAACAATAGAGGCAAGCCACAAAGGTAACATCAGAAGTACCTCATCGCTTGCCTCATTAATCGTGTTATCAATATAGGTTTCTATCGGCTTTTTTATATCATCGGCAGGCAAAACAAAGTTAGCGTTTTCAAAATTTGAAAACTCCTCTAACTTCACCTGTACAGCCCTTATGATTTCTTGCCGTGTCATAATAATTTAATTACTTTAAATTACTAAAACCTATTCCTTTGCTCTCTGCAAAAGCAACAATCGCTTTTTTGCTTTTCAACTCTTCCTCTTTTGCTCCGTGATTTTTTACAAGAAAATCAATCGCCTCTTGTGTCGTTGTAATCACAGGAACATCAGTAACAGCAGCCGCTGCGGGTATAAAAGCGGGCTGCCCCTGCTCTAAAACAAACTTAATTTGAAAATCGGGGTGTTTTTCCAAAGCCGACTGAATTTTTTCATCAGAAGTCATTAAAAAACCATTTTGTCCAGAACGCATTCCCGAAACAAATGTAACAGGTATATGTTTATTGTCAATCTCTAACAATGTACCATATTTGTGTCCATTTTTTAAAACATATTTTTTTGTTCCCATATTATATATTATTATTAGTTATAAAAAAATAAGCGTGTGGAGAATTATGAAAAGAGAAAACCAAACCACACGCTTATAGTATAATCATACACCATAAATTACTGCGTGTGCGTATGGGTCGTCAAACATTAAACAAGATGTTTCGGAGATTGTTTTGCGAATAAATCTACCTTCGCCCGTTGCACGAGCATTTTGAGTTTCAACCTTAAACTGCTCACCATTAAATATACATTTGCGGGCATATTCAAGGTCAATAGCAATAGCGGTATTTGCATATATTCCTGTCAAAAGAGGGTGTGTTTTTGGCATTAAGTAACCAAAATCTGTCTCAATCTTTTTAACTTTTATACCCAAATCAACCTCTGTGTTTGTTTGATTAAAATTTTTGCTGTACGCATCAACATTAGAAGCCAAATTAGCCCTAAATATGTTTCCACAAAACAACACTTTTTCACCAGAACCATAACCACTATTCTCAAAAATATGTCGGCACATATTGATGTAGTTTTGGTTATTCCACGATGATAAGGAATAATAATTTTTTGCCAAAGAGTACGCTCCCGCAGTAGTATAAAACCTTTTGCCGTTACTATCATTACGCATATTTGCTGTTTGTGGAAGCAGCATTGCTAATTCCTGTTCTTTTTTAAACTCACGCAAACGATTTTCTACAATACGTTTTAAATCCCAATCCGCTTTCTTTTTGTGCAGCAATAAACGCTCTTCTATTTCAATTGTTTTCATAAACAATTGTACATAGTTTTCGTTTGGCACAGGGGCTAAAACACTGCCCTTGCTTTTTGCATCAATAGCGTTCATTGCCTTGCCTGTTCGGAACACTTTTGTTCCTGCGGGAATTAAAGGAATACTCTCGGTTGTGCCTGTTTTAACAGGATTGACCGCACGAACAGAAATGGTATTACCAACCTTGGTCTCTACCCATCCCATAAGTGCCTCGCCGTTTGCACCTTCAATTGACGGCGGAAACAACATAACATCTTTTTCACTCCACATAGCAGGGTTTGCCAACTCTATCGAGGATGATAAAATTCCATTGGTTAAATTGTCTGCGGGAATGTCTGTGTTTATGGTATCTTCCATGTCTTCCTCGCCAACCATATAACCAACAACCTTTTCAGAACTCACAGTATCGTGTAGCCCTAAATGGTCTAAAAATGTTGTGAGCAAAAATTGTTTTCGCCCAACATCAGTAATAACTTTTTTGACATCAATGTCTAAAATCATACTGTCTTCGTCTGCATCTTGCGTAGTTGCTGGGTTGTCTATATCAATACCAACAATAGCCATAGCATACACACCGCCAGACAAGGCGGCAACTACAATTGAAATAACTGTCAGTCCAATTGTCAATAAAACATTTTTTTTCATCTTTTTATTTTTTATTAAACGTTAATATTTTACTCTTGTTAAAGAAGCGGTTTGTGGCGCAACCTTATTTAGTTGTTCTGCGCTCGGCGCTGTCTGCGGCAAAACAGGTTTTTGTTGCTGCGATTTGTTAATCTCCTCAACAATTTTTTCATTGCGACCACGTGTCTCGCCCTTTTGTTCTGCGGCAGCAACCTCTTCCTCGTGCCGCAAGCCATTAATATAGTTGGTAATCATCTCTGCCGAAATATTACCACTTAAAATATTTGCCACAAAATCAAAGGCAGATTGTTTTTCCTCGTCTGTCGCCTCTAACTCTGTAAATGCCGTCTGTACATTATCTTCAAGCGACTTCTTTAAGTTTGCGTCAAAGTCCGCTTGCAGTTTTTCGTTCTCTTTGAGTTGTTCGGCTCTCGATTGAAGTGTTTTTATCAAATCTTCATCGTCTAAACCAAATTCCTGCACAAGTTCGGGTTTGGCAGCAAAAATATCTAACAACATCGCACTGTCCCTGACGTTTTTATCTCGCCACCCTTCAAGTTCTTTGTGCTTATTTTCAAGCCCTTTGTAACCTTCCCCCAAATGCCTGTATAATGTTTCGTCATCAACATCATCGGCAATATCTACTTCGGGATTACGGCTGCGAAAACCCGCAAGCACCTTTTCTCTGTATGAACGAGTAGGAGCGTCCTGTTCCGACTGCTCTGTTGCAGCAGCGGTCTCTTCAACAACCGCATCCGTTTTCTCTTCTGGTTTCATATTATTTATATTTAATAATTAAAATTGTTCAAAAGTAATACATAACACAATATTTCTTTGTGGCTTTTGGTAAAAAAAATGCTTTTTAGTGGCAAAAGGTAAAAAATCTTTCATTTGTGGCTTTTGGTAACATAATAATTACTAATTTTGTGCAAATTTTATTACAATATCGCCACTTGTAATATTCTATAATTAAAATTATGGAACTGATACAAGAACGCAATACTGTTTTAAAACAGATTTTTGGAAACTACATACCCAAAAATCAAATTACGCTTCGGTGCTATCAAGCACCAAAATATTATCTTACCGAAAGGCAGGCACAACAAATTATATTTGCTCAAATAAAATCAAAGCCATTCACAGCAAAAAAGCCAAAGTCAGATAATTACAGACAGTCGGAAATAAAAAAACGGCTGCAAAACTCACTAACAAATCAATATCTTAAAATTTTGTCCGAAAACCCAAAAATTAAAAAAGCGGACTTGTTTTTTCAGGTGGTAAATTCTCCCGCACCTGAATTTTTTATTTCATTACGAACATTAAAAAAAATACTTAAAAAAAATTAATATTATGGAAGGAAAATACATTAACAGAGTATTATCTGTTCTTAAAAACGGCGAAAAAGCAACTGCATACCAACTAAATCAGCGTTGTGGTTTCAACGACAGCAGAAAAGCAATAAGTTTATTACGTGGCAAGGGATATGATATTGCCGACTACCGATTGTCTAACCGCTGTAAAGTTTATTTTTTACATACAGAACAATAAAAATATGATTAACAAATACAAAAATACAGTAATATGGTGCGTTATTGCCGCTTGCATTCTTATGTTTTCTTTGTCTTTAAATGGGCTTGACTTAACACAATTTGGGTACAGCAAAACACAATATAACATTTTATATCGCTTTTTTTACGCTTTCCTGCACACAAATTTTATACATATCGCAATAAATATCTATTCATTTTATCTTATTGCATATAAACTTCTCAAAACAAAGGCAGAGGTAATAACTTTTTTCCTTTCATTCTTTATAAATATCATTGCCACCTTTGGAACAGAACTGCCAATCGCCACAATCGGACTTTCGGGCATAGTATTTTTCCTTTGGGGAATTATTATAGTTTCACATTTTAACATTCGCCTTTTGATAATTACAGCAATAGTATTAACACTGAATATTATATGTTACTTTTTCAATATAAGTGCAAATATTAAACTGCATATATTCTCATTCTTTTTGGGAACAATCACATATTTAATAATTTGTTTAATCACTAAATCTAAAATTAAAAATGGAGTATAAAAGAATAAGTAAAACCCATATTATTGAAGGAACAATAATTGGTGGTGGGGTTATAGTTAGCCCAAAATCTATGCTACATAAGGGTCGTGTAGAGATTATTAATTCAAAAACAGGCGAGCGGGAATTATTTTATATAAGATTAAAACCTTCGCCCGAAATAAGATCCTATTTGGAACAAAAAGAAAAAGAAAAAATTAAATGGATTAAAAATTTTGCTTTAATAGAAGCAAATTCTAAACCTAAAAAAATTAAAAATGCTTGATTTTTCCAACCATACCACCATAATTGCCGAAAACCAAAAACGGCTAAAAGAAAATTCCGCTCCCTACAATGCTTTCACAGGAGAGGGGGTGGATGGCTGCGGCAGAACAAAAATAAAAATTAAGGACTTCCCAAAATTGCCTGTTATGTGGCTACCAAACAAAATGCTTGACGAAAATAAATTGGCAAAAGAACTAAAAAAAGCAGGTACATTAAAAAAATATTTTAAAAACAACAATATTCAATATACAGAACAAAATATTACTCTCGTTACAACACTCTTTTATCAAGTACGCTTTTATTACGATTTTGAGTTTTGGGCTTACCTTTGCACCGCAATAAAAGAGTATGAAACGGACAGAGATATACAGTTTGTCGCAAACAGAGGACAAAGACGCATCATAAAAGAGTTATACAGATGTTTAGACGAAAAACTGCCTATTCGCTTTTTTATCTTAAAATGCAGACGGCTCGGCAGTTCTACTGTTATAAATGAAATAATAAATTGGTTTCAACTTGTCCGTAAAAAACAATGGAACTCCGTTATTTGCTCTCACGTAGAGACAACTGCGCAATCTATCAGGGGAATGACGGCAAAGATATACGAAAAATACCCTTATACCCTCGCAGGACTAAACGAACTGCCTAAGCTTTTACCATATCAGCACTCGCAAAAAACAAGATACCACAAAGCACGAGGCACAAAGATAACGACAGGCAGTTTTGAAAGACCCGAAGGAGTGCGTGGCGGCGATGATATTGCAATGGCGCTGCTTTCAGAAGTCGGGCTTTGGAAAGCAACAAAAGGTAAAAAGCCCGAAGATATGATACAGGCAATTATATCAGGTATTCCGAAAAAGCCCGAAACAATGATAGTATATGAAAGCACCGCAAAAGGTGTCGGCAACTACTTCCACAGAGAATATATAAGAACAAAAAACGGCGACAACGGCTTTGTACCGATATTTATTTTTTGGTACGAAATAGACCATTACCAAATACCGATAGACGACTACGAGGGTTTTCTCAAAACAATAAATGAATATGAAAAAATATTATTCCAAAACGGCGCAACATTAGAAGCAATTAATTGGTACAGACAAAAGAAAATAGAATATTCAGACGAATGGCGGTTTATGTCAGAGTTCCCAAGTACAGACACAGAGGCGTTTCAGACAACAGGACGGCGTTACTACCCAATAGAACACGTTGAACAAATGCGCAAATTTATAAAACCGCCTGCCTTTGTGGGTGATATTGCAGGCGATGATATTTTTACAAAAAAAGCGTTGGAAAATGTCCGTATTGTAGAAACAAAAAGAGGCAATTTAAGTGTGTGGAAAAAGCCAGACACAATAAAAATGTCGGGCAATAGATATGTTGTTGTGGTAGATATAAACAAAGGACTTTCCGAAAGTGCCGACAACGGAATTATTTGTGTAATTGATAGATATTGGCAGCACGAAAACGGAATACCAGAAATAGTAGCCGAATGGTGCGGAAAGGTACTGATTAGGGAACTAATTTGGAAAGCAGCGCAATTATCTAAACTCTATCATAACGCTCATCTTGTTGTAGAAAGCAACACAAAACACAACGAGGGAAATTCCGATTATATGCTTGATGCCGTCTTTGATGAAATAAAAGACAGTTACAGTAACTTATATTGCGACACACCCGCAGAACAGATACGAGAGGGTGTGCCTGTAAAATGGGGCTTCCGCACCTCGCAAACATCAAAACATACTGTCTGCTCTCATCAACAATGGGCATTAGCACAATGTAAATATATTGAACGCAGCGAAGAGGCATTAAACGAACTTAATACTTTTGAACAAAAAGAAAACGGAAAATTAGAAGCCGTTGATGGTTGCAGAGACGACAGACACATCACACGAGCAATCGGTATTTGGGTTTGTTATCAAAAACTGCCCGCACCGCAATTAATAAATACAGAACAAAAACAAAATATTGTATATTACAAACAACAACCAATTATTAACCAATGAAACCAAAACACTTTACTATTGACTACACAATATACCCCTTTAATTTGCTTGTTTCTGTATGCGAAAGCGATAATTGTGTAAGAAAAATCTTAAAAGATAAATTGCCAGATGATTTACATTCGGAAATTGATGTTGTATTTGAGCCGTCAGTGGCAAGAACAGTGATGTTTCAAGGTGGTGCAACAATAATCAGGTTTTCAAAAGAGCCAAGTCAGGGCATTATTGCACACGAGGCACTTCACGCAGTAGATTTTTTAATGTCAAACATAGGAAATTTAACAGTTAATGAATCGTGGAATTATCTTTTAGAATACATTATTAACCAAATAAACAAAAATATTAACAATTAATTTTTAAAAAAATTTTACTACCTTTGCAGAAATTTAATATATAATTTAAAGCATATGGACTTTGAAAAATATTATAAAGAACGATTTAGAACTGACATTCAGAAATTTTTTATGACAATTCCTGATGAAAGCAGATTTCACGAAGATAGAGAGAACAAACAACTTTTTTCCATTCAATACGAAAGACTGACAAACAGACACAATCATTTGAATTTTCTGACAACTAAACAGGATAAAATGAACTTTGGCGTTGCCTTATTCTTTACAATTCTTGTTGATGAAGTATTTTACACCTATTACAAAGAAAGTTACGAAACATTTCAACAGATGACACGTTACCCAAAATTTATTGGAAATTGTATGACGATGTGTCGTTGTCATTTACACCCAAAAGATGTTTTTTCGGCAATAATGAATAGGTATAGAAGTTGTTTATCAAATGACCACCTTACTTTTTATGACACATTTTTTGAGGCTATTCCAATTATGGAAAAAGAAACAAAAGATTTTTTTTGCAATTATATGCCAACAATAAATGGTAAGGAGTTTTGGAATAGATGTGTATCAGAGTTTCCGTTTTAAACAGGTTTATAAGAGAAATGAAAAATAACATAAGACAAAAAAAAGCGGCAGGCGATTAAATTTCCCTGCCGCTTTTTTTAACCAATCAAATCGTGCCTTAACTTGTCTAATGCCGATATATTCTCGTCAATAACCAACTTTTCCTCTTTGGTACAGACAAAAGGCATTAATATTTTCACAAGTTCGTTTCTTTCTACGTTTGTCATATTATCGTAATCATATTTTGAAAACAAAATATGAATTACCTCTCTTGCACGCTCCTTTACATCTGCTGTAATCTTGTTCGGAACGCCTTTTGGTCTCCCGTTCGGGTTTGGAATTTGTTTTTTCTTTACCATAATTTTATCTTATTTTATTGCCCAACAACCTGCTATTAACAGAAAACTCTATGTAGTCAATAGTGCTGTTATGCGACAAGTTTCCAAAAAATAATACTTTAAAATATTTGCAGTCGGTACGTTCTACAAAACAACCTAAATCTCTAAATGTGCCTGTTTTTTCGTTCCTGCCCAACAACACCCACTTCATACAATCATTTGAGCCATAAACATATATTCCTGCATACTTCGTTTGCGGCTCAATTAATTTATACATACCGCTTAAAATATTTTTAATTAATGTTGAATAATTAATAGGCGATAATCCCTCAAACATAAAGGTATAAACCTGTCCATTTATATCTATTAAGCGTGTTTTTCCCAATTCAAGCGCAATGGGAAAATTACTGTCAAAATCAGGCAATTTTGTATAAACTCCGCCCTGAATATTATACATTAAAGCAGCATAATTAATATTTATTATTGCGCCAACAAGTTGAGTGTTGTCAAAAAACCTAAATCTATAATTTGAGCCATTTGGCAAGGTTAAGTCAATATTTGTTCCATTAACTATCTCTAATTGATAATCAGAATTTAAAAATGGTATTTTGGCTGCCGTTGGACTTGTTGCTAAATCAATTAAATCCTGTCCATTTATTTGTCCTGTATTACCTTGATATTGAAATTCTAATATTGAATTATTATAAAACAATCTAATATTTTCACCATTCTCTACATAAACCTTTTTAGGCGTTGTGTTGTTTTCAGACCAAAATTCATAAACACCATTTAAAATATTTTGCAGAAGTTGTGAATATGTAATCTCTGTCTCGCCTTGATAATAAAATATATAATAATTGCCATTAATATCTGTAAATTTGTATGTTTCCCCACTAACCATATTTGTAAAATTTATATCATTAAATACAAATATCGAAGAATATTGCCCGCTTTCAATGTTTCTTATTAGATTATTGTATAAAATAATTTCAGCACCATTATAAACAATATCTTTTGTTAAAATTACCTCATTAACAACAGATATATTTGTTACGTCTGTATCTTCTAACATCGATGCTGCACTTATTCCTGTGTTTATGTTTGTCGTAATGTTACCTAATTGTGCCGCAATCATATCACGTGCAACCAAACTACCTGTCTTTTTATAAGTAATTTTATATTGATTGTTTGGATTTATATTGTTGAGGTGTATATTGCCTAAAAACGTGTTATAATTTTTATAACTTGGCTCAATTATATTTTCACTTAAAGAACCTGTATTGTTTGAATATACTGTCTCTTCATATTCATATAAAAAATATGTTCTGTCTATGTTTTGTAGATTACGACTAACGCCATTTATTAATACAGAATAAGAGTTGCCATTTTTTTGCCAAGTCCCAATCACTGCAAAATTCGTATTATAAACATCTCCGCTGTTTTTATAATCATAAACCCCAGACATAAAATTATAATCAGCATAATCACTCAAAAGAACATCACCACTCTTGCCCCAAGTATTTATACCTGAATAATTTTCAAAATTATCTTTAAATAAATCTATATCATAAGAAAAATCTTTATTAGTAACTATTCCTGTTTGAGTTGTTGTTAGCCGCATACTTCCGTTCCATTTTAAAACCAAATCATAACCATCTTTGTGTGCGCTTGGAAAAATATCAAAATAATTTGTTGTATTTAATAATATTATTCCTTTTGCATCAATGTTTATTCCTGTGTCTAAACTTCCAATGTTTTTATGCCTAAATACTTTTTCGCAATTATGTAGCACATCGGAATATAAATTTAATTCTCTAATTGTATATGGTTCTTTGCCGCTATAAGAAAGTTCTATTGGTTTTATTGAATTATCTTTCTTAATCGTAATTTCTCTTACAATAGGGTTAGACAATACAATTTTATCCGCTTTAACACTCATATCTATTTTACGCAAATCAATATTATTAACAAATACATCTTCTTGCACCTCAAACAACCCTCTTATTATTGCCCTGTAACTCTGTTTAAATTCCTGTGTTCCAAATTTAAAGGCACGACTCACAAACATTGTATCATTGCCGTTCTTTTTTTCATAATCAATTTTTAAAAGTTTGTTTGCAATATTAGCGTATGTATATGGGTAATCCTCAACAAAATATTCTACCCTACCCTGCCGCTTGTACCAATTCCCCGCAGAAAGAATATAAAAATATTCAAAATTTGGGCTGGCAATACAAAACTCCTTTTTTGTATAGTTATATGCCAATCGTGCATTTTTTATATAATCAATAAACTCATTGTCGCCGTCAATTTGATTAATAAGACGAACACTTTTATCATTGTTTAATAATTCTTTTGCATATAAAAGGGTAGTGTCGCCGTCTGCATAATAATCTATCATTTTTCCTTCAACTTTTTGTGAAATTTCTATTACCTGCGTTCCACTTATTACCATTAATCCCCTGTCGGTAGTAAAAACTATTCCATTGTCAATATTTTTCAAACCAAAAACATTATTCAGCACATCTCTGCTTATTGGTCTGGAGTTTGTATATGTAAGTTCGCCACTTGCATCCACAAAAAGACCCCAAATACCCTCTTTGCTAAAAACAAATAGAGGCGTTGCACCAACCTGACCTGTGCTTACACTTACTGCATTAGAAGCAAGACGTATTATTTCCCCATTGCCAACTCTGTAAGTGTTTTCAGCAGGAAAATACATAGGATTGTTTATTGCGCTAACTTTTAACATATTTCCTTGCCTCTGTTGTTTTATCGCCTCAAAAGGAGTAACATAAGGCGGAGTTTCTGTATCAAGCACAATATCTATCGGCTTAATATCTTTGTCAATATAATATGCAAAATTATTAAAGTCGCTTGCTTTTAATGGAAATTCTAATTTTTTTTGAAAATATTTTATAGTTGTGCCGACCAAACGTGCCTCTTGTATTGTAATTCGCATTTTTTTAGCCCTGTTGTCAGGGTAAGAAAGCATCGGGTTTAATGAATAAATTGTATATCCGCCATTGAAATTTACATTGCCAACAATAGAAACATTTGTTTGAGGCGACTCGTTGTTTGTTGTTCCATAATCCACAAGCATATTTGCAGTCAGAGAATTATTATTCTGTGTTGTTGCAATTTGATGATTTGCCGCTAATGTAGGTAAAATACTGATTATTAAAGGCACTTTTTCGTACCTTACAACAGTGTTTAAGCCGTCTTCTGTCTCAATATCTACCTCAATACATACCATTGCTTTGTTTGTGTTATTCCAATCTCGCCGCTCTCCATTGCCAACATTATTTTTCCAAATTATAGTATCTGTTACTGGTTGCTGCCCTAATGCTTTCTGTTGGTAGAAGTTCCGTAGTGGAAACCCGTGAAACAATCCCTCTGTGTAGTTTGCAATATGCAGTTTTCCGTTATATGTTAGTGTTGTTTTTGGCATATAACTATTGCGGGAAAAATTATCTACTCTCAAACTCTCCTGTGCCGTCAAGTTTGCCAAAATGCCGTCTGTTTTTAGGTCGATATCAATCCAATCGCCGACAACCAATTTTTCAAAGTCAATACTCGCCACTTTATAAAAAATATCATTCCTTTCAAGTTCTTTAATTATATCCGCTGTAAGTTTTGGCTGAGGATAAGTGGAAGTATATATTCTGCATGTTGTATATGTTGATCCCCAAAAATTATCTTTATATACAGCGCCTCCTTTCCAATAGTTAAAACGTCCGTTATGAAATAATTTATACCCATTAATATCCGTTCTGTTATTGTTTTTAAAACCATAAATCTCTGGCGTGATAAATACAGAAACTCCCTTAATAATATCTTTGTATTCTTGTAATATTTTTTTATCTATCCTGTATTGCAGTTTATTAGAGTAAGAAATAACCGAGTCCAGATAACTTGTATTGTTGTGTGCAGCGTTTGTGTCTTCATAAGCATATTGTATAATTGTGTTATAAGGGCAATTAATTACATTGCTATCATCAAGAGGTGGTATGGAAAATTCATAATATTGACCTGCTGTTGGCTTTGGAAAATATATTGTTTTTATGTCTGTAACAACATCAATATATGTGTCTTTTCTGTACTTCCTAAATTTATTTTTAGTTCCTTCCTTTTGTTTAAAATAAGTTATATCACCCTCTAAATGTTCAGATAAATTAGGACTGACTGAATTTGTGTCTAAAACAGAATTTTCATTCCAATAACATAAATGACTATATTCAGAATTTTCTTGCGACCAATTACTTACAGAGTCCGTTGGCTGACACATTAAAATTGGTTGAGAATATAAAAAATAGTTGCCGTCAAACAATTCATAAGCAAAAATTAATTTAAAAAAACCCTTCAACCTACCTAATTTTTTTTCTAATTTTAAAGTTTTATTTAACAAGGCAAACGTGGATTCAAGTTTCTCTGACGCAATGGAAACAGTATTAGTGTTCAATGGAAAAGAATATGGTGAGCCAGCCCTTGAAAAATATTTATTTTCGTAATCTTTTTTGAATTTTCCTGTAATATAAGTATTAGTGGCTGTCTGGTTTTCGTGCCATACTTTATCTCTTAATGCTATCGTCTCTAATTCCCCATTTTCTAATATATTCGGCGTTACCCTAAACTTAATATCTAACTCTGGCTTTAATAGCGTGTCCCATTGCAGCCCATTAAAATCGCTGTTAATAACCCTGTATGCCCCAAATGCCTTTTCGTACAACAAATATGTAAATTGCCCATTGTCAATAAAAATTGCCAAATTACCAATCTGGTTAAATTCAACATCATCTTCAACGTGTATCAGTGTAACAAAATTCTGAAACTCTGCCTTATTATTATCATTGTTCCAACGGGCAAAAAAGACAATATTATTTGTGCTTTTTTCTAACCCTAAAAAATTCTTATACCCGCTGTTTGTGTGTATAAAAATTGCTTTAAACTTGTCTAAATTGCCTGCCTGTCCCTCAAAACCCTCTAACTCTTTGCAGAAATCAACAGGGCGCAATGCGCCGTCCTCCTCTCGCAAATTCACGGCATCAAAAAACTCTCCATCCTGCGTAATTGTTTCAGGCGTATTGCGCACAATACCTTTTGGCGTTATCTTTATACTTTGTCCTTGTTGCATAATAATATATTTTAAAAATTACACTCCTAATCTACTATAAATTTTTTCCATTTCGGGCGAGGTATGCACTTTGTCAGTCAAATACGGCTGTGGTGCGGGCTGCTCATCAACCGCTTGCTGCGACTGCGGCTGTTCATTGCCAAAAGGTATTTGCTGCTGTTGTGCCTGCTCCGCTGCCTGTTTCTGCTTTTCCTGTTCTAATTTTATAATCTCCGCTGCCCTGTCTGTAAATGGCTGTGTAGAGAGTTCAAAATACAATTCAGGTGTTATAATGCCTTTGCTTACCAAATCGTTAAGTGTCTGCTCGCCCATCATTCTAAACATCGGCGTTGCTGTTGTCTCAACTATTGCCAAATCAAATATGCTGTCTTTTATCTTTTCGGGGTCGTACCATTTTGCCTCGTTGCTGTAAGTATTGCCCACAACGCTCAACAATGTTTTTTCTGTATAATACTGTTGTATCAAAGACAACATCTTATAATCGGCTGAGCGGTTAAATTTATCAAAACTGCCCAACAAATTGGCAATATTAGTGTTTCCTGCCTGTACCTGCATTGCGTATTGGCTTGCCGTTGTCCCGCTCGGCGGGGTATTTCCCTGCATTGCATTATTTACACCTGTAATCTCTTCTACAAGTTTCATATAAATCTGCATAAGGGAAATATCAACGTTGCTAACCAAATTCATCTGTATCTGGTGAGGCAAACTTGCTACTGTGGAGCCTGGCTTCATCTTTGCAAAGATAACACCGCCCACCCTTGTCCAATTCTCTAATACCTCCATTTTGTCCTGTTCGGTAAATTCTACATCGTGTTCTATCGGGTATATCAAAACGCCTTTTGCGCTTGCATTGCGCATTAAAGTTATTTGTGTGTTAAGTTCATTTATCAACTTCTGTATTCCTATCGGGTCTTCCATAAACGGATGCAATTCGCCGTTAATTACAATATGCCCTTTTAATGTATAAGGGTCGGACTTATGAATAAAAGGACTTTCCATTTCAAGCAAAGTATAACCATCAGGAGTCAAATACCTTACATAACTGTACCTGTCAATAAAATATTCAAAGCCCTCAATCAAAGCGGCGTTTTCAGCCAAGCCACCCAAAGAGGTAATTTGTTCTATACGCTTCTGATTTATCTTTTTAATATTTTCAGGCGTATCAACAACAATTTTTCCTTTCAAAACATCGTGCGCCCTTACCATTTGCCTGCTCTCTTTCGTCCAAACCTCAAAATAACGGCAAAGGTTGGTTGTGTTATTACCATAAAAATACTCGTTTTCGTACCTGTCTTTATCAAAAGTTCTCATCATTGTGGCAAATTCGGGCTTTACATACGCATACCATTTTCTTATCTGCTCTGCCTGCTGCGGACTTTTGGCAAACATCGCCAAAATATCTTCCAAAGCAGCATCCCTTATAAAACCAATAGTCCTTATATTCTTAAACCGCACATCAGACACATCAGAATTAAAAAAACACATTGCGGGGTTTTCCGCTTCTAAAAAAACATCATACCGCTGCCGTTCATAATCAAACTGCCAATCTTGTTTTCTTATATACAGCCCCGAAACCATTAACTCCAAAAGCAAAGCAGGCAATAACACGTCCATATCGTTGTTCTGATATACCATTTGCATTGTCATTGACATCATTTCAGAGAGTTTTTGCTCGTCTCTGTCTCTTGCATAAGCGTGCGGCTCTTTTGGGTTGCCCAAATATACCCCGATTATCGTTTTAACAACTTTCATAAGCACATTTACCGCTGTGGGCTGAATATTTTGTCTTAACAAAAACTGCTTTTCAGAAATATAACCGCAGCCGTCAGGGTCTAACATCATATCTTCAAATTGTCTGTTAAAGACAAAATTTAAAATACGCTGCCTGTTTCTGCGCATACCTTCTAAATTATCATACATCTGCCGACAATTCTCTAAAAGGCGAATATTCCTGTGCCGCTCGTCCTCATTAGAAAGGTCGCCGCCGTTAAAAAGAACTTCAACCTCTGCGCTCTTTTTTACCTTCGGCATTAAATCGCTATATGTTAATATCTTGTTTTTCATAATATTATTGTGTTATTCGTTATCAAATTCTTGTGTCGCCTCTGTAATCTCTTTTTCAGTAAATATTTTAAAGACATCGTCCATTATCTCTTTTGCACTTTCTAAATCTTTTTTATGTAACAACTTATTCGCTTGAACAACTCCTTTTTGCAGTTTGTTAATTTTGTCTGCCGACTCAATCTTTTCCTGTATATCTGTTGATGTCCATAAAATTGCTTTGTAATTTTTTACCATTTTGCTGGTAACCGCCATTTTTTTATAAAGTGCTATTTTATCAATATCTGCCCTTATTTCGTCCATTTTTCTATCTAATTCTTCTATTTCTGCCTCGTTCTCTGTTTCCATTTTTTGTTTTGCATAATCTTTTAATTTTTCTTTTGAAATAGTTACTATTGCCTCTGCCTCTTTTAATGCACGATAATAATTATTATTTACAATCTTATTTACAGGGTTTAAAAGGTCTTCGCTTGTGTAAAAACTCCTTATTGTCGGAAAGTCCTTTGTTTTCCAAAGGTCTTTAATTTCGCTGTTGTCTCTTTCGTCAGACAGCAAAATTTTACCTGTTTCATAACCTTTTTCAGCAATATTTACTGTGCCAACGGCAGCATCCCAAATACCCGAAAAATAACTGTATGCTAAATGGTTTATAACATCAGGGTTTATCTGCGCCCACCCTTTTGTTATATCATCGCCGCCTGTCATATTGTTTAATACCTTTGAAAACGCTACAACAAAATCAGGTGCTTTTGTCTTGCCCGATTTGTCGGTTTTCGCTTTTAAATACTCTGGCGTGGCATATTCAAATTGTTTAGAATTATAAGGGTTGTCTTCGTAAATCTTTTGTCCTTTAAAATCTCTGTTTAGTGCCAACTGTGCAAGCGGCTGTACCGCAGAAAACGTCTCGCTTGCCAAAAGGTTTTTTCCCCATTCAGAAAAATTGCCGTCCCGCACATCTTCCCAACTCGGCATCGGTGCTTCCGCAAAACTCGGCAACAAATCAGCAAAGCCCGCTAATATATCAAAAGTGGCAGCAACACCATTTTTGCCCTGCGCTATCTGCTGTATATTGTCCCCAATCTTATAAAATACACGATACTCCTGCGAAATTGGTATTTTTAAAAACCCACTTCCCGTCCATAAACAGAAATTGTTTTGTCTGTCCCAGTCCGACAACTGCCAATATTTTTCATCAGGGTCATCGCCGCCAAGAGCCATTCCAATAAGTTGATTTAGATAACGCTGCATAATGCCCACAACGACGAAAGAGCCAATTATTGCACTCATCCTCTTTGGGTTTTTTGCCGTAAGATTAGCAGCGGTATATAACGCCTGAATACTTGCGTTGGTAAATACCATTAACGACTTTAAATTTGGTATTCCTGTTCCGCTGCGGTTAAAGTTAATAGAAATTTCTTTTGCGTCAAACACGCTGCGCTTGATGCTTCTGCCCTGTTCCCTGCTTGCACAATACGCAGAAAATCTTGTTGCGTTCTCAATAAAATTGTTTGCAATGCCGACACCTTTAAAATACATTTTCAGCGGGTAGTATGGGTCGCTGCTGCCTTTCTCTATCTCTTTTTGTACCTCTTTCTGCAACTTCTTAAACTCCTGCATTTTGCTTAACCCCGTCTCGCCGCCGTTCATAACAAACTCCGTAAGCCATTGCGCATATTGATTATGTAAATCTTTAAATTTGCCTGCTATCTTACCCTCTTCACCTGTTATATCTTTCCCTATCTGCTTTTTGCCTTCAACAGTCCAACCCAAAAGCGATTGTGCGCCGCTTGTATATTTCCACAAAACATTATCAGGGTTTAATAACAAATACCCGATATGTTTATTAAAGTCCTTAAAATATTTGCCGTTCTCTTTGGCTGCAATAGACATATTAGCAAAGATATAGTCCCGCACAAAGTTTTTACCTATAAAAGTCGTTCGTCTTGTGGTCATATTCTTTGCCATTGCCCGTGTCATCGCTCTTACAGCATCAACAAAATCATTTTCCCACGGTTTAGTTTTAATATTTAAACCATTTATCGCTTTTGGTATTGCAACATCAACATTAAATATTACATCATATTTTTTGCCATCCTCATAAACAGTTACAATATGCTGTTTTGCCTCGCTCTGCTTTGCAAACATACCAAAATTAACATTATCATTGTATTCTTTTGTTACCTCGCCCGCTGCGACACGCTCTTTCATTTTTTTGTTGAAGTCGGCAAGGTTTTCGCTCATTATTTTAGGGTCGGCATTATATTCTGGCTCTAATTTTTGTCCTGTCGCTTTGTCAATATATGTCTCGCTTACAAACATTGTGTTTCCGTTTTCTTTTCTGGCAAGCCGTAAAAATGTTTGATTAAGCAAGTTTTTGTTTCCCCTGATTATTGCCTGCTGTGCCATTTGTGCCATAAAAGCGAAAGAGTCATCGGCTCGGCTCGTCCTGCCCATTGTTTCTTTTGTCTTATAATCATCAGTCATAAGGTTTCTGCCGTTTATGCTGTAATCCATTTTGTCGGCTGCAATCTCTCCGTCAAACCCCCGCAAAGGAACATAAAATTTAAACATACTCTTTACTTTGTTCATTGTCTCTAAACTTATGCGCCCCCGCATATAATCAGCCATAAGAGTAAAATCAGTAACGGCACGTATTTTTTCCCAAAGGTTATCAATCAACTCCTTACCGATTTTATTCTCAAACTCATCAACCATAACTTGCGCCGCTGCTTCCAAACTGCCGTATTGCTCAACCATTTCCGCAGGAACAATATTAGTCATACCCGAATAATCAGGTAATTGCTTTCTGTTTGCTTTTATATCATCTGCCCTGTAATATGGGTTGCGTTCCAATCCGTGCTTTAACTTTACATAAGTATCAACGTCTCTATAATCATACCCGCCCTTTTCCATTACAGCGGTTACTGTTTTTGATAACGGCGCAAATTTTTCTGCTTTAAACTTTTCAATCTCTTTTTCGCTTTTGCTGCTTATTGCCTCTGCCTGCATATAGAAGTTGTTGTCATCAGTAATTTTAATTCCCACATTTTCTAATACCTCTTGATAATGTTTTACGTGTATAAATTTGTCCGCAAAATGTTGAGTAACTTTATTTATTTTTTTATTAACCTGTCTATGTGTTTTGTTAAATATTTCGCTGTCGGGCATTTTTTCTTTTTTGCTTTGGTTCATCTGTTTTGCCCTTTTGTCTCTTTTTTGCTGCTTCTTATCATTAACATACTCTGGCTCAACAATATTTCCAAACGAATCGGTAACTTGCCTTCCCAACTCTGCGCCGTCCATTATCCCCGAAATTGGTCTTTCGCTTATTACATTGCCCTCGCTGTCCGTTTCTACCCTGTTAATACTGCCACCCTCTTCGGTGGGTGCAATTTGGAAATGTACCTCGCCGTCTTTGTTCTTTGTTCTTTGTTCTTTGTTCTCAATATGTTCTACGCTGCTAATATCCAAATCAATAAACCGCAAATCGCCGTTTGTATCTACTAACACATTTTGCGGTTTGACATCGGAAAGTTCATATTTGCCGTTGCTGTAACCCTGCAAGCCATTTGATAACGTGCCTTTCTCAAAGCCGTTTGCTGCCATCCACTCATCTACCTGTTCCATTGTAGCAAGTTCTGCATTTTCTACAAATGGTTGAGACAATACAACACAGACCTCGCCTTTTGTGTTTTCGGCAAAGCCAATAATTTGATATTTATCTTTTGGGAATAACTCGTTGTGCGAGTTTAAGCGGTCAATAAAATAATCAAAATCACGAGTAAATTCATACTGCGTATCATTATCATTTAAGAAATTTAGGTTATTGAGTTTGATTACGTTTATGCCGTCTTTTGAAACATACGGCTCGTTCTCAAAACCGCCTTTGAGTTTCTTTTGTGAATTTACAACGTCTTTTATATCATTTATCCACGTTCCATTTTCAAGAGCAGAAACTTCTAATTGGGCTAAAAATCTACTTTTATCCCAGCGTTGTGGTACGCCCTGCGCTGTTGTTCCACTGCGTCCGCTGACGATTGCGGCGTTAATTGTTTGTTCAATTCCTCTCCCCTGCGGTTGCTCTCCCACCAAGCCGTGTAAGGTACTGCGTTCCATTGTGCCTCTGTTACCCATTCGGGTTTGATTTCCTGTGTTTTCATAATTTACATTATTTTCTGCAAAGATACGATTTTTTTCTGAATTTTCCAAATTATCATACAAAAATATTTGGTCTTCTCGTGCAACATCCTCTGTCTCTTGTGCTAAACTTGCCCTGCGCTCTTCGGCTGTCATATTCATACGATTTCCTGCATTGCGGGCTTCTGCCTCGCCTGCAATTCGCTTATAATATTCTACGGGCGTTTCGTATAATGAACGAATTGTATTTGCTTTCTTTTCTAATTCGCTTATATCTTTATAAACAAAATTATGCGCTTTATCTATGACATCTCCGTGTGGAATTAACTCTTCAAGTCCATTTTTGCGGTACTCTAATGCTATTTTATCGTGTAATGCACTAATATCAGTATCAGGATTATTCTTTCGTGCCTCTCTTAATTCTTTTACCCAATTCACAATTATTGCTGCATCTTTGCTTTCTTCTAAATTTTTTAGATTTCCCCCTTTTGCAAAACCCTCAATTTCCTGTATGGCGTGTTGAATTTCGTGTATAATTACATTTAGTCTTTGAATGTTTGAGTTATTTGCGTTTACTTTAATAACTCCATTTGCATCCCCTTCAAGACCTCTACTTGTTCTTATCCATGCTCCTCCGACATTAAGTCCTGAGATAATCTGCACTTCAATGTTTCTAAATTCAGGATACGCCTTGAATAACTCCGGGTAATCAATAACTTCTTCAAGACTATCTGTGAACAAATTAACATTACTATTTCTTCCGTTTTTTGCCGCCGGAATGTATCTAATTTGTTCTTTTTCGCTTATTTCATACCTCCATTTTCCGTCACCTCCTCTTTCCCAACCTGTCGCAAGTTTTATTTTTTTTGCATTTTCTTTTGAAATATTGTTTGGTATCAAAAAATTTTGTACCTTTGTGCCGTCATTAAGAGCGGAAATATTACGGGGAACGGCGGCTGTTTTTACAGGACTGATGATGGGAAGCCCGTCCATCAATGACGTTTTTAACTCTACATTTGGCAACGCCTTTTGTGGAGTTTTTTCTTTATAATAGTATGTTTTATGAAATACAATCTTGCCATCGGAATTTTTATCTACATTTACAATTTCTGCAAAATAATTATCATATTTTTTAATAAATATCAAAGAAGTTTTATTTGGCGTTCTTTTATCTAATTTTATTTCGTCAGGGTTGTTTAATATTTCTTGTATTCTATTATATTCTTCGCTTTTTACTTCTGAATGATGATTAATTGCGTGGTCAATAAAATAACCTTTCCCCGAAAAAACACGATTATTATCAATATTGTCCCCAAAATATTGCAAATATACAGGATTAATATATGCTATCGCCTCTAATTCATCCCCAAATCTATCAATTATTTCATTAAGCGTTTTCCCTTTTGCCCATTCTAAATTTTCTGCACTTAACCAATCAGAAATACGCTTTTTCATATCTTGTACCTCTGCATTTTCATTTTCCCAACTTTGTAACTCCATTTCCCTCGCTACTGCCAAATTATCAAGCCGCACAGTCGCCTCTTCCGCTTTGTCTAACGCAGCCGCACCCTGCTCGCCTATAAACTGAAACGCTACAACAGGTCTATTCTTTGTCGCTGCATTCAAATCAAGCCGATACCAATCATAACCATCAGCATCCTCATAAATACTTACATTCTCCGCACCAAAATCATCTTTCAACATATTTTCATAACCCTGATACTTCTCTAATACACGCTGTCTGCTGTCGCTTAAATCTGTCGGGTCAAAATTCTCTTTCGCCACACTGCTGTATTTGTCGGGCTGTTTATATGTTTCACCATAAACTTCATTTTTCCAAAGATAAATATCACCATATCTTGTTACAACCGCTTTACCATAACCTAACTCTTGTTCAAAATAATCCTCGTCTAATCTGTCGCTTACTTCTTTTTCTATGCGCTCCACTACATCATCCTGAACATCATACAAAGATACAGTTGCATTTTCTACATCACTTAATCTATCTAAAAGAACATCCTTTGCAATATCCCAATCGCCGCCAAAATCTGCGCTTTCAAGTTCTGCACGTGTAATATTTTCTATGTCTGCAAAACTACTTTTTGCTGAATATACAATATCTTCCCAATTATTATCTGCCTCTCTTTTTGCATATTCATCTATCGTTGTCTCTATTGTAACATCATTTAGCGGAAGAGCAGTAAAATCGCCATCATATCTTACGTCTGTTACTAAACTTTCCCCATTTATATCGTCAATCTTGTCGCCCTCTGCCAACCTGCCTTCGTGTTGTTGCGACATAACCTCGTATGGTTTATTGCCGCCTGTATATTTTTCAATAACAGCAATAGTATGCGGTGCGGGGAATAAAACTATTTCAGAGCCGTTTTGTACCGCCTCTCTTACCGCCTCGTGCATCATTCTGCGCTCCCAAACTTTCTGCGAAGCAATAAATTGCTTCTCTTCGGGCGACATCTTTTCGTAAAGTGCCTCTTTGTCTTTTTCAAATTGTTTGTTTATCTCTTTTTCTCTTTCTTTAAATTTTGGAGTATCTGTACCTTTAAAAAAGAAACCACCCTGTTCGCTTATTCCCATTTCTTCTTTGAGTTTCTTTATTGCCTCAATCTGTTTTACGTGTATTTCGGAATAACCTTTTGCCTCTTTTGTTAATTCTGTTTTTGCTGCAAAATTCTGAAAATAGTCGCTTTGTACCTCTGCAATATATGTTATATCGCCGTCTTTCCAAACCCTAAAATGTCCGTACATACCACGATTAACAGGCGAAAATGCCATTTTATTTTCAAAGTCAGAAATCCATTGTTCAACCTCTTCTTTGCTGCCCGTGGTTCCCACAAATTGATAAATATTGTTTTCGTTGGCGTTTGCGCTATAATTTTCCTCAACGGCTATCCAAGTGTTATTATCTAACTGCTTTGGAATATAATTAATATCTCTGCGGTTTTTACTTTCAAAATCACGACCAAGATGTCCTGTTTGTCCGTGTTCTACATTTGGAAAATTAAGAATAACAGTATATGCCTCATCGTGCTGCCTGCTGCCGCTCAAATCGTTCATTCCATAATCAGAATATGTTTTTGATATTACCTTTTCAAGCGGTATAATTGTTGCCCGCACCGCTGCCTCTAACTCATTATAATCTACACTCTTTTGTCCTTTATATTTTTTGTTTATAATATCATTAATAAGTAGTTTTTCAATCATTTTTATACCCGACCTGTTAAGCATTTGTTGTACAACAACAGGGTTTATATTTTTTCCCCGCAAGTCCTTAAACTCTTGCCTTTCAAAAACAGAAAGCGTAAGCGGCAACCTGTCGGGGTGCGTTCTAAAATGTTCCTGCGCATTAAGTTCTGCCTTTATATTCCTTCCACTCAAAACATCTGCCTGAATACCCTTAATAAGTTCATCAAGCGTTAAAGTTGATATTCTTTCGGGCGACAAACCACGCAAACCCAATTTATTACCTACCCAATTCCAAAATTCTTTCAATAAATCACTTACTTTATCTAAAAACCCTTTGTCTTTGTTGCTATGGTAGTCCTTTTCAAAGTTATCGCCGACAGCCCATTCCAACGCCTCGTGTATTAATGCGTCTTCGCTTTCAAATTTATAATTTTTGTCGTTTTTCAGTTTGTCATAATACCAACTATCTTTAATAAGTTCCTTTCCTTTTTGCCAGATAGGGTGATTTTCTTTGCGCAGGTCGCCGATATATGCACCTGCAAACTCGTGCATTGGAGTATTTGCATTTGCTTTTGTGCTGTCTAAATAGATATGTACATCGCCGTTTTTGTCCGTAACACGAAAACCCATAACCGAGCCGTCTTTACTGTGAAACTCTTGCTTGTCTGCAAAACCGCTTATTTTTTTGTCATCTTTGCCCTCGTACCACGTTACTGTCTTTGCGACACCGCTCTTTTCTAATTGGTTGGTTATCTCTTTGCCCTCTTGCCATGTTATCGGAACAAAACGATTATTTGTTAAAGTTTGTAAATTTTTATCGAGAATGTTTGGATTTTTAAAATTTTGTATTACCTTTGCAATGTCCTTTTCGGTTTGTGAGGATGCTGCCTTAGGAGCGGCAAGTCCTAACCAGTTAAGGGCTTTTTCTTTTTCTACATATTTTAAGTTGTCTTTTAAATGTCTTACAGGATTTTCACCAATTGCTTTTGAAAAATCGCTTATTGTACGCTCTGCTGATTTGCCATAAATACTTGATATATCATTTACTTCTAATTTTTTACCTTTGCGTTCTGTACCAATAGCAACTGTTATTTTGTCGCCGCTGCTGCGTGTAAGTTCGGTAATAATTATTGTAGATTTGGCTTTGTCGCCCCATTCATAAACCATTAGCGGACTTTGAATTGCTTTTGCAAGACCTTTTAATTCTTCGGTTGTAAGTCCGTGTTGTTCTAATTTTGCTTTTAAAACAGACGGCTCTATTGTTATTTCACTCTCTTTTATTCCCGCTGCCCGCAATATTTCAAGAGGACTGCCCAAATGCAAAACGCCCTTATGCGTTCCCGCTTTAAAATTATCAAGTTCCGTATTAAATTTTTCATTCTTAATTCTTAATTCTTCATCGTTTTCTATTTGAAACAACGTCATTTGTGCCTTTTCTGCCTGTATTGCATCTGCAATCTGCTTTTTGCGGCTATTTTCCAACGCTGCCAAATCATTATATAAACGGCTTATTCTTTGATTTATCGGAACAACAACACGATTATAATTTTCTGGGCTAACGTCAATAAATTCGCTGCCTTCTGCTTTATCGGCAATATCTAACCTTGCCATTGCAAACTCATTCTCTTTTGCCGTCCGCTCTGCTTGCAAATTCTTAATCTCTGTCCGTATTGCCCGTGCCTCTTTGTCAATACGCTCATTTATTTCCCTTGTAACCTGCTCGTCTGACCTTATTTGATAATCTGTTTTTTCTACAATTCTGTTTTCGGGTACAGTAAATTTCCTGCCCTGTGCTGTCTGAATAGTTATTTTGCCGTCTTTGCGGTCAATAACTTCGCCTGTCTGCAATGAGCCGTCAAAAAATCTTATTGTAACTTGTTTTGGTTGCGTCTGTTCCCCTTCTGACACAACAACATCGGGCGTGGCTATTGCCTCGTCCGTCTGCTGTACTTCGGGGACTATCTCTAATTGCTGCCCTGCGGTTTCGGCAGCAGTTGGGGTGGGGGTAGGCGTTTCGCCTGTTGGGATTATTTCGGCTGCTGCGCCAAAAGTTTGAGTGCCTCCTCCCGTATCGTTTTGTCCTTGCTCTCCGCTAATGCTGTTTGCACTAACACTGTGAACGGGTCGCTCATATCTACCTGTTTCATATTCATTTTTATTTATAGGTTTATAATCAATATTATAAATTTCTTTTATTGCTTCTGGCAAAGTCAAAGAGGTTGTTTTATTAAACATATCGCCGCCTTTGCCTTGCAAATAATCATAAAGTTTATTAAATGCAGCAACTTGTGTCTTTTGTGTTTCTGTTTTAAACCATATCGCTAATTCAACCGCAAAGTTACTATATTTTTTTCTATTATCAACAGTATTTTCAGGATTATTAAAATCTATTTTTGCATTATTATACCACGCCATTGCCTCACGCCTCACATCGTCTTTTGTTTTGGCATTTGAGAAGTCGCTATAACCGATTAAATTTGCATAAATTTCTATCGCATCCTGCAATTCGTGTATAATATTATTACTTTCTTCGCCTTGTAGATTTCTAAATACTGTCTGCAATAACGCTTTTTTTGCTTTATCTGGCAACTGCTCAAAATTTAGTTTTATATTGTCGTTTCCATCTTTAAATAAAATACTTTGAATAATATTTTGTAAGTCAGAAACCACCTCTGGTGTTAAATTTCCATTTTTAAATGCACTTTGATATTGTGTGTCGTTAATTGCTCCCTCTTTGTATAAATAATCAAGTGATTTTTTACCATTTCCTCTTACTATATCGCCTATTGGCATTTCCTCTTCTTCGCTGTTCAATAGAATATTTGAGAAATTAACAATCTTGTCACCAAGTTTCTGTGCTGTTTGTAGTGCGGGAATACGCTGTATTCCACCACTTTCAGTATCAGCCATATTCATTTGTCCTAATATTATTGCTTGCTCGTCTGTAACATCGGCAATATCAACAGCAACGGGGCTTTCCATTGCCATTATTTGTTCTGCTGTTATTCCATATTCGGCTGCGTGTTCTGCTAAATATTCTTTGTATTTTTGTGCGCTTTCTGCAAAATCCAAATACATTTTTTTAAGTCCAATAACACGATTATTGCCCTGTATTACCTCGCCACGAGAATTAACAACAGGTGCGCCTGTATATGCGCCAACTCCACCTGTTATTTCAGGAGGATTATTTTTTGCTGCAATATTATCACTACTTATTTCGCTTGCGCTATCTATGCGTTCTTTTGGTTGTGCCTCTGTTAAAAAGAAATTTATATTGCGCTGTTTATTAATATGGCTTGGTTGTAGTTTTGAAACATCTACTATTGTGCGTTTTACAGGAACAATATTTTTATCGCTGAATTTTCTTGTTTGCTCTGTATAGTTTGTTACTTCTATCGGTTGTTGTCTGTCTATTCTATGCCCATTTTGCACTCTAAAACCACGCAAACGAGCATTTGCCGCTGTGTCTTCGCTAACATCAGGTATCCCTGCTGTGTTTTCACGTTCTCTAATAATACGCTCTTGTTCTGTTTTTTCCGCTGCCGCTTTTTCTGCCCTTTGTTGTGCCTCTTTCTCTTGTTGCGCTTTGCGCTGCTCGTCTTTTATTGCCTGCTGCTCGTTAAGATACTTTTCTATTGCATCAATTTTTTGGTAGTCAATAGCAGTTCTTGTTTTCTTTTTATTTAACTCTTTTAATTTATCATTCAAAAAGTCCTTTCTAAATCTTTCGGGTACAGCAATTTCAGCATATTGTATTAACTGTTCAGCCGTTAAAGCACCCTCATCAACGCTGCCGTCTTTATTTTTTGTTAAATTATCTAAAAATGTTTGTGTATCTGAAATATTTTCTGCCTCTTGTTCATTTAAAAATGGCGGGCGGCTTGAAGAATCCTCCTCCTTTGCAGGAGTGTTCGTCTCCGACTCGCCGCCCGCCTCTACTTTCCCTGCTGCTGCATTTTCAGCCGCAAGTTGTTTAAATATATCTTTTACCTCTGCTAATGTAGCGTTGGTAATTTTTTCCGTATTATTATCTTTGTCGGTTACAGTATAATTATATGTGCCATCTCCATTGTCGTTGTCAATAATTATTTCTTTGCCTGTCTTATTATACTCTTTATAAATGCCTTCTGTAATTGTAGGAGGCACACCCGCTAACGCCTCTGCCTCTTCTGGCGATAATACAACCTCCGTAACCTCTCCTGTCTCCTCGTTCTGCGTGTCAATCACAACACCCTCATCGGTTATTTTTTTTACTTCGGAAGTTTCCCCCGTGTTAGCGTCTGTAATTTCGCTGCCTGTGGGGAATTTTAAAGCATTATCATACTTTCTGTTGGTTTTTTCAACATATTCTTTATAATATTCATCTGCACTATTACTATAAACAATAACATCAAAAATATCTCTATTTTCTTTCGTTATCGGCAAAACTTCACCATTTTGGTTTCTATAATAAATATTTTCATCAGAATTATACCAATCAATATTACCCTCTTCGTCATATTTTATATTGCCCGACACAATATAAACAAAATTACCATCTTTAAGCGAAACAATGTCAATATTAGCGTTTGACTCATTAATGTTGTTGGAAACGTGTTTTTGTATAAAATTTAATTCATCTTCCCTCTCTCTTTCTATTTGCTCCCTGTAATTTGCCTGTTTTTGTATCTCATTAATGTTTTTTTCAATCTTTTTTTGTTCCGATTGGTAAGCAGTTGCAAAATCATACTGCGCCACGCTCATAGTGTATTCAAACGCTTGTTTGTTTATTTCTTTGCCGATTTCATTTAACTTTCCATTTTTATCAAAACCATTTGTGTTAGCAATAACATCTTCAACATATTGCCTAAAATCTTTTACTTTACCTGTTTCTATGTTTTTAAAAAAATTATTTATTTCAACATCTTTTAATCCTTTTAGTTTTAAATTACCTCTTAACTCTGCACGTTTTTCTATTACGTTAGAACTTAAACCACTAACATTAATTCCATTTACACCAATTCCCCACACAGACATTGGCGCAAAACCTAAACTCATTATGCCTAAATTTTCTGCCTTCCAAAACTCATTAAATTCTTGTTTGCTGCTTACTCCTGTAACATAGTTTATCGTATTATTATATGCCTCTTCTATCGGCTCGCCAAAAGCATCAAATTTCATTTTTTCGGACATAAATTTATTTGGCGTACCAATTATCTGTCCTGCTTTAAGCATAAAATCTTGTAATCGTCCATTGGGAAGTAATTTAGCCATTCCACGATAAACACCGCCAAATGCTTTTACAAAATGCTCACCTGAACGCTCTGACGCAATTTCTTGCAGCGACTTCCAATATGCTTCCGCCATATTAAGGTCTGATTGCTCTATTTCATAACTGCCGTCATCTTTTTTACCTGTAACCGTACCCATACGATTTTCCATTCCACCCTGATAAAACATCGGCATAAGTGGGGCTTGTGTTAAGCCGCCGCCATAAACATCTGCCATAAACCCAACTCCTTTTGTGAGTGCTTTTTGCCCAAATTGTCTTGCACGAGATAAAAAATTACGTTTTGCAAACTCTTCTATACCCTCTTCTGTAATTTTTTTAATGCCCTTTTTTTTCATTTGGTTAATAAGTTTCATACGGAAATATCTACTTAAACCTCTAACCGCCACCTCTTCTGCTATTTTACCAACACCACTAATTCCTGATGTTACTAAAAATTGTATTGACATCTCTAACGATGTTAATGCCATATCACCCGCTTGATACCAGCCAGAAATATCTCCCTGCCTCAACAAATCTACATACGTTTTTTGCAACAAAGCATCCATTAATAATTTTTCGCTATCGGTTAAACTGTTAGGATCTTTGTCTGCTTTTTCCATTACATACATAATATCGCCTGTATTCAATAAATCAGATATACCAATAGAAATAAAACTTGCAGGGTCAAATTTATCAACAACGGCACGTCCCATATTAGATACTGTACCTGTGCTCTTTTTTGGCGCATTTAACGTCTCTTGTGTTTTGTTAATCACTTTTTTAACCGCCGCAAGCACTCCTAATTGAATTTCGCTCTCTAATTCATAACCGTTATTAGACCGCAATCTTCCTGTATGTACGTATTTATCAAGGGGAAAACCAGACAACTCATCTTTTGCTGTTTGTTTTTGTTTTTGTTCTTTTATAAGTTTTTCCCGCAAATAACGCATATCAGCCAACTTCTCGCCTATCAATTCTTTGTCATCGGTAAAAAAGATATTGTTATTATCTAACATCTCTTCTCGTTCAATCAATTTTCTGTATAAATTTTCTTTTTCAGACAAAGTCAAATTTTTTATATACTCTTGCGGACTAATATCTGGCAACTCTTTTAATCGCCTTTCTCTTTCTTTTATTGGGTCTAAAATCGGTAACGATATGCCTTTTATTTTGTCAGTATAATTAACGTTTGCTATTTGTTTTTTTACTTCTTGTTCATTTTCCCTTTTTTCTTGTTCTTTTAAAATAATTTCTTTCAAAGCATTTTCTTTTCTTTCAAAATATTTTGCCAATTCCTCGTCATAAAATTCATTTTCATATTTAATTTCTGCGTCCTTAATCAAATTTTCAGGTGTTTTCAACGGAACTTGCCACCATTCATTAATTTTATCTATTGCCTCTACTTTTTGTTTTTCATATTCATTTTTTGGCTGTGGCTTTGTGTTAATAATCTCTTTTTGAACATTTTGCCAAATATCTGCGTAAGGGTTTTTATACGGCTGTGGAATATAAGGATTTTTGTCTTGCTGAAACTCTGGAAATTTGCTGTATGCAATATCAAAATCATTATATTTGTCTAATGTTGCAACAAAATCATACAATAATTTTTTATCGTATGATTTTGTCAGTTCGGGGAACTTATTAATAGCAACATCGGCATCGCCGTATTTGTCTAATGTTGCTGTAAAATCTAAAAATGTTTGTTTGTCTGGCATTTTTTCAAAATGTTAATAGTTATCTTGGGTTTCCTTGTCCTTTGCTCCTGTCTTTTTGTTGATTTTTATTACTTGATTGTGTTGTGGTTGTTGTGGTTTTTATCTGTTTTTGATATTCGTTATAAATGGCTCTGTAACCATCAAACAGTTCATCTGGCACATTGCGCATATTTTTTTGTAAATAAGTTTTTTTATCTTCTGCCGAAGGAGGCACAATATTAAAATTATTATCGTATCTTTCTTGCAGTTTGTATTTTGATACAGTTTTTGTTCCACCCTTACCATCTGGCACAGTTTCTTGTTGTGAAATCAACCAATTATAAGCAAGGTCATCAACATAGCCCTTTGTTACCTCGTCGGCAGGAACAATAAGCCCATCGCCATATTGCAATAATATAGTTTTTGGCTCTGCTTTTGCTTTTGCAGCATCGGCGTAAATGTTTGCAATTTGTATTCTTATTTTACCGAGTATTTCTGCTGCTTTAACTTTTGCCTCTTCTTGTTTTTCTTTAAACCTCATATTTTCCTCGTGTCTTTGTTGTCTTCCTGCCTCTAACATATGCGCCTTTTCAAGTTGTGCGTCTTGTAACTCGCCCTGCTTGTAATAATTCAATAACAATTTATACAAATCATCATATTCTTTATTTTGCAGTGCTTTATTGTTTGCGAGTGCATTGCGCCAATTTTGAACATTTGCATTATATATCTGGTTTATTTTGTCCCTTTCGGCATTACTTTGTTGTACCTGCTGCGCTGTGTATGGTTGCCGTTGGTATATATTACCGCCATAACCGCCTGCCGCTATATCACTAATAAGCCGTATCGTTTCTGACAATATCGCTGCGTTTTGACGTTTTTTCTGCGTGGCGAGTGCATCCTCGTCTTTCTGCGGCTCTGGGTTTTCTCTTCGCCATAAATCTACAATAGTTCCGCCACGCTGTTTAATGCGGTTGGCTTGTTCGGCTAATGCCTCTCTCGCCGCCCTGTCCGCTGCGTTCTCTTTCGGAACTTCGGAATTTACAGATACGCTTGTGGTTGGGTTTTCTTCTGTGTATTTCTTTTGCTCCTCGTCCCGCTCGTCTATTAATATTTGCCTGTCGTCTGTCATAATTCAAATTTTATATAGTTGTTTCCACGTAGCCCATTTTGGTAGTGGTTTTTCTATCATTCCTGCGGTGGTGGTGGTTGGTGTAGTTGTTGGTGTTGGTTTTTTCTCTTTTGCATCCAATCCCCCCAATGCAGCCGCACCCAAAGCACCCGCATTTTGAGCCAAATTAGCGTAATTCTGCATTCTCGCTTGGTCTATCGCCTGCTGCGCTTGAAATTGATTGTGTCTTGCATTATTATAAGCACTTTCAATACCACTTAGGCGCAAACTTTCATTGCTCAATATATTGCCATACACATCAGACATCGCCTTTGCGTTCTGGTCTCTCATTACATTGGTAGTATCTAATTCCCCTGTAATCTTTTTCCGTGCCTGTGCCGTTGCTAACCGCTCCCTTAATCGCCGTTGTAATTGCCCTATCATATTTTGGTTATGATACTGCGTTAAGGGGTCTTTATAAAGTTGGTTTTCATAAAAAGCATTCTGCCGAGCATTTTCGGCATTCAAAGCAGATTGCGCTTTGGCATTACCAATACCCGACATTATTCCGCTTGCGGCTGTCCCAAGTACAGAGGCAATTAATCCTATTGTTCCTATCATAATACAGTTGTTTTAAGTAGAATACAAAAATAGTTACTGTAAATGAAATTGTTTGTGGCAAAAGGTAAAAAATCTTTGTTTTAGTGGCAAAAGGTAAAAAATCTTTGTTGTTTTTTAAAAATGGTTATAACTTACTTATTATCAATTAGTTATAAACACTTTTTTTTAACATTAATTTGTAATTCTTTGATTGTTAGCGGGTTGTGGTGTTTGTTATTCACAAAAAGGCATAAAAAAAAGAGGCAGTGTGCCTCTTTGTTGTTATAATGTTTATTTTAATATTCTGGTGCTTCTATTTTTCCAAAAAGATAATCAATAACTTTGCGGTTGGCAGCGGACACTTTTTTAAGGTTGCGGTTTATATAAACACTTGCCATTCCTTTTATTTTGTGTCCCATTGCGATGTCAATAGTGCTGTCGGGTATATCAAGTTCGGCAGCGATTGTCGCCCAAGAGTGCCTTGCCCAATAAATAGTAACAAACGGCAAAATCATTTTTAGATTGTCGTTGCAGCGTTTTGTAAAGTTATGCGAGTCATCTGTTGTATATGTATCTAAAAAATTGAGTAGATATTTTTGTCCTTTGTATTTGTCAATAATTGCCTGTGCCTCTGGCTCAATACGAATTACAATAGGAATTTTTGTCTTTTCTCTTAAAATAGATAATGTTCCGTTCCTTATGTCGTTTGGTTTCAAAAATAGCAAGTCCTTTAAATTTAACCCGCAAAGATAAAAAGAGAGCATAAAAAGGTCTCTATATTTTTCAGGGTTGGAATAAACCGAAGTATGCTTTTTTTCTTTCCGTGCCGCCTCTTTTTGTTGCTTAATAAATTTTTCGCAGTCAAAATTAAGAATGTAGCGTAAGTCGTCTATTGAGGCATTGCGGTGTTTGGTTTCAGAGTGCTTTATTTTAAAACGGCGAAAAGGGTATGTGTCCAACCCGACAAACTCTCTGTCAATAGCATCGTTATAAACAGCCCGAATGTTTCTAAAATGCAGCGCTTTACCATTTGCAGACATACCCGATTTTGTGCAAAAATCGTCAAAATCTTTTAACCACGCAATATTAATATCTGAAATGTATAAATTTTCAATATCACAGAATTTGGCAACTTTTATTAAGGTCTGCATATATATTTGATTTGTGCGCTTTGCAATGCGTTTATTTGCAAAATCAGTTATCAGGTTTTTAAATAGAAGTTGTGCGTTTTTGTCTTCTGTTATTTCCCCGCCGCCACTTTCCAAATATTTTTTTAAAATAGCACCATCAGCAAATTCTGTTTCTAACAGACCATTATAATATAGTTCTTTAATTGTATTTTCAACAAAAGAAAGTTTGTCGCAGATTATATTGTTATACATTCTGGCTTTTGGGTCGCCGATTATTCTATTAATACTAAAATGTTCCTCAAAAACATCAATGCCTGTATTAATAAAATATCTTTGCCCATTGTAAGAATAGCGAATTTTAACAGGGTATTTTCCGCTGTTTTTTTTCCGTCTTGTATCTAAAATTGCACTTATTTTCATATATGAAAAATCGTATATTGTGCAAATTTGCACACTTTTTTGCACTGATTTGCAGGGTTTTGCATAGTTTTGCGTGCAAATTTTGTGCAAATTTTGTGCAAATGGGTTAAAATATTGGTTTTTAAAGTACATAAAACATTTGATTATAAGTTTGTAATTAACTGATAATCAATGTTTTATATTTTTGTCGGGATGACAGGATTTGAACCTGCGACCACACGCCCCCCAGACGCGTACTCTACCGGGCTGAGCTACATCCCGCTCTTTTGCACATTTTTTTGGACTGCAAAGGTAATGTTTTTTTCTTATTAAGACAAACAAAAAAATATTAAAATATCGCTTTGCGGTTACAAAAAAATGTTGTACCTTTGCATCCGCAAATTTTAAATTGACGGCGGGATAGCTCAGATGGTTAGAGCGTCGGATTCATAACCCGGAGGTCACGAGTTCAACTCTCGTTCCCGCTACAAAGCCGATTAAGACGGCAAAAGCACAAAAAAGCATAAATAAACCGTGCCAAAAACGTGCCACATTTTTACGTTGATTTTCAGTAGAAAATTAGCGTAAAAAAAATGCCCATACATCAAGTTTCTACCAATCCGACAACAAATTACTGCCTGCCGTTCTGCATAAGACAAAATCAAACGGCTAGAAAATTGCTTTTTAGCACTCAATTCAAAAACGCAAAAATTAGAGCGTTGCAGAATGAAAATCAACCGACTAAAAAAACGGTATGAAGCACAAAAGAGGCAAATTTACACGCACAGGAAATTTTATTTTCCATTAACCAAAAGTTAAAAGGCGGCTGTTAATTGTTTTTAAGAAAAAAACTACTATTTTTTATAAATTATGCTAATGACGGGTTGAAACTCAATATTTTGTATTAAAATTCCGTTTTTGCGAAATAAATTATGCCGTTAGGCATTATATATTGGTAGAAAATGTTGTTTCCACCACCCTGCGTGCCGTTAGGTACGCAATATAAAAAATATTTATTACACCTTGTCCCTAACGGGACAAAAAACGTTGGTTTATCAATGTTTCTACCAATATTTAGTCCCTACGGGACATAAAATGCAATTTTAACCAGTCATTCGCATAAATTATGATTTTATTAAAAAATCTCTGCAAATGTAATGGCAAAAAAAACGTGCAAATTGAATTTACATCAATTTACACGAATTTGCGTAAAATTACATTAGATTATATGAATTTATATCAATTTACAGTAGTTTAGTAGTTGATTTTCAATAAACTTTTTAAATAATTTGTATTATTGGGCGCAACTGCAATTATATCAAACTTTGTGTAACCTTTCAGATCATTTGTTATCACAACATTACATTTTCGCTTTTGACTTATAACAAAGTGCATATTATCTTCCACATCATCGCCAACTTCGAAAAATCCTTTTAATACATCATCTTCCGAAAAGTTTAACACAGTGATTTTTGAGCATAAATAAATACCTTGTGTAACCGTTTCTACTTTTGTTAATCCTTTACTTTTTTCCCTTTTTGAATGCCCGCCATTGTTTGACCAATAGCAAAAGAAGATGTAAAAAGAATTTCCTTTCTTTTTTTGAATAACAAATCTAAACAAGCCGTCTCTTTTGCCTGCCCTTTACAATAGTTCCACAATACATTTGTATCAATATAAATATGCAACTTTTTTTCATCCGGTAATAATCTTCTTGTCATCTGAAAGAAAGTTTTGTAAATTGTTTTTTTTCTGCTGGGGTCAAAACATCAATGTTTGCCACAATAAAAGTTTGACGGTATAAGTCCATTAATTCTTTTTCCTTTGTGTTGTTTTTTTTAAGAATTAACTTGTAAAGATTGTCCTTTTGCCGTTTTACTTCGGCAAGTTCAGTTTTAGAAATTACTGCACAAGCCATAATTATAAGTATTAAAAATTTACGCTTCAAAATTACACTAATTTTTGTATTCAACCAAATTACAAGCAAAAATTTTGTCTGTTTGGGTGTGAAAATTTGCTGATTTTTCTTATATCCGATTTTTACAAGTTCGTCATAAAAATCAACATTGCATCATTGCGCTACCTTTTGCAACAATACATCGCATAACTGTGCTAATTCGGCTTTTGATATTGTGTTTTTAATACCTATTGAAATTAAAAAAATTTTGTAATAATGCGGGTTTTTGATCGCTCGTTTATTAACTTCGCTTTGTAACTCACACATCTTGTCATAGTCCTTTAAACAATTGCAATATTATCGGTAGTGCCAAACAAAATCATATCAGTTGCAAAAGTAAAAAATATAGGCGGTACTTCGGTAAAGCCGTGTTCCACCCCTCTCCCCTCCTCTGCCGCAAGTTTCCAAGTGCTTGTTGCGCTACTATCTCTTTCTATTAGCAATAATAAATTTTTAGTTTTCTGTGATTTAAGAAAACAAAATAAATTCATAAAATTGCGATATTTTGTTAAAAATAGTTAATTTTAAGTCCATAGCAGTGATTTTAAACACATTTGCTGCGGATTTTATCGTTTCAAAGCCCATTAATTCCTTTAAATTGTACGCTGCCGAAGCCATCAAAATATGCAAATATTTTAACACTTTTTTATTATTATTTTGTGTGCTTTGTTAGTTGCGCAACAAGCACTTGGAAACTTGCGGCTTGTTTTTTTACAGTTTAAAACTGCTTTTATAGTACCCACAAGTATCCGCTTCGCTAAACTTGCGGAAATTGGTTAGTTTGTTCATTTTGCTAACTCTTTTTTATTCAAAGCACCCTGCGTTTGGTCTATACCAACTTGGGATATTGAAATCTACTTTTGTGCTGTAGCCCAAATCACTGTTTTCAAACACCTTTTTCATATACAACGCCCAAACCGGCAGTGCCATACTTGCGCCCTGTCCTTCTGCCATATTTGAAAAGTGAATTTGCCTGTCTTCCCAGCCAACCCAAACTCCTGACACAAGTTGCGGCGTGTAGCCGATAAACCAGCCGTCAGCATTGTCGTTGGTGGTGCCTGTTTTTCCCGCTGCGGGCGAGGTTACGCCATATCTGCGGATACGCGAGCCGGTGCCGCCATTTACAACTCCTTGCATCATATCAATCATTTTATAGGCGGTTTCTTCGCTTATAACTTCGTGTGTGGTAGTGTTGAAAGTGGCTATAACATTGCCTTTGTTATCGGTTATATGGGTAACAAAAACGGGCGTGTGGCGAACTCCGGCGTTTGGAAAGGTAGTGTATGCGCTAACCATCTCATTTACAGATACTTCGTTAGGTCCAAGACAGAGAGACACAACCTCGTCTATTTTGCCTGAAATACCAAATTTTCTCATTAATTTAACTAAATCTTTTGGAAAAATCGGACTTTCCGTACCCGAAAAAAGCGACAGCAAACGAGCAGTAACCCAGTTGTTTGATTGTTGCAATCCCCAGCGCAGCGGCACCTCTTCGCCCATACGCGCTTTTGAGCCGTTTCGAGGCGAGAATTTTGCACCTCGTCCATTTACATTTTCAAAAGTAATCGGCTCATTTAAAATCAAATCGCAGGGCAACATTCCGTTTGTCATTGCAAAAGTGTAGATAAACGGTTTTATTGTTGAACCGACTTGCCGTCTGCCCACAGAAGCCATATCGTATTGGAAAAATGAGAAGTCAGGTCCGCCAATGTATGCTTTTACGTAACCTGTTGTCGGCTCCATAGACATAAATCCGATTCTTGCAAATGATTTTGCCCAAACAATAGAGTCGCGCGGCGACATAACCGTATCTTTTACCCCCTGCCAAGAAAATACACGCATATCAATCTCTGTATTAAAAGCGTCTGCAATCTCTTTTTCGGTAGCACCATTTTTTTTCATACTGCGGTAACGCTCGCTCTGTTTTATTGCCCTTTCAATTAATGCGTTAATTTCGTCATTTTTCATATTGCTTGGAAAAATGCCGTTTTTCATCTTTTTCTTCTCTTTAAAAAATTGCTCTTGAAGTTCTGTAAGATGTTGAACAACAACCTCTTCTGCATATTTTTGCATTCGGCTGTCAATAGTTGTATAAATTTTTAAGCCATCAGCATAAATATTGTATAATGTGCCGTCAGATTTAGGATTTTTTTCAATAAAACCATATAATGGGTCGGTTTCCCATGCCAATGAGTCAAGATAATATTGTCCAAAATCTTTTTGTTGCCAATCAGCGTAATTTGAGCGTCTCGGTTTTTTTGCCGTCATTCTAACACGCAGATATTCACGCAGATATGGAGCAAGTCCGAGTTTATGGTCGGCAGAGCGAAAACTCAATTCAACAGGAATTTTCTTTAAAGAATCGCACTCTGTTTCCGTAATAAATTTATATTTTTTCATTTGATTTAAAACGGTATTTCTGCGTTTTAAAGTCCTTTCACGTGTTGCTTCACGCTTGCTTGCAGGGTTGTATTGTGCAGGGTTTTGACACATTCCAACCAAAAGCGCTGCTTGCTCAATAGTTAATTTATTTGGTGTTGTATTAAAATAGACCTGTGCGGCTGTTTTTACCCCTACCGCATTATTCAAAAAATCAAATTTATTAAAATACATTGTGATAATTTCCTCTTTTGTGTATTCTCTTTCAAGTTTTACCGCCGTAACCCATTCGTTAAGTTTTTGCCAAGCACGTTCAACAATGTTGCTTGCAATATTTTCGGTAAAAAAAAGTTTTGCCGTCTGTTGCGAAAGCGTACTGCCGCCGCCTTTGCCTCCAACACTAATAAAAGCACGTAAAACCGACTTTGCATCAACACCCGAATGGCTGTAAAATCTTATGTCTTCTGTTGCCAAAAGCGCATCAATAAGGTGTTGCGAAATCTCATCGTAAGAGACATTCATACGATTTTCTTTTGCAGTGAAATAGGTTCCGAGAACTTTATTGTCGAAAGAATAAATTTCGGTTGCTAACTTGTTTTTTGGATTTTCCAAATCTTCAATGTTTGGCACATAGCCAACCCATCCTGCCGAAAGCAATAAAAAAATCAATACAACAATAGCAATTACCGCTGCTATAACTCCCCAAAACCATTGCAGGAATTTCTTTTTATAAGGTTTCATAAAATTTTATTTTTTTTGCAAAATTAGTAAAAAAATAGAATATTAAAATAAATTGTTTATTAATTTTTTTATAACTTTGCGGTTTTATTACATTATAAAAAATTTTTTTATGAAAAAACTTTATACTATTTGTTTTATTTTGTGTTTTTGTACAAATATTTTTGCCCAACACAATTTTTCGGTAAATTTCAGTAATGGTGCTGCTAATAAACCCATTTATTATCGTGTTACTTCCGTAGATGCGGCAACAGTGGCTGTTACTTTTCGCGGCGACTTGCCCACATCATACAGAGAATACACAGATTCTATTATAGTTCCTGCGGTTGTAACTGCGCCTGCTACTGTAACACCGCCGGCAATAACGGGAGTTATCTATCACGTTACCTCTGTTGATGCTTATGCTTTTTATGATAATATCGCCTTAACAAAAGTTACACTTCCAAATTCAGTTACTATGATTGATACTCTTGCTTTTGGAAATTGCACTGTATTTAAAAAGTGTATTATGCCGCAGGATATAAATTTTATTGCTCCAAGAGCATTTGAAAGATGTACAAGTTTGCCGGAAATAACACTCCCAACTAATATTACAAAAATTTCTAAAGAGACATTTAGAGATTGCCACAGTTTGACATCTATAAATATTCCTAATATGGTGAACACAATTGGCGAAAAGGCATTTTTTAATTGTAAATCGCTTGAGTCGGTGAATATATCAAGTTCTGTGAATAAAATTGGTTTGTTTGCATTTTTGGGCTGTTCAAGTTTAAATTCTTTCAATGTTGACCCTGATAATCCGATACTTATGTCCGAAGACGGCATACTTTATTCTTATATGCAAGACACATTAATGCTTTATCCTGCAAAAAAAACAGGAACAGAATTTACCATTCCAGATATCGTAAAGAATGTTGGAGATTACTCTTTTTCATACAATCTTTATTTAAAAAAGATAAATCTTAATAATTTTGTTGAAAAAATCGGAACAGCGGCATTTTACAATTCTACGGGTTTGTCGGTGGTGAATATATCTGATAATGTGAGTTACATTGGCGAAGGTGCGTTTTATAATTGCAGAAATTTGGATACAATAAAAATCACGGCAACAACTCCTCCTGATTATGAAGAATTTACATTTTATAATGTGCCAAATGAGGTTATTATAGCCGTTGAGTGCGACTTTGTAGAAGATTACAAAAATTCACAATGGGGAGAATATTTTAACAATATTACAGATTATGACTGCGCTCCGATAGAAACTTCTATTTCTGATGTTGAATATAATCAAGAAGTGATTATTTATCCAAACCCTGTGAAAAATGTGTTGTACATAGATATTCCATTTTTTGAATATCTAAAAAATGTGGAAATAGTTGATATTACGGGTAAAAAAATACTTATTCCTCACTCCTCATTACTTGATACTCACTACTTGATACTTGATACTAATTCATTACCGCAAGGCATTTATTTGGTAAAAATATATACTGATAAAGATGTAATAACAAAAAAGATAATAAAGAATTAAAAGATTGTTTGTTGGTTAATATTTGTTGTCTTTTTGCAACATTAACACAAACAACAACAAAATAATAATATAATGACAAAAACCTTAAAAATAACACTTTTCCTATTTTTATGCTTGAACTATAATTCCTGTTACGGACAGGATACAGACAGTACTGCTACATCAAGTTTTGAAAGCACTTTTCCTTTGACAATAATTTCACCTGAATTACCCGAAAGTTTGGAGTTTGCGGGAGTGATTTATGATTTAACCCGCTCTGATTTGCGAGAACGTCTTGACCGAGAGATTATTAACCTCACATATACTCACGCCTCAACTCTTCTAATTATCAAAAGGGCAAACCGCTATTTTCCTGAAATAGAGCCAATTTTAAAAGAAAACAACGTTCCAGACGACTTCAAATATCTTGCCTTGATAGAGAGTAATCTTATTCCCGACAATCGCTCTCCTGCCGGAGCGTTGGGTTTGTGGCAATTTACCGAAGCCACAGCAAAAGAGTATGGTTTAATCGTAAATAACAACATTGATGAGCGTTTGAACATTGAAAAATCAACTGTTGTTGCTTGTAAATATATTAGAGATGCCTATAAAATTTATGGCGACTGGACTTCTGTTATGACCTCATATAACGCTGGGATAGAGCGTATTTCAAAAGAGTTGGAAAGACAAAAGGTAAAATCTGCTATCGATTTATGGCTTAATAACGAAACATCACGCTATGTTTTTAGAATTTTTGCTGCAAAAATTATCTTTTCAGACCCGAAAAAATATGGTTTTATGCTGACAGAAGAGCAGTTATATCCACAAATTGAATATAAAAAAATTAAAGTAAATACCTCTATCGATGATTTGGTCGTTTTTGCTAATGAACACAATATCAATTATTTACAACTGAAAGCCGCAAACCTTTGGTTGCGAGATAGAACTTTACACAATAAAGATGGCGTTGAATACACAATTTTAATTCCAAAAGAAAAGTCATTAAATTATAATCCAAAAAAAACAAAAGTTCATAATAAAAATTGGGTTATAAAATAATTTTTTTGATTGGTGTAATATTTACAAAACTTTATATATTTCTTGTAATTTTGCGAGTTGAAAAAAAATATTATTTCCTATCTCCTAATCCCTAATTCCTATCTCCTACTTTTATGAAACTCAAAGAAATAACCCAAACGCTTGAAAATTTTGCGCCTGTTGCGTTGCAAGAGGAGTTTGACAATTCAGGGCTGATTATTGGCGACCAGAACGCCGAAATTCGCGGTGTGTTGCTCTGCGTTGATGTTACCGAAAGCATTATTGACGAGGCAATTTCGCTCGGTTTTAATCTTATTATCGCTCATCACCCGTTGATTTTCAAAGGGTTAAAGAAAATTTCGGGCAAAAATTACGTTGAACGTTGCATTCTCAAAGCGATAAAAAATGACATCGCAATTTACGCTGCGCACACAAATTTTGACAGCATAAAAAACGGCGTCAGTTACAAAATGGCAGAGAAAATCGGCTTGAAAGAGTTAAAAATTCTTTCGCCAAAAAAGGACGCTTTGGTTAAAATTGTTACTTTTGTACCTGCGGAATTTGTTGAAAATGTGCGAGTGGCTGTTTGGGAAGCAGGTGCGGGACATATCGGAAATTACGATTGTTGCTCGTTTTCTTCAAACGGCGAAGGTACTTTCCGCGCACTTGACGGCGCAAATCCGTTTTTGGGCGATTTACACAAACTTCACACCGAAATTGAACATCGTTTAGAGTTTGTTTTACCCGCATATCTTGTTGATAATGTGATTGTTGCGTTAAAAAACGCACACCCTTACGAAGAGGCGGTAATTGATATTTTTCCGTTGAAAAATGTTTGGGAAAATGTTGGTTTGGGGGTGGTTGGAACGTTGCCAAAACCGATGAAAGAAGAAGAATTTTTGACTTACATAAAAGATATTTTTGATGTAAAAATTATAAAACATTCAAAATTTTTAGAAAAAAATATTTCAAAGGTTGCGCTTTGCGGCGGTTCGGGTGCAGAGTTTATAAACGATGCAAAACGTTGTGGTGCAGATATTTACGTTACCGCTGATGTTTCGTATCACAGGTTTTTTGAGGCGGAAAATTCGCTTGTAATTGCCGACATTGGACATTTTGAATCAGAACAATTTACAAAAGAGATTTTTTATGAACAACTTATCAAAAATTTTCCAAACCTTGCAGTTCAATTTTCAAAGGTGGAAAAAAATGTTGTTTCTTACTTTTGAAAATTTAGCATTTGTTAATTGTTTTAAAATATTACGACAAACTTGGTCTTAAAGAAGTTCTGTAAGAAACCTCTTTAAAATAATTTACGATTTCGTTTTTTGTCATTTTCGATAGTGTTTCGCTCAATCGGTCGCGTTGCTGCCGCATAAAACCAACGGCATCAAAGTTTTTTTCTGTATTATTCATAATTCATAAATTCTCTTGGGGAACGTATCTCCAATTGTTTATAACCATTTTTTATATTTATCGAATTATAACCTCTAATTCGTTGAATATTAACAATATGCTTAAAATTCCAACTGACAAGAAAATCGGCTTTGCTAATTGTGGCAAGTGCAATATGCAAACAATCTGAAAAATTTGTTTGTCCCACAACTTTTTCTGCAATATATTCTGTTGCCAAATCAACTGCCTCATCGTTTGTTTCAAGATATTCTGAATATTCAGCATTGAGATTATTAAACAATTTCTTTACATTTTCGGGTGCTGGTTCAAGTTCATCTTGCGTAATTGAAGAATACAAAACTATAAATTCGCCTTTATTTATTCTATCAAACAATGGTTTTGTAAATTTTTCAAACTCAACATCGTAATAGCCACCAAAAACTGAAGTATCAATATAAATTCGCTGTTTCATTACAATGAAATTTTATGCAAAGATATACATTATTTTTTTATTATTCCATATTTTCATATATTTCTTGGTAGATTCAACTACTGAATGCAACTTTTTTGTTTTGCAAATTTAGGTAAAAAATTTCTTTTGGTGAATAAAAATTTAATTTTTTTCTTGGTCTGTTATTAATTTTATACTGTATCTGTTTGATATC
>Ga0209628_10000103_pt1 | contig 45527 bp, 29 predicted proteins | sample TergutCu122P4_FD_187285 | JGI IMG/M metagenome (GOLD analysis project Ga0209628, IMG submission 187285) | Cubitermes ugandensis P4 segment gut microbial communities from Kakamega Forest, Kenya - Cu122 P4 (SPAdes) (version 2) | ecosystem: Host-associated > Arthropoda: Insects > Digestive system... | reverse complement strand
TAATCAATTCTGGAATTGGGGAATATCTCTCCCAAATAGGTTTTTCCCATTCCTTTACCGCTCTCTCTGAAAGAATCTTTTAAATTTCCTGCAATCTTATTGTAAGTAAAAGAGGCAGGTGAATCGTTCAAATCTCCACAAACAATAATAGAGTGTGTACAATTATTAAGATGTTGCTTAAGTATTTTAACTTGTTTGGCTCTAATATCAAAAGCTAACGCTAATTTCGTATATAATATTTTCGCTTTTTTCTGCCATTTAGGATCGTTTACAGAATTAATTTTCAATTGTTTACCTATTTCATAGTCCTCATACTCAAAGTGAATGGAAGCCAAGTGACAATTATAAACACGGATGGTATCATTTTTTTGCTTAAAATCTATATAAATAGCAATTACGCTACTATCAGGCATTTCTACAATTCCTTTTCCTATAATTTTATTTTTTGAAAATGTAGCCAGTCCATAATAGAGCTCCTCTCTGTTTGCAGTAAAGTACTCAAAATGATAATTTTTATCTTTCAAGTTCAAAATCGACAGCAAGGTGTCTGTGGTATTGAAATTTAATTTTCCTGATTTATCATAAAAATATTCTTGAAAACACGTAATATCCGGTTGCTCTTCACTGATAAATCTGATGATTCTGTTTTTTTTCTCTTGACGTAATTTTTGAAGTTCGGTATCGTATAAACCAAAAAGTTTTACATTGTAACTCATTACTTTAATACAATTTACGCATTTTGGGGGTTTTTCTGCTTCTTTAAGTTGATAATGTTTATCAATATTACTTACATTCAATAAAATTAGAGAAAGCGAAATTAATGCGTATGGGTACTTTATGAAAAGCCATAAGATTACAAAGATTGCGTTGAATGCTAAAATATAGATGAATCCAAGTCCGCAAAATGCGACAGCAGAAGACCATGTAGGTGGAATATATTGGGCTAAAAAAGCAAAGAGCAATCCGAAAGCTGCTATACAATTTAAGAGAAATAATGGAACAATTACTATTTTTTTTAATGAAAACGAGATTTTTTTTTTCTTTTTGGAACGTGCCATCATTATCTAATTAACAAATTTAACATAGTTTCAGTCATTTTCGCCCAGTTATATTTTTCTTTTTCCATTTTACAATGTTTGATAAATAGTGACTCATTATTAAGACTATAAAAATCCACCATAGCATCGGCAATTGCCTTTGCATTAGGTTCCACAACATAACCGCATTTTCCGTGCGGAACAATTTCAGATAATCCGCCAACATGAGTAACAATCATCGGTTTTTCAAAATGATAAGCAATTTGTGTAACGCCGCTTTGGGTAGCGGTTTTATAAGGCTGTACCACTACATCACAGGCGCTAAAAAACAGATTTACATTATGGTTGGGAATGAAATCATTGAATAACAAAACTTGACTTTTTAGGTTATTCTTGTTGATAATATCTAAATATGTTTTTTCATCTTCATAAAACTCTCCTGCAATTAAAAGTTTTAAAGGAAGTTTTTTTATTCTTTCATCTTCAAAAGCCTCCAATAAAAGGTCTAATCCCTTGTATGCGCGAATAAATCCAAAGAAAAGCACATAATTTTGCTGATCATCTATATTTAATCTTCTTTTAGCATCATCTTTTGGCAACAACATCCCATAGTGATCATAAATTGGATGCGGAGAGAAAGTTTTCGGTTTATTCTTTTTATCAAATTTATTAATATCTGTTAAAACAGATTCTGATAAAGACACAAAAGCATCCATGTTCTTTACATAATATTTTGGAAAAAACTTATCTAACAAAGATGGTTCATGGGGAATCATATTATGAACTAACCCAATAATTTTTGTGTGGTGGTTCTTTTTAATTTGAGATGCTATACACCCCAGGCAGAGTGCCATGAACGACATCCAATAAGGAATAATTATCAAATCGGGTTGTTTTTTACGGATTTCTTTACCCACTTTTATCCAATTGAGCGGATTTACAGCATTTATCTTGCGATAAATGCAAAGTTCTTTAGGTTCCGGATCATTTGAATATTGTGTTTTTCCGGGAAAAAGAAAATTAGGATATTGTAGAATAAATGTATAAATTTCAACTTCATGTCCTTCTCTTAGGAATTGTAGTGCTAAACGTTCGTTAAATGCTGCAATTCCACCACGATAAGGGTATGCTGTGCCAATAATTATGATTTTTTGTTTATTCATCTTTATTAAAATTCAGAAATCTAAAAGTTTAGAAACATAAAAAAATATCAAAAACCACTAATCACAAAATCATGCAATGTTTTATATTTTGGGCCTTCAGAAGTAAGTTTACTATGAATAAGTTTTATATGGGTTACGGGTATTGCTTGTGTAAATTGTGGCTCTCTTTTTTCAATGATTTTCCAAAACTGTTTTTTATTATCTATTTTTTTAATTCTTCCTATCGTAATGTGCGGCACAAAATTACCATAGTTTTTTTGAAAACCCATGCCAATAAGTTCTTTTTCCAATTTTTCAAATAAATTTTTGAATAATGAAAATTCGGTAAAACCGTACCATAAAGTTTCAGGAGCATATTTACTGCCAAAGATACCCATTTTATCTAATTGCAATTCAAAGGGCTTTGTTGATAGAGCTACGATAGACAAAGCGTTTGCAACAGGAGTAATTTTTGATTCTGATGTTTCTCCGAGAAAACGCAATGTAAGATGTTGCAATCCGCTTTTTACCCACACAATATCATTGTGTTTGAAATCAGACTGCAGTTGTTGGGTTAGCATTTGAAACTCATCAGATAATTCAACATCTACGGCAATAAAAAGTCGTTTCATAGCAGTTACTGATTGGTAGAAATTTTCTCTTGTAGTTCGGAAGTGTTAACCCCTTTACGTTGTGCTGTTTTCCAATATTTTACAGCATCTTCCTTTTGTCCCAATTCAAAATAGATATCGCCTAACAACAAGTTCAGTTCTGCCACAAAACTATTTTCAAAAGTGAAAGCTAATGCCTGCTTGGCTGCTTTTACGGCATTTTCGTATTGTTTTTCCTTGTACAAGGCCACCGCTAATCGGTATTGAAGCGTGGCATTGGTAGGAAAATACTCTTCAATAGTTTTTTCATTGGCTACGATGGTTTTATTATCTTCCAATTTTGCCAATACAAAAAAATAATCTTCCCAAATAGAATATTGTGTATCATCTAAGTTAATACATTTTTCATAGAATCTCTTGGCATTTTGGTATTGTTCTTTGATAACGCTAATTTTTGCTAAAGATGACCAGCCGGCCAAATCAAACGGGTGAGTTTTGGTAATTATCAGTGCTAACTGTTCTGTCTTGTCTAAGAGATCAGGCGTTTTTTTCATTATAGCGCCGGTAAGATATGTTTTTAAGACAGGTATTTTTTCTTCAATTTCTAACTCCTTACTGGAGAATGCCCGTAACAGTGCATTGAAGCTTTCGGTAGGGTTTTTAATTGCATCGTAATAGTTTGACAATGTTAAATTTAAAAAAGGATTTTCCGCATCAATCTGAATCGCTTTTTGAAAAAACGGAAAAGCCTTATCGGGCATATTATTTGATAAATAGATTTCGCCTGCAGTAAGGTAATAGCTTATTTCATAAGGATATATCTCAATTAGCTTTTCATATTCAAGGGCGGCGTTTTTTACATTATTCAAGGCAAGCCATATATTTTTTTTGGTTTCGGTGATCTCATCGTTTTTTCCGATAATATTTTCTATCTTATCATAAATTTTAATAACTTCTTGCCACTTTTCTAAATGTAAATAGTTGTTTGCCAGCGACATTAAGTAGTACTCGTTATTATATTTCACTTTACAAATCTTTTCCCAAATAGTTATTGCATTTGAGTAATCGCCTAATTTTTCGTAAACACCTGCCAGGTCAATCTGATACCATTCGTTTTTCTTGTCTAAGGCTATTGCCGCTTTCAGATAATGAGCAGCCAGTAAATAATCATTTTGCTCAACTGCAATCTTATGCAGCAGGTAGTAAGCAGCATGGTTTTTGGGGTTTTGTAGCAGTACCTCCTGAAATTTTTTAGTTGCTGCAGCGTAATTTTGCGAATAAAACTCTCGCAGTCCATCTGCAAAAACAACGGATTGGGTACGCTCATTATAAACTGCTTCAGTTTGTTTGGCAGGTTTATTCTGTTTCCCCTGTGCAAAAACGGAGTGGAAAGCAGTAGAGAAAAAACAGATACTGAAAAATAGAAAATATAGGAAAAAGGTGGATAAATATAACTTACAACTCGAAAATTTACGCCAAATATAGTACAGAGTATTCATAATAGAATAGTTCAAATAAATCATATAACGATGAATTTTTAGAAAAGTTATGGTTTGCTCTACTATTTTTTCATTCTTACAAAGCAAAAAAATCAAACAAATTCTAAATCAAAAACAATTATGGTAATTTTGTACACTTTTAAAAAAACAAAACCTCATGATAAATATCCATAATCTTGGAGATGAGAACTCTTTGTTTAATCAATTTATTTCAGAAATTAGAGATATTGATATTCAAAATGATGCCATGCGTTTTAGAAGGAATATGGAACGTATCGGAGAAATTTTTGCTTACGAAATTAGCAAAACATTACTTTTTGAGAAGAAGAAAATAATTACACCGCTGGGAGAAGTTGAGATGAATATTGTGAAACAACAACCGGTTTTGGCTACTATTTTAAGGGCAGGACTACCGTTACATCAAGGAATGCTCAATTTTTTTGATAAAGCGGACAATGCTTTTATTTCTGCATTCAGAAAACATGATTTTGAAGGTAATTTTGATATACAAATTGACTATATTTCCTCGCCTTTACTTAAAAATAGAGTGTTAATCATTATAGATCCGATGTTGGCCACGGGTAAATCAATGGTATTAACTTACAGGGAGTTATTGTCTATGGGAACCCCGAAATATATTCATATAGTTTCTGTTATTGCCTCCGTGGACGGAATCGAATATCTTCAAAAGTATCTTCCGCAAACGAAAACTTCCATTTGGGTAGGCGCCATTGATCAGGAACTTACTGCGCAATCATACATTGTTCCGGGTTTGGGAGATGCCGGAGATTTAGCGTATGGAATGAAGTTACAGGAGTAACGAAGTTTGAGTGTAATGGCAAACTTCTATGTACATAAAATCTTCAAATTTAAATCAAAATTCAAATATAATTATAATAATCAAATAGTTATATAATGAATTGTTTCCAAAGTTGTTAAAATTTTTTTTGCATGTAAATATTTTGTATAGATTTTTTAATGGAGTTGTATAATATTTGCTTTTATTTTTATGGATGTAAATGTAAGATACAAATACTAGTGACTCCGGCGGGATTCAAACCCACGACTTTCAGAACCGGAATCTGACGTTCTATTCAGCTGAACTACGGAGCCCTTTAAGGGTACAAAGAAACACTTTTTTTAGTTTTGTAAGTTCAATTTTTTCAAAGCATTCCGGTATTTGGTGGCATTCCGTTCATGTTCTGCATGCGTAACAGCAAAATTGTGATTCCCCGAAAAGTCTTCTTTAGCACACATATACAAATAGTTATGTTTCGTGTATTGTAAGACGGAATCAATGGTGGAAGGCATCGGAAAACGGATAGGTCCAGGTGGCAATCCGGCATACCTATAAGTATTATAAGGAGAATCGGTTTCCAAATGTTTGTATAAAATTCGCTGCAACGTAACGTCCCCGGTTGCAAATTTCACCGTCGGGTCGGCTTGCAGCTTCATTCCTAAATGTAAACGATTGATGTACACGCCAGCAATAATGGGTTTTTCAATCTCTTTGTAATTTTCCTCCTCTACGATAGAAGCCAGCGTAGTAACTTCAACCGGAGTAAGAGAGATTTGAAACGCCTGATGTAAACGCTTTTCATTCCAAAATTGATGATAAAACGTTTGAAACTTTTCTATAAATTCTTTAACATCAATATCATAATAAATTTGATAGGTATTGGGAATAAAAAGAGCCGGCACTGTTTTTTTTGTAAATCCAATAGAATCTAAAAACGCTTCATTTTCTAAAAGTTTTTGTAACTCTTGCATGGAAAAAAGAAATTTTTTGTCCGTTTTTTTCAGGAAATCAGACAGAGTACGCACATTATTAAAAGTAAAAGTTACAGGATAATGTTGCCCTCTTCGCAATTTTTTTATAAGTTGATAATTGGTTTCATTCTCCTTAATTTCATACTTGCCCCGCATCACGTTTTTGTCATATTTCAAAATTTTGGCTGCAATTTGAAATGTTTTAAAGTCTCTGACAGCATTATTTTTTTTCAATGAGTCCATAACTTGGGCAAACGAAGCATGTTTGGGAATGAATAGCGTATAATAGTTTGTATTAGGCGTAAAAAACACCATTTTTCTTACAAAAAATATTGAAATAATGGCCATTAAAATTAAAGAAATGCTTGCAATGAATAAGATGCTGCGTTTTTTCATACAAGAAGTTTTTTACGACCACAAATTGCCATATTGTGCCTCAAAGTTGATGCGTGTAATCAATGAACGCCCCAATGTTACCTCGTTGATATATTCTAATTCTTCGCCGATTCCTACTCCTCGCGCCAACAAAGTGATTTTCGGGATTTTCTCAAAACAATGTTTGTAAATATAAAAGTTGGTGGTATCTCCTTCCGGAGTGGAAGGCAGCGCTAAAATAAGTTCATTTACAGGTCTAATTTCAACACGTTGAAAGAGTTCTTGTAATTTCAATTGCGAAGGGCCGATTCCATCAACAGGGGAAATAATTCCACCCAGCACATGATACATGCCGTTGAATTGGCTTGTATTTTCAATGGCAATCAAGTCTCTGATGTCCTGAACCACACAAATCAGATTTTCATTTCGTTTCGGGTTAGCACAAATTTCGCAGCATTCTTCATCTGATATAGCAAAGCATTGTCTGCAAATTTTTAATGATGATTTCAGTTCAGTGAGTGCCTGGGCTAATGTTTCTACTTCAACAGCTTCGGTGTTTACTAAATGCAAAGCGAGTCTCAGGGCAGTTCTTCTTCCGATGCCCGGTAATTTTGCAATTTCACTTACAGCATTTTCAAGAATTTTAGAGTAATAAGCCGGCATTTTAATAATTATGGTGTGATAATAAGGGCACAATACGCTTATGGTTATTCTACAATGGTCATTTCATTCATCAAATATCCAGCCCCGCCGACTTTGTCAATTACAAACATCACGTAGCGGATGTCCACACATATACAACGTTGCAATTCGGGATTATAAATAATATTGCTGCTCAATGCTTCCCAGTTTCCATCAAATGCACAGCCGATCAGTTCGCCGTTCGCATTAATGACAGGACTTCCCGAGTTACCACCGGTAATATCATTATTTGTTAAAAAACAAACATTAAGCACTCCATCTTTACCATATCTTCCATAATCTTTAGCTAATATTAACTCTTTTAATTTTTTCGGAACATCAAATTCCGGATCATTCGGAATCTCTTTTGCCAAGATTCCATCGGCGGTAGTAAACCAGTTGTAATATACTGCTTCTTGCGGGTAATAATCTAATACTTGGCCGTAAGTAACCCGCATGGTTGAGTTCGCATCGGGATAAATTGCCTTTTCTATTTCCATCTCTTTAATAGCTGCTAAATAATTTCGGCGCGGTACAGAAAGATCCGAATTAAATTTAGAATAACCCGCCTGGTTTTTGACAATAATTCCAAAAACAGACTGAAAATACCTTACTAACGGATCATTGTCATAAATTTTGACAGAAGGTTTTTCCATATATTTGTTTAATTTGGCTTCAGAGCAATATATAGAATTATCAATAATCGCTTTGGCAAAAAGTCCCATATCCCCATGATAATTTTTATTAATATATTCAAATATATCGGGTTGATTTTCAGGAGGCAGGGTTTTCCATACTTTAAGTGTGGCTAAAATAATTTGTGCTTCGGTTTCAGCATCGGTACTATTTCTATAAGTATTGATTTTTGTTTTTAATTTTTCAATTTTCTCTTGTGAGAATTTTTTTTCATTTTTATCAGGTTTCATACCTATTTCATAAGGAAGCATTAGTGTTTTGGAAGTCATCAACGAGAAATTAGCATACATAAAACTCTTCACCTGTATGGGTTGAAGATTATTGCAAATTTGTTCAATCTGGTGTAATGTTTCTCCATATTTCCGAATACGAATACTGTCTTTGTCTATCCAATTAAGGAGAGTCTGTTCCTGTTCGGTTTTTTTCTCTGCCACTTTAAGTTTGGCAAGGCTAATGGTTTCCCCTTTTTTAAATTTCCATAGATTAGATAAACCGGCAAAGCTGTCGGCGTAAAGCAATTTAACTTTATCGTTAGCATTCATAGCGTCACTTATCACAGGGAGGATAATATCGCAAGCCTGTACCATAGGAGGATTTAAAATATTCATAGTAGCCAATACTTCATAGGAAGTCATAAAGCGCTCGGTTGTACCCGGGTAACCCCAAATCATAGTATAGTTTCCTTTATCAATGCCCTGGATATTAATTGGCAGATAATGTTTAGGTTGCAGAGGAATATTTTCTTCCGAATAAGTTGCAGGGGAACCATCAGGAGCGGTATAAATTCTGAAAAGCGAAAAGTCTCCGGTATGTCGAGGCCACATCCAATTGTCGGTATCGCCGCCAAATTTTCCTATTCCGGCAGGTGGAGCGCCCACCAGTCGAACATCTTTATAAGTAATATACACAAACATATAGTATTCGTTTCCTTCAAAAAAAGATTTTACAGACACTGAATATTTGCCATTTTCCGAGTTTTCTTTTTTCAATTTTGTAATTATTTTTTCAATAGCCTTATTACGTGCGGTTTCCGATATATTCTCTTTAAGGCTATCTAAAATAATTTTAGTAACATCTTCCATCCGTACTAAAAAGGAAACAGTAAACCCATCATTAGGGAGTTCTTCTTCTTTTGACATAGCCCAAAATCCATTTTTCAAATAATCATGTTCTTGGGTAGAATGTTTTACAATAAAAGAGTATCCGCAATGGTGATTGGTAAGCATCAAGCCATCTTTAGAGATTACTTCGCCTGTGCAAAATCCATTTCCAAGTTGCACAATAGCATCTTTCAGCGATGAATTATTAATATTATAAAGTTGTTTTTCGGTGAGTTGAAGTCCTAGCTTTTGCATTTGTTCATAATTATAATCTTTAATAAACATGGGCAACCACATCCCCTCATCGGGCATGGTAATTGCATAAAGACGCGATAACAGAATTGTTAACACTAAAATTAAAGTTGTTTTTTTCATTTGAATATAATTTTTAATTAGTTAATAATAAATACTTTAAATACAATTTACCATTTTTAGGGATTCCTTACATAGCTATTATTTCCAACAATACTTTTTCTTCATTTTCCCAGCAAAATTTTTGTGCAACTTCAGTAAAATGGGTTGTATCAAACTCTTCCTTAAAGAAATTGTTCAATATTTCTGCCAAATATTCAGGATTATAGTGGTTAATTAAAATTCCCGTGTTGTATTTTTTGACAATATTTGCGATTTCGGGAAAATCTGTTGCTAATACCGGTACGTCGGCATGCAGGTAATCGAAAATCCGGTTTGGCAATGAATAATAATAATTCAATCCTCTGTTTTTCAATAAACAAAGTCCCAGGTTAGCAGAAGGTGTATATTTATATAGCTCTGATCCTGAGATACGTCCGAGGAAGAATACTTTTTCATTCAAATTCAAGTTATTAACTCGATCTTTCAATTCAGAAAAAACATTTCCGTCTCCAATGATTACTAAAACGGCATTTTCAACTAAAGGCATGGCATCAATTACCCATTCTAAGCCACGACCGAAGTTTAAAGCGCCCTGGTAAATAATTATTTTTTTTCCAGAATAATGGAGCAATTTTTCTCCCGTATACTTTTCATTATAGGGAACATTTCGTACCACTTTCATACTGATGTGGTATTTTTGATTGTAATAATCAGAGATAGATTGACATACGGTATAACAATATTTTAAATGAGGGAATATCCAATCTTCAATTTTTTTCCATATCCATTTTATGTTTGGGCGATGAGCCAATTCCGGCAATTCGGGAAAAATTTCGTGTGCATCAAAAACTAACTTTTTGCGTCGGGTTTTACTTGCTATATAATTAGCCGGTAAGCTGTCGGTATCATTTGCCAGTAAAATATCCGCTTTACAAAAAAGTAAAGCAACCAATAGTTTGATATTAAACTCTGCATAAAACAAAGCAGAGTGATTAAAGCAAAGTCTTAATAATTTGTATTTGAATGGTACATTTAACGGTTGGGAGTTTTTATTTTTTCTTCCGATAACCAAAACATCATATCCGTTATTGTGACAACTATGTGCAACTTTCAAAACCCGCTGGTCGCTGAATAGGTCATTGGTTACCGAAATGATAATGCGTTTCATCTAAATATTTTGTACTAAGTAGCCTAATTTATATACGTCAAACCAAAAAATAGAAGGTTTTCTCAAGATTTTTTGTTTGATATTTGCAAGGAATATTTTATAAAACGGGGTAAGCAGGACAGATATTTTAAATTTTCCACATCTGAAATAAGTTGCCAGCAATCTATTTTCATTAATAAAGCAGGCATCTATTTTTTTTAACTTTAACAGCGAGATTAAATTATCGATAGAGGCTTCTACTTTATTCAGATACTCTTCATTCGTATCTAATCCGTCGTGAAAAAGCGGATTATTAATATGTATCACGGGGACTCTAATATTTCTTAATTGGTTTCCAAAAAAAGTATCTTCATTTCCATAAGTAGAAAATGATTCATCAAATTTTACGAGGTCAAAAATGGATTTTGAGAACACTGCATTAAAAGAAGTGAACGATTTATAGGGTTTTTCATTTCTGATATCGGCGTCGGTTGCTTCTCGTTTATTTCCGTAATCCCAACGTAAATAATATTTTGGATTTGGTTTTTGCTTGCGATACGCTACGCCGCCAATGATACAAACCGGAGTTACATTTCTGGATATTTCTACAATATAATTGTTTATGTATAAAGAAGATGAAATAGCAGCATCGCAATCCATGAATAATAGATATGGATAATTTGCTTTTTCAACCAACAGGTTTCTCATTCTTGCCCTACCAACGTTTTCGTGTAAAGAAAAATAGGTTACCTCTGGCAAGTCGGTCAGTTTTTCATTATTAAATAGTTGAGTAGAGGCATCGTCGCCCAAAATAATTTCAAATTCCACATTCGCATACTTGAGTTGGGCGTGCAAATCTTTAACTAATTTGGCTACATTGAAGTTAAATATGGGGATAAGTACTGAAATCATAATCCTGAATCTATAATTTTATCATCTTCAATAAGTAATGAGCGTGAAGGGAACTTGTCAATCATCATAAAGTCGTGTGTTGCAATAAGAACAGTAGTTCCTTTAGTATTAATATGATGAAAGATTTGAAAAATTTCTTCGGATGTAATGGGGTCTAAATTTCCGGTGGGTTCGTCGGCAATTAAAAGTTCGGGGTCGTTCAGCAAGGCACGAGCAATACAAACCCGTTGCTGTTCCCCTCCCGAAAGTTGATGCGGGTATTTAAAATGCTTTGTACTTAATCCCACCATATCTAATGTTTTCATGGCTCTTTCATAACGTTCGTTTTTGTCGTTCCAACCAATAGCTTTAAGTGCATGGTCTAAGTTTTCAAAAATTGTGTTTTCAGATAAAAGTTGATAATCTTGAAAAATAATTCCTATTCTTCTACGTAAGTACGGGATTTGCTTAGTTTTAATTTTTTTCAAGTCAAATCCGACAATTTCGGCATGATCGCCGTGAACTTTTTCATCTGCAATTAAGAGTTTAAGGATAGAGGATTTTCCTGTGCCTGTTTTTCCGATCAAATATACAAATTCACCTTTGTTTATGGTTAATGATACCTGGCTTAGGATCAATAATTTTTTTTGATGAATATCAACATTTTTCAGAATGATAACAGGTTCTTTGGAGATGTTTAAATCTTGAGATACCGGTTCCGTAAGTTCGGGTGTTTCTACATTTTCAATTTCAGGAATAGGAGTTAATTCATTCATGCTTAAATATCAATTTTTGCGTAATGTGCATTTTGTTCAATAAACTCGCGGCGCGGAGGAACCTCATCACCCATTAACATAGCAAAAACGCGGTCTGCTTCCGTTAAATTATCAATAGTTATCTGGCGTAAAGTTCGGGTTTCGGGATTCATTGTAGTTTCCCAAAGTTGGGTTTCGTTCATCTCTCCCAAACCTTTGTAGCGTTGAATGTGCAACCCTGAAGTATTTGTTCCGTTGCTTGTAAACTCTGCGGTTACCATATCCCGTTCTTTGTCCGACCACACATATTGCTCCTGTTTTCCTTTCTTAATCAAATAGAGAGGAGGCGTAGCAATATACACATGACCAAATTCGATGAGTTCTTTCATGTGGCGGAAGAAAAAGGTAAGGATCAATGTTGCAATATGGCTTCCGTCCACATCAGCATCGGTCATGATGATGATTTTTCCATAGCGTAATTTTTCCAAGTTCAATGCTTTACTATCTTCTTCCGTACCAATACTTACGCCCAATGCAGTAAAAATATTTTTAATTTCCTCACTTTCAAAAATCTTATGGGGCATTGCTTTTTCCACGTTTAAGATTTTACCGCGTAATGGAAGAATTGCCTGAAATTTGCTGTCGCGTCCCTGTTTGGCAGTACCGCCTGCGGAATCACCCTCTACTAAGTACAATTCGCACTCTTCCGATTTTTTGGAAGAGCAGTCCCAAAGTTTTCCGGGGAGGCCGCCGCCCCCGAATACATTTTTACGTTGCACCAGTTCACGGGCTTTTCGGGCGGCATGGCGTGCCGTTGCTGCCAAGATCACCTTATTTACAATCTCTTTAGCATCTTTCGGGTTTTCTTCCAAATAGTTGCGCAACATTTCACCCACCATTTGATCTACGATTCCCATTACCTCGTTGTTTCCCAATTTGGTTTTGGTTTGTCCTTCAAATTGCGGTTCAGCCACTTTTACGGAAATAATAGCGGTTAGCCCTTCCCTGAAGTCGTCGCCGGATATCTCTATTTTTTGTTTTTCTAATTTCTCCAACATTTTACTTTCATCGGCGTATTTTTTCAGGGTTCTGGTCAATGCCCGTCGAAAACCGGCGAGGTGTGTACCTCCTTCTATCGTATTGATATTGTTTACATAAGAGTGAATATTTTCGGTAAACGAGGTATTATACTGCATTACAATTTCAACAGGCACGTTATCTTTTTCCCCTTCCATATAGATGGGGTGTTCCATAATTTTTTCGCGTCCGCCGTCCAGATAGTTGATAAAATCTTTTAGACCTTCTTCCGAATAATATTTCTCTTTAAAAAACTTTCCGTTCTCTTTTTCTTCCCGTTCATCAATAATTTCGAGCGTAATCCCTTTGTTCAGAAATGCCAGTTCTTTTAGTCGGGTGGCCAACGTACTGAATTTATATTCTGTTGTTATAAAAGTGGTTGCATCGGGTTTAAACCAGATCAGCGTTCCGCGTTGTTCGGTTTTTCCTATCTCTTTAACAGGGGATACCGGTTTTCCGTATTCAAACTCTTGCATGTAGTGAGTTCCGTTGCGAAACACTTCTGCCCGAAGGTTTTCCGAAAGCGCATTTACGCAGGAAACGCCAACGCCGTGCAATCCGCCGGAAACTTTGTAGGAGTCTTTATCGAACTTTCCGCCGGCGTGCAGTACGGTAAGTACCACTTCCAGTGCGGAGCGCTGTTCTTTTTCGTGGAAATCGGTAGGAATCCCGCGTCCGTTATCTAACACGGAGATGGAATTATCTTTATGAATAGTAACCACAATGTAGTCGCAATGGCCTGCTAATGCTTCGTCAATGGAGTTATCTACCACTTCATACACCAGATGGTGCAATCCCCTTTCGCCCACGTCGCCGATATACATGGCAGGACGTTTGCGCACGGCTTCCAGTCCTTCCAATACTTGAATGTTTTCTGCGGTGTAATCTTCAGATTGTATAGGCACATCATTTTCTAAATCTCTCATAATCAATAGAAATTAGTTTTTTAAAAAGTGTGCAAATATATCAAAAAAGTGTTTCTAAAAATAGTTTAGAAGTCTATTTGTGGTGTGCCGGAGTATTATTTTTCAATAATTCTTCAAATTCTTGTTCATTTAACACAGGGATTCCTAATTTTTCTGCTTTTTTTCGTTTTTCCGGGCCCATATTTTCGCCGGCAAGTACAAAAGAGGTGTTTTTTGAAATGGAAGAGCTATTTTTTCCGCCGTGAAGTTCAATTTTTTCTTTCAATGCATCGCGAGAGATTGAGAATATGCCACTTAGTACAATACTTTGTTCTTTTAAAACATGGGAGAGTAATTTATTCTGTTCCTCTTTAAGTTCAAATTGCACACCTGCTTTTTGAAGTTTCAAAATATTTTCCAAATTTTCTATTGAATTAAAATAGGCTACTATGCTTTCTGCCACTTGTTCTCCCACATCCTCTACTGTTTTTAATTCCTCTTTAGAAGCGTTGGCGAGGGCGTCAATGGTTGTAAAATATTTGGCTAATTTTTTCGCAGTGGTTTCTCCTACATATCGGATTCCGATAGCAAACAACACGCGTTCAAAGGGAACCTTTTTCGACTGTTCGATGCCTGCTAACATATTTTCAACTGTTTTTTTGCGGAAACTAATTAGGCGTTCGACCTTATCTTCTCCTATAATTTTTTTCTCCAGGCCTAATAGATTTTCGGGTTTTAGCGTATAGAGATCGGCACTGGCTTTTACTAACCCATTATCAAACAGAATCTCCATTTTTCCTTCTCCCAGCGAATCCATATTCATTGCTTTTCTTGAGATGAAATGTTCTAATTTTCCTTTCACTTGCGGTGGGCATCCCCATTCATTGGGGCAATAGAACCCGGCTTCTCCTTCTTTTCTTATTAGCAACGTATGGCAAGCCGGACAATGGGTAATGAAAGATATTTTTTTTGCAGCAGGTAAACGTTTGGAACGCTCAACAGCTACAATTTTAGGAATGATATCTCCCCCTTTTTCCACATAAAGCCAGTCGTTTTCGTGAATATCAAATTGTTGAATAATATCATGATTGTGTAATGAAGCGCGTTTTACCACGGTACCCGCCAATAATACCGGCTGCAGGTTAGCTACCGGTGTAACCACACCCGTCCTTCCTATCTGAAAATCAACGCTTATTAGTTTGGTGAGCACCCTTGTGGCTTTAAACTTGTAAGCGATTGCCCAGCGTGGGCTTTTTGCAGTAGCCCCTAATTGTTGTTGTTGTGATAAATTATTTACTTTAATAACAACTCCATCAATATCAAAAGGGAGTTGCTCTCTTTCATTATTCCATTGAGAAATAAAATCCATGATTTCTTTAATGGAGTTGCAATTTTGAAAGATGTCGGGAATTTTAAATCCCCACTCTTTTAATTTCATAAAACTCTCCATATGAGTTTTAAAAGGCAAATTTGGGCCTAATACTAAGTACAAACGACAATCCAATCCTCGTTTAGCTACTTCAGAGGAGTCCTGTAATTTCAGGGTTCCGGAGGCTGCATTTCGAGGGTTTGCAAAAGGCTGTTCTCCAATATCTGCTCTTTCAGCGTTCAATTTTTCAAATGCTTTTCGGGGAAGGATAATTTCACAGCGAACTTCCAGAAAATCGGGATAATCTCCAAAAAGTTTCAGAGGAATAGATTTTATAGTTTTTACATTTTGCGTAACATCGTCTCCACGAATTCCGTCGCCGCGAGTTACCGCGCGTAGCAATTTTCCATTTTCATATATCAAACTAATAGCCACTCCATCATATTTCAGTTCACAAACATATTCCACATTTTGTAACAGGGCATTTTGTATCCTTCTATCAAACTCTTCAATTTCCCTGACCGAATAGGTATTTCCCAGCGATAACATAGGGAACAGATGCGTTACAGAGGAGAAGTGCTTTGTAACCTCTCCTCCCACGCGTTGTGTTGGGCTATCCTGCTGAACAAATTCCGGATACGCTTTTTCTAACCGTACTAATTCTTCAAGCAACTCATCAAACTCATAATCGCTAACCGTAGGATTATCAAGCACATAATAATTATAATTATGCCTGTTTAGCTGTTCGGTAAGTTCCTGAATACGTTTTAACATTTATAATCATTTCAATCAAGCTGCCATTAATCCGCCACGCATCTTACGCTAAGTCCGTTGAAGCAGGAGGTAGATTTTTTCTGTCCGGCGCTACAGTAGTAGGCAATTTCGAAGTAGCTTGCCGTTCCGGAGTTGGCTTCGGTAGCCCACCAGCCTGCAAAGCCGTAGATGTCAATAAATCTGCCGGAAGTGTCTTCATATTTTCCTGCCGGAAGCGCTGTAAATCCGAAGTTGTCGGTACCGTTTCCGGGCGGGTCAAGCCAATATTGGGTGCTCATCAATTGTTTAGCGTCGTAAGTACTCAACAGTTCCCATTCAGCCTGGCTTGGAATATGCCATCCGTTGGGGCAAATGCCCTGAACGAAAGTACTTCTGGAGGGCGCAGGTTCACCCATTGCAGAATACCAGGAATATAACAGTCCGAAAATGGTGTCTAACTGAGTTGGGCAACCCGGACAGGCATAGGGTTTTGCAAATGGTATCGGGGTAACGCCATCGGGATAAAGGGTAGATCTAAGATTTTCCGTCCAGCATAATCTGGCCAGTTTGGTAACTTTATAAATATGTCCTTCGCCGTCGGGAATTGTTGGGGGACAGGCGCGTTCTACGGTAACGGTAAAATCACAGGTATCGGTTACGGCGCCGAAATAAACCACCACTTTAACGGATGAGGTAATCCTGGCAACAAACTGAGCGCCCATCAGGGTAGCGGCGGGGCCGCTGCTGTATGGGGTGTCCTCTACAAAATAGCTCACGCTGTCGAATGCGGGAATCACATAAGGAACGGCATCCCAGGTATGGTCGTTGTGGGTGTAGAACCCTGCCAGATAGGCGTCTTCTTCTACCAATTTGTTGCTCATGGCACTACACTCTATGATTTGGCACGGAAGAACCTTTACTTTAAAAGTATCCAGCATAAAAGTGGAACAGCTTCCGTCGTCATACGCTACGGTTAATTTTCCTATGCCGTAGGCGCTCCATTTTACGGTAATTTGGTTGTTGTTATTCAGCGTGATGACACCGCCCTCAATATTCCAGGTGTAGTTGTTCATTCCGGGTTTGGTCTGGTAAACAAAAGGATCGGCACCTATCCCTCCGACAATGGTGGTACAAAGAGAATCAGGACCCGTAATCAGGGGACGCTCCGGTCCCTGTACGTGGATGACAAACTTTCCGGTATCCGGCGCAGAGCAGGTGGGGTTGGAAACAAACAGCGTAATCTGCTGATTGCCTACATCTTTCCAGTTAATGGTAACGGTGGGGTTGTTTATAGCGCCGCCGGCAACAATATCGCCGCCTTTTACGCCCCAAACATAATTGGTGATGGTAACTCCGGGTTGTGCCACAAAACTATACACCACATTGGTGTTCACGCAGGGATAGTCGTCCCCGCTAATGGTAGCCACAGCCGGAATTTGGCGCACCACCACGGTACTGTCCGTTTCTACCGAGGGACAACCGTAAATATCCGTATAGGTAACCTTAACATGTCCCCGCGTTGGAGAATAGGCTACGTTCCAGCAAACCTTAATGCTGTCTAATCCGTTGGCGCTGCTTATGGTTCCGTTATCTACCGTCCATGTGTAATTGGACATTCCCTTTTCGGTTTTATATACGGCACAATCATTGAAACATCCATCCATGCTGCCGCTGATAGCGGGAGTGGGGTAGGGACGAACATACAGGCTTTTCGTTGTTTCGTGAATACAGCCGTCCGTGCTGGTTACCAGCAACTTAACGCTGTGATTGCCTGCGGTTAACAGTTTTACAGGATTTTGAACATTGTCAAAGGCAACGGTCTGGCCATCCAGAAACCACTGCCAGCTTGCGGTATTTGAAGCATTGGAAGAGATGCCGCCAATGGTGCTTAAATCGGTAAAGGGAGTAGCCACGCCCAAACATACCGTATCTGCTCTAAAGTTGGCTTTTACTTCGGGATACATCCGTAGTTTTACCGGCACCATTCCAAAGTCAGCTTCGTTGTCGCCGCCGTAGTCATATACCCCACGAATGTAAAAGGAGGTATCTTTTTGTACGGTGGGGGTATATATCAACGGGTTTCCGGCCAGCAACTGTCCGCCGGTACCTTTTAAATCTCTAAACCATACGGGAGTAACTCCGCCGCATGTAACCGACAGCGAAGCGGGCATGTTTAGACACGCATAGGGATTGTCAAAATTAAGGATGAGCATCAACAGGCTTCCGGAGCCCAAACTTAAAGGCCGTGGCGGACACTCTGATTCATCAAAATTTGCTATGGTAACCGCCTGGCACTCTGCTTCCTGACGTGGCGAAGAACAGTCATTCGCCGGATCGGGAGTGTACAAAACAGGGATTTTATAGGTGAAGGTTACGGAATCTTTAGCCACCGCAAGGCTGTCGTTCAACTGCTGTGCCGGCAAATCCAATTTGTAAACGGTTTCACCGTAACTGTTTACACTGGAACCTTGCACATTAATCACGCCAAACTGCGGAGAGGTAATGGTGCCGTTTATGGTTATGTCTTTGGGCAAACGCAACTGCACGTAATCGGTCGGCACAATCGGTTTTACAAGTGCCCCAACATCTTTTTTGAATGATGCTACTAAGGTATCCATAGTTTTGTCGGGAGCAAAAATACGGCTGTCGACATTGATATTGCTTAGTTTCACAATAAAAGAATATTCGGGATATACATCCGTGTAAATGGTAGGAGAGATATATTGCATGCCGTTGTCTTCGCAAGGGGTTCCGCAAGAGGCTATACCGTAGTAGTTTCCGCGAAAACGAAGGCCGGTCAGGTCGGTTTGACACACCGGCACGAAAGGTATGCGGATAGTAAACATACGGTCTAAATCGGTAAATCCGAAAGTGGGGTCAGCGCCCCAGCCCGGAAGCATAAAGGGGTCTTGTGCCAACAGGTCTTTGGCATGGATCTCAAAACTGCGGGGCAGCGAAGCATCGGAAGTTTCTCCGATGGCAGCCTTCATCGCATTGCGAACAGCCGGCGGAATCGGGCGGAAGCCGCTTCCTTCGGGGTATTCGAACGAGGCCAATCCGAAAGCGCTCGTAGTATCCGTATAAACCTGACCTTCAGGAATTTGTACAATTACATACGGATCGTTCAGGGCGCCCTGAGATACCTTACCGTTAATTAGATAGTCTACGGCAAAAGCATCTTTATAGTGCAAGGTTCCCGCTTTGGTCGGGTTGGTAAAATTGGGAATATGGGTAACGATAGAACCCGCTACCTTGGTTTTGGGCGTAATTACATCCAAAATGGTGTACTGATAGCTTCCTCTGCGGCAAACATTCACGGAGTCAATCGGTTTGGACACATCGGGGATAAAGCCCTCATTCATGCTGTCAAATGCGGTATAGAGCGCAATGGTATCATTGGTGCAAGTGGTTTTGCCTTTGTAAGAGAAATTTAAGCGGTAGTTTTTAGCAGCATTGGCAGCCATATCGCCTGCTTTTACCCAGCAATTGTTTATACCCTGTCCCCAAGCGGTATCATTATCCAAAATCAAGTAGGCATTTTCCACATTTCCTTTCAGGTAGAACCACACGTTCTTGGCTACCTGGTTACTTTGGATTTTCGCACTGGATATGGACAGTTGCTGACTGTTGACATAGATGGTTTTTGGTGCTGTCTGCAAATCTAACCGGGGTCCGGTGTAGTTCAAATTATTTGCTATAGCAGCCTGGTTCATAAGGATTCCATATTGGGTTATAAAGGTAAATGTAGTACCCAAAGTGGGCGCAGAAGCAACTACGCCGGGCGTTGACAATAAAGGCAGTACAAAGGAGGCTCCTGCGCCGTCATCGCCGATAGGATATTTCCCGTTGGAGAGTTGTCCCGTTGTCGTATTGTAGGTAATACCGGGTTGACTTCCGTTCCACTCGTAATCATAAACCTGCGACATGTCAAAAACAAATATACTGTCGTGAGTAGCAAAGTCTTCTGAAACAGAGGTGGGAAGCAGCGGAATATTAGGATTCCAAACTCTATCCATGGCTTTCATAATACTGAAATCAAAATAATTTTGAGTTCGGTAAAAGCCGGCAGGCACCCGCATGGTTACCGTTAGCAATTTATGCAGATTACGCACTTCATTATCCCAAATTTTTCCGTCAGTCCCCAAGAGAGGGTACGTTACGGCATAAACACCGTAAGTATTTCCGCTCGGATAGTTAGGTGAATTGGGATAACCGGCTCCGGCGGGATTTTTTCCAATAACATGAGTAACGCACGGAGCGGGAAAATTAAAAGTCCAAACAGAACTACCCGCATTTCCGGTATTCAAACCTTTATAGGAAACTTTAAACGGTTCTACAGAGTATAAACCGGTACATTCCGGTGTACTCTGCTTGGAGCCGTAGGTTCTCACATCTATAGAACCTTTATAATCCGCATTTCCGACCAAACCGTTGGTTACCACAAAGGGAATTTTAATCAACAGGCTGTCCCCGCCGGCAGGCTGGTAGTCGTTGGCAAAGCCGTCGTAATTTACAATCAGCGAATCCTGATTGGTTACCGTGGGGATATTGAGCGGGAAAGTTACTTTTGTTCCGTCTAACTGTTTTTTAAGTTCCATAGTGGCCTGGTTCCAAAACGGAGTGGTATTGCCGGTGGTGCCCCACTTGTACTGGTAATTGGCTAAAGTAGGACCACCGGTTCGGTAGGTAAGTATTGCCTGCAGTTTATCCCAGGTAACAGTGGCTGCACCCCCAATATAACCTTTAATGTAGTAATAACCTGTGTCATATTGTGCAAAATGCCAGTGTTGTATTTCATTGTCCAAGGCAAGAGTGCCATCATCCGGAAATTTATCGTTATTACTGTCTTTCCATCCGCGTGTTTGGCGGTAAACTCCAAAATCTTCTATTACGATAGCCGGAGAGTGGCAGTTCAAATTGATTTGGCTGAATATTTTGCTTGTTTTATAAAATCGGGCGTGGCAGGGTGTTGTGGGAGAGCCGCTAATCCAGTCTGCCCACACTTGTATGCTATCGGTAATAATCGTACAATCGGTGGTACAGGCAGAGGGTTTCATATTAATATTCAATAATCCTGTAATAGCGTTAAAATATTTAACAGAGTAGATTTTGTAGCCGCCTGACGAACCATGATAGATTCCGGTATCTCCGGGGGCAGTAGTTCCGATTGTAAAAGCGGACGCCACTGTGCCGGAAGGGCCCAAGTCTAAATCTAACCAGGCCGGCATCTTTACAAAATATTCGGCATAGCGCGCTCCGGTAGGAGCGGCAGCAGGGTCTGTAGCAGAAGTTGTATTGTTGTTGCCGGTATAGGTTTGATTGCTATAGGTAAACGGTTTTTCCGGAAATACGGTAAGGCTGTTTTGTGCCGACGAAATAAATCTGGGTTTATAGAGAATGCTGCTATTATAAATATTCACATTTCCGGAGGTCCAGGATTGTCCGCACATACTTACCGTATTGAGTGCATCCCACCGGTATGATATATTATTATAACTTATGTGAGAAGTAGTATAGGATGCTCTTGCCCTGTAAGCATCCACGATCCAGTTGGGGTTTGCATATACCGCCCATTGCACTTCTACTTTAGCATTCGGAGGCAACGGATTGCTGGCATTAATGGGTAAACTAAGCGTCATAACTCTTGCCTTTCCAAACAGAATAGGATCGTAAATAGCAGGATTTGAACCATACTCGTTGGCATAACCGGTAATAAAGTTTCCCGGAATGCGTGTCAGCGGGGTTACAATACTGTCGCCCGTATTGGCAGCGTTGCGCACAGACACGCGATAATATACTTTCGTAGTATCAATATACTCGCATCTTGATTGATTTGCCCCATGATTCATCTCTGTAAGAAAACTAAATGATGAAGTGGCAATTCCATTGTTGTTTGTAAATACCAACAAGCCATAATTGGGGGTAACACCGTCCCAGCAGAATCCGTTCGCAAATGCAATTCCGGGGTCTGTGGGTGGAGTCATATTATTGGGGTTGTTAAAATCGAAATAGGAAACTTGTCTGAATGCAATAGGAGTATAGGAAAAAGAGGGTCCCCCGTTAGTTCCGGGCAGCGACAAAATAATCTGGTTTCCCGTCCAGGCTTCACAGTTGCTAGTTAAGTTATTTCGTATTGCCGTACCGATCAGTTGCGTGCAACCCAAGTTGGAAGAAGCGTCGAAAGTAAGCGTATGCACGATATTGTCAATTCTTCTGCCCAGCACGCTTTGGTCTAAACGGATGTACGTAATTTGGCTGGTGGCGGCAGGATTGGGATTGGGAGTAGCGCCAACGCGGGAGTTATGATACACCCCTATTCCTGAATTTGCTGTAAGCAGATTCAAAGGCGTTCCGTTTATCTTAAAATTACTTAAATAAATAATAGAACCATTATATGTTAGCGTAATATAAGTAGAAGTTACATAACCGTTTTGGGCGTCAAAATCCAAACTTACCTTTTCGGTGTCGTTTACTTGTGCAAAATTTATGGTCTCATAGCCGGGAGTTTGAAAGAGACGCATGGTGGGTTTTTGAATGTTTGCCTGAAAATTTCTATATCCCCCCATTACCATAGCCCCGTCTCCGGCGTAAATGTTAATGTCGAAATTTCCCGGATTTAAAATATCCACATTACAGGTTGCCCGGATATTAAGTTTCATAACCAATGAGTCTCCCACTTTCAATGTGTTGCTATTGGCGATATAATAGATTACTAATTTTCTGTTCCCTGCGGCTTCCGTTCCGGTCAGCGTCGGGTTGCCGAAAGAAGCAGTGGGGGTTAACACCGGATCATCCGTAAGAATGGTGGCTTTGGTGGTGCCCACAAAATCGATTCCTTTGGGCAAAACTACCTCAATGCGGGGTTGCACAATATTTATTTTATACAGAGTGGCATTGAGATACAGGTACCCGTCGTCGCCCAGCGCTACTATTGCGCCCGGATACTGCTTCGGCGCCTGATTGTTCCACGTTAAAGTAGGCAAATCCGACTGTGCGGTAGCCATATTAAAAATTCCTGCTAAAAGCAGGAGAGAGAAAAGAAGGTAATTTTTTTTCATACTGTTAATTTTTGGATTATAATTAATTTTTTTAACATTCACACTTTTTTCACATTCACAATAGAAAATGAATTTGCAAAGATATATTTTTTCTATTATATGTACCTAACATTTTATAAGAAACCTGACTACATTTTGTCATTATTTGAAAAAAATTACTACTTTCGCCACATTTTTTACGAATCTCCTTACTTTGGTTCTAAAAAGTTTATGTTTTTTAAAAAATAAAAAAGTGTGAATGATTTTTTTTTAACTATTTTTTAAACATCAAAAATAATTATGAATTAAATTTACGTGAGTGTAATGAAAAAATTTAAATTTTTATTAATGGGGGGAATCGCCCTGGCAATGAGTTGCGTTTCTTTGAACGCACAAGTGGGAATCAACACGGAAACTCCAAGTAACAAAGGTTTGCATATTTTGCAGTTAGATACCGTAGGCGCTGAAAAGCACGGCCATGCTTTCCGCTTGGAAGACGGAAACCAGGCACAGGGCTATCTGCTAACAACAGATGCCAACGGAAACGGAACATGGATGAAACCCGACGCTTCATGGTTTTATATGCCGTCGCTGCTGCTGCCGGTGGTGGAAGCAGATGTTGCCCTGGTAACCGGCGCCAGTTATGCCGCAAATACGTTTACTATTAATCTATTTCAAAATCTGCAATCTCAATTTACAACTACTGCAAGTGTGGTACGCTCTGCCGCTGCTCCCGATTTGAACGTGCAAACGGCAGGAAATAAGTATTATTACTATGTTACCTACTACGACGCCGACGTCTTTCAAAATGTAACTATTGATGCAAACGGATTGCTTACCTATAAAGTAAATGCAACGGCTCCCATCACGCAAAAAACATTTATGAATATTATTCTTAAAGAAAAAAAGTAGATAAATTTGTTGAATATGAATAGATTAAGAATAATACCATGCTTGGTGGTGCTGATTTTGAGTTTTGAACTCTCGGCTCAAAATTTTACCATGACGCTGATTCCTATCCCCGAAACCTGCACGGGCAACGGGCAAATTGACGTGAAAATATCCAACGCAGTACCGGGGAACAGTTTTGGAATGTCCATCTACCGGCTTCCCGACGAAACCTATCCCTATCGGGATATTTATCACACAAACCCTCTTTACAGTACATTTACCTATTCTTTTGATGTACTACCCTCAGGAAAATATAAAATTGTTGTGCAGGATGCCACTCTCGGAACTTGGCAAACAGATACCGTAACCGTTCCCAACGCCGTGAAACCGCTTGCTTTTATGTTTGAACAGATTATTTGCGGCGGAGTTACCTCTATCAGAGTGAATGTTACGGCAGGAAATCCGGCAACGTACGCCTTGCTGAATACCAACCAAACCGTAGCCATACCGCCGCAGACAAGCAATCTGTTAGAGAACATTGCTGCGGGAGATTACATAATTGCCGTTACCGATACCTGCGGAAATACTCTGACACAAGGTATTACAGTAACCTCGGCGCCGAGTTATAAAAATTATCAGTACTTTTCACATTTAGTTGATTGCGGTCATTATCAATACTATGACTATTTAGGCTACAGCGACCAAACTAAGTTGCCTGCCGAAGCATATCCAATTACTGTAACGTATTATGACGACCACGCAGACCCGAGTAGCGGAGTTTTTACAGAGTTTGGGCAAGTAGTGTGGAACACTCCCGCCGATAATTATACTGACCACGCCACAGTACGGGTTCCTTATTATCCGGGTGTTGCCTACACAATGAGAACCATATATACTACTGCCTGCGGCGGAAATTATACTTACGACCTGCCAAGAAACCAGGAATTTTGGTATGGCAGCCGACAAATGGGAGCAATTTGCGGGGCGCAATATTTGAGAACTTTCTGGATGGAAAATTATATGCCGCCTTTAACGATGACTTTTACAGGTTATCCTGACGGCTTTCAACCCTGGAATCACAGTAGCGCATTTACCGCAGGTTCGTACGCGGGCTTATATACGCAAGACATAGGCTCAATCCAGGATTATGGCGGCTGGGACTTTGGCAGTGTAAGCAATCCGTTGCCCGATGGTAAATATTACTTTACCGTTACCGATGCTTGCGGACAAGAGCGAAATGACAGCATAACGATTCAGCACGAAATTCCACAATTGGTGGGGTGGAGAAATGATCCTGACTGCAATGGCGACCACGCCCAGTTTGGTTTGTGGCTTGCAAACAATATGAATATGACCGATTCGATAACTCAAGTATGGATTACCGCCGCTCCTCAGGCGTTTTTGGACGAATTCGGCATTACGGCGGCAGATTTACCATACGACGCTTCTGCCGGTATTATTAAAGCCGATGCTTCTTTTCCGCAATATACATTAATGAAAGGTGAATTTTTAATGACTTTGCCTTCGGGTGCCTATTCGTTTAAAGTTTACGGCAAATGTACCGCAACGCCCTATACCGGAGATTTCTACGTAAATTACAATACTTTATTAGAGGAGCAGGTAACGCCGAGTTATAATTGCGGAAGTTTTAACGTTTCGGTTTTGATAACGAAGACTTATGCCTGGGGTTCTGCCGCTCTTTACCTTCAAAGATATTATCCCGAATACAATCTCTGGGGAGCGCCCGTGTACATTAACAGCGGAAGTTTGCAAAACAACGGCGATGGAATATGGGGCGATACTAAATACGCTTCTTACGGCAACGCTCAACAGTTTAATATGATTAATACTCTCTGGATTACTGAAAACGTAATTAATGGTGGCTATATTGGGCAATATCAATATACAGGCGCGATGACAAATCTCACCACAGGTCCCGGCTTGTACAGGGTTGTGTATCCGGGCACTGATTACGAAAACTATTCGGAAGCGGCTCTATTGTATTGTTATAAGGTTTTGAAAGAATTTACCATTCCTAAAAACGGCATTATGCTGAACAATTTCTACATAGCGCCGTGCCACGACGGCACCTACGAGTTGCTCATTGATGCGGTGGGTTCCGGAGAGCTTACTTATAAAATAGTGAAAAAAGATGACCAGAACGTATCCATTGACAACGGAAATGTGCCCATCTTCTCCAATTTGAGCACCGGCACGTATACAGTGCAGGTAAGCGACAGCAAATGCGGCACTTCGGATATGTTCATCTTTAAAGTAAGCCAGCCGAAAATGCCGGCCATTAAGCCTGTAAACTTGTGCGACGGAGAGATAGGTTCTCTTACCGTAGATTTGCCCTCCTTTTTAACTATTAAATGGACAAAAGATGATAACCCCACAGTGTTAGGCACCGGGAATCAATTAGTTTTAGACCCATTTACCTTTGCACAAAATTCGGGAACCTACTATGCTCACTTTACTTATGCGCCGAATCATATTTTCTGTATCAATTCCGTATCGAGCATTTTGGATGTAAATGAAGGAGCCATGGCTCCGAATGCGGGAACCGGACAACAGGTAACACTTTATATACCCAATCTCCCCAATCTTATCAACCTGTTCGACTATCTTACGCCGCCCTACAACGAGTGGGGCGTGTGGAGCGACCCGCAAAATACGGGACGGCTGAACGGCTATTTTCTGAATACCGCCCAACTGCCCACCGGTACCTACACTTTCATCTACACGGTTGCCGGACAGTGTAGCGATTCGGATGCCACCAGCTTAACCCTTGAACTGAAAGAGCAAAAGTTTGTTCCCATGATTAACCCGCAACTGCGGGCAAGAGTATATTAAATAAAACAATATTAATACATTAATAACAAAAATGACTTTAAAAATTGCAGTTATCGGATTAGGCTATGTAGGGTTGCCCCTTGCCCGACTTTTTTCAACAAAATATCCAACCGTTGGATTTGATATCAATCCGGAGCGTGTAAAAATGTTAAAAAATGGGAATGATGATACCCATGAAGTAGAGGCGTACTTGCTGCAAGATGCTTTAAAACATGGGCTGACCTGCACCTGTGAAATGGATGATTTGCGGGGGTGCAATGTGTTTATTGTAACAGTGCCTACCCCGATAGATAATAATAATCGCCCCGATTTACTGCCCTTGCAAAAAGCCAGTGAAACGGTGGGAAAGGTGATTTCCAAGGGAAGTGTGGTGATTTATGAATCTACGGTATATCCCGGAATTACGGAAGAAATATGTTTGCCGATTGTAGAAAAAGTATCGGGATTGGTTTATAACAAAGAGTTCTTTGCAGGTTACTCGCCTGAGAGAATTAATCCCGGAGATAAAGAGCATACGATTGAAAAAATCAGAAAAGTAACTTCAGGTTCTACCCCTGAAATAGCAGACTTTGTAGACAATTTATATGGTTCCGTATTATTGAACGGCACTTTTAAAGTGAGTTCCATCAAAGTGGCGGAAGCCTCAAAAATTATTGAGAATACGCAACGTGATGTAAATATAGCCTTTATGAACGAAGTGGCTAAAATTTTCAATGCTATGGGAATAGATACACACGAAGTGATTGAAGCAGCCGCATCAAAATGGAACTTTATGAAGTTTACCCCCGGACTTGTCGGAGGGCATTGCATCAGCGTTGACCCCTATTATTTGATAGAAAAAGCAATGAGCTACGGTGTTATGCCTCGTATAATGACGGCAGCACGAAGATTAAATCAGGGAATGGGTGAATACGTGGCCCATGAAGTTATTAAGATAATGAATAAAAAAGGGATTTTAGTAAAAAATGCCGGCATCTTAATTTTGGGTATTACTTTTAAAGAAAATTGCTCTGATATCAGAAATACACGTGTTGTAGATATTTACAATGTATTAAAAGATTATACGCCTAACATTACAGTCTTTGATCCGCATGCCAATCCGAAAGAGATTGAAAATGAATATCAAATATCCATTGAAACAAAATCAATAGATAATTTGAAAGGTAAATTTGATGCTATTATTCTCAGCGTCGCTCATAATGAGTTCAAAACAATAAATTTACGCGATTTTGGAAAACCGAATTGTGTAGTGTATGATGTAAAAGGAGTTACGAGCAGAGAGCAAATCGATGGAAGATTATAGAGTGTTATATCCACTTTTCGCTTTGTATTTCACCTTTTATAGATAAAACAATCACTTTAATGGGAACATTACGTTGCGCTTTGCTGCGCGCTTGTTCGGCTATTCTTAGTAAACCGCCGCAGCACGGAACTTCCATGATAAGTACGGTCAGGGTATTGATTAGCGCTACATCAATCATTTCAGCAAGTTTGTCAATATAAATCTGCATATTGCTGTCTAATTTAGGACAGGCAATGGCAGGTACTTTTCCTTTTAAGAAACGACTATGAAAATCGCCGCTGGCGAATGCCGTACAATCGGCTGCAAGCAATAAATCTGCTCCCTTAAAGAACGTTGCACCGGGATTTACCAAATGTAACTGTACAGGCCAAAAACGCAATTCCGAAGGTTGAGGCTGTGGCACTTCGCCAACAAACGAGGATGAAGTTTTAGGAGGTTGAGAAGGGGTAATTTCACGCGTTGCTGAGCCCGGACAACCACAATGGGCAGGCTTCTCTTTTTCTTCATGCTTAAAATTCACAGTAATACCTTTTTTTGATAAATATTCTAATCCTTGATTTAAAAGTTCCATTTCTCCGTGTTCTTTTAAATGGTTGAGATGGGCCATAATTACAGCATTCCCTTTCGGAGCAATACGTTCCATAACAGCTTCTTCGCTGTAAGGCTCTGCTTCCCGTTCTTCCAAAGTGATAGCACCTACAGGGCACTCACCGATACAGGCTCCTAATCCGTCACAATAGAGTTCGCTAACCATAACAGCCTTACCGTTAATTAATTGCAATGCTCCTTCATGGCACCCCGTAACGCAATTACCACATCCATCGCACAAATTTTCATCAATTTTAATAATAGTCCTTTTCATTGATTTTGTTTTTTAAATTTTTTGCAAAAAAAGAGAGTTCCATTTAAAAAAAATGTAATAAATATTACATAAATAATTTTATATCACAAATATGAATGCAATACAGAGGAAATAGTATCGTTATAGACCGGTGATTTTCTTTGGATGAGATAAAATGGTGGTTTTATAAAAACGGTTAAAAATGATTTGGAAAATAAGTAAAAATTTTTTTTTTGGGATAGTTGCATGGGCAATATGTAATGTTTATACTTTTGTTAATGCGCAAAATAATAATTACATATACCAATATGAGACGGTTAAAATGGATTCAGTATTTGATAAAAGAGCTGATTTAACTTTGGAAACGTACTTGTATTATTTAAAACAGGAAAAGGATAAAAAAATGGATCAGGTTATCGGTATTTCCAAAGAACTTTTAATATCATCTGCCCCCATGAGTCCTCTTTCCAATTTATTGGTAGATCTGCTTTTTGAGTGGGGAAATAATTATTTAATATCCAAAAAATTGAAAAAAGCAGATATGGCATTACTAAACTTCGGCGGCATCAGAGCCGCCTTGCCGCAAGGAAAAATTACAGTGGGAGATATATACCAGATTTCCCCCTTTGATAATACGGTGGCTTTTGTTTTTGTAAAAGGAAGTGAACTAAAAAAAATGTTTGATAATTTTACCATAAAAAGAAACGCCCCCATGGCAAATGTGCAAACAATTTATCAGGCAGACAAAATTATCTCTTATACCATTGGCGGTATTCCATTAGAAAATGATAAAATCTACACCCTCTCTACTATCAATTTTTTAGCGCTGGGCGGCGATGCGTTCTTAAGCCAAATCCATTTTGAATCAGTAATCTATACCGACATTCCAATTCGTGATGTTTTTATTGAGGAAATACGAAAAAACTCAATGCAGAATATGCAAATTGAAAGCGTAGTAGATGCCAGAGTAAAAATTTTACCAACCCCGTAAGGAGTTTTCCATAAAAATAATCCGGAATTTTAAAAAAATAATTTATCCGTTTGTTATTGTATTATTTAAAATGTATCTTTGCCTGCTTCTATTATGGATAGTTATATGGTTGATATTTCACGATGATTTGTATTCCACAGAATATATTAATCGTTTGATAGTTTGATAGATAACTTAAAAAATAGGAGAGTTTTAAAACTATGAAAAGATATTTTTTATGGAAACAAAATGCTTGAAAGGCTATGAAAAATATGATAAAAATATAGAAATTTATGAAAAAAAGTATAGTATTAAAATATTAATTAACCAACAAATTATCTAATTTATGAAAAAGTTTTTATTCTTTAGTTTATTATGTTTTGTGTTTGTTTTTCTTACGAACACAACGTATGCACAAAAGCCGGGCGACCCAAAGGGTTGTTGCTTTTATCTTGAACAAATTGATCCCAAGCAAATTGTATTGCCTGCAGGGGTTGGTTCAGGAGAATTACTTGAGGGTGCAAAGTACAATTTGAATCCTATCATTGCGGGTGTTAATGACGGAAAAGTAGAATACTACTATTTTCGCTTTATTAATTGTACCGGAGATCCAAAAGCAAGATTGTCTATTGACTGGGAATTTTTAGTAGGCGGTGCAAACTTTGACAAACCTTTGGATGCAGTGGCCACTAACCCGAGAAATCTTATGAATGTTGAGATAGAATGGAAGTTGCCGCTCATTAACAGTGAAAAATTTCAAGGCAGCGGCCCCCTCTTGTCAGGAATGGGATTACAGGCAGCAGAACTGTATAAAACTGTTAGCGGAGTAAAACGCGCCGTAAGAACCGATTTCCCCGGAACAATTGACGGTGATGCTTCGAACGGAGCCGGAGCATTATATGGATACTTTAACCCTTATAATGCCCAAACACGCTGGTATAATTATATTTATGCAGATTTCTTGGAATGGGCTTGTGCACACGACTTTCTGCGCATAAAAATTACCAGATACAGCGATCTTGACGTAAAAGCACATTTTAAACTGTTGCAACGTACCGGAGGAGTAGAGTATAAAGAAACTTATGATTTTGAACTACAAAATGATTACATGGGCGGACACGCTGCTATGAATCCTCTGCAAATAGGTGATTTTTGGCTGGAAGGACTGGAAGTAGTTGCAGGAGACAGTACTACGGTTTGCTCAGGGGAATCTGTTACTTTTAACGATCCTGTTCACGGAACTACAACAGAAACATTCTATCCAACGATTCCCGACCCTCCTGTAGTACTTAAATTAGGAGTTCCTTCTTATAACGGAGATTATACTTGTGTTGATTATGTTGACACTGTTGTTGTAGAAAATATTATATGGAAACCTGCTCCGGGTGCCCCTGTAAAAGATAGTGTAACACTTTGTCGCCCGGGATTAACCGATCTTATTGCCTCAGACCCCTATAAAAATGATTATCCTTCGTGGGAATTTAATTGGTATCTGGATAGAAATCTAACCATAAAACTCTACACAGGAGATACCTTAACTGTATTGGCAAGCTACTACGATACCGATATGCCTTTTTATGTTACTTCTACTGTTGACGGTTGCGAAGGACCTGCTACACGATATGTGGTTAAGGTACTCCCCGAATTAATTCTTAGTGCAACCATAACAACTCCTATTGCATGTTATGGAGGATTAGCTACCGTAACCGTATCGGCTACCGGCGGCACACCTCCCTATACAGGCATCGGTGATTTTCCCGTACTTGCCGGAACACATGACTTTATTGTAACAGACGATGAGGGATGCTCAGATACCGTAACGATTATTGTTACCGAACCGGATCCATTAGTGGCCATCTCTGAAATATTACCCGCTGACTCTGTTAAATGCTTCGGCGAAACAGCCACCGTAACCATATCAGCTACGGGCGGTACAGCACCTTACACAGGCGAAGGTAGATTCCCCGTAACTGCTGGAATCCATCAGTTCATCGTTACGGATGCACACGGATGCAAGGATACTACTGAAATTACTGTTACCGAACCTGTAAAATTAGTGGCAAGTTCTAAAATATTACTCGCCGACTCTGTTAAATGCTTCGGCGAAACAGCCACCGTAACCATATCGGCTACCGGCGGTACAGCACCTTATACAGGCATAGGTACATTTGCGAGACCGGCAGGAACTCATAAGTTCTACGTTACGGACGCAAAAGGATGTGTGGATTCTACAACAATTACAGTTACCGAGCCTACAAAATTAGTGGCAAGTTCTACCATATTACCTACCGACTCTATTAAATGTTTCGGAGAAACGGCCACTATCACCATATCGGCTACTGGCGGCACACCACCTTATACCGGTATCGGTACTTTTAAAAGACCGGCAGGTGGACCTTATAAGTTTTTCGTTACAGATGCAAAAGGATGCGTGGATTCTACAGTAATTACAGTGGCTCAGTTACTGACAAAATTAGTGGCAAAGGCTGAAATATTACCTGCCGACTCTATTAAATGTTTCGGAGAAAAAGCTACCGTAACCGTATCAGCTACCGGCGGCACGCCACCTTATACAGGTATCGGTACTTTTGAGAAAACAGCAGGAACTTACAAGTTCTACGTTACGGATGCACACGGATGTATTGATTCTACACAAATTACAGTTACCCAACCAACGTTATTGGTAGCAAGTTCTACAATATTAGCTAATGACTCTATTAAATGTTTTGGAGAAACAGCCATCGTAACCGTATCAGCTACCGGCGGTACAAAACCTTATACAGGAGTAGGCAGATTCCCCGTAACTGCAGGAACCCATAGGTTCATCGTTACTGACGCAAAAGGATGCATAGATGCTACAACAATTACAGTTACCGAACCTACAAAATTAGTAGCAAGTTCTAAAATATTAGCCACCGACTCTATTAAATGCTTCGGAGAAACAGCCACCGTAACCATATCGGCTACCGGCGGTACAGCACCTTATACCGGTATCGGTACATTTGCAAAACCGGCAGGACATTATAAGTTCTACGTTACGGATGCAAAAGGATGCATAGATTCTACGGAAATTACAGTTACCGAACCTACCAAATTAGTGGCAAGTTCTGTAGTAATCGGGGCTGTTTCATGTACAGGAGATACGGCTATTGTACGAGTTTCAGCTACCGGTGGCACCCCGCCTTATCAGGGTATCGGAACTTTTAAAGTAAAAGCAGGAACACACAAATTCCCCGTACAGGATGCCAAAGGATGTAAAGATACTACTCAAATAATTGTAAGCGAACCGCAACCGCTTGCAGCAGTTGCAGTAATAGCAGCTACCGATTCCATCTTCTGCCATGGCGATTCGGCAATTATTACGGTTAATGTAACCGGTGGTACTCTTCCATTTACTTATTATTATGGCCATGAAACGTTTAATAAAAAAATTAAACTACCGGTAGGAAAGTATGCATTTAAAGTAATTGATGGCAACCTGTGTGAAACCATTACCGATACTATTACGGTTACACAACCACCTCTTTTAACAGCTATTGCTACTGCTGCCGGTAGAATTTTATGCCATGGCGATTCAACAATAATTACAGTTACGCCATCCGGCGGAACCCCACCATATACCTATTTTTATGGAGCTGAGGCATTTAACGGAACAATCAAACTCCCGGCAGGAACCTACGACCTCAAGGTAGTTGACCATAACTTGTGTGAAGCTATTGCCCACATCGTGATTACCGAACCTACAAAATTAGTTGCCAGTTCGGTAATAAAAGTTACGGATTCAGTTCCTTGTTATGGTGGTTTCGCAACGATTACCGTTTCAGCAACCGGTGGTACCCCACCTTATTCAGGAGAAGGCAGATTTGAAAGACCCTTTGGCGGACCTTATCAATTTACTGTAACAGACGCTAACGGATGCGAAGCCATTACTACAATTTCAGTTACTACGCAACCCGACACTTTAACGGCAGTAGCCAATGAAATTGCCGGAATTCTATGCTATGGTGATTCGGCAACGATAACAGTTACTCCTACCGGAGGAACCTTACCCTATACCTACTTCTATGGCGCTACTTCTTTCAACGGAACAATTAAGTTACCGGCTGGCACACACGAGTTTACCGTAGTGGATAAACACGGATGTGAAGCAACCGCAGAGATTACTGTTGATCAACCGGACGAATTGATATTAAACGCTTATGCTTCTGAGATTTTATGTTATGGAGATTCTGCAACCATAACAGTTTCTGCTGACGGCGGAACAGGAAACTACACTTATTATTATGATAACGCTACGTTTGGCGGAACCATTAAACTACCGGCAGGAACACACGAATTTACTGTAACAGACGACAATAATTGTGAAGCAACAAAAATTCTTACGGTTACTGAACCGGATGAATTAATAGCAAGCGCAGTAATAGCAGCTACAGATTCCATTGCTTGTTACGGAGGCTTAGCAACTATAACGGTTACAGCAACAGGTGGTACCCCACCTTATACGGGAGAAGGAAAGTTTGACAGACCATCTGGTGGCCCCTATCAATTTATTGTAACAGATGCAAACGGATGCGAATCTAAAGCAACTATTTCCGTAACCCAACCCGATACATTAATAGTAAGTGCTACTACCGTAACTCCGATTGTATGTCAAGATAGTGTGGCAGTTATCGAGATTTCTGTTCTTGGTGGCCTCCCCCCATATACCTACATTTATGATGGAAAGGAATTTGACAAAACAATAGAATTGCCTAAGGGAGATTATATTTTTACCGTAGTAGACAGGAGAGGATGTTCTGATACAGCGATGATTTCAATTACCAACTATCCTGATAGTGTTGTAATAACAGCAACTAAAGGATGTACTGATAATTTTATTACGGTTGAAGTTACTTGCACTGAAAATGCAACTGTTACTATTCAGGGATACGATGCAGAAACAGGCGCTCCAATTTCCGCTTTGGTAGTTACGTTACCGGTTCTTGCGGCAACCCCTGCAAACTATGTGTTTGTAGGCTATAGCGGTACTGCTAATTTTATTTACTTCATTGCAACTGCAGTCGGTATCAATTGTGAGTATAACTCCGCCAGTACGGATACTATAAACTTCAACAACAAACCCTTACTCTATGTGTATGAAAAATCATACCCGGGCGGCGATCGTTTAGATAATGATATGAATGCTTTCACAAATCAAGTAGTTACACATTATTTCATGGTTGAAGATTTTTGTAAAACAAAGAAAAACATACATTTATCTGTTGAATATAAATATTATTATCAAGAAACTGAATCCTCTCCGAAAATTGAGGTAACTCCTATAACTAATTATCTATATACCCCACCTTCGGGCACCTATTATATGCATTTTACTACGCCTATGGAAGATTGCGGCGGACCCGGAGCAAATGTAAATTACAACCGTATTTCTGATGACTCTTACTTCCCTTACCAGGCTCCTGTAGGAAGCGGATGGTATTACCAAAACCAACAGTACAGTTTCTTTAAACTTACTTTCTTGGATGAAAGACAAATTAAAGTGGATATATCCGGCTTTACTCAAAAAGGAATCTATACTGTTGAGTATGAACTTGTAACACACCATACTGCAGGTACTACAAATGGATTGTACGGCAATGCGATTTCAGGTGTTGTGTGCGGAAGCATTATTGGCGGAAACAACTTCTATACGATAACTCCGGGTTATGACCGCGAAGTATTAGCAACCAGAACGATGTTTATTAGAGTAACCACTCCCGGCGGCGGCGGTACTCTTTCCATACCGGAAACAAAAGTAGCCTCTGCTACCGTATACCCAAATCCGGCAACTGACAACATCAAGATTAAATTCAATAATATTGAAGGAACGACTAATGTTCGCATTGTGAATGTTAATGGAATACTTGTTCTTAATCAACAAATTAATGTTGTACAGAATCAGGATGTAACCATTAAAACTTCCGACTTAACACCGGGTATCTATTTCGTAAACATTGTATCTAATGACGCCGTGCTTACACGCAAGTTAGTTATCTCACCGAAGTTTTAACAGAAATACTTACATGCAAAAGAGGCTGTCTTAATGGTAAGATAGCCTCTTTTTTTATTTAATAAAATCTCTCAACTTCTGTGTAATAGGTTGTGCGTAAATAAAATCATTAAGCTTTTCATTTTTAGAAATAAGCACTTCTTCTTTAGTTCCAAACCATTCTAAAGAGCCATCTCTTATAAAGGAAATAGTTTCCCCAATGGTAATCACTGAATTGAGATCATGCGTGTTGACCACGGTAGTCATGTTATATTCATGGGTAATGCCGGTAATCAATTCATCAATAATGAGCGACGTTTTGGGATCCAAACCTGAATTGGGCTCGTCACAAAAAAGATACTGAGGATTGATTGCAATAGCACGTGCAATGGCAGCACGTTTTTTCATTCCACCACTTAACTCCGACGGATAAAGTTGATTTGTATCGAACAAGTCAACGCGATGCAAGCAGTAGTTTACTCTATCCAATTTTTCTTTATGCGACTGTTGAGTAAGCATATTTAGCGGAAACATGATATTCTCTTCAATAGTTAAAGAGTCAAATAAGGCCGATCCTTGAAAAACAACTCCCATATCTTTACGCAATAATTTTTGATCTGCCAGTGACAAGCGGTGATACTCTTTATTTTCGTAGTAAATAGCCCCCTCCGTTGGTTGGAGTAACCCAATTAAACACTTCATTAAGACCGTTTTGCCTGACCCGGACCTCCCTATTATCAAATTAACTTTTCCTTTTTCAAAAGTAATATTGATATCTTGCAATATTTTTTTCGTTCCGAAAGACTTACTTACATTTTCTACAATAATCATCTTAATTTAACATAATATTAGTAATCACTAAATTAATAATTAAAATAAAAAAGCTGGCAACCACTACCCCTTCAGTATTTGCTTTTCCGAGTTCTAAAGCACCGCCCTCTATTTTATATCCATAAAACGCCGCTACAGAGGTTATTATAAATCCAAAGATTACAGTTTTGGTCAAGGCGTACCAAACATCAAACATTTTAAAGAAAGAGGTTAACCCGTCTACATAATCGTACACGGAAATAAATCCGGTAATAGCAATCGTAACATAACCGCCAAACAAGGCAAAGAAAATGCTAATGATAATTAACGCAGGGTTTACCACAAAGGATGATAAAATTTTAGGAAGAACTAAGTAGGAAGCAGGATTTATTCCCATTACTTCTAAGGCATCTATCTGTTCGGTTACACGCATGCTCCCAATTTCTGCCGTTATTCTTGAACCTAAATTACCCACTAACAATAAACTGATAATAGTGGGGCACAACTCCATAATTACGGAAGTTCTCACGGTAAATCCTATTGTCCACGATGGAATCCAACTACTTTCCACTTGCAAAGATGTTTGCAGGGTAATAACGCTTCCCATTGCCACTGAAACAATGATTACAATTATTAATGACCCAACTCCCATCGCATACATCTCATCAATTAATCTCTTTAGAAATTCACTCCATTTATCAGGACGCGAAAAAACATGACGAAGAAAAATAAAATAGCTGCCAAGAAGTTCTAAAAAAGAGGCAATCAATGGTTTGTAATTAATGGTAAATAATAAGTTTAAAAAGTAATTTTATTTTGGTTGCAAAAATATAGAATAAGATTAATATTTACAAATTTAGTACTTTAATATTTTAAATCTTATTTTTTTAACCCAATGTGTGGTATGAAATTTGAAAAAATATATTAATTTTGCACGTTAAAAAAATAATTCCCATAAAATCATTATTAATAATGAAAAATTATAAATTTACCATTCGCGGCAATCAGTATTCAGTTGATATTGTTGATATTGAAGATCAAACGGCAACCGTAGAAGTTAATGGAACTCCTTATCAGGTAGAGTTGGAAATGGCAGTACGCAAGCCGGTAGCTGTACCGAAAACAGTGGTAAAAGTAACATCTCCGGTAGCCTCAACAGTTTCTTCTAAAATTCCTTCGCAAGCAATGCCGAAAATTGATCCGATACCGCAGGCAGCAGCTGCACCATCAGGTGGAAGTGTCATCAAATCACCCCTGCCCGGAGTAGTGTTAAGTGTTTTTGTTAAAGTAGGAGATACCGTGAAACAGGGAGAACGGGTATTAATGTTAGAAGCTATGAAAATGGAAAATAATATTGATGCAGATAGAGAAGGCGTTGTAAAAGAAATACGTGTAAGCCCTAACGATTCTGTTATGGAAGGCGACGTTCTAATCGTTATTGAATAAATATGAAAAATCCTACATTAGCTGCCCGCTATGCCGGTGCTCTTTATGATTTTGCTGAAGAAACAAAAAACGTGGCTAATATTTATCACGATATCTTACATATTCAGAAAATAATTTCTACTCATCGGGAATTGAAAACAGTCATGGAAAGTCCAATCATTTTTCAAAATAAAAAACAACAAATTGTAAATGAGATTTTTCAAAAAAGTTTACATGAGATTACATTCAATTTTTTTATGCTTATAGTAAAAAAAAGAAGGGAACCTCAGCTATTGACAATTTGTGAGCAATTTGTAAAAATATATTATAACAATCATAATATTAAAGAAGTATCTGTTACCTCTGCCCAGCCGCTTTCCGATGAAATGGTAGTCTCTTTAAAAAATTACTTAGAAAAAGATTCTCCTTATACTTTTATTTTTCAGCTTTCAGTTGACCCACATATTATAGGTGGATGTATTATCAAATTAGATGACTATTACTTCAATGCAAGTGTGCAAGCAAAAATAAATAAATTAAAAGCAGAATTTTCACAAAATCCTTATACAATTGGCTTTTAACCTTAAACTGTTATATTATTAATTTTTAATTTCTTTAATTATGGCATACAAAAAACTTTTTCGAAGTATTGAAGACCGCAAAATTTTTGGTGTTTGCGGTGGACTGGGAGAATATTTTGATATTGATCCCCTAATCTTTAGAATTATTTTTCTGTTTCTTCTCCTCTGCGCAGGGGGCGGACTCATACTCTATCTCATTATGTGGCTCCTTATGCCCGAAAAAAAAAACTCTGAACCCGTAAAAGAAATTTGCGAAGAAATAAATAGTTCTGAAGATATAAATGAAAATAATAATTCTAACAACCAACATTTTATGAAAAATAATAAAGGAATTTTTTTAGGACTGGCTTTAGTTACTTTTGGCCTGCTATGGTTAGGCAGGTCGTTTGATCTTTTTTATTTTAGTTGGCACACTGTTTTAAGACTATGGCCACTGTTGATTATTTGGATTGGCATTGCATTATTCCCCATTAATCAGATTTGGAAAAATATGAGTGGTGTAATCCTTCTGGTTATTGCAATTGTATTGCTTTTTACTCTTCCTGAAAAATCATGTTGTTATCATTTTTGGAACGATAAAGAGATTCTGCAAAAACATACTAAAAACTCTGAATGTATATTGGATAGTGATGATGATACCAATGATGATAATGACGAGTCTATTACCGTATCTGTGGATAGCGGCATTATTACCATAAATAAAGAGAAAATGAATGATGGTGAAAGAAAGGTTATTATTAAAAAAATAAAACTGTAATAGGAATCTACTCAAAGTTTAATTGAAGTAGCGCCGTTGCAAGCAACGAGAAGTAGTTTGTTTTATGAATCTCATTCATTATAATGCTATTATAAATACAGTTCCGCCTCATGTAAAATTGGTGGCAGTATCTAAAATGCGACCCGCTGAGCAAATCCAACTGTTATATAATGCCGGCCATAGAGTATTTGGCGAAAATCGCCCCCAAGAAATGAAAGCCAAACATGAAATACTTCCAAGTGATATTGAATGGCATTTTATTGGACATTTGCAAACTAATAAAATTAAATATATTGCATCATTTGTTGCATTAATTCACAGTATTGATAGTTTTTCCGTATTACAGGCTGTAAACAAATATGCAGAAAAACACCACCGGGTTATCCCTTGTTTATTGCAGTTTTTTATTGCCCAAGAAACTACAAAATTTGGTTTCTCCTGGAAAGAATGTAAAGAAATGCTGGAAAATCCTATTTTTTCTACGCTTAAAAATATTAAAATCATCGGTGTAATGGGTATGGCAACATTTACTCAGAATCAAATACTCATTCGGGAAGAATTTAAAAAGCTGAATGGTTATTTTATTCAACTTAAAGAACAATATTTTGCCGCATCTCCGGAATTTAAAGAAATTTCCATGGGGATGAGCAACGACTATGAAGTTGCCATAGAAGAAGGTGCTACTATGATACGACTAGGTAGCACAATCTTTTCTTAATTCATAAAACTGTACCCTGCCGGTACTTCCACCGTGAACCGCGTTCCTGTTTCAAGGTCTTCCACTTTTTGATTAATTTTTTCACGGTTAAAACGGTTGTAAATTTCAATTTGGCGGCTCAGGATAGAGAGTCCCTGTTTGGTACTGTGCACATGGTGATTTTGAGCGGCTGCCGTGCGCCCCACGCCGTTGTCTTCCACACAGACACGCACAAAATTGTGGTGTTGAGATACTTTGATGGCAAGCAATCCGCCCGATTTCAACGGCATCAGTCCGTGTTTTACTGCATTTTCGCAATAAGTATGCAGAATCATGTTCGGCAGTTGCACACTTTTGTCCACATTCTCATCTACATGGATTTGAAAATCAAATTTATCAAAGAAACGTATTTTTTCCAAATCAAGATACATTTTTGCGTAAGCCAGTTCTTCAGAGAGTGGGCGGGAGGCTTTATCCACTTCACTCAATGTTTTTAACGTAAACTCAGAATATAAGCCCAAAATGTGCATGGCTTCCTCTTTGGTGCGGTTGGCAAGGTAATATTCAATAGCAGCCAGCACGTTGGCATTGAAATGCGGAATGGCTTTCAGGCGAATGCTTCTGACGCGCAATTCGTTGAGTTCCTTTTCCGCACGTAATTTTTCCAACAGTATTCGTGTTTTTCTACGCTGAAAGAACAATGCAACACCCGCACTCGCAAGCATCAACAAAGTAATATTCAAAATGATAAACCACGTGGTTTGCCAAATGGCAGGCTTAATGGAAAAGGCTACCGACTGGACTGCAGTGCGCGATTCTTCGGTTCCTAAATCTGCATAAATCTCAAAAATATAATTGCCCGGCGGAAGATTGTTGAAAGTTACTTCGCGTTGCTGCGTCGGCTTACTCCATTCCTCCTGAAATCCTTTGAGACGATACCGGTATTGCACAGCGTCCGGATTTGAAAAACATAACCCCACATAAGAAAAACGCACATTACGCTGATTATGACTCAACTGTGCACCTGCTTCCATCTCGTGCATATCTTCATTATTCTTCGAACATTGCAATGCGGTAATATAAAACATCAGATTATAAGCAGGGTGCATGAGTTGTGAGGGATTAAATTTCAACACATTAGGACTTTGCGTGCCCATCCAGATATTACCGTCAAAATCTTCGGTCATGGTGTTCCATGCAGGTTCGCCGCTGGAGTAACCGTTTGTGTAATTGTAGTTTACAACATATTTGGTAGCAGGGTCAATGATTTTTATGCCGGAATTGTCGGAAATTACAATCAGGTGGTTGCGCGTATAGCGCAGGTTGGTGATAATGGTATTCGGAAACTCCATAAAAAGTTGGATGGTGTCTCCGTCGGTATAGTAAATGTGGTTTTCGCAGGCAAACCAAATACGTCCGGTGGGGTCTTTATCGGAGCTTTCCCCGTTCATGGTATTTTCTGAGAGGAAGCAGCGTTTTTCTGTTTCGCTAATGTAAGCAATCCCTTTGTGCCCACCCACCCAGAGCCGGTTTTTGTCATCGGCTTGCAGGGTATAAATAGTAGAACGTCCGATATCGGTATGGGGAATAGAGCGCAACGGTTTTCCTTCATTGTTCATGATGATAATCTTGTCCCAGCCGCCAATGGCAAATTCGTGGTCATTCATCCGGCAAGATGCCACATGATAGATTTGAGGGGGAATATTAAGCCATTGAAACTTACCGTTTTTGTATTTCAATATATCGCTAAACGAAGTAAAATAGATAGCATCCCCAATTTTTATGGAACGGTAAGAAAAGCCGTTTTCTTTTCCGTCCGGCAACGGAGGGTAAGGGATATCCGTGAATCTGTTGTTTTTATAATGAATAATCTTACCGGTGCTTGTAGCAAAATAGAGTTCATGATGTTCCACAGGTACAATGGAGTACACCAGATCTGCATGTTGCGCATTCATTTTATAAGTCATAGCCTCCAACTTAAAAAAGTTGTACACGCCTTGCCGCGAAGTAAGCCAAAGATTTCCCTCATGGTCGTACAGCATGGAACGGGGAAGATTAATGTTGTCCATAATTATTTCAAAACGGTTGTTACGAAAGCGGCAAACCATTTTATCATCACGAATAATAAGGGTACCGTCGGGGTCCGTAATTACAAAAAGTTCCTGTTCACCATGCAAAGCCGGAAAGTCGGTAGTTTTAGAAAATTGCACACGTTGTGTGGCGCCGGCAGGCGTAATTGCCCACACCCCTTCGGGACCTACTGCAAGCAGTTCCCCGTTGTGCTGCACAAAACGGTATACATAAATATTATGAATCACTGCCCGTTCTTTTCCGTTTGCCTCCACAATGCGTATCTGCTTATGTTGCGTTGGAATGTAAAACAACTGCGCGTCCATATCATAATGGATGCTTTGTCCAAATGCCATTTCGGCAAGCGCCGGATGGCTGAAACATTCCGCCATGGTATCATTCACCAAATGAAAAAGCGCCAGTTGCCTCACGTTCCGTTTGGTATAAAGCGCATACCCTTTCGGCAATCCTGGCGATTTATCCACACAATAATTCAAATTATCGTCTTTAAAGGTCCTGCGCAGGTTGCCGGTTTTCGGATTCAGGAGATAGATAAAATAATAACCGTAGATGACGATCTCCCCACGTTCGTTTTCCTCTATTTTATTAATTGGCAACGATTTATTTGCCAAATAAGTTTTAAAAGTATGTCCATCAAAGCAGGCCACCCCATGTTCCGTTCCAAACCACATAAAACCGCGGGAATCCTGAAACACGCACTCCACTATTTCGGTAGGCAATCCGTCGGGAATGCCGTAGTGCCGGTAATTGTATTCGGAAGTAACGAGCGGCTGCGCGGACAGGCTGAAAGCAGAAGAGCAGAAAACAGAAAGCAGCGTGGAGAATAGAAAATGGAGGATGGGGGATGGAGATTTCACTTTCATACAAATTTGGGTGCAAAAATAGTTATTTAGAAGCGATTCTAATATATTACTGATTTTGATGAATAAATTTTGGGGTAAAAATATCCTAATATATTATTCTAATTTACTAAAATTCAGTGAAATCCATAAGGTGGGTTCCGGTGTCCACAAAATGGGTGTTTAGGGGGATGAAATGAAAAAGGGAGGTTTTTTTTAGATTTTCTTTAAAATTTCAGGTAGTGCGAAAATCATATAGAATGGAAGGTTGATAAGTCGGAATGTTTTATTATGCTGTGTTTTTACTTCATTTATATCAAATTTTCCCGACCATATTCGAACGGCTGTATTATGTACGGTTTCATCCATAAATTGATGCAGTGATTTTAAATGCGCATTATGCCCGCTTTTCACTTCAATGGGAATAATATACCCATCGAATAGATATACTAAATCTACCTCTGCGGTGCTCCCCCTTTTATTGCGTACCCAAAAATTTCGTTTTGCCCCTACGTCTGTTGAAAGTGCTTTTAGTTCCTGTGCGGTAATCTGTTCGGAAGCCTTTCCCCGCCAAACATCCAGCAAATCGTTAGATGTAACATATTCTTTGCGAATATTGGCGACATAATTTACTAATCCAACGTCAAACCAAAAAAGTTTGGGGGCTCTTTTCAAATCGGAAATCATGGGCATCAAAGCACTTTTTAACGGATAAACCAATTCAAGGAGCATGGCTTTTTCCAGCATACGGAAGGCTTCACCCGTTTCACGAGCTTTATAAGGAGAGCCGCCAAACCCTCCTAATGTAATCGTTTCCCCTGAAAAAGTCCAGCCTTCTTCAAGAATATATCTAATTACGGATAACTGCGAATTATTTTTCGCATATTTTTCCACATCATTTTTATATGCATTCAACAAAGCGTTGTAGATTTGATTGAGTATTGTAAAGTCTTTTTCAGCGGCATATCTTGACACCACTTCGGGCATTCCTCCCATAAGTGAATAGGTACGAAACAGTTCATTCAAACGATTATGGAATATATCCGGTAAATCGGTGTTGCGTATGGGGTCTAAAAAGCGTGTCTCACCGATAGCATTTAAAAACTCCGCAAATGAACAAGGATGTATGGCCATGTATTGCACGCGCCCTACCGGTAGCGAGATATGCCTGTCAAGCATGGTTTCTAAAAGCGACCCTGCTGCAATTACGTGAATTTCAGATAATTCTTCGTAAAAATAGCGAAGTAAAGATACAGTATGGGGTGAATTTTGAATTTCATCTATAAAAAGCAATATCTGACCTTCCTGTCGTTGAACGTTGCAAAACAGAAACAATAATGGTAATAAGCTCTTAACATCTTCAGTAGATTCAAAGAGTTTTACTGCTTCAGACTTCTCCAGGTTTACATAAAGATAGTTTTCAAATCTACAAGCGAAACGATTCACAATAGTTGTTTTGCCTACCTGCCGGGCACCTCGCAATACAAGCGGTTTGCGATATTTGTCCTTAGCCCATCGTTCCAATTCCTTTTCAATATTACGTTCAAACATAATCATCACATTTTAACCATGCAAAAATAAAAAATGTTTCATTGCATAGGTATTTTTTGTGCTTTTTTGTTTCATTGCATAGGGATAAATACAACCTTGAATATTGTATTTATTATGAATATTTTGACTGTTTTACTTCAGCAATTCATCGTGCAAAGGAATTAAAGAAATGGAAGAGAACCAAAAAAGTATCTAAATTTGCAAGGTAACAGGTTAAAAAAATAGAAAATTTCAGAAAATAAGATTATAATTAATTGAAAATCATAATCAAAAAAAAATACTTATTGTATAGAATTGCTCAATTATTTTATTTACTTTTGAGGTAATAATATTACAATTCACTTTATTAATAATTAAATTCAAAATTTTATGAAAAAATCTATTATTTCAGTACTTTGCTTCCTAAGTATCTTAGTTATAGGTTGCAAAAAAGAATTTGATTCCACCTTGATACAAGATGAAAATAAACTACCCAATAAGAGTGCGCTGAACAGTAATGGTGAACCCTGGGAGGAGATGATTCTTGAGGAAAAACTTGAAAATGCTTATTAAAAATAAATTAATTTCAAAATATGGAAACTTGTCTTCTCAGATTACGAATGTATTTACAAGCAATGGGTTCTAAGTTTATTGTGTTAGTTTGTTTTATTACGCTTTTTTCATCTTGTTGGGAGCCAGATCAAGAAAGTAT
>Ga0209628_10000102_pt1 | contig 45682 bp, 65 predicted proteins | sample TergutCu122P4_FD_187285 | JGI IMG/M metagenome (GOLD analysis project Ga0209628, IMG submission 187285) | Cubitermes ugandensis P4 segment gut microbial communities from Kakamega Forest, Kenya - Cu122 P4 (SPAdes) (version 2) | ecosystem: Host-associated > Arthropoda: Insects > Digestive system... | reverse complement strand
AAGTTGCCAAACAACGGAAGATTCGCCAGCGGTTGCAGCGTCTGAAACAGTAGCGCAAAGGGGCAGTTTTAGGGGCAACTTTGCGGCTATGAACTGTACCCACACTCTGAGTGTGGCCGCCGCCACGGCGGCAAACAGGAACACGCTGCCGAACCCGAGCGTGCCGATTAGCCAAAAAATCCAGCTCATTTGCCGCCCCCGTCCAACAACAGCACTCGCGCCAGCGCGGTCAAGCGCTGGCGCTCCGCCAGCCCGATCAGGCCGCCATTTACGTAGCGCGTGACGCGCTCAGGGTCGCCCAACGCGGCGGCTGGGATGCTTTCCGCCCACCAGGCGGCGCTGGCGCGCAGCGCAGGCTCTGGCTCCAGCAGCAGCTCTGGCATCCCCAGCAGCGGCAAACCGGTCAGCTCTTGAGCCAGCGCGTAGTTGTCGCGCCCGGTAATCTGAATCAGCCCGCGCCCGTGGTAGCGCCAGCCATCGTCAGCGTCCACGTTACCCAGCCTGCCGCCGTAAACCTTGTTTGCCAGGGCGCGTGGGTTGTAGGCATAAGGCTGCGCGCTGTCCGGCGTTGGAAAGCGCCGGGGCCAAACCTGCATTAACCGGTTGACGCTGTAGTTCAGGTTTTCATCGAGCGTGCGCAGGCCAGCGCTTTCGTACAGCGTTTGCCCCAAAAAATTAGGCAGGTCATCCGGGCCGCGCCAGATAGTGCGCCCCATGACCGATGAAAACGGCTCGGCAAAAGCAAAGGCCACATCGTGGCGCACGCCCATGCCAGCCAATAAATTGGCCCACCAATTCGGATCGCGGATCATGATTCTTCCCTGTCATTTGGCCGCGTGAAGCGGCCACTTTGCGCCGCCGGCGCGGTTGGAGTTGGCGGCTGCGCTGGTGCGGGCGGCACTGGCGGCTGGATGTAGGTGTTATCCCAGCGCGGTGCCGGGTACGTCCCGTATGGCCTGCCGCTGATTTTGTTGGCTGCCCACTGCACGCCGCGATCTGCCAGCACGCGCGCACCGTCGCCCGCCCAGACAAAAAATCCCATGCGCGCCCAGCCAGCAGCGGCAAGGATCAGCACATCAACTGGGACTGGGACGTTTACCCCCATTGAGTGGACGGCGTGCAAGATCAGCGCAACCACCGCACCGGCCAGCGCCGCGATCAACACATCACGCCATGCTTCGCGCAGCACGCTGAGCACCGCTACCTCTTTTGACAGCAACGTGAGCACGGTGCGGCCAAGCCCGCCAACAGCAGCAACAAGTACGCACCAGCCTACAAACGAGTAGTCGTACCCGCGCAAGCCATCAGTCATCCGTGGGGTTTCGGCAATAGCTTGCGCTGCCGCTGGCAGGCTCCAGGACAACGCTGCCAGCCATGACCAAAGGACAATTGCGCGGCCATGCGCGCCAAGTGAGCGAATCATTTCAAGTGCACCCAGTTCGAACCGCAGGATTCACCGTGCATCCCGTCCTGGCTGCACTTGACTAATTTGTTGGCGTTGTAGTTGGCGGCCACCAGTAAAGCGAAGGCCAGCGCTTCGATCGCATAACGCAAGTACTGTATCGGCAGCAGCTCCAGGTCAGCGTGCCGGTCAACAAACGCCTCGCCAACCCACAGCAGCGCGGCAGTAACACACGACAGGCACAGCAACGTGACCGTCCAGCGCGGGGAGGGGCAGGGCCGCCACTGCGCGATCATGAATGGCAGCAGCGCAGCCAGGCAAAGCGAATAACCCAGCGAAAGCCACTCGCGCACGCCAGTCAGTTCGGCGGCGATATAGCACAGCGAGTGCGGCGAGAACATGCCGTTGGCCGCCGTGTCATACATGCCGGTTGCGACGATGTAGGCCGCAAATGCGTACAGAGAGCGCCGCTGCCAGCTTATATGCTGCTGCTGATGGTCGTTGTGATGTCCCATGTCATCCCCCTCGTCGTCGTTTGATGCTGAACCACGTCGCAATCACCGACGCCCGGCCCGTGCCAGACGGGCTGTTGCGCACAATGCCCAGCTTGTAGCCCACGTTGCGCACAATCACCAGCGGCCCCATCCGATCCACGCTATGCCATTGATAGCATGTCACGCCATCACTGAGCAGCATCCAGCCCGGCTGCGCCGTGCTCGCGATGGGCGTGCCGCCGCTATCGCGCGGCTCTGACCCGGCAACAACTATCGGGCGCTCCCACACCATCGCCCCGGCATCAACATCGCGCTGCGTGGCAACGTTGCGAAACCCCAGCCAAACCAGCCGAGCAAACCACGAACGCGGGTGGTGCCCCCTGGCGTAGTAAGCATCGCCCGTGTAATCCAGATCGCTATAGCTGTAAATGCGCTCGCCCGGCTGCTGCGACCCCCAGGGGATGTCAGCGCCAAATGTCAAAAACCTGCCGTCGCGCAGTACCGCCTGCCCGTCACCGTTGATACTGGTGCGGTCAGCCCAGTACGACAGCCACTTGGGCAGCGCATCCGCCGCACGCGGCAAAAACAGCAGCGGCACCAACAGCACCACCGGCGCCAGCAGTTTGTCGCGCAGCTTGCGCCAAAGGGGATCAGCCAGCTCCGCCTCCTCAAAGCACTCCCACACCGCAACCTTTTCGGCATCTGTCAGGTACGGCAGCGCAAACACACGCTCGCGCACGGCGGCTTTGCTTTGCGCCACGGCAATGTAGATGAGCAGGATCGCCAGCGCGAGCAGCATAGCAAGCGTCAGGATGATTTGGAGCAAGAGGGTCATGTGATCGCCCCCATGCGTGTGCCAGTTACAAGCCACGTGATAAATGAGTCGCCAACAACAGCAGCGCCGCCTGCGCCGCCACTACTGCTGCCCGACGTTGTGCCTTTGGCACCCCAGTCGCCGCCGGTCAGACCGCCAGCAGTGCTATTCCCGCCGGGCGCCGCGAATGTGCCCGGCTGGCCGTTATATGTGCCTGTGCCACCAGCAGAGTTTGTCCTCCCGCTGCGCCCGCCTCCGCCTCCATAGGTGGTCGGCATCACCGCACCACTAGCGCTACCGCCGCCGCCGCCGCCAATGGTGCCGTTGTTGGTTACAGATAACGCTGACTGCGCGCGCAGTGCAGGGCCGCCAGCGACACCAGAGCCACCGCCAGAACCACCATCCCCGCCCATCCCGATCACATGACCGTTATTGATAAGCGCCAGCGCAGAACCGGCCGGGAACGGCGCGCCTGTGTCAAATGCGTGATTGGATGTGTTATTGGCCGAAACCACGATCCCGGAGTTGATCGTGATAGTTGCCGCCAGCGGCTGTACTCCATCCCATCCCGCCGCAATCGCATCAGCGCGCAGGTTGTAGTTAGACACGTCGGCGGCGATCGTCTTGTTAAAAACGGTGATCGCGCCCTGCACCATCCACGGTGCCATCAGGATCGCGCTCATGACACCCCGGCTCCTGACACGTACCAAATATTAAAAGCCGTCTTGCGCAGCGTCGCCACGCCGTATGACGCCAGCGTGCGGTTGCCGGTTGTCGCCGTCCCGGCCAGCCGCAGCGTCACACCGGCATCGGCTGAAATGGTGAGCGCGGCGGAACTCATGCTGGTCACCATCACGGTTGTCCCTACCGGGAAGTTGACCGCCGCGCCTGCCGGTATCGTGACCGATGTTGCCGTGGTGTCGATGCTGCAACCGGCGTCGGCCAGCGTCAGCGTGTACGCACCAGTTTTGGACACTGATGGGATGGTTGTTTGCGCCGTATTTGGCAAATAGGCGGCAAAAACGTCATCCCCGACCTTGATAAATATCGAGCCTGTTAATGACGCGATGGCGGTAGAATTCGATGTGTATAATGCACCATCACCGGATATATTTCCGACGTTATACCAGGATAAATCAGCATTATTTCGCGCGTAAATCGCTGTTCCGGGGATTGCGCCGGTGACATTAATAGCCCCTCCTGCGGCATTAGCGCGCGCCCCGCTCCTGACCGCCCACCACGAATCAATTTTTTGCAGCTCTCCGCCCATTATGTTTTTAATGGCGTATGATTCATATTGAGCGCCGGAATTGTAGGATGTGAATCCTATACCGGAGGTGTGCGCCATAAGATTGGTGAAGAGCGTATCAGGATCAACCCACTGACCTATATCAGCCGAGCCGGGTACGCGAACGCCGGGCCATAGCGCCGTTAGCTGCGCCGCCGTGCGCGCGGTTTTTTGCGCGTAGGATGACAAGAATCTGTTCCCGCTATCATTGACATGCAGCCCATCAGATGACATGCCAAGCCTGCACGCGCGCCAAATATCCAGCGGCATTTGTATATTATACAATGCCCCCTGCTGGTTTTTTAGCCACGTCTGGAAACTCTGGAAATTTTGATAGCGCGCGATAGCGTCCGGCGTAACCGCGACTGTCATATCCCCATAGCATGAATAATAAGCTGACGTGCTATTTGTTGAGACATTATGATAAAACGGAACCACGCTTAGATTCGTGAACGAACCGGCGGGCAAGTTTGTGTACTCATCCCATAAAATAGCGCGCGCCCAGACGATGACAGTATTTGGCAGTGCAGCGCGCAATTTATTAAATACGTTCGTGGCGTCCGCCTGAACCTGCGACAGGCTGCGGCCATCGACCTGTAAAAGGGCGTCGTTGGTGGACAGGTTGACCATTAAAACATCAGGCGCAAGTGCAATAGCGCGCTGCACCATTGTGTTGCCATTCTTGTAGGGGCTGGTTTCGGTGTCGGATTTATAAAAAGTCCAGCCTCCCACTGATATATTGATCAAATCGATAGGGGATGCCGCGCCCTCCATCATTTCGGCCCACAATTCGGGCCATGACTGGCCCAGCATCGGCTGCCGTGTTGATAGCGAGTCGCCCATGACGACTACGCGCTTGCGGTCAGGAGTTGCTGGCGCGCCCGGCAGCCCTTGTGGGCCTTGTTGCCCTGCCGGCCCCTGCGGCCCTGTCGGCCCTGCTGGCCCCTGCTGACCCTGTGGCCCTTGTGGGCCTTGTGGGCCTTGCACGGTTCCGGCATCGGCCCAGCCCACGCCGTCGTACAGCCAGATGTGACCATTGATCAGATACGCATCGCCGATGTTGCCTGAGGCAGGCAGTTCAGATGGATCGTTCAGCGTACCCAGCAGCGTCAAGCCAGTGCCCGGCGCACCTTGCGCGCCTTGTGGCCCTTGCAAACCTTGCGGGCCTTGCAGCCCTTGCAGCCCTTGCGGGCCTTGCAGCCCTTGCAGCCCTTGCGGGCCGGGAATGCCAGGCGGCCCGCTTGTGATGACCCACTGCCCGTCGTACACGGCCAGCGAGCCGTCGGCGCTGTTGAACCACGCATCACCCTCGCTTGGCGCATCCGGGGCGGTGTTGCCGACATAGATGCGCGCGCTGCCGGATTTGATGAACGGCGCGCCTGGCGCTTTGGTGATGCTGGCGGCCGTGATAGCGGTCTGTCCGTTGTCAACATTGACAACCCATAGCCCGACATAGCCGGCGTCGGCCAGCGGTGGCTGCTGCGTGCCGATGGCTGCTGGCGTGCCGGCCTTGATGCACACGTCGCACACGCCGGCGCGCACGGTGTTTTGCGGCATGCCGCTGCCGCCGGGGCCAGCCAGCGATTGCGCTGGGTTGTTGGGGTTGTAGTACGCCAGCACGGTAGCGCCGCCGTCCACCTCTTTGTAGCCCGCCTGCACCAGATAGCTGATGCCCTGCCCCGGCGTGACCGGCGCTGGGCATTGCAGCGCCAGTGCGGCGGATAAGCCCTGCTTGAGGATTTTGCGCGTGGTGTCGGCTGGCAGCGAGCTGTATGGCGCGTCGTCAATGTTTTGCAAGCTATAGATTTCGCCCGGCTCAACGTTCACGGCCAGCGACGCGGGCACAGTAGGCGCGCAGGCCAGGCCACCCACCTGCGTGCCGGTGCCGAGCAGCGCGGCGGCGAGCGCGCCCAATCCAGTCATGGCGTAGCGGTTGGTTCCCAGCACATCGGTTTCAAGCGGGATGGCGCCGTGGTAGACAATTTTTCTGTCCATGGTTTACCCAATAAAAAACCGCCTTCGGGCGGTTTGTGGAAGAAGGGAGTGGCGTGCGGCAATCAGTCCCAGGCGATGGCTTGCACGGCCTTTGCTGTTTGGGCTTTGGCGATTTTTTCTTGCAGGTGCCGGTGGCGCTCTTGGCGCTCCTGCGTGGTGGTCACGCCGTCGTCCTGAACTTGCCGCACCTGCGCGGCGGTGTGGCGGGCGAAGACCCAGTCGCCCGCGGCATTGGCACACCACAGGCCGGCGCTCCAATCACTATCATGACTGGCAGACAGCGCCGCGATGGCCGCCGCCGTCAGGTTGGCCTGGTCGGTGGGCGTGTAGGGATAGGTGTGCTCGGCGCCCAGCGCGCTAGACTGAAAGCCGCCGGTGATGGCCGTGCGGCACGCTTGGCTGATCTTGCTGGACTGGACGCTGCGTTCTTGCTCAAGCAGTGCATCGGACGATGGCGCACAGACGACCAGCCGGCCGTTCACAACGTCAAGGGTTGCCAGATGATGGCGGCTCATTGCGGCCCGATACTCGACCTCCGAGACCGTGATCAGATCGTCCGGCAAACTCTGGTAGTCGAGTTCTTCCGGGAAAAATGTCCCGGCTGATTTGCTGAATCTCATGATTTTTACTCCTAATATCCCAAAGCGATCCAAGAAATAGCCACATCGCCCGGTGCATTACCATTTGGCGCAGTCGCCCCAATCTGGAAATAACTGTTGTTTACCCCGCTGGTGACATACATTATGGCTGGAGATACGAGTGATACTGCAACGACGCTGAGGGTTACATTGGGGAAGGCTATACCGTAATATACGGAATAGTTCGTTGGGTTAACTCCCAGTTTTTTCCATCCCCACTGGATAATCAATCTGTTTGGCAGCATTTGCCATCCGTTGTATGCGTTGCCGCCCACATCATTTGCCGATGTCAATTTTCCAGGCAGTGGCGAGGGCGAATCGCTGGTGCTGATTACTGTCGCAAAAGCGTCGGAAATATATTTAGTGGTAGCCAGGCTGCTGTTGCCGGCTGCGGTGACTGCCGGTGTAGTGGCCGATGTCGGGTTGCCAGAGAACGCCGGGCTGGCGAGCGGCGCGTAGTTGTTTTGGCCGCCAGTGGGGTTTGTCAGCGGCGCAAAGCTGCCGGGGGCCGGGCCGCCGCCACCGCCGCCATGCGCGGCAACGTAGTTCGCAACGAATGCGGTGGTGGCATTCGCGTCGCTGCTATTCGTGATTGGCAGTGTGGGAGAGGTGTTGTTGTCGATCCAGTTGGCGCCGCCAGCGTCCGGGTTGCTGGTGTTGTTTTCCACCGTGCTGATCCAGTAACCGGAACCATCGGCCTTGGCGAGCATGGCCCCTTTGGGATAGCCGCCGATCTGCGCCGACAGGGTCGCGTCATAGGGAAACAATCCACCAGCGGATTGCCATTGCTGGATGGCCGTGATGGCGTTGAAGATGCCATTGAAATCGGCGCCGTCGGGCGGGATGCCGCCGGAGGCCAGCGGCGTCATCGTCAGCAGCGGAAAGCCGTCAGAAAACGATGCCGCGCCCGGATTGGAGCCAATTTGAGAGGCGACCGGGATGGTGTTCTTGATGCCGCCGTTGGCGAACGGAACCAGTATCTTGGTGGGTGGGGTGCTATGCAACATGGTAAATCTGATTGGAGGTGGAGAAAAATGTGCCGCTGCCAAACGGCTGCAAGCCGGAACCGGCGAAGCCGAAAACATCAGCCGGGATAACGTTTACGGCCTGCGTGCCAACGGCCGCCGGGCGTGGAAAAACGCCAGAGTTGGAGAAGATGGCCTGCTCCGTCTCGGTGAGTTCGAACTCGAAGACGTAGTGCATGGTCATGCCGCCGGTGTCTTGCACGTAGCAGCGGCCACGCGCGCCAAACAGGTTGCGCAGCAACTGGTTCAGGGCGGGCGCGGCGCAGGACGAGATATTCGCCATCGCCTTGAGCATGATGAGCATGCGGTAGTCTTCATCGGCGAGCGTGACGTTGTTGATGAAATCCGTGTAGCCGTAGCGAAAGGGCGCCTGGTTGAACGGCTGGCCCATGCCCTGCCGGAAGCCGAAATACAAGCCCTTGCCGCCGAAATACTGGAGATTGCGCGAGACGCCGACGATGCGGCCCCAAACGTCCAGCCCGAAGCCCTGCGCGGTGTCCACGTTCCACACCATGCTGTAGAACGCATCCATGTCGGCGCGCGGATTTATGTACGCATCCATGTTGCGCACCAGTTGTACGAGCGTGGGACTGTTGGCGTACTGGCTGATGACGCTCTCTATGAAGCGGGAGCCGCCGTCATCGGAGAGGGCCGCCGCCGGGCCGCCCCAGCACGCGCGCGAGGGCATGCTCCAGCCGCCCGTGCTGATGCCGTAGCCCGCGACGTAGGGGATGTTTGCCGGTTCGCCGCTCATGGTCACACCAGATTGACGGTAATGTCCGCCGCCGAGACGGTGGGCGACTGGTCTATGCCCATGGTCAGCACGTTGAGCGTTGGCGCCGCCGTGCCGATGAGCACGGAAACCACCTCGACATTGGGATCGGCCGCCTTGATGGGCGCGCAAAAGCGGCTGGCGAAAATTTGCGAGCCAATGCGCACGCGCGGGCCGCCGTCGCCACCGGCAAAGGCGTTGATGATGGCCTGCTGAATCAGTTGTGCGACGTTGGCGGGCAGCGCCAGATTTGCGGCAATCTGCACCGAAAAGCGCACCGGCACGGCGCTTGGGATATTGAATTTGACGTTGTAGACCGGGTACGGCGGGTCATACGATGTGTCCTGCACCTGCACGGTGGTGTTGCCGTTGTAATCGGCCCCAACGTTTTTTTTGCGCCAGATCGCTTCGGCAATGGCTTGCGGATCGCCACCGACCACCGCAACGTAAATCGAATGCGGCGCGAGTATGTAAGCGGTAGCGCCAGCGGCCAGCGGCGCGCTGGTGGTGTTTTCTGTGCAGTACACATCCAGCACGTCGGGCACGGAGAATACGTTGGCGTAGATCGACGGCAGCGAGCCGATGGCGTTGACCGCTACCGAGTTTTTACGCCGAAATTCAAACTCGGCCTGGCTTTCGACGTCGCTGCCCAGCGTGCCATCCTGTGCGTTGAATGCCTGATCCCAGCCGGCAATCGACTGGTAAATGCTGGTGATGGCGCCCGCCGGGCACTGGATGGGGCCAGTCTGCTGGTTGGCAAATTGCAGGTCGATGCTGCCTGCGGGCGGGATCGTTCCCGCCGCGGTGCAGGCGTAGATGTTGCCAGCGCCGTCGGCCACCAGCGCGCCCAGCGGGATGTTTACGCCAACCAGACCAATGCAGGTGACGGTGACCACAGTTGGCTGCGCTGGCTTGCGGTCGAGAAAATAGATGCGCCCGATGGCGTCCTGCATCCGGCCCGTGGCGTACAGCGGGTCAACTTGCGACACGTAGCGCATTACCGTGCTGTTCTTGTCGCCGATGATGGCCGTCAGGCTCGATGCGAGCTGGCCCTGCGGGGTAAACAGGTTCTCGATGTTCAGGAAGCCGCCAAAGGCGGCATTCATGTCGGTGAGCACGCCGTTGAGGATCTGCGATTCGGAGGGCGCAACGACCCCCCCCGGCCCGAAGTTCAGGGCCGGTACGTTGGTGGCAATGGGCATGATTAAAAAGTGACGTTGTGGCTTGCGCCGGTGGTGTCGATCACCTGCACCTGGCCGGTGAGCACGCGGCCCACGAAGGAGGCGATGAGGCAGCGCGCCTGCACCACCTCGGGCACCGTCAGCGCGGCGCGGACGATGGCCTGCTTGACCAGTGCCATCGGCGGGCGCTGACCAAGGATTTGCTCCCAGTATGGGACGCCCTGCGTGGTGTCGTAAAACAGCTCGCCGCGAAATAGCTTTACCGCCGAGGCCACGTCTTGCGCAATGGCGTAGGGATTGGCGGCCATGGCGATGTCTCCATTGGCATCTGCCACCAAATCCCAGCGGGTGCGGTCTAATAGCAGCGTGTTCATTCGCTGATCCTCATCGCGCCGCTGCCCGTCGCCGGGTGGCCGCAGGTTGCCAGATGGCCGGCGCAGCAAACGGGGATGCCGTTAATGCGCACGAAGGGACTGCCCTCGGCCATCACCGGCGCATCATGCGGCGGTGGGCCGTGGCCGGCCACCGGGTCGCCCAGCACCGCCCACAGCGTGCCCTCGACACGGGCGAAATCCTGCCGCGCGCCGATGATGATGCCGCCGGCGCTGTCCTGATTGATGCGTGAAATGCCTGGCATGGGTCATCAAGCCCTGTTGAGGTCGAATGAGGGTGTGTTGATCGTCATCGACGCGCTGGCGTCGATCACGACCTGCGGCGCGGCCAGCCTGATTTTTTTGGGCGAGAGCACCTCGATGCCATCCGCCGAAAACCGCACGAACTGCTCCGGCTTGCCGTTGAGCACGCCGCCGATGTACAGCGCATCGGCCATGTCGTGCGTGCGGCCCGATCCGGGGTTGCTCTGCTGCTTGCTGCTTTTGACCGCCGAAATATCGCGGCTGGCGAACACGGCAATGCCGATGTCGCCCGGCTTGGGGTCAAGGATCACCGCGTCCGTGCCGCCTTGCAGCCGGAAATACGGCACATCAAAAATCGTGGCATGCGGCACGGCGTTGAGCGCGCCGTCCAACTGGTTGACCAGCGGCTGCACGTCCACCCGGCCCACGGGCGCAAGCTCGCCTTTGTTGGTGCAGGTGAGTACCTTGACCAGCGTGGCGGTTTGGACGCGGTTGAGAATCTGCTGGATGGTAAAAATCAGCGCGTCGTAGCCATTGCTGGCTTGTTCGGCCCTGAGTTGGCCGACAAAGCCTTCGTCATTGTTGCCTGGCATATTGCCCCTGCGTTTGAATGGTGCTGAACCACTGTCCGCCCGGCGTTTCGCTTTCCAGGTTGTGCGCCAGACCTGTGATGTTCCATGTTCCGTTGGCTGGTGGCAGCGAGCTTTCGACCTTGATCTGTCCGCCAAATTTGATGGCCGGGTTGTACAGACAGCGCAGCACAACGCCTTGCTGCTCGAATGCCGGATAGCCAATCAACCCAGTCTGCGGCGAAATGGTGGGCACGGCGTCTTCCTTGCGCGCTTTGCCCGGATACCAGATCGCCAAAACGCCGTCATCGATCGTCCAGTTGATGCGCGCCGCCCTTGCGGCGGCTTCGGCCTGGGTGCGGTAAGTGCCGGGCAAGTTCGGGTTGTTGAGCATCAATTTCACGCCGTTGTTCTCGAACTTGAAGCCCATTTTTCGCGCAAGCTCCGCCATGATGGTGGCCACGTTCGTTGGTCCCTTGTAGCTGCTTGCTGGTGCAGCCTGGATGTTGGGCAGCAGCCCTGATTGCGCCAGGATCGAAAATGGCACATCAGGCGCACTCTGGTATTCGGCCCACGCCCGGTTGACGTTGCCAGTAAACACCACGCTCATGCCGTTTTCATCGCCCGCATAGACGATGACCGAGCTGCGCGTCTGCGTGCCTTGGAGCGTTCCCAGAGTAGAAAGCTGGTTCATCATCGACTGCTTCAAGCCCCACACGCGGATCGACGCGGTGCCCATATGAACCAGCCCGCTCTTGTCCACGTCCGCGCTCACGCGCAGCCCGGACAGGCGCACGGTGCTGGTGCCGGTTTCCCCGAAGGTGCCCTCCTTGAGCGTAATTTCGAGATCGATCTTCTTCTTGGTGAAGCTGTTGCTCATACCATTGCTCCAAGTCCACGCAGCCAACAGGCCACGGGATCGCCAGCCATCGGTAAAGGCGGCTGGCAATGCAACAAACGCGCGGGCCCTCGCAAGTAGCGGATCACGAAGTTTTCTTGTGCGCTGTCTTGGGCGGCTTCTTTGCCACGCCTATTGAAGTTTTCGACTTGTTGCGCTAAACTGAGCGCTCCCCTGCCGGGCGGGTCTGAAGTCAGCTTCAAGCCATCTGCTTGAAGAGATGCGGCAACCCATTTGACGGCAGGGGTTTCTTCATCCAGTTCCACTGTTTCCACTGTGTAGAGCGGATTGGGGGTGGCCTTATCCGTCTGCTCCTTGACAGTCAGCTTTGCCAGTTGCATCTTGCCATCGTGCACGATGGGCGCAAAGAACCGGTGAACCGCCGCGATATTTGCACTGCCGTCCCGATCCGGTTTGCCTCACCCTTGCACGGCGCGCGCGAATAGCGTATCCAGGTTGGCCACCGCCAGCGCATGACTGGCCGGGCTTTCGGATTTCTTGATGGCGCTTTCGCTCAACATCTTGTCCAAACTGTTGCGCGAGACGGTCGCGACCATGCCGGTCTTGCCGTTTTTGAGCGGCTTGCCCTGAAACTGCTTGACCGCCTCGCGCGCCTGCGCGAAGTTGGAGGCGGCGCGCGGCATCGTGGCGCTGGCGGCAAGCTGTCGCATCCGCCCTGCGTCGTCGCCTTCGCCGCGGCCTGAGCCGCCACCACCGCCGCCCGAGCCGCCGCCTCCGCCGCCATTGCCAAACTGCCCGTTGTCCTTGCGCGGATGGTCTTCTTCCCGGAATATCGTCATGCCGGCACCATGTAGTTGAGCGTGTAGCGCGAGCCAAATCCCGCGTAGTCCGGATCGCTCTCGCCCACGGTGTCCTTGAAGAACAGGTCTCCGGAAAATCCGGTGTACTGCTCGGGCGTGAGCGTCACGCGGTCGCGGCACACGCGCCCCAGCACGATGGGGGTGTTGCCAACATACAGGTCGAGAAACACGTCCGCGCCCTTTTGAAACAGGTTGATCCGGCAGCTTTGCGCGCCCAGCGCCACGCGCAGCGTTTGCGCGGGCGTCGCATCGATCGGGATCACGTAAATCTGAAAAGCCTGCTGCTGCATTACCGGACACCCTGTAGCGTGTTGACAGTGGACTGATAGTCAGCCTGGCTGCCGGTGGACATGCCAGCCGGCGGGTTGTTGACGGCGTCCTTGAACGCCTTGGGGCCGCCAGCGAGCGTAATTACCCCGCCGCCGGCAGCGGCGTTGAGGGCGTCATTGGCCGAGCCTGCCGCATGGTTGCTGGCGGCGTCTTGCGCCGGCGTGGGCGGCGCGGCCTGCGTGCGGCCCTGATTTTTAAGGTCGGCGGCGTCGGGCGACTTGGTATTGGCCGCATCAAACGGCTGCGTGTCCGTGTCCTGCTGCGTTTGCTGCGTGGCTCCGGTCTGCGTTTGATCCTGCCCCGGCTGCCGCTGCGTGTAGCTGTTGCCCAAGACCTGCCGCACCTCGCGCGCGTACACCTCCACCGTGAGCATTTGCACGCCAGAGCGCGCATCGCGCCGGTAGTTGACGTTATCGATGGTGACCGGCCCCCACGTCCCCTCCGGGGTGTGGATGCTGTACAGGGCGGTCGATTTCAGCATCGCGTCAAGCGTGTCCAAAAACGATTTGCGCCCAACCGCGTCGCTGGCGTAGGCCATCGTGACGCGAAAGTCAAATGGCTGGGCCACCTTGTTGTACGAGCCGAAGGCGCCCTGCTCAACCGGGTAATCGGCCACGCGCGACTCATTGCGGTAATCGTAGCCGACGATGGTGTCCGGCTTGAGCGCGAGCGTGCCGCCATCATGGTCGTAAATGCCCCACTGCTCACGCGAGGCATCGGCGGCCAGCGCCGGGCCGTCGGCCAGGCCGGCAAAATCCGCATCGATGCCGTCCACGTCAGCGGCGCCGCCGCCCGCCACCGGCGCGGCTGGACTGCGCGCCAGTTGCGGCACGCCCGGCAGCGGCGGCACGTTGGGAAAGTGCGGTATGGGAAGGATTGTCATATTACGCCAGCCCCGTGTTGGCCTGATTGATCAGGCTGTTGTTTTGCAGTGCCTGCTTCATGCCGCGCGCGATGCCATCTGCATCGGTGGCCCGTGTCTGGATGTTGATCGGGCCGTTGATGGTGACCTCGGACTGGTTGTTGTTGTTGGTGGTGGCCGTTGTGTAGCCGCGCGCGTTCATTGCCATTTGCGCGCCGGGCTGGGGCATGGATCGCAGCATCTTCTGGGCCTGCTCCATTGCCTGCTGAACCTGCGCCGAGGACGCGCCGGTGCGCTGGCCGTAGGCCGACACTCCGGTATCCGAGCGCGGGATGGATGCCCATATCCCGGACAACCCGTTTTGCGTTGCGCCGCGCGCCTTGATAAGTTCGACGGCAAGGCGGTCTTGCATTGAGGCATCGAACAGCTCGTTTCCTGTCAGCCCCAGTTTGCCCATCAAATCACGCAGCGTGGTGCGCGTGATCTGGTAGCGCCCCACCGCCGACGAGTGCCATGTGTTGGACGGGTTGGCGAGCATCTTGCCTTGCAGCTCATCGACCTCGCGCAGCGTCATGCCGGTCAGATTCACCGCCCCGCCGGTGTACGCGCCGTAGCCCAGCGTTTCGTTATAGCCGCGTCCCTTGTCCGTACCCTCGGCTGCCCCGATCAGGTCAAGCAGCGGCTTGTATGCGCCAGTAGCGGCTGATGTTTGTGGCGCGGCAGCGGTGGCAGCAGAAGCGGGCGCGGCGGGCTGGCCTGAGCCGGTGCCGCCGCGCTTGAAATCCGCATCCATTTCGGCGAGCTTTTTCTGCTCCTCTGGAGAGAAATTCCGCCGCTTGAGTTGCTCCGATTTTTTTACGCGATCCTCTGGGTCATGAAGCAGCCCCACATCCCGAAGTACAGTGCCGACGATGCTGAACGGCCCATCCCGCCACTGAAGCGCCTGATAGCCAACATCGCCGATGGCTTTGTTAATCTGCTTTCCGCGCTCGGTCTTATCAAGCTGCTCGCGTATAGCTGTCCCTATCTCCCATCCAGCATAAGCAGCCCCAGCAAGAGCGGCCGCCCTGCTGAGCGCGACGAAACTGCCCGTCAGTCCGGCCACGCCAGCGCCGACCCGGGTCAGTGATCCGAGCATCCCGGCTAGCCACGATCCGGATATGAGCGTTACAAGGGCGGTTGCCGATACCGCAATAGCGGCAAACATGTCCGGGTGCGCGTCGAAATAATCAACCAGTTTTTCCAGCCACTCCAGCACTTTTTCGATGGCCGGTTTCAAGCTCACCATGAACTTTTCGCCGACGTGCTTGGCCTTTTGCCCCAACTCGGCCAGCTTGAGAGCCAGCGCTTCTTCATCGGCGATTTGCTTGTCTGTCAAAGGCTTGACGGCGGCGCGCGCTCGCGCAACCTCCTTCGAGCCTTTCAGAAACAGCTCGATGGCGCCCGTATCCAGGCCGGCGCGCGCCAGTGTTTGGCGCGCTATCAGCGGGTTTGCCCGCGCGGCGTCGGCCACGTCGCCGAGGGTTTTTCCCCAGTTGATCGTGTCGTCGGCGTTGACCGTGATTTGCTTGCCGACGGTGCCCAGCAACTGGCTGATGTTGTTGAGCTGATCGGGCATCGGGCCGCCGAATACCTTGGCGTCCCGGAACTGGCTGGAAAGCGAGGCCAGGTTTTGCTGGAAAGCCTTGCCGTCGCCGCCGGCCTTGTCGATGGTTTTGCCCCAGCGATCCAGCTCCGAGGCGGACATGCCGATAGCGCGCGACATCTGCCCCAGCCGCTGGCCGGATCCGGTGATCGAGGTAAAGAAGTCCTTGACCCCCTTACCCGCCATGAAGATGCCCAGCAGCGACAGCAGCTCGTTCTTGATGCGCGAGAACGACTGCGCCGCCTTGCCCGCCTGCTCTTCAAAGCTCTTGCTGTTTTGCTCCGACTTCTTGCGGATGCTGTCCAGCCACTCGCCGACGCCCTTTTGTTTGCGCTTGAACTTGGTTACGTCCAGGCCGAGCTGGATGACAAGCTCTTCAACGATGGTGGCCATGTCAGTGGTTCTTGGTCAGGATGGATTGGTTGTGGCTATCGACGCCGATGATTTCCAGCAGATCCCACAGGTCGGCGCAGCCGTAAACGGTATCGAGTTCGTGCAGCGTGGCCCGGCCTGCGGAGATGACGGTGGCAATCGTTCGGGGCACGTTCACGACCTCGGCCAGCCGGTGGTCACCGCGCCCGCGCACCCCCAGGTCTAGGGGGCGGCGGGATTGGAAAAATCCACGTGCAGCTTGAGCAGTTCGGCGCGCAGTTTCAGGCGCGTTTGCACTTCCTCGATGTCGTCCTCGATCAGCGCGCGGACGATGGTAGGCTTTTGCGGGTTGGGCTGGTACCGGATGCAGGCGAACATCTCGTCGAGCAGCGGCTCGGCCTCTTGCCAGGGCGCGCGCGAGAGGGCTTGCACGCCCGCCATCGCAATGCCGGCCATGCCCATCTGGGCGAGGTTGTCGGGCACTTCGATGCCTGCCTTGGCGAGCGCCAGAAAGGCGCGCAGCGCCCAGCGTTCGGCCTGCGAGGCTGGCATTTCGGTGAGCACGAAGACCTTGCCCTTGTCGCGGCCTTCGTCGGTGACGGTGTAGGTGATGGTTTTGCGGGGCATATCAGTTATTCGCCGGGGTGATGAAGTTCCAGGTAATCTCGAATTCGCTGCCCTGCATGACCTTTTTGGCGTCTGGCATGAGCTTGACGCGGGTGAGGAAGCCCTTGGTGCAGGTGTAGGTTTTGCCGAGCGATGGGATGACGATGACGGCGCTGGCCGTCATCACTTCGCGCTGCGCGGTTTGCGCGCCGTTCCAGTTCTCGAAGATGGCGTAACTGGGCGAGTCGGGCATGAGCGAGATGGTTTGCTTGACGGCGGTGGGCAGCCAGCCGCCCGACAGGTGTCCGTCCACGCCCATGACGGTTTCGGCGGGTTCCACGGCCTCGGTGGCAAAGGCGGCGTCGGCCATGTAGCCCTCCAGCTTCTGGCCGGTGGGGTACAGGCCGTCGATGGAGAGGATGTAGCTGCTGTTGGCGGAGGTGATGGTGAGTTCCGGCATGATGATGGGATCCTGTTACTGCACGTCGATGGACGCGATGTTGATGCGATGCACGGCGCCGCCGTCCATGTACCAGAGGGTGATGACGGGCGAGCCGCGCTCGCTGCGCACCTGCGCGCCGGGGTCGAGCACCTGCAAGTACCAGCCGCGCTGGCTCAGGGTGGTGTCGATCTGCGTGCCGGCGGCGTTGTTGACGGCGGCGGCCTGGAGCTGCGAGAGCGTGACGCCGGGGCGGATGGAGCCGAAGTTCAGCCCCTCGTTGATCGGGTCCATGCACGCGGCCTTGATGAGCGCGTAGCCGTCCGGGTTGTAGGGCACGCTGGTGATGTTGGTCAGCAGCACCATGTTGGCAAGCTGCAACTGGCTGTTCAGGCGGATCTGGTTCACGTAGGCATCGGCCCACACGAATTTGCCGCTGACCTGGCCGTTGCAGAAGAAGTTGAACTGGTCGTTGGCGGTGGCATAGGCGCCGTAGAAGTTGTAGCCGTTGCCGATCAGGATGTCGCCCATGGTCTGGTCGGTCACGCTGGGCGTGAGGCCCGATTGGCCCTTGAAGGCGAAGGTGATGCGGCCATTACGCCGGGTGAAGTCGATGCTGGCGACCATGCCCAAAAACGCGGCGGCGTGCGCGGCGCTCATGTAGATCGGGACGGTGCCGCTGTAGTCGCTGGCCTTGATCTGCATGCCGAAGCACGCGGTGTTGTTGGCGACGGTGGCGCCCAGATCGGTATCCCAGACCACGTAGGCGAAGCGGTTGTTTTGCGTGTTCGTCCAAGTGGCAAAGGCCAGCTTGTCGGCCAGGCTCGGCTCGAAGGCGGTCATAAAGGCGCCCCAGTTCTGGGTGGCGGCCTTGACGCCATCCATCGCCTGCGCCGGCGTGGCGGCATCGGCGCCCGGCGAGAGGGTGCAAAAGCCGAACCCCAGCGCGGCAGCGGCGGTGCCGGTCACCGCGCTGATGGTGGAGGCCGCGCCGGTGGTGCCGCTGGTAATGACGAAGGCCTGCGCGATGGAGTCGAAGCTGACGGCGGCGCCCGTGGGCAGCGCCAGCGCGGTGGTGAGCAGATCGGCGGCGGCGCTGTAGCTGGTGGCCGCCGTCAGGTCGATGGGGTCGGCGCTGTAGGCCGTGCCGTCCACAGTGACGGTCAGCGTGCCGGCGATGGCTTGCAGGCCGGTGATGGTGAGCGCAGCCACGGACTGTCCGCGCACCCAGGCGGGCACGGCCGCTTGCGGGTACTGCGCGATCAGCAGCGTGCCGGGCTTGATGGTGCTGTTGTCGAAGCCCAGAAAGTAGTTGCCGGCCAGGGCCGCCTCGGGCGAGAGCGCGCCGAAGTAGGCTGCCACGGCATCGCGGCTGGAAAACGGCGTGACGGTGCCGATGGGCACACGGCTGCTCGCGGTGAGGATGACGCCGTTGAGCGCCAGCGCGGAACCGCCGGAACTCACCACGCCCGGATTGACGGAAACGATGGCGCTTGCAGGAATGGTCATGGTGGATTGCTCCAAAACAAAAGGCCCGCACGATGGCGGGCCGGGACGGGGAAAGATGATTTGGGTGTGGAAGCTACGGCGGGTACGTCGCATCCACATCGATCACACCGGGGTCAAGGTCGATGGCCGACTCTTGCGCAACGGTGATGACGGGGATGATTTGCAGAACGGCGTTGGTTTTCCAACGCTGCTCGTATTGCTGCTCGCCATTGACCAGCGGCAGTTGAATGGGGTCGTCGGCATACAAGGGCTTGATGCCGTCGGGGAAGGCGGCATAGGCCACATCGTCGCGAAACAGCGCGGCGATGATGTTGGCCCACTGGCCGCTGTCGTTACCGTAGCAGTCCAGTTGCACCGTGAACTGCGTGGGCATGGAAATCGCCTTGGTGCCCGGCGCACCGCCGGTGTACTTCGTCACGTTCGTGCTCAGGCGCTGCATGGGGCCGAGCGTCATCGCCACGAACGGGCCGGCGGGCATGGGCACGCCGTTGTCTTGCGCGGACACCACTTCCACGCCCGCTGGCAGGTGAGCCAGCAGGAAGGCGCGCAGCGCGGTGAAGGCATCGTCGGTGGTGAGCGAGATGGAGGTGGTCATGGGCCGCCTCGCAGGTAGCGATCCACGAAGTTGCCGGCGTCCGCGCCGTCCATACCCGCAGCGGGCGCGGGCGGCTGCGGGTTTGTGGCGCCTTGCAAATGGCGGGTGACGAAGTTGCCTTGCGCGCTGTCTTGGGAAGCGGTATACTTGCCGCTGTCACGGAATCCAACATTCTGCTGTTGGGGAACTCCGGGGCCATTGGCGGCGCTATCCAGCGCCGCCTTTGTTTTTGGGAGCAGCAAATCGTAGTGCAGCAACCCTTTCTGATCTTCTTCGATCAGAACATCAACCGGGATCGCAGCTCCGCCAACGGAAACCATGTTTTTCATGCGGTAGTAGCCGACTACTCCGGGCCTTTTGCCGGGCTTGTCGTTCTCCCATGTTGGGTCTTTCGCGGTGGCAATGATCTCTCGAATCTTTGGGGCCATCTTGAGCTTGTCAGGATTGGCGCCGAAGTGGATGAATTCTTTTATGCCGCGTTTTCTGATTTCCACTTTTCGCAAATTTCCACTTGCGTCGCGCAGTGATGGATTTTCGATCCATTGCCCGCGAAACGTGAAAAGCTCCTTTTCCGCCGCTTCTCGCAATGCCTCCAAACCCTGCGGCGTATCCGGGAAGTCGCCCAGTTCCTTGCCGGTGAGTTTGACCACGTTCGGCTGACGGCCTTCTCCTTCCATCCCGCCCTCGCCGCCAGCGCCGCCGCCCGCGCCAAATTTGCCGTCGGTGTCGCGCGGATGATCTTTTTCGTTGAACGTGGTGCTCATGGCTGCGGATTTTGCAGTGTCACGATCACGCGGCACCAGGTGGGCCAGGTTTCCATGACCAGCGTCACGCGCCAGTTGCGCGGCGGGCCGCCTGGCGCTTCCGGGAATTGCAGCACGTCGCCGCCTTGACTGTCGGTGCGCACGATGCCCTGCACGTTGCCGTACAGGTGCACGGAGCGCATGACGCCTTGCAGGTTCAGTCCGTCGGTGTGTTCCAGGTCTCTGGCCGAAAGGCCCTGCACGTTGGCGGGGACGGGCACGCTTTCCGTGATCGGCACGCGGTGGCCGGCGGCGCTGGTGGTGTAGCCGCCGGTGGAGCGCAGCCAAATAACCTGCTGGTCGGGGTTGACCTGCTGGATGGCGGCGCTGGCGAGGGCGTGTACGTCGATCATGTCTGGCTCGTCACGATGTATTGCGGCGAGGCGATGAGCAGCCCGCTGTCTTGCAGCACCTTGGTGCCGCGCCCCCGGCGCTTGCGGCTTTGCAGCGTGGCGGGCTTGAGCGGCGGGCTGTTGACGGCATTGATCGCGGCCTGAATGTCGGGCGCCATTTGCATTCCAATGCCGTTGAGCACGGCGTCTCCGGTGGCCTGCCCGCGGGCGACGGCCTTGACGCCATCGGCCAGGGTTTTGCGCCACTTGTCCTTGTTGGCTTCCTCGGCGGGGCGCATGAAGGGACGGGGCGGAATGTTGGCGGCGGGGGCGCCGTATTCATGGATGGCGGCCACTGCCGCGACCGCCATGCCGTCCTCGTAGGACGGATCACCCAGTACGCCGAAACCGGCCTTGACCACCTTGCCCTCGAACTCATCGGAGATGCGGTTGAGAGCAGCCTTGATTTTGGAGGTATCGAAACCGGCCATCTCAAAACACCCCGCCCGCCTTGCGGAACGCGGAGCGCTCCGGGCTGCCGCCCACGTACAGGCCGCCGGCGCTCTGGATCATCAGCAGCGCCCAGAGCTGGTTGCCGAATGGGCTTTGCGTGAGCCAGAATTGCCAGCCGTTGCGGTACGGCGGTATCGCCATGCTTATGCTGACGCTGCCCTCGGTGGCGATGCTGACCTGGCCGGTGGCCCCGGTGGGGTACTTGCGGGTGAACAGCCACGCCAGATGCGCGGTCATCAGCGTGAGCGCCAGTTGCAGGCTCTCGCCGTGCAGCAGCAGGCCATCGGTCGAGGTCATCGTGGCCGTGGCCATGTCCCACCAGCTTTGCAACTGGTCGTCCTGCAACAGCGCGAACATCGGGAAGGCGATGCGGAACTTGGGCAGGTCGAAGACGTGCTGCTGCGCCACGGCGCGTTACTCCTTGAGCCTGGGCTTGGCTTCGCCCTCGCCCGCGTTGGCGTAGTGGGCCTGCGTTCTCGGGGCGGACGGGTCTTTGAGGTTCATGTCGGCGGCCACGCGCTCGGGGTCGGCCTTGCGGCGCTGGATGGTGACGTAGCCGTTTTTGGCGTGGAGCTTGAACAGCGGGTTGCTTTCAAGAAAGCCGATGTCGTCCTCGCCGATCTCTGTGGCCACGCCCAGCGGGGTGACGAGGTTTTTGGCGCCCACGACGCCGGTGCCGCCCTTGACGAGCACGGAGTGGCCGGAGATGTGAATGTCGCCGCCGCCCTTCTGCCAGTTCACGTACTTCTGATCGGTGGCCAGCGTGGAGAACACGTAGGCGCGGCCCTTGCTTGCCGGCGCCTGCGCCGCGGCCTGGGGCGCGGTCTCTTGCGTGGTGTTCTGCGCCGCGGCCTGGGGCGCGGGTTCATTGCGTTTTGCCATGATGGGGTGAATCTCCAAACGAAAAAAGCCCCGCGCGAAGGCGGGGCGCACATGAAAAAACCGCCCCGGTTGAAGGGGGGCGGTTTTTCCGGTGGGTTGCGCGGCGTGGCTTACAGGCCGGCTGCGCGGACAACGGCGTAGGGCCGCTTGAGCATGACGCCGGCGGTGGCGTTGGTGTAGTCCTCGACGTAGGCCTTGGCGCGCTGCTCGACGCCCAGCGCCTGGAACTTGGCCGGTACGACCTGCGTCCACACGCGCCCGTCGTCATCGGACATGTCGCCGTCGATGCGCTCGGCGTACATGTACGCCACGTTCGCGCCGCCGTTGGCGTTGTTGAGCTGCGGGGCCGAGACAACGCGCATCTTGGGATACGTTTTGTTCAGCCAGTCGCGCACGCTGATGCCGAAATCGCTGGTCACGGACAGGTACTGGTAGACGTTGGTCGCCAGCGCGAGTGTGATCTCGGTGCTCTCCGGGTTGATGGTGTCCTGCGACTGCGCTTGCAGCGTGGCGGCCATGTGCCGGATGTCGGCGGTGATTTCCAGAAACGTCTTGGCGGCCCATACGGTCTGGCCGCTCGCGCCCGCCGGCAGGTTGAAGTACGCCGGCAGCGCCGGGTCGTTCAAAAAGCCGTAGGTGCGGTTCTGGCCGCCGTTGTAGCCGTAGAAGCCGATCAGGTTGCGCTCGATCTCCAGCGCCAGCGCGGAGCTGCTGCGCTTGCTGGCGGCGGAGTCCAGGCGCATGCGCGAGGCGCGATCCTGCTCCAGCCGTCCGACCTTGATGCCGTGCTCGAAGCGCACGACGGTGCGGCGCTCGAAGTTGGCGTTCCAGCTCGACACGGGCACGTTGGTGTAGTCGCCGTAGGGCACGGCGTTGCCGATGTTTTCGAGCACGCCCTGCACGACTTCCTCGTCATCCCAACTGCCGACGGTGGTGATGCCGGTCAGCTCGTCGATCTTGCGAGAGGCGGTGATGACCCGGACGAAGCCGGGCAGCCAGTTTTGCAGGAACTGCACGGGCGTGGTGATGGTCGGAGCGGTGATGCCGCCCTGCTGGTCGTCCATGGCGAAGTACCGGGCCATGCCGGAAACGACGGACGGGCTGAAGCTGACGCCGATGTTTTCCAGCGCGCGGTATTCCTGCGCGTCCTGCGCGGCCATGACCACGGGCCGAACCTGGCGGGGGCTGATGTGGCTGCGCTCGATGCTTGCTTGAGTAGTAGGCATGATGGATCGGTCCTTTATCAGTTGGTCAGGCGGATGGCGGCAAGGCCGGCGCCGGAGGTGGGGTAGCGGTACACGACCGCGTTGGGGACGAGCGCCGAGCCGGCGGGTGCGGCGGCGCCGGGGGCCACGGCAGACAGCGCGCCGGTGGCGGTGTCGTAGCAGACCTGATCGCCGATGTTGGCGGCGGTGGTCAGCTGCACGACGACGGTGCCCATGGTGAGGAACTCGCCCTGCGCGTTATCGGGCACGTTGAGCGTTGGCGCCAGCGTGCCGGTGGCGTTGCCGTAGGAGGCGTACACCTTCGGGTTGGCCAGGATGCCGGCGAACACGCGGCCCGCGGCAATGGCGCCGCCGACGGACGCGATGTTGGTCGCGTTGTTCTTGGTGTAGGCGTGGCCGATGGTGTTGGGGTTGGCGCCCGCGCTGTTGACGATGAGCGATTCGGCGCGCTGCGGGCCGTCCTGGATCAGCTCGCCGGGAACGCCGAAGGCCAGGTTGACATTGACGGTGGATTGGAAGGACATTTCAGGCCCCTTTCAGATGACGGGTGATGAAGTTGTCGCCGCCGGGCGCCGCATCGTTGGCGGCGGCGCCGGGGGCGACGGTGGCTGCGGGCTGCTTGCGCGGCGCGGGGCGGCCTTGCAGGAAGCCGCTGAGGACGGCCATCTCTTGGCCGGCGTCGGCCTTGATGCCGAGCTTGCGGATGCCGTAGCGGGCTACGTCGTCGGCGGTCATGTCGGCGTGGTCGAACGCGCCGACGTGCTCGGACACCTGCCGGTACAGCCGGTCGCGCGCGGCGATCTCGGCCATGACGCTGCGCTTGATCTCGGCTGCGTCCATGCCGGCGGCGGCGCCTTCCGGCTTCTTGTCCGGCTCTTTCTCGCCGCCGGTGTCGGCGGGCGCCGGGTCGGTATCGCACGCGGGCTTGGCGGGATCGGTATCGCCGGCTGCTGCGGTGTCGTCATCATCGGGATCGGCGGGTTCATCGCTGATCGCCGCGGGCGCCGCCGGTTCGCCGGCGCTGCCCTTGACGGCTGCGATGAATTCCGTGATCGCCTTGATCGCGGGCGCGAGCTGTTCGATCAGTTTCACGGCGGCTTCGAGCGACAAGCTCGCCGGGGCGCCGCCCCCGCCTTCGGGGGAATTGAGGTTTTCGTCTGCCATGGTGGAAATTTCCTTTGCATCAAGAGAAAAGGTGAGTTGATCGAGTGCGCAGCCGCCATCCATGACGGCAACTGCTGGCCCCATGCGGCCGGACTCGACCAGAGCCAAGTGATTGCCCCGGATCTCGCGCTGGATGTAGTCGTAGTGCCGGCCGTCAAACGTGCCGGGCGACCGCTCGTACTTGCAGTGGTATCCGCAGGACAACTCCCGCTTGCCGGCCTCGATCAAATCCGCCAGCGATTGGGAAAAAACTTTCAAATTGCCGTAGAGCGTGCCGTCTTCGGGCTTGAAGTACACGTCCTCGCCGATCACGCCCTGCACGCCCTTTTTCTCGGCGGGCATCAGGCCCGCGTCTTCCGGGCCGAGCAGGCTTTGGGGGTGGTTGTCGATCCACGGCAGCAGCTTGAAGCTGTTGATGCACGCCTGGTCGGCCAGCTCCTCGGCGGGCCGGTACACCATGTAAATCCGGTCAGGATCGGGCGCGCCCGGCAGGCTGCGGCCCTTGTAGGGGTACACGCCCGCCTTGCTCAACGGGTTGTCGGGGATGTTGATGTAGCCGTTGAGGTCGACGGCGGCCTCGTCTTGGGCGGCGGCGGCCGGCGCGGCTGCCATTGCACGCTCCACGGCCTCCTGCACGCCCGGATGCAGCGGCGCGGGCAAATCGTCAGGCCGCGCCCATACGTAGCCGTTGGATTCGGCGTTGAGCACGGGCGCAAACGTCTCTCCACGGCACAAAAACAGGGAGAAATCGCCGTTTTCGACAAATTTCTGTGCAATCTCCGGTTTGCCGCCCGTTTCTTCGGCCATTTCGCGCAGTGCGGCCTGCCCGGCGGTTTCGCCGGCCTCGATGCGCCCGGCGGGAAAGCCCCAGGTGCCGGGGTGCGCGGCGGCAGCGTCGGAGCGCTTGAGCAGCAGCACGCGCCCGCCGGCCAGGTACAGGATGCCGGCGGCGGTGGGCTTGGCGGTCTGGGTGTCGCTCATGGTGGTTCAGGTGGTGCAATGCAAAAGCCCCAGGCTGCCTGGGGCAGCGCGGGGGCTTGGCGGGTGGTTGGTTGCTGTGTCAGTTCTCGGTTGCAAAAGAGACGATGGGCCGCATGACGCACCGGCAGTTATGCGTTATGATTCCGTTCGATGCATACCAGCCGACTTCCGTCTCAAGATTGAACACATGGCCCGAAAAGTCTTTACGGATGAGTTTCTGGACCACGCAGCTACGCTTTTCAGCGACACCTGCGGGCTGAAGGAGGCTTCCGAGCGCCTTGGGTGCCATCCAGACAATCTCTCCAAGGCGCTCCGCGCTCGCGGTTTTGTTATTCCTCGCATCGCGGCCCGCCCGCATCCACGCCGCCACGAGTTGCCCAGCGCCGAAATAGCATCCCTCTACACCGCCGGCATGAGCGAGCTTGAATTGTCCAAACGGTTTGGTGTTGATCGCATCGTCATCCGCAGACGGCTTGTTGAGTCTGGCTGCGAGATACGAGGCCCATCTGCCGCGAACTTCGTCAGCATGGCTCGAATGAGCGCCAAGCAACGCCAGCAACGCGCCAAAGCCGCGCATGACGCGATCAGAGGCGCCAAGCGCTCGCACGATGAACTGGTTCTTCGAGCCATCGCCAAGGAACGCGAGATCATGGATGTTTTCGTCGGCCCAGGCGAGGCTGAATTCGCACAAGCGCTTACAGAATTCGGCATCCCATTCACGCGGCAACAGCGCGTCGATGTCTATAACGTCGATTTCGCCATCGGAAACATCGCCGTGGAACTCAAGTCCGGCGGCTCCGCTGATCTTTCTGGTTCCTCCCGCAATGGAAAGGAGCGCATCAAAAAGATCGTCGAATCTGGATACGTGGTTTGTATTCTCAATTTCACAACCATCACGGCGCTGCTGGCGAGCATGAAAGAGATCGTCGCCCACCTGTATGTCCTTGGCGGCGAGCCACCCGCGCCCGGTAAGTATTGGGTGATTGGGTGTCGATTCCAAGACTACGCCATCGTCCGTAACCAGCGTGGTCAACTCGCCCGTGTAGCCGCGCCGGAACAGCTTGTGACAACCATTCGACAACGAAACTTTCGTTGACCCCGGAAAGCAGTTGATCGCCGTGCCGGGGATGCCGCGCTCACCCGTGCGTTCGTCGATTACGGGCGGATCGTCCAGGCTGTAGGTTTTGCCATTCATTTCCTGATGCAGCTTGCGCGGGTGCGCCGAGCCGCCCACGTGCATCCACACGTATTGCCTTACGCCGATGTCGCGCATGCGGTGGGCGGTGATGTTGCTGTAGCTCTTGCGGGTCTGATCCATCGCCACCATGCGGGCGTGGCGGATGTTCTGGCCGTACTTTTCCGAGAGGAACGGCACCAGGTCTTTCATCCCGCCGCCGCCGGTAATCGAGCGCATGACCGCGCCTTGCACGTCGCCGAGGTATTTCTGCGGGATGAGCTTGATGAGGCTTACCGCCTCGGCGGTGCTGGCGGTGATGATTTCTTGCAGCCGGTCGGTCATGCCGGTGCCGCTGAATCCGCTCGCGCCCCTGCCGGCGCCAAATGAACTTGCGCCAGGGCCGCCGCCTTTGCCGCCACCGCCGGAGCCGGAGCCGCCGCCGATTTTGATTTCCACATCCGGCGCCATTTGCTTGAGCGACAGGCCCAGCGTGACCGCGCTGTTTTTCAGCGTGCGGTCGATCATCCGCTTGGTGGATCGCCGCGCCAGCCGGTTGAACAGCGTGGTGTACTTTGCCAGCAGCGCGGCCAGCGCGATGCGGGCCTGCGAAGCGACGGTGCCGCCGGTCATGTCGCTGCGGTCATCGTCCATCGCAGCGGCGGCGAACTGGCTTTCGTTGAACACGCGCTGCATTTCGCGCCGAACGTCATCATGCATTCGGCGCACCAGCGTCATGATGGCCTTGGCGTATTCCTGCTGGATGGCCGCGTTGGGGTGCAGCGGGGAGCCGTGGAGGGCGTCTTTACGCTTGATCGTTGGCGTCATTCGATGAACAGATTGGCTTGACCGTCGGCGTCCACTTGGGTAGAATCGCCACTGAGCCAGTCGCCCGCTTTTGACGTGGGATCACAATTGGCTCCGAGAGGGGTGCTGGAATCCAGCGCCCCTTTTGTTTTTTGGCCGCCCAACAGAAAGTCGTAATGGAAGTGGCCACTGATGTCTTTGTCGATCAACACGCTCACATCCATCTTTCTCCCGTCAATGGATGCCCTGCTTTTGAGTGTGTAGTAGCCCTCAATGCTGGGTTTTTCTTTTCTTTCGCGGTTGTCTTCCCATGATTTCTCATAGGCACTGCCAATCAGCGTTCGAATCACGGCCACTAGTTTCAGTTTGTCTGGGTTCGCGCCAAAATGCTTGACCTCCCGGATGCCTCGTCCTCTGATGGAAACCTTCTCCCCAAGGATTGGGCAGTCCATCTCCTTGGTCGGGTCGGCCTGCATTTCGTCGCGCAGCTTCTTCAAGTGATTGATGGCGGCATTGCGTAGCGCCTTCAACCTTCCGGCGTATCCGGGAAGTCCCCAAGTTCCTTTCCGGTGAGTTTGACCACGTGCGGTTTGCCGCCCTCGCCTTCGCCTCTTCCTTCGCCGCCCGAGCCGCCTCCACCGGAGCCGGAGCCGCCCGAACCGGACGATCCGCCACCCTTGCCAAACTGTCCGTTTTCCTTGCGCGGGTGGTCTTCTTCGTGGAACTCACCAGCGTCATGCGCGGTGCCAGTCGGCGTGCCGCCGCCGCCGCCCGGGTTCGGGTCGTCATTCATGTCGTCATTTTCGTCGGGCATCGGCTCCTCATCCAGCCCCAGCCCGTTGTAGCCGCCATCCGGGTCGGTGGCGACGCGCCGGCGCTCATCCTCGCTGCTGATGGCGCCGCTGGCGACCAGTGCCTGGCCGGTGGTAGCCTTGATCTGGTTGATCTCGGCCAGCTCCTTGGCGGTGGGCGTGTCCAGCGTTTTCCAGGAGATGGTGGTTTCGACCAACTCGCCGCCAAGCTGCGGCAGCACGTAGGAGCGCATGACGAGCGCGTGGTGGCGCTCGATCAGCGGCGTGAGGTCGTGCGCCTGGATGCTTTCCAGTTCCTCGTGGTAGCTGGCTTCTTCATAGGCGCCGGTGGCGTTGAAGCCCTTGGGCGTGGTGCCCAGCAGCTTGGTGGCGGGCACGTTGGCGGCGGCGGCGACGATTTGGTATTCGGTCATGATGACCGCGTCCAACTCGGACAGCGACGTGTCGAACTGCTTGAAATCGTCCCCTTCGAGGTCGCCGAGCTTCACGCCGTAGTTGTTGCGGAAGGCCACCCACTCGTTCATCCGCGCGATGGCCTCATCGCCCTTGGCGGCGAACTTGCTCATGTCGGTGAGCCACACATTGGTGCGCTTGCTCATCGCCAGTTCGGGCGCCTCGTTGGCGATGCGCTCGGCGGCGTACACGCGCTCCATGATGAGCTGCGGCACGGGCAGGCCGCCGTACAGGTACTTGGGCTTGAGCAGGTCGGGCGGATCGCGGTGGCGGTAAATGATGAGGTGCGAGCGGTGGTAACGCTTGCCATTGATGCGCCACCACGTCGGCTCGTAGAAGTGCATCGTGTCGGGGCGCGAGGCGGCGTTGGCGTCAAGCTCCGGCGCCGTCCAGTACGGATCGACCTGGACGATGCCCTTGTAGCTGCCGGGCGTGATGCCGTCTGGGTTGAATGGTTTTTCGTAGTAGTCCGGGTCGGTGGAATCCACCCGGAAGAACGCGATGCGGATGCCGAAGATGCGGCCCATGCGCACGAACTGCTCCAGGTTCCAGTTCAGCCGCATCTTGCGGTCGAAGCGGCGCAGCATCTTCACGGCCTCGGGGTCGAGTTCGTCGCCGTCCGGGCTTACGATGTCGAAGCCGTTGCGGATGGCGTCGCGCCCCGGCATGGAGCATGCCTTGTCGATCAGCCAGTGCTGGGCAAGGATGGCACAGAACTGGTGCCCGATGAAGCCCTGGCTGGCGTACCACAGTGCCAGCATTTCCGATAGCGCCGTGGGCTGGGCGCGCATTTTGAGCGCCATGCCGCCCGCGCCGCTATCGTCCTGCGCCGCGCCCGTGGCGGCCACCTTGGGCGCGAGCGCGAGCAGGCCGGACAGCGTTTGCAGCGCCCGCTCGCCCGCCGTCGGGCCGCTGCCGAGAAGGGCGTGCCGATCCAGGCCGAAAAACGAGGACGCGGCTTTCCCCGGCTCGGAACTCGCGGCGGGGGCGGGTTTCGAGAAAAGCCAACCAAACAACGACATGAAGTCCTATCCGAAGAAGGAGCGGCGCTCCTGGATCAATTCCGAGAACGCGCGCGAGAGCGCGTCCACCTGGTCATCGTGCGCGCCGTTGGGAAACAGCCGCATCTCATCAAGCAATTCCTGATTCCACGGCCCGCGCAGCATGAGCACGTTGCCCACGTTGATCTGTGCTGCCAGCGGCTCGGCGCGCGTCACCTTGTCGCCCGATTCCGGCGAGGTCTTGACGCGGTAGCCCGAGAGCTTGCGCGTGAGGTACAGCGCCTGCGTTTTGCCGGCCTGGCCGGGATCTTGCGGCAGGCTGATGGGCACGGCGGCGCTGTCGCGCGCAGCGGTGTTGACCAGCGCCGCGTCGCGCTCGTCCGGTCCGCAGCGCAGGCGCACCATATCGGCAATCACCCAGCGGCCGTCGGGCAGCTTGCCCAGTTTGCCGCCGGCGGTGTAGTCGCCCGTGGCCGATGCGGCCAGATCCCAGCCGCGAAACCAGCGGATGTCGCCGGCTGGCAGCGCGGCTATGGTTTCGATCTTGTCGGGCTTTATGACGCCGCCCTCCGGCGGCGCCGGGCGCTGCAAATACTGGCCCGCGAACACGTAGGGCGCGGCGCGCTCCATGCGGCGCAGGTCTTCCAGCGTATGCTTTTCGGGCCAAAGCGCCTCGCCTTCGGCGGTGATCGCAGGCAGGCAAACGTGCTCCCACTTTTCGCCGTTGCCGCCGGCCAGCAGCCAGCCGGCCAAGTCGCGCTCGTGCAGGCGCTGCATCACCAGGATGATCGGCGTGTCCGGGCTGTTGCGGCGGCTTTCCAGGGTGTTCTGGAACCAGTCGATCACGCCCTGCCGGATCACGTCGCTGCGCGCCTCGTCGGACTTGTGCGGGTCATCCAGGATGATGGCCCCGCCGAAGCCCGCGCGGTGTTTGCCGGCGCCAAAACCCGTGATTGTGCCCCCGGCACCAGCGGCATACATCACACCGCCCGCCGTGGTCGTCCAGTGGCTTTTCGCATCCGAATCCAGACGGCAGCCGGGAAAAATCTGCTGGTACGCCTCATGCTGCACCAGCGCCCGCACATGCGCGCTGTTGGCCGCGGCCAGCGGGGCCGAGTAGCTGGCGTGGATGAACTCCGCATCCGGCACCTGCCCCATGGCCCAGGCCACGAAATTGACCACCGCCAGCTCGGTCTTGCTGTAGCGTGGCGGCACGTTGATGATCAGGCGCTTGCACTCGCCGCGGAACACGCGCATCAGCGCGTCGCAGATCGCCTTGTGATGCGGCCCGCGAATCCAGCGGTAGCGGCGGTGCCGGACGAACATCCAGCGGGTGAAGAAGTACAGATCGGCGCGCGCCATCTGTGCCGCCGCGAACTGCTCGCCCGCGCTGTACTCGCGCACGGCAATCACGGCGCTTACACCTCGGCGGCAATGCGGGCGGCGATCTGTGCAAACTCGTCCTTGGTCATGCTCACGCTTTCAATCGGGCCGCCATCCTTGCCGGTCATCTCCAGCCGCTGGGCGTCTTTCCAGCCGGCCCGGCACTTGAGCCAGAAGATGGCCGAGGTGGTGTCGCCCGCGATGGCCTTCTTGTAGAGCGTCTGGGCCACCTTCACATTGGCGCGCAGCTTGCCGGTGGCAAGCTCGTTGGCGTAGTGCTTGACCAGCGTCGGCTCGGAAATGCCGGATACCTGACAGATGTCGCTCTGGCGCAGGCCGAAGGCGGCCAGTTGCATGACCTGGTCGCGCTGTTCCTTGGTTGGCTCCAGGCTTGGCCGTCCCGCTCCGGGGCGCGTGCCGCCTGATTTACCTTTGATTCCTGCCATAAGCCCTTGCAATCTTTGTGAGTGGCCGTAATGTCGCGCGAGCATGGAAACGAAGCTCTCCACGGTCAAAGACCACATGCGCGCCGGGCGCTGGCAGGATGCGTTGCGCATCGCCGCCCGCTTTCCCCGGCTCGACCGGCACCGCGCCGCGATCCTCGATGCCCACGGCGCCTATGCCAATCCGCGCTTTGCCGCGCAGATCGGCAAGGATGCCAAGGCGCTGAAACTGGCCGGGCGCGCGGCCCTACTCGAGCGCTTCGGCCTCGAATAGCTCCGGGTCGATTTCCACCGGCCCGCAGGCCGCGGTCGCCCGGCGCGGATCGCCCTTGACGAATACCAGCACGTTCTGGTGCGTCTTGCCGAGCTTGCGGCTTTTGATGAAGCCGTCGGCGGCGCGAATCGCCAGCGATCCGGCCTGCGTAATCAGAATCGCCTCGTTGTAGTAGCTCGCCCCGGCGTCGATGAAGGCGGCGATGGTGTCGGCCACGAAGTTGCGGTAAATGCCGCGCTTGTCGCGCACCTCGCCCACCACGAAGCAGGCGAAGCGGTCGGGCAAGAGCAGCGCAAGCGACGCGCCGACGATCTCGCGGTACGCGGCGATGAACGCCGGGTAGTCCATGTTGGACAGGTCGGCGGGGTCTTTGCTGTAGCGCTCCAGATCGGCATACGGTGGGCACGAGAAAAGCATGTCCGCCCGCGCCGCGCCCGCCAGTGCGCCGATATTCCGGCTATCGCCGCAGATCCATTCCGGGGTGATGTCGCCGCCCTGGTTCGCCGCCGCCCATTGCGCGCGGTTTTCCTCGACCTGTTCGCGGCGCAGATCGCAGCCGATATAGCGCCGCCCGGTTTTGGCGGCCACCCAGCCGCGCACCGAGCCGCAAAGCAAAAAGGCCGACACCCACACAGATGCCAGCCTTTCGTTTTTACGCGCCGCCGCCTCCGCATGGATGTCGTCACTATGCGTATGCGCTCAACGTGGCAGCGATGATACACGAAACGCGCGGGAGAATGCAACAGCGTCAGCGTTGCACGCTTTGCGCACCAGCCATCTCCCTGCGCATCCGGTTCGCCACCATTGCACGCGCATCGTGGCAAACGCGCAACAGCGTGTCGCGCGACAGGCCGTAAATACGCCGGAACTTGTCCTCGCCGAATTGGTACACATACCACCAGCGCAGCACGTCGGCGTGCATCTGCGGCAGCGACGCCACCACTTTTTCGACCTGCATGGCCGCAATCAAATCCACCGCGTCATGCACGTGCGGGTGATGCCACTGACGCGAGTTGCTGATCACCAGGCGGAACATGGGCGACTTGGCATAGATGGGCCGCACGCGCACCCAGTCGGCCCAATTGACCAGCGCGGCGTGTACCGCGTGGTGCCGTGGCTCCACGTGAAACACGTCCACCTCGACGCGCCCGCTCATGCGCGCACCTCGCACACCCGCAACAGCACGCCGCCCAGCGTCACCCGGTCGCCTGGCCGCACCGAAAGCGGCGTGACGTGTCGGCCCTCGATCACCGGCCGCACAAGCGACCAGTTGCCGCGGCCCACGGGCTTGAGGATCACTATCACGCCAGCTCCCTTTGCGGCGAATCGGCGGCCAAGGGCCAGATGCGCACCACGATCCGGCCCTCGCCGTCAGGCTCGGCGCGCTCGGCCTCGATGCGGCGCACCCATTTGTCATCGTCGAAGGCCACGCCCTTGAGCGCGTCGAAGAGCACCTTCTGCGCGTTGTCCAGGTCGATGCACTGCACCGTGTCATCCCACGCCATCGGATCGCGCGCAGCCCGTTTTGCCCAATCCTGCGGGCGTTGCGGGTAAAGCGTGTACGCCACCGCCACGCGCCCGGCAATTGGTTTGCTCACGCCCGCCTTGCGCGCCAGCCACCCTACCTGCGCCTTGTACTCCTTGGCCTCTTTCGAGCACGCCGTCACCGGCGCCGAAAACCCGCGCGGCATGTACGTGCGCCAATAGCGGTTGGCGGAAAGCGGATAAGGGAGCGTCAGTTCAATCGGCTGCATTTTTTTGTACCCAAAAAATCAAATCAGCCCCCGCTCACGCGCAAAATGCACCTCATCCCAACTCAACGGCGTCTCTCCCGGATACGGCTGACGCACGCCAAAATCTCGTCCCGGCCAGGCGCTTGCTGAAAGCGCGCAATCGCATCCAGCATCAGCTCCTGATGCGGGCGCGATGGCCGTGCCGACACCACCAGCCGGGCGCAGCAATGCAGGCACGCCAGCCGATACAGGCCGCTGGCCGGATTGCTGGTTGCCGCCTCGCACGCCTTGCATGTCACGCATCCTCCGGTTGCGGCTCGCGGCGCGGCGTCAGCGCACTGCGCGCCATCTCGTACACCGTCGGCGTCACCTTCTCGCCAGCCAAGCGCCTCTCCAAAATGCGTCGCGCCCACCCGCGATGGTCCGGGTCGACGTCCATCGGAGAGGATCGCAACCGAGCAAGCGCAGCAGCCGCCCGCGCCGGATCGGCCTTCGCTGGCGGAGCTTCAAGACGAGCAACTTTCGGTTCCGGCGCTTTTCGCGCCAGCGTTCGGAACTCGATGGCGTTCGGGCATCGCTCCGGCAGGTTGTCCAGCGCCCATGCCAGATCGTCCAGTCGTCCGGAAAATCCGGATAACTCGTGTGCCCAAGCCGCTTTCACGTCATCGATCGGTGCCGTACCAAGCGACCGATCCCACGCCGCGCCGTAAGCAGCCGCCATACGGCGAAACAGGCGGTCGACGGCCTTTGCAAGCAGGCTCATGGCGCGGCCTCCAGTTGCGGCGCTGGTGACGCCTCCACGTCGATCACGGCAGCAACTTCGCAGTACCGCGCGCGATCCGGGTGCACCTCACCGGTCTGCTGCTCCCAGCGGAGCCATCCGGCCTCGCGGTCTTGCTGCGCGAACGATTTCGGCGCGGCGCCGTTCGTGCGGCTGGTGCCATTGGGCGAAAGCAATGTGGCGTGCGCAGGAGTTGCGGCACGCGGCGCGCTGTCCTGGTTTTTCCCCAACCAACGGACGATGAATGCGTTGATGCCGCGCGCCGTTTTTCGATTCGACTTGTTCGCCATCAACCACGAGCGCATCTGATGCAACGCTTGCTCGACATTCACAGCCGGGTAGGCTTTCGCCCACTCGTCCACATCCTCCTGCGTCACGGGATGCTCATTGCCATCGACCAAAGGCAAAGTCAAAAGCGGCGGCGAGTCGCTTTGCGGCTCGGCGCTACTTTTCCTTTCCTTTTCCCTTCCTTTCCCTTCCCTTCCTTTCCTTTCCTGATCCATCGTTGAGTCTTCGCGAAGATTCGCGAATGTTCGCGAAGGCTCAATGAAAGCAGGCAATTTCGACGCCGAAGGCTTGTCGATCTTCTGGTGCTCAGACCAGTTCGTCACCTCAATGTAGCTCGTCCCGTCAACCTCGTAGCGGGCTATGCAGCCCTCGCTGGAAAGTTCGGTAAGCCATCCATCAATGTGCTTTTTTGCGTCGTCGTCGTATGGGTAGAGAACACCCGCGAGCATTCGCGAATTTCCGCGAAGTCTCCCGGCGTCATCCGCAACTGTCCAAAGCAAGATGAAGCACAAGCGAGCCTCACGGCTGACACGTCCCATGCTCTCGCTTTGCGGAAACTCCGGCTTGATCGTTCGGATGCGCGCCACGATTTATTCCTTGGTTTCGTGTCAAGAAGTTGTGTTCTTGAGAGCCGCAATAAGGGCTTCGACATAAACACGCGGAATCGTGACTTCGCTGTATTTATCCTTAACTGGATCGTGTTGGCTAATCGCCACGAACTCGCTGTCAGGGTGTGCGTAGACCGAGATCTCGTTGACGCGCTGGACAACTATTTGCTTTTCAAGCATTGCTTTCTCCGTTCAAATCCGGCCAAAAACACCACGGCAGGGCTGGCCGGAGAACCGCCTTTTCGGTAGCGAACCTAGCCGGGTGAAACCTCATACCAACACTCCAACCCGCCGCGCGGCCTTGGCCTCGGCCAGCTTGCTGAAAGCGCAGTACGCCGAAGGGTCAGGATCGTTCGCTCGATACGCTATGGTGGAGCGACTGACTTGGGCGGGCTGCGAGTTCGCCGACGCGGTGCGCAGCGATACCCTATGGGCCAAAGCCAAGAAAGAGGTCATCAAGCCCGGCATCTCATTCACCTTCGACATACTCAAAGAGTGGCTCAAAGCCGAAATCACGCAAGGCTTTCCGACCTTGCGGGCACTGGCTCATCAGGCTTCGTAGATCAACGGCGGCAGCCAGCATTCCGGCTTTTGATGTGTCGCCGCGCGCGGCAAGCTCACTGGCTGAAACCGGAAAACTCAACCCAAGGCTGTTCGAGCGCATCCACCCGCTCGCCAGCGCCAGCAGCGCAACGATCAGCGCGTCTTGATCGCCGGCGCGCACCGCAGCCATATCGGCTCTTGGGACGGGAACCGTTTTGGGCATCACGCCGCCTCCTGCTCTACTGGCTTCGGCGCCAAGCTGGGCGATGCGGAGAGTTCGGACGCCCGCCCATTCCGGCATACGATGGAAGCTCTCACACGACCACCGCCAGAAAGGACGGGCGAAATGAAACCGGAAATCCAAGTGCTCACGATGCGCCTCCAACAGTTGGAGGCTCGGCTTGTGGCGACCTCTGCTGCGCTGAAGTACCTGTTGAACAGCTTCCCGCAAGTGAAGGAGCAACTGCGGCAGGCGATTCCATTGCTGGAGGGCCACCTTCTTGGGCAGAGCCTGACAGACGATCAACTCGATCTGGTGAGAGACACGCTTGGCGGGCTTGCAGCGTAGAAATCCTGTCGATCTCTTTGAACAACCCAAGAAAGTCGGGGCCACGACCAAGGTCATGCAGTATGGAGATGCGCATGTCACACCTCGGCAAGTTCGGCCAGCTCAGGCCATATCAGGCGCCAGTCGTCGGAGCGCAGTTCGCGGCGCGTGACGACGCCCTCGGTGACGCGCTCGATGGCGACGCAGAACGTAATAGGGACGGGGCGCAAGCCCTTGATCCATTGGTTGACGGTAGGTGGCGCCACGCCCAACAGCGTTGCAAGACGCGATTGACCACCAACAATATTTGCAGCTCGAACAATTGCATCACTCATACGAGGATCATAAGGCATAGCCTCATTCATTGTCAAGCGCAATGAGGAATTGCCTATTCGGTGCAACCCAACTGAAAATTAGGCCATGCTTACAGGAAAAGCTCTCGGAGAGGCGATTAGAGAGGCGATCAGGCGCAAGGGCGTATCGCAGGTCGAGGTCGCAGACCACTTCGGCGTCAAGCCGCCCTCGGTGCAGGACTGGCTCAATCGCGGCGTCATAGCGAAAGAAAAGCTGCCGGAACTGTGGAGTTATTTTTCCGACGTGTGCACCCCGGCGTATTGGGGTCTCTTTTTGCGTGATCCTTCTCGCGCTGAAGAAACGAACACCGCCCCCGGCCCCTCCATCAGGGGTAAGGCTCCAATCATCTCGTGGATACAGGCCGGCGAGCCGCATGAGGCCATCGCCGCATCGGATATCGAGGGGTGGGTCGAAACAACCGTCCCCGTGCGCGCCGACAGCACCTTCGCCCTGCGCGTGAAGGGCGATAGCATGGAGCCAGACTTCCCGGAAGGCGTCATCATCGTCGTCGAGAAAGAGCTGGAACCACACCCCGGCGACTATGTGATCGTGCGCAGCGGCGCGACCGAACGCACCGAGGCCACCTTCAAACAGCTCGTGCGCGACGGCGACGACCTGTACCTCAAACCCCTCAACGACCGCTATCCCATCAAGCCGCTGGGCACCGCCCAGATCGTGGGCGTGGTACGCGAGATGGTCAAGAAGTTCAGGTAGGCAGGAGCGCGGACAATGACAACAGCAAAGAAGGCGCAAGAGGATGCTGAATTTGTGCTTTCCGCGCAAGCGCGATTAAACGATGCAGTTATTAGATATTTTGCGTCATATGGTATATGCGTCAACAAATCAGACATGAAAGAGATGTGCGAAGAAGAGCCTCACAAAAAAATTTTTGATGGACTATCAAAAGAGATAGACGTTATTATGGAAAACTTCAAGCTATATAACGACATGAGCACAATATCATCAGCACGAAAAGAGAAAATAATGCTGACTATTTATAAAATAGAGGAGACATTGCAAGAACACTACGGGAAGGTCGTAGGTCTGATAAACGCTTTAGCAAAAGTCCAGGACGCAAACGCGCTGAAGCCTTCTGTCTCACCAGTTCCTTTACTCAAGCCGTTACTTGCTTTGGCCGCACTATCTGCCGCAGCTTCTTTTGCTGCTTCTGGTATTGCGGAGCTTGTTGGTTTTTTATTGTTTATATTCTCGGCCACAACCATTGCAATACTGGAAATCAGGTCAAAAACAAAACTTAAAAAAACTACTGCGGCAATACAAAACAAGATAGCCGAAGCCAATAAGGAATTTGATCGGGTTGTTGTTAGAGAAATAACGCCAAGATCAAAAATGCCAGTCTATGAAATCATCAACAGCTAACCGCACAGCCACACATGAGGCCACAATGAAAAAGCTGACTGGATTCCTGATGGCGGTCGTTTCGATGGCGGCCTGTGCGCAGACCATGCCACAAAACCAAAAAGATAGCCAAAGGAAACTAGACCCCATATTGCGACAAATGACTGCTTTTGATACGTGGTATGCAGTTAACCCCGGAAGCGACAAATCAAAATGGTGTCAACCTGCAAAACAGTCGGATATTTTGCCTTACGTAGGGAATGCTATTAAAGGTGAAATGAAAAATGGAAGTCCATCCGCAATAGTGAATATTAATGGCGGACAGGCCCATTACATGGCAACGGAACAAGCATGTCAAAAGTTCCAAGAAAAAATGCTTTATTGCACACTATTGGGCGAGGCGTGGAATTTTTCTTACACATCGAGAAATAACGGCCTGACGCCTCAGCAGACATATATCCAAATCAAGGGCGTTAAAGAAATGCAATCGTTTGATGACAAGCAACTCAAAAACATAATAAACTCGGTTTATTTCGATAAAAAATACTCGGATTTTCTCGTTTTTGATCCGAACGGCGTTGGCGCGGCGAGGCTAGAGGCGGAAATAAGCTATTACTGTTTGCACCCGGAAGAAGCCGAGAAAAACCGAATGAAGCCGCTTAAATGACCAGCCTGAGGCTCCCATGACCACCCAGAAGCCACCCACCACTCCAAACCCGGCGCCGAAGCCGGCGAAGCCGCCTTTGCAGGAATCCACCCGTTCGCCATCCAGGCCCGGACGGGCGCTTGACCACAGCGACACCAACATCAACTATTCGCCGCCGCCTCCCCCACCGCCAAGGCCGAAAGAGTAGACAGCACGTGTTGCCAGCGCCACAATACGCGCCCATGAACACGAAAAATTCCAATGCCGCCGCCGGTGACCCCGTGTGGGAACGGCGTTGCGCCGTGTTGTTCCATGTTTGGGTGCAGTTGCGCTACCACCGCAAGCGCCAGAGATTCTTCGACCTGGCCGGCAAGATCACCACGTCGGCCACGGTCGTGCTGGGCGCCACACTAATCGGCAAGGCGCTTCAAGACTGGGCGCCGCTGATCGCGTCAGCGATTTCGGGTTTTGGGTTTCTGGCGCTGGTGTTCGGCTATGGCGATCGCAAACAGTTGCACAAGGAACTGGCCGAGCAGGCAGCCGCCTTGATTGGCCAGATCAAGGCCGTTCCGCCCGGCGAACTGAAGCCCGCCAATGTAGCCCAATGGGAATCGAGCCATGCACTCCTTTGCGCCAATGCGCCCCCGCCCCTGAAAACCCTGACGCTGATCTGCGAACGCGAGCAATCCACCGCCGATGGATATCCTGAACACGTGAAACAACCGTGGCTGGTCAGGCGCTTGGCGGCCAATTTCTGCTGAGTATGCCCACTCACAACCACCAGCCGCCCGCGGGCGGCTTTTTCGTTCCCTGTCACTGCGGTGGCCCCATAGGGGTGACGGGCGAACAGCGGTTTGTACAGCAAGCGCGATCGTTTCCGGTTCGGATCGCGCCGCCGTCCGGTTGCTGGCTTCCGGTCGTGCCATTTCCTCCGGCCCGCTGCCGCCCGTCTCAAAAGGTGGCTAAAACAGCCTGGCCAGCCAGCGCCAGCCCAGCCCGGCAATGAACAGCGCCGCGCCCACCACGTCCAGCAGCAGGCCACCGAGGTGCGGGACGCGCACAGCGCCCGGCCCGAAGAACGACGGGCCGCCCTTCTCTCCGCGCGGCGGGTGGTTGATCCACTCGCCCATGCCGAAGAAGAACATGCCGGCGCCCAGCAGCATCAAGGCCACGTCCGTGATCGGCCCCTTGTTCACCGCGTCCGAAAAGAAGACGGCACCACCGAAAAAAATGGCGCCGAGGTAGACCAGCACTCTGTACCACCTTTCAAGGTTGAGTTTTTCGAGCATCTGGGTTCCTGCGTGGCGTGGCCTGGCAACCCCAAGTTTGACACGCCGCCGCAGCAACCGGCGAGCAGCCGGATGGCGCCCGCTGCCCAGGGAGTGTAGCAACTTTACAAAAAAGTTAGGCACAGCCTATTGACAATCAATAAGGCTATGCCTTATGATTCCCACATCGCCCCACCCAACAGGAGAACCGCGATGGAAGACACAAGCAAGGCACCGCAAGGCGCAATGAGCGAAGTGCAACGCTACACGCACGATCTGGCGCGCAGCGCCGCCGAACACGCGATGTTCAAGTCGTCAGAAAAAAGCTTTGGCGAAAGCACGCCGATGGAAGTCGGCATCACGTATGTCGATGTCTATCTTGCTGCACTGAACAGACTCAATGCACCAGCGACTCCAGCCTCTGGAGTTTGTTCATGACTTCCGAGTTGTTCCTGGCGAGCGTCTCGACCAGTTTTTCCAGCACGTCGGCCAGACGTTCGGCCACTTTGTCGCCGCTGTTGCGGGCCTGCGTGCGCAGGTTGTGCACGGCATGTTGCGTGTTTTCAAAGCTCATGGTCTGCCCCTTTCAATGGGTTGTGGTTGGTGGAACTTCCATTGTCCAACGGCTGCGGGCAGACCCCCTTCTCACCCCAAGGAGCCAACCATGCTGATGGATTCCCACGAAATCGAGACCCTGCGCTCCGCGCAAGAGCAGTCCGACCGCTTTGCGTTTGCCGACGCCGTGCTCGCCAGAAAAATCGAGATGGTCAACGACTACGTGCGCTCGGCCACGCACCTGCCCATGAGCGCCGAGCTTGATTGGGCACCCAGCGTGCCCGACTACAGCGCGCCCAAGGTTGCGGAAACCGGCCAGTACCTGCGCCGCTATCCCACGCTGGGCGAGGTGCTTGTCGAATCGCTCGAACACACCAACGGCCCAAGTCAGTCCGACCTGTTCGACCTGCTCGCCGCTGCCGCTCGCGGAGAACCCGTGAAAGAGCGCGCCGCATCACTGATCGCGCGCATGGCCGGGGTGTGGGTGGACTGGCGGGACGATGAGGTTGCTGAAATGGTGGAAGGGGCCGACGCATGAACGCGCTACACAGCCCGGCGCTGGCGCGCCAACTCGATTTCCTTGGGAAGCGTGAACAGGTAGAGCAGGACGTGGTGGGTAAAGCCCTGGAGTTCCTGGGCGAGCGTGCGCGCATCTTCCTGCGTTCCCAACCCATCCGCATGGGCCGCATCGTTTCCCATGTCGCGGATGTGGTGCGCCCAATCTTGAATGGCGGGCGGCAGCAGGTGCTTGGCGACCAGCCGATCGATCCGATCCTTGAGCGATACACGACCGCCGCTTTCAGGATCGAGCCTTTTCAAGGCCGCCTCAAGGCAGGAACGAAACGCAATGCAGGCCGAATGCGGAGTGCGCTTGGCGCCTATCGCGCCCTCCATGAACAGGACATTCACATCCTCCGGCAGATGCTGCGGCGCTTCGGGCGGCTTTGCCATCGGGAATATCCGCGCGTCTGGAGCCTGCGCTCGGAAATCTCCGCTGACTCTGTGAAAGTCCCCGTTGTGAATGGTTTCGGCCAGCACGCCATGCCAGCACTTGGAGCAGCGCAAAACAACGAGGTACGGACTATGACCTGTCCCCACGGTCTCTGCACTGAACGCAACATTTTCAACCCCGCAATGAGGGCAAGTCATGGCAAGAACGGACACTTTTGGCTCCCAGGCAATGCGAGACACCTGCGAATTTCTGGCTTTGTTCGATCAGGAGATCGAACAAATTTTATCGGGCGAACCGTTGCGGGCGTCGCAGCTTCTGCTGGTGGCCTATCTGCGGCACGACCATCTAGGGCAAGGCGACTTGTTCGCCGCCGCGCTGACCGCTCGTCTTGCCTTGATGAACGCCAGAAACATGCTTGCGCGCTGAATTTCGATTGCGCGAAGGAGGTCGCGCCATGACCATGCGCACCCTCTTGCTCGCCCTCGCGCTGGCCGCCGTCACAGGCGTGCTTGGCCCTTGGCTCGACGGCCAACCAACCGAAACCGAAGCCGCCCGCGCCGTGGCCAACGACGCGCAAGCCGCCCCATCCGACGTGGCCCGCCAGCAACGCCGCGAGCGGGCCGAAGCCGAAATGAAGCGCCCCCGCGTGCCAACCGCCGTGATTGGCGTGCGGGCGTCTGTACCAGTGGAAGGTAGCGTGCTGTGAACACCGTCGCCATCCGCGCCAGCAGCCTGCCTGAGTTGTTCGACTGCCCGGCCCGTTGGGAGGCGCGCCACCTTCTCCACAAGCGTCTGCCCATGAGCGGCAAGGCAGCGCTTGGCAAGGCCATCCATGCAAGCACCGGCGCGTTTGACGCGGCCCGCGTGCTCGGCTCGCCCATCACCGCAGACGCCGCCGCAGGAGCAGCCGTGGACTGCCTGCACCACCCCACCGAAGACGTGGACTGGGACGAAGACAACCCACAAGCAGCCGAACGCATCGCCCTTGCCCTGCACACCCGCTACTGCGCCGACATCGCGCCAGCGCAGGACTACGTGGCCGTGGAAGCCGCATGCGACGCGCTCACCATTGCCGACCTTGGCATCACCCTCACCGGAACGATTGATCGCGTGTACCGCGACGACACTGGCGCGCTGGGCATTGCCGACCTCAAGAGCGGCAAAACCGCCGTCAACGCCCAAGGCCAAGTCAAAACCCAAGGACACGGCCTGCAATTGGCAACCTATGAACTGCTGGCCGAAGTCGCCATAGGCAAACCAATTACTGCTCCGGCGCAAATAGTTGGCCTGCAAACCGGCGCAACCGAGCGCGCGCAGCGCGTGGCCGTGGGCGAGATTGACAGCCCGCGCGATGCGCTGATTGGCTCGCCCGATTTTCCCGGCGCGTTGCAACACGCAGCGGCCATGCTCAAGGCCGGACTGTTTCACCCCAACTCGCGCAGCCAGCTATGCGGTGCGCGCTACTGCCCTATTTGGGAGACGTGCAATGGCCGAAGCTGATTTGCTTGCGCTGCTGGACGAACGGGGCTATACTGCGGCTCAGGTGCTTGAAAACACCTGTGTTAAGCGGACAAGCCGCCCCGTCAGAGCGGCTTTGTTGTGCCCATTTTTGGGCCGGGTGCGTCAGTCCGTAAGGCTGTCGGCTCGGCTTAACACGAGTTTTCAACACCCGGCCCACCCTGCCGTGCTTGAAAACGCGGCTTGGTGGATTCCAAGTCTCGTTAAGGAGCATGTCATGGCACAACTCGCCACCATCGGCGCACCTGCGCCCGTTCTCGCCGTCGTCAACGGCGTTCCAACCACCACCAGCACCGACGTTGCTCGGTATTTCGGCAAGCAGCACCAAGACGTGTTGCGCGCAATCGACAATCTGCGCGCCCAGCTTCCGCCGGAACCCCTCCGCAATTTTGCGGAAGGGTCTTACACGCTGCCCGCCACCGGCGACCAGCAACACAAGCTGTACCGCCTGACCCGCGACGGCTTCACGCTGCTGGCGATGGGTTTTACCGGCAAGCGTGCGCTGCAATTCAAGCTGGCCTACATCGACGCCTTCAACCGCATGGAGCAGGCGCTGCACACCGCCGACCCGGAGCGCGTGAAGCTGGCGCAGTCTCTGGCCGCCGAAGTCGCGGCGGTAGCCTCGCGCACGGTCTTCGAGGCGGTTCTCTCCGGCAGCGGCGAGTGGTGGCGTTTCAGCCGCTACCTGTTCAGCCTGCATTGGGAGCCGGGGCAGGCCAAGCCAACCAAGTCGTGGGCGCAGGCCATTCAAGACGATGACATGGTCACCTCCATGAGAGAGCTACCCGCCCGCATCCTTGAGCCGGGCGGGATGCTGGTCAGCGATGCCGAGCTAGCCAACCTGGCCGCTGCGTGCAACCAAAAGCTGGCGCGGCGCTTCCAAACAAAAACAACCGACAGCGCCCAACTGACAGGCGCTGGCAGCTATCGCAAAGAGGTGGCGCCATGAACGCCATCGACCTGCCCATGGGCCTGCGCTACGGCATGAGTATTGAGGAATACCACGCCGGACTTGGCATCAGCAAGACAGGGCTGGACGATATCGAGCGCAGCCCGGCCATCTTCCACGCGCTGCACATTGACCCGAACCGCCCTGCGCCCAAGGAGCGCGCCGGGCAGTTGGAAGGCAACCTTGCGCACTGCGCAATTCTTGAGCCTGCCGAGTTCAGCAAACGCTACGCCGTCGGCCCCGATGTGTCGCGCGCAACCAAGGCGTGGAAAGAGTGGGAGGCGGCGCACCTGCCATTCGGCGCCGTAGCCATCAAGCCCGACCAGCGCGAGGTCGCCATGCGCCAGGCCGAATCCGTGCGCAAGCTGCCCGAAGTGCGCGAGGCGCTAGCGCGCGGCCACGCCGAAGTCTCCGCCTACTGGAACGACCCGGAAACCGGCGTGCTGTGCCGCTGCCGCCCTGACTGGGTGCACCCCTGCGGCGAATCCGGTGTGATCCTGCTCGACGTGAAAACCTACAGCGATGCCAGCCCGCGCGAGTTCGCACGCCAGGCCGCGCGCAAGCGCTACCAGGTGCAGGACGCTTTCTACAGCGAGGGCTACGCATTCGCCAGCGGCCTTGAAGTGCTGGCCTTCATCTTCGTGGCCGTCGAATCCGAATGGCCCTACGCCGCCAGCGCCGTGATGCTCGAAGACGAATCCCGCACCGCCGGCCACCGCGCAGCGCATCGCAACCTGAACACCTACGCCCAATGCCTTGCCGCCAATGAGTGGCCCGGCTACGGCAGCGCCATCCAGATCATCAACCTACCCGCATGGGCCATCAACAAGGAGCAACCGGAATGACCTCCACCACCCTGTCCAACATCCGCGAAGGCAAAAAGCCCACGCCGCTTGCCACGCTCAACATCACGCTGGAAAAACTGAAACCGCAGATTGCGCTGGCGCTGCCAAAGCACCTCAACGCCGACCGCATGGCGCGCTTGGTGCTGACCGCGTTCAGTACCACGCCGCAACTGCAAGCGTGCACCACGCAGAGCATTGCAGGCTCTCTCATGACGGCGGCGCAGCTTGGCCTTGAGCCTGGCGTCAACGGGCAGGGCTACCTGATCCCCTACAAAACCACCTGCACATTCGTGCCAGGATGGAAGGGGTTGGTTGACCTCGTGGCGCGCGCGGGCCGAGCGTCCGTATGGACGGGCGCCGTGTTTGAAGGCGACGATTTCGACTACCAGTTGGGCGACAGCCCATTCGTCCGGCACCGCCCCAACGTCGCTGGCGAGGAAGGCCAATTCACATTTGTCTATGCCATCGGGCGCGTGCGCGATGCGCAAATGCCCGTGATCGAAGTGTGGAGCCGTGCCAAGGTTGAAAAGCACCTCAAAGCCTACAACAAGGTGGGTGACAGGCACTACGCCAAGGCCAGCGAAAACAACCTGAAAATGTATGGCCGCAAGGTTGCATTGCTACAAGTTTTGAAGTACATGCCGCAGTCGGTCGAACTCAACCAGGCCATCGACCTGAGCAACGCCGCCGACACCGGCACGCCCGCCACCATCGACGTAGATGGCGTGGTCATTACCGACCCGGAAACCGGCGAAACCTCCGCGCCAGCGCAACTTGAGCAGTCCGGAAAGCCATTCGGCTGGCAACCCACCGAATCCGAACAAGCCGCCATCAAGGCGCAAGAACTCGCCGAAGCCGGCCAACCCATTGACCTGACTGAGTAAGGACTGAAACCATGAACTTCGAACTCGAAAACAACACCTTGCGCGTCATCAACGTGAACCCGCGCCGCGAGAAGCACGGCGATGACAACGTGCCCGCCGTCGATATCAAGCTGCGTCTGGAATCCGCGAACGATTCGCTCACCATGTACAGCGGCCACCTCAAAAGCGCCCTGTATCACAAGAGCGCCGCATCGTCGGTCGATCCGCAAGGCCAACTCGATGGCGTCGATCCCGTCAGCGATCTGCCCAACCTGCGCTTCCCGCAAGTCGTGGATCTGAAATGGAACGCGGAACTGAGCGGCTACACCCTGAGCATCGACCACGGCCTGGGCGGCAAATCCAATCTGGTGCTGCACCACTGCTGCGTCAACAACTTCGCCCTGCAATGCAAGGAAGGCGGCACCGTGGTGCACACCTTCCGTGTGCAGTGTGACGAGGTGAGCGAGAAAGAGCTGGGCCGCCTGTGCACGCTCATCGACAGCGACATCGTGGCCACGCTCACGGGGCCGGAAAACACGGAAATGTAAACCATGGAACCGACACCCCAAGCGAAGCCCGGAACGATCCTCGTCAATGGAGCTGAAGCACCGGAACCGATGCGGGAAGCGCCGACACATGGAACGTGGTATTGGTTTCCCGATCTGGGATGGCCCAAGTGCTGCGCTAAATCGTGCTGGTACTCTCACCCGGTTGATATAGAGCGGCTACAGCGCG
>Ga0209628_10000101_pt1 | contig 45969 bp, 36 predicted proteins | sample TergutCu122P4_FD_187285 | JGI IMG/M metagenome (GOLD analysis project Ga0209628, IMG submission 187285) | Cubitermes ugandensis P4 segment gut microbial communities from Kakamega Forest, Kenya - Cu122 P4 (SPAdes) (version 2) | ecosystem: Host-associated > Arthropoda: Insects > Digestive system... | reverse complement strand
TTGATTTCCTGTATGAACTCCGAGTTCGAATCGCCCAACTCGTTTTTATCGACGTTGATAATACGAAGATTACGTACCTTATCGCTACCGGTATTTTTATAAAACATATCCAGGGTGCGATATTCTGTCTCTAATTTCTTGATACACTCGGCAGCGATACTAAGGTTGTGGCTGAGTAACTCCCTTGCTTTTTTCTCTTTCTGCGCGCAAACCTCGGCAAATTCCATCGGTGTCCGTTTATCTTCGCCCAGCAGTTCTATCCATTTTTTCAGGTCTTCGGCTAATTTTTTCCGTTTTTCATTGAACCGTTGTTCGTTCAGGAAAATGTTGCGTTGCGCTTTATTTTTAAAATCCAAGTTTTCGGTTTCTGGGATAAAACTCTTAAGTGCATTAAATCCCCCAATCTTGGTTAATGAATCTTCTATCCGGCGTGCCGGTTGTTTTTCCGCTACTTTTTCAACAGCTACTTGCTGTACTTGCTGTTCGCTTAATTTTGCTTCTGCCATAATCGTATTAATTGAAAATTGTTTTACATCCCCCTGCCCCCTTCAAAGGGGGAATTAGGGAAATTCCATATTGATTACTTGTTGCCTTCGATTTCGTCTAACAGGTTTTGCAGGACATTTCGAAGTTCATCTTTCGACTGTTGGTTTGCTAAAAGGTCTCTCAAGCGTTTGTTCTGCTCGATTTGTTTTTTGATTTTAGCGTTAGCTTCAATGTTGTTCTTCGCTGAAAGCAAGAATGAACTGTTTTGAACTAATTGTCCGGTTCCGTTGTTGATTTCAAAATCTTTCATTTCGCGGAACGATAATGTTTCTTCTACATAGTCGCCTTGGTCGGTCTGGAACTCCACAGTCGTTTGTGGTTTGAACTTTTCAAAGACATCCTTTAGTGTTGGCGCTTCCTGAAAGAGTTCAGGTTCTGATACCGTGTCAGTAAACTGCCCGATATAGAGCGTTTTGTTTTGTGAAATGGCGTTCACCTTACCACCGGTTTCTTCATCCGGCGCATCTGAAATAAAATTTTCTCTGAGACTCATACTGCGTTTTTTTTTAATTTGAATAGTACTATTATTTTTGATATCGATATTTTGCTTTTTCTTTCCAAAAAGAGAAAGGAGTCTATCAAAGAAGCCCATAATAATAATGATTAATGATTAATGATTAATTCTTTGAACATCCCCCTGCCCCCTTCAAAGGGGGAGTTAATTGATTTTGATTTCTCCATTTTCCATTCTTACTCTGACTTTATCGCCACTTTTAATCTCGCCTGCAATGATCATTTTGGATAGAGGGCGGCGGAGTTCTTTGCGGATGATACCGATGATGGGGCGCGCGCCAAACTGGGCATTGAACCCCGACATGGCTATCGCTCGCTTAGCATCGTCCTCAATGGTGAGTGTGATGTTCTGCTCTTCCAATAGCTTGAGTAACCCTTTCAGGTGGATGTCGAATATCATCGTTACGATCTTTTCGGTTATCGGTGAGAAGGGCACTATCTCCGTCAGCCGGCCTAAAAATTCGGGGCGGAAACTACCCTGCATGATTTCCATCAGGTCGTTGTTCTTAGGTATGATGCCCTGGTCGAATGAATCTATGATAAACTTGCTCCCTATGTTGGAAGTAAACAGTATCAACGCATTCGAGAAATCCCCTACCCTGCCTAACCGGTCATGGAGCTTTCCTTCGTCTAGTATCTGCAGGAACAGGTCGAACACCGATTTGTGTGCTTTTTCTATCTCATCGAACAGGACTACCGAGTAGGGTTTCTGCCGTATCTGATTGACTAACAACCCGCCTTCTTCGTATCCCACATATCCCGGAGGCGCTCCGTAGAGCAATGCCACCGAGTGCTCCTCCTTGTATTCCGACATGTCGAAGCGAAGCATAGCCGCCTCTTCCTGGAAGAGAAACTCCGCCAAGGCCTTTCCTAATTCCGTCTTACCGGTACCTGTCGGGCCGAGGAAGAAAAACGAGCCGATGGGTTGACCCGCTTTGTTCAGTCCGCTTCGCGATTCGAGGATGGCGTCCGACAGGGCTTTCAGTGCAGCGTCCTGGCCAATTACTCGTCGGCGAAGTATCTCTTCCATGTTCAGGAGGCGCTCTTTCTCCTGCGACTGTATCTTGCCTATCGGGATGCCCGTCTTGTTGGAGATGACGGCAGCCACTTCTAATTCGCCTGCGGTGTCTATCTTCACTTTTGTCGCTTCGCGCAAGGTGTCCAAAGCGTTGTGAAGGTAGTCTAGCAACTGGTCGAAGTCGTCTATCTCGCTCACGTCGGTCTCGTCGGTCAGCAGGCCTAACAGGATGGGACTCAGTTTGTTTTGCATCGTATAGTAGATAAGACGCAGGTCGCCGAACAGTTCCTCGCGCGTCTTCTCTGTGTTCTCTTCGATGTCGGCTAATTGTTTCGTGAACCACAGGATATCCTTGTTGGCTGTCTCGTTGATCATCTTAGCAGCCGATAGTGTACGGTCTAACAGGTCGATAGCCGAATCGGGAAGGCGTCGGTCTTTTGTATAGCGCTTCGCAAAGCGAACACAGGCTGCCACAGCCTCTTCTGAAACCTTCAACTTATGGAAGCCGATGTATTTCTCCATCACAGCCTTCACCATGGTGATAGCAGAAGCTGCGTCGGGTTCTTCCAATTGCAACACCTCAAAGCGCCGGTTGAAAGCCTGGTCGGGTTCAATCAGTTTGCGGTATTCGTCTATCGTCGTAGCCCCAATCACCGTCAGGTCTCCCCGCGACATCTCCGGTTTGAGGATACCTGCCGCTCCGCTGTTGCCTAACTTGGGGTCTATCAGCACGTGTATCTCATCTATAAACAAGATAGCACGGTCTAAGGTACGCAGCTCTTTGATGATGTTTTTTAGCCGGTCTTCTATCTCCCCTTTGTAGGTTGCCCCTGCTATCAGGTTGCCTGTATCAAGCTCATAGACCGTTGTGCCTTCTAAATAGGACGGGACGTTCTTTTCCACGATACGTTTCGCCAATCCGTCGGCCAGGGCGGTCTTCCCTACCCCTGCATCGCCGATAATCATCACATTAGGCTTGCTGCGTCGGCCTAATATCTCTATCATCATACGAACCTCCTTCTCGCGGTTCACAATGTCCGTTATCTTCTGGTCGATGGCTAACGATGTCTTGTCTATACAATATTTATAGATAGCGTTCATCCCTTTCGCTTCAGGTGTCTCGTGGAACTCCGGGGCGATGCTGCTCATCACCTCTTCGCCCTTGAAGTAAAGGTCGAAAATCTCGTTCTCGCGGATAGGGAACGACTTCAATTGGTCGGCTGTAAAACCCGAACCTGGACGCGCCAGTGATGTCAGGACGCAGGTAGGGTTTATCTCTAACAGGCCAAACTTAAGACGCACGTTATCAGCCTCTTCAAACACACGCGGGATAGACTCGTCGCCTTGTATGTCGGCAGGCGCCCCCTTGCGTGGGCAGTCGTCGATGTGGACGTCAGCCCATTCTTCTAAATAGGAGATTTCCTTCCCCAGATACTTGATAAAGCCCTGAAGTCCTACCTCCCTGTGTAACAGCCCCTTGAGAAGGTGAGCTGGTGTGAAACGCTCATTCCCGTACTCACGGGCTAATGACTTTGCTATGCGTATAGCAGTCTGTACCGATTCGTTTAAATTTAAAAAATCCATTTTTCAAAAGTATAGAATGTTGCCCAAATTTTCGCCAAATATTATCATTTTTTTTGAACTGACAATTAAAAAAAACAAATATTTTTCATAATTTACGTATTATTAACTTTTGAGGGATTATTTTAGTATTTGTTTACAATTATATTGTATTCAAAACATTCTCATATTTCATTGAATTTATACCACTTACAAACGAAAAATATAAAAAATGAATACACGGTGTTGGCTATCGAAAAAAAATTTTAACTTTGCAGTTCATTTCAACCAATTTTTCATGCTATGAAGCAGTTTATTTCATTCATTATGACTATTTTAACGATAGTGTCCTGCGCTCAAAACGGTCGCAAGACATCCGATGCCGTTCAAGACAAAAATGACGGACAATTTGCATGGTCGGTCGACCGTTTTGCCGATATAGAGATACTCCGTTACGAGGTTCCGGGGTTTGAATCGCTGTCGCTACGGCAAAAACTTTTACTCTACCATCTTTCAGAAGCGGCGTTGATGGGTCGCGACATTCTTTTTGACCAGAACAACCGGTACAATTTGTCTATCCGGTTTGCTTTAGAGGTCATCTATCGCACTTATAAAGGCGACCGCACCAGCGAATCGTTCCGGGCATTGGAGACCTACCTAAAGCTCATTTGGTTTGCCAGCGGCATCCATCACCATTATAGCGCCGATAAGTTTGAACCCGGCTTTTCAAAAGCATTTTTCGAGGCTTGTATCCGCGATATAACGCCTTCTCAACTGCCATTGCGTCAAGGGCAGTCGAAAGAGCAATGGTTGGCAGAGATTACGCCTGTTATTTTTGACCCGGCGGTGATGCCCAAACGGGTGGTACAAAGCGGCGACTTAGACATCCTGCTGGCTTCGTCCAATAACTACTATGAAGGTGGCGTCACGCAAAAGGAAGCGACCGAGTTTTACGCCAAAATGTTACGTCCCAACGATAAAACACCTGTCTCATACGGACTTAACAGTCGGCTGTCGAAAGAGAACGGACAGTTGAGAGAAAAAGTCTGGAAGGTTGGTGGCCTTTATACCCAAGCGATTGAGAAAATTGTAGACGAACTGACGAAAGCTGTTTCGTTTGCTGAGAACGATGCCCAGAAAGCCGTCATAGAAAAGCTGATAGCCTATTACCGAACGGGCGACCTTCAAACCTTCGATGCGTATGCTATCTTGTGGCTGCAGGACGTTCAATCGGATGTCGACTTTGTCAATGGTTTTACGGAGACCTACGGCGACCCGCTCGGTATAAAAGCCAGTTGGGAAGCCACCGTTAATTTTATCAACAAGGAAGCCACCCAGCGAACAAAAATTATCAGCGACAATGCCCAATGGTTTGAGGATAACTCCCCTACTGACAGGCAGTTTAAAAAGAAAGAAGTGAAAGGTGTCAGCGCTAAAGTCATCACCGTCACGATGCTGGGCGGCGACTGTTATCCGGCCACCCCGATAGGTATTAACCTGCCCAACTCTGATTGGATACGTGAGTTATACGGCTCTAAATCAGTCACTATCGAAAATATCACGGAGGCTTACGACAAGGCATCGCAAGGGAACGGGTTCAATGAAGAGTTTGTATGGAGCGACGCCGAAAGGGAACTGATTAAGAAGCACGGGTTTATCACCAGTAACCTTCACACCGACCTGCACGAATGTTTAGGACATGGTTCGGGCTTGCTGCTCAAAGGCACTGACCCCAATGCGCTTGGCGCTTACAGCTCGGCGCTCGAAGAGACCCGCGCCGACCTCTTTGCATTGTACTTCTTAGCCGACAAAAAGATGCTTGAATTAGGGCTCTTAATGGACGCAGATGCCTATAAATCCGAATATTACCGGTTTATGATGAACGGCCTGATGACGCAGTTAGTACGTATACAACCGGGCAAAGATGTAGAGCAAGCGCACATGCGCAATCGACAGTTAGTTGCTAAATGGGTATACGATAAAGGGAAACCCGAACAGGTCGTCACATTAGAGAAACGGGATGGAAAAACGGCTGTTGTCATCCACGACTACGACAAACTGCGCCGGCTGTTCGGACAATTGTTGGTAGAGGTTCAGCGTATCAAAAGCGAAGGCGATTTTCAAGCCGGCAAGAACCTTGTCGAGACGTATGGCATCAAGGTAGACCGCACGCTACACGACGAGGTATTAGCGCGTTACGCCCGTTTGAAGCTGGCGCCTTACAAGGGGTTTGTGAACCCCGTTATGTCGCTGATTCGTAATGAAAAAGGGGAAGTCGCAGACGTCAAGCTCGATTATACGGAGGGTTATACCGAGCAGATGCTGCGGTACAGTAAAAATTATTCTTTTTTGCCGGCATATAATTGACATTTCAAAAATAATTGTACCTTTGCTCGCTCATTAACACACCGTTTTTAAATGGATTCAACAAGTAATCAAGTCGATGCATTGCAGCTTTTGTTTTCTAATTATTTGAAAACCAAAAATTTAAGGAACACTTCCGAGCGAAATGCAATATTTGAAACCGTATGTAAGGCAAAAGACCCTTTTACGCTTGACGTGATACGGCAGCAGTTGGAAGACGCGAACTTTCCTGTCAGCCGCGCTTCGTTATATAATACAATGGAACTGCTCTTGGATGCATCCATAGTTGTACGCCTTCAGTTTGCCGGAATCACCGCTTTGTATGAACTCAAACACATTGCCGAGCAGCATAACTATGCGATATGTACGCATTGTGGTACGGTGCGAAAAATTAAAAACGATAAGACAAAAAAGTTATTTAAAGATTATAAGATACCTAAGTTCTCCTTGGAGCATTATTCGTTGCAGTTTTACGGCATCTGTTCCAAGTGTAAGTTCAGGAAAGCGCATGAAGGGAAGTAGTAGGTTTTTGTCCCCCTTTGAACGTTCCTTGATGATAAAAAATAATGTGTCTCTTTACGAAATGAAGAACGTTCCTTGATTTTTAAAAAATAATCTGTCTCTTTACGAAGTGAAGAAAAATGGGGGCAGTGGGATGTTTTCAGGTTTGGCTAAGGCCGATTTTCTATTCAGTACTAAACTATTATATAATATAAAGATGAAGAAAGTAGATGTTTTATTAGGATTACAATGGGGTGATGAGGGGAAAGGCAAGATTGTTGACGTCCTGACGCCGTACTATGATGTAGTTACACGTTTTCAGGGAGGGCCTAACGCCGGGCATACGCTTGAGTTTGAAGGGAAGAAGTTTATTCTCCGTTCGATTCCGTCGGGCATTTTTCAGGGCGACAAAATCAATGTGATAGGCAATGGCGTCGTCTTAGACCCGCTGTTATTCAAAGAAGAAGCCCTGAGCCTTGCCCAAGCGGGACACGATGTTATCAACAAGCTGTATATATCCAAAAAGGCGCATTTGATTCTGCCGACGCACCGTATCTTAGATGCCGCCAATGAATCTGCCAAAGGATCAAGCAAGTTAGGCACAACAGGCAAAGGTATCGGGCCGGCTTATACCGACAAGATAAGTCGTAACGGTCTACGTGTTGGCGACCTACTCTTTGATTTCGATGCCAAATATACTACCGCTCGGTCACGCCACGAAAATATGTTACGCGCTTTGAATTACCAATTTGACATCACCGAATTAGAAAAAGAATGGTTCAACGCATTAGATTATCTACTGAAATTCAAACTTGTAGATAGCGAGCATTTTGTCAACGAACTGTTGTTAAATGACAAGTCCATCCTGGCAGAGGGCGCACAAGGCGCTATGCTCGATGTAGATTTCGGTTCGTATCCTTTTGTAACATCTTCCAATACAGTTTGCGCCGGTTGTTGTTCGGGCCTTGGCGTCGCCCCCCGACATATTGGCGAAGTGATAGGTATCTTTAAAGCCTATTGCACACGTGTAGGCAGCGGCCCCTTCCCGACCGAGCTGAAGGATGACACTGGCGAAAAGATGTGCGCGCGCGGACGCGAATATGGATCCGTGACCGGACGCAAACGCCGCTGCGGATGGATCGACTTAGTCGCATTGCGATATACCGTCATGCTAAACGGCGTCACCCAACTTATCATGATGAAAAGCGATGTGTTAGATACTTTCGACGTCATCAAGGCCTGCGTCGCTTATACTGTAAACGGTAAAGAAGTGACCAAATTTCCGTTTGAGGTGGCCGAAGCGACTATTGAACCTGTTTATGTTGAGATTGACGGATGGAAGTCAGATATGACGAAGATGAAAAGCGAAAACGAATTTCCCGAAGAATTCAATTTCTACCTGTCATTCTTAGAACAGGAACTCGGTATCCCCATTGCTATTGTGTCAGTAGGACCCGACCGCGAACAGACAATCCACAGAAATAGTGGTTAGTGATAAACGGTTAGTGGTTAATTTCTTATTCATTATTCATTATTCATTATTCATTTTATATGGAATCTATCCCTCTTCCCTGGATTATTTTTATTGGAATCGCTTTATTGAGTTGGCTTGTCTCTGCCAATCTGCAGAGCAAGTTTAAGTTATATTCCAAAACGCCGCTCGGTTTGAGTGGGCGGGATGTAGCCTTACGGATGCTACACGACAACGGCATCTATGATGTGCAGGTCACCTCGACCCAGGGCCACTTGACCGACCATTATAATCCTGTCACCAAAACCGTCAACCTCAGCGAATCGGTTTTTAACCAATATTCGGTAGCGGCTGCGGCTGTTGCGGCGCACGAGTGTGGCCATGCTATCCAACATGCGATGGCATATACGCCGCTTAAGATGCGCTCTGCATTAGTCCCTGTCGTCAGTTTTTCGTCTAACATTGTCCAGTGGATACTATTAGGCGGCATGTTGCTTTTAAATGTTTTCCCGCAGTTGTTATTCATCGGTATCATCCTTTTTTCCTTTATGACGCTTTTCAGTTTTATCACCTTACCTGTGGAGATAAACGCGAGCAGCCGCGCCATAGCCTGGCTCAGCAACGCCGGCATCACCAGCAGGGGTACTGACATAATGGCAAAAAGGGCGCTTCGGTCGGCAGCCTATACGTATGTCGTAGCGGCGCTCGGTTCGTTAGCTACCTTACTTTATTACATAATGATATTCTTAGGTCGAAGAAGATGATGAAACCCTCCATTCCGAAAGGGACACGCGATTTTTCGCCGGTTGAGACAGCGAAACGTTATTACATTTTTAACACGATACGCGACGTTTATCATCTTTATGGTTACCAGCAGATTGAGACTCCGGCAATGGAGAATCTGTCTACACTCATGGGTAAATACGGCGAAGAAGGCGACAAGTTGCTATTTAAGATCCTCAACTCAGGCGATTGTTTAGTGGCGTTTACCGAGGAAGAGCTTTTAGAAAAAAACCCTGCCAAATTTGCAGCCAAAGCGTGCGAAAAAGGGCTTCGCTATGACCTGACGGTACCCTTTGCACGCTTTGTGGTGCAGTATCGCAATGAGCTAACCTTTCCTTTTAAGCGCTATCAGATACAGCCTGTCTGGCGTGCCGACCGACCCCAGAAAGGACGCTATCGTGAGTTTTACCAATGCGATGGCGATGTGGTCGGTTCCGATTCGCTTCTTTATGAAGTTGAGCTGATAGATATTATTGACACAGTGTTTAGCCGGTTGGGAGTACGGGTTGCTATTAAGATTAACCATCGAAAGATACTGACAGGGATAGCCGAGATGATTGGTGAGGCTGACAAAATTACAGACATTACCGTTGCTATTGACAAATTTGAAAAAGCAGGCCTTGAAGCGGTCAACGAAGAGCTTAGGAATAAAGGCGTATCCGAGTTAGCCTTATCCTTATTAAAGCCAATAATCACACTGACAGGCAGTAACGCAGAGAAAATAGCTGCCTTAAAAGAAATCTTACGCGAATCGGAAGTCGGCCTCAAAGGGATTGAAGAAATCGAATTTGTGCTTGGCGCTGTCGAACACTTATCGCTCACCTCGCCGATAGAGTTAGACCTGACATTGGCGCGGGGTTTGAACTACTATACCGGCGCTATTATTGAAGTCAAAGCAATGGATGTAGCTATCGGTAGTATAGCCGGCGGCGGACGATATGACAATCTTACAGGCGTCTTCGGCATGGAAGGCATCTCCGGTGTTGGTATATCCTTTGGCGCCGACCGTATTTATGACGTCCTCACCCAACTCAATCTATTCCCGCCCGATTCGCAGCAATCAACGCAGGTATTATTTGTCAACTTCGGTGTAACAGAGGCATCCTGTCTCTGGCCTTATCTTACAAAAATACGCAATGCAGGAATCCGTACAGAGCTATACCCCGACCCTGTCAAGTTAAAAAAACAACTCAGCTATGCCGACACAAAAAAGATACCCTACGTAGCGCTTATCGGTGAGAACGAACTCGCTAACAACCAAATCAATCTGAAAAACATGCGCACCGGCGAACAAAAGCTACTCACCCTCGAAGAGCTGATAGTAGTGGTTAGTGGTTAGTGGTTAATCTCTTAATTGCTTCCACTTCATGAACTATCCTCAAAAAAATTATTCAATGTTGTCTTTTTACGAAGTGAAAAAAAGCGAACTTCGTTTCGTAATTCGTAATTCGTAATTGACAAAAATTCCTGACTACTGTCTGCTGACTACTATTGCCACATTGTCATATTTCGCCACCTTTCAATGCTGTCCGACTGCAAAAATGGCAGTTATTTATTGTCCGATAGCCTTTGGCACGGTTTTAGATAAAGAGAGTATGCAAACTTTAAAAATTACAATTAATATTATAAACTATTTAAAAATTTACGAATCATGAGTATTAAACCATTAGCAGACAGAGTGCTTATTAAGCCGGCAGATGCGGAAGAGAAAACAGCCAGCGGCATCATCATTCCCGATTCTGCCAAAGAGAAACCATTAAAAGGCGAGGTTATCGCCGTAGGTAAGGGTACAAAAGACGAAGAGATGGTACTGAAAGAAGGCGACCAAGTCTTGTACGGCAAGTATGCCGGTACCGAAATTGAACTGAACGATACGAAGTATTTGATCATGCGTCAATCAGATGTACTTGCAGTTATTTGATTTAAAGATTTAAAAATTTAAAGATTTAAAAATTAACATTTTATCAATAAAAAATTATGGCAAAAGAAATTAAATTCAATATGGAAGCCCGCGATCTTTTGAAAAAAGGCGTGGATGAATTAACGAATGCAGTGAAGGTAACGTTAGGCCCGAAAGGTCGCAATGTGATTCTCGAAAAGAAGTTCGGCGCTCCTCAAATAACGAAAGACGGCGTAACAGTAGCGAAAGAAATCGAGTTAGCATGCCCGTATGAAAACATGGGCGCACAGTTAGTAAAAGAAGTAGCCTCCAAGACAAATGACAAAGCCGGCGACGGTACGACGACAGCGACCATCTTAGCGCAGTCGATCATCGGCGTAGGACTCAAAAACGTCACCGCAGGCGCTAACCCGATGGATCTGAAACGCGGTATCGACAAGGCAGTAGCAAAGGTAGTAGAAAGCCTTGCCGAGCAGGCCGAAGCCGTAGGTAACGACTTGGAAAAAATCGAAAACGTAGCAAAAATTTCCTCCAACGGCGACGAAAGTATCGGCAAGCTGATAGCCGAAGCAATGGAAAAAGTGCATACCGAAGGCGTTATCACCATCGAAGAAGCCAAAAGCACCGATACAACGGTGGACGTAGTGGAAGGCATGCAGTTCGACCGCGGCTATATTTCCGCCTATTTTGTGACGGATGCCGAAAAAATGGAAACCCAGTTCGAGAACTCCTATATCCTCATCTACGACAAGAAGATTTCGGCATTGAAAGAGATGCTTCCTATCCTCGAACAAGTGGTACAGACAAGCCGTCCATTGTTGATTATTGCCGAAGACATCGACAGCGAAGCCTTAGCTACATTGGTAGTGAACCGCTTGCGCGCCGGCTTAAAAGTATGCGCCGTGAAGGCTCCGGGCTTTGGCGACCGTCGTAAGGCGATGTTAGAAGACATTGCCATCCTGACAGGCGGCACCGTTGTCACCGATGAGAAAGGCATGAAGCTCGAAGACACCCGGATAGATATGCTTGGCTGCGCCGATAAGATTACGGTAGACAAAGACAATACGACAATCGTCAAAGGTCACGGCGAAAAGAAAGCCATCGATTCGCGTATCGCCCAGATCAAAGCGCAGATTGAAACGACCACATCCGACTATGACAAAGAAAAACTGCAGGAACGTCTTGCAAAATTGGCAGGCGGCGTAGCTGTTCTGTATGTTGGCGCGCCCTCCGAAGTCGAGATGAAAGAGAAAAAAGACCGCGTCAACGACGCCCTCAGCGCCACCCGTGCAGCTATCGAAGAGGGGACTGTTCCCGGCGGCGGTGTAGCCTATATCCGCGCCATCGAAGCGTTGAACGAACTGAAAGGCGCTAACGACGACGAGACAACCGGTATCGAAATCATCAAACGTGCCATCGAAGAGCCACTCCGCCAGATCGTTATCAACGCAGGATTGGAAGGCGCCGTCGTAGTACAGAAAGTAAAAGAAGGTAAAGGCGACTACGGCTTCAATGCACAAACCGGCGTCTACGAGAACCTTTGCGAAACCGGCGTCATCGACCCAGCCAAGGTAGCCCGTGTAGCTTTAGAGAACGCAGCATCCATTGCCGGTATGTTCCTGACAACCGAAGCAGTCGTTGCAGAAAAGAAAGAAGAGCATCCGGCCCCGGCCATGGGTCCAGGCATGGGCGGTGGCATGGGAGGTATGATGTAACCCCCACCTCATAATTTTTATAAAGTTGTTCGGCGGGCTGTCCTTTCACTTGAAAGGCGGCCCGTTTTTTTATTCCCCCTTCTCCCCCTTTGAACGTTCCTTGATGTTGAAATTTAAAATTACAAAGCACAACAGTACAAAAAATTTTTGTATCTTTGTGGCTTTACATCGAATCATTTTTTTTTGACAGCATCCAAGAGGCGATGTTTTTTTAACTGTACCTGTTGAGTTAGATTTATTGTCTTTAGAGAGACAACGTCAGGGATGCCGTTGTTACAAAAAACAGCAAGAGGAAAATTTTTCTAAAACCACCTGCTCAGTTCAAAGGGGGAGTTTAAGAGAAAAAAATATAGGGGTTTTGCGTCGCTGGCTGTCATATAGACAGTGAAGTATTTTATGAACTTTTAAAGAACTATTTTATGAGAGTACATGTATTATTATTGGTATGGGTCATTGCTTTTTTAAGCAATAAAGCGGCTGTCCTTGCGCAGGAAAATGAGGACGGGAATTTTTTTACGGTAAACGGTGTTGTGAGGGACAGGAACACAAAACGGTCGATTGAATATGTAAACGTTTCGGCGGTAGGCACTAACGTCGGAACGATAACGAATGAAGATGGAGAATTTTCGCTCAAGATTAACAGTTCGCTGAACGTCAAAGAGATTCAACTGTCGCGGCTTGGTTATTATAATGCAAGGATAACGATTAACAGCGCCGACCGCGATACCAAAACTATTATGATGACGCCCGAATCTATCATTCTTAATGAAGTATTGGTTTTTAGCTGGCGTAATCCGCGCGACTTAGTGAAAGCCGCTATCGACAAGGTAGAAGATAACTATGCGATGAAACCGAACAAACTGACCGGTTTTTACAGAGAAACGGTTCAGAAACGACGTAACTTCATCACTATCTCTGAAGCGGTTATTGAGATATTTAAAGCGCCTTACAACACGTCCATGGATAGAGACCAGGTGAAGGTACTGAAAGGCCGCAAACTAATCAGTCCTAAACAGTCCGACACCTTAGGTGTAAAATTTTTGGGCGGCCCTAATATGCCGGTCTTTTTAGACATTGTAAAAAATCCAGACGTACTGTTAGACAGCGAGATGCTCCCCTATTTCGCATTTAAAATGGGCGAGACCACCTCAATTGACGACCGGCTACACTTCGTTGTCCACTTCGAGCCGCAAATGATAGCCGACTTCCCGCTTTATTTCGGTACGCTTTATATTGACAGGGACAACCTATCTTTTACCCGTGCAGAGTTCCGAATGGATATGCGCGACAAAAACAAAGTGACAAATGCTATCCTGAAAAATAAACCTGCCGGATTGCGTTTCACCCCTGATGAGGTGTCCTATATCGTCACCTATAAGCAACAGGACAATAAAACATACCTGAACTATATCCGTAACGAATTGAAATTCAGATGTGACTGGCGCCGGCGTCTGTTCTTCTCTACTAACTATGAAGTAATAGCCGAATCGGTTATCACCGACAGAACCGATGAAAATGTATCGCGTATTCCGACCCGTGAAACATTTTCTATCAGACAATCATTAAGCCAGGAAGTAGCCTATTATCAGGACGAAAACTTCTGGAGTAATTACAATATCATTGAACCTACCGAATCGTTGGAAAGCGCTGTAAACAGGTTGAAAAAGCAGGTTATCAGGGCGCAATAATTACTTTTGCACAGAGACACTGAGTTACACAGAGGTATGTTGAATGATTATATCGAATTTAAGAAGATAAAAGAAGGGGACGTCAAGGCTTTTGAGAAAATCTTTCGCCAATATTACGAGCCCCTCTGTTTGTACGCTTTCAGCATTACAGGCCGGAAAGATATCTCGGAAGAAATCGTACAGGAGGTATTTTACATTATCTGGAAAGATAGAGAAAAAATTCAGATACTTCTTTCGGTAAAAAACTATCTGTTTGGCTCGGTAAGAAATCAGGCTTTTAACTACAAGGAACATGAATCAGTAGAGCAACGGTATCAGGATGACGTCCTTACCGATGACCCCGATACAGAACAATCGCCACTTGAGCTATTAGAATACAAGGAATTAGAAAATTATTTAACAAACATACTCAACAAAATGCCGGAGCGAAGGAAACAGATTTTTCTTTTGCACCGGATGGAAGGGAAAAAACAAAAAGATATTGCCGACATTTACGCTGTTTCTCTCAAAACGGTCGAAGCCGAAATGACAAAAGCCTGCCAAGCGTTACGGCAAGGGATTGAGAAATGGAGGAAGTAAACAATTATGAAACGAAGTTCTTATTACGAAGTGAAAAAATTACGAATCAGGAATTATGAAACGAAGTTCGCGTTCACGAAGTGGAAGCAATTGAGCAACCTACAAATAATTGAGCAACAATGAACAAAAAGGAACAAAATAATTTAGCCGTTGGTAAAGCGTGGGAACTGTTATACCAGCGGCTTGAAAAGGACGGGTTGCTGCCGGTACAGTCTGTTTCTACAGACAGCAAGCGCCCATTAATCCATCTCGCCTTTATTGGAAAGGTAGCCGTTGCAGCCGTCCTTGTGGCCTGCATTTTTGCTGGATGGCATTTTCTGCAAAAGCCTGTTCAATCAGTTACTACCACGCAGGTGTTATATAATGAGGCCCATGCGCCTACGCTGGCAACGGTGTTGGAAGATGGCTCTGTGGTCTTTCTGTCCGGACAGACCTCATTGCTATATCCCAATCATTTTGAGGCAGATAAAAGGGAGGTAACCTTGACGGGAGATGCTTTTTTTGAAATCAAAAAACAACCCGAAAGACCCTTTATCATCCACACGAATGTGGCACAAGTAGAAGTGACCGGGACTTCTTTTAAAATTAAAAGTAATACGAATGCCTCGTTTTTGCTGGCTGTGCGAGAAGGCGAAGTAAGGGTGATACAAAACAACACAAGCCATTCATTATCTGTCAATGCCGGTGAAACCGTTTTCTTCGATGCAGAACGGTTACAATTGAAAAAAAGCGATACCGGATTCGACGATTTTTTTAAAAACATCCATTTCAAAGACGAACCCTTAGACAATGTGGCTACAATCATCAACCTTCACTCGGACACACTCCGAATCTACGTAGACCCGGCTATTAAGAAACAAATAACTTTCACATACGGGATAGACAGTGATATGGCTGATATCGTGAGATTAATCTGTATGGCATTGGATTTGCGGTATTCGTTTTTAGATAATGTGTTTTATATTTTGGAATGATATAATGTTTTGGAAATATAAAAAATCATTAAATAACATCCCCCTGCCCCCATTTCTTCCCTTCGGAAAGAGACACATTAATCGATTTTCATAGGAATGTTCAAAGGGGGAGTTGATAGATATGAATATAATTCGTAACATATTGATTGTTCTTTTATTGGCTGTTAATGCTCAGGCCAGTAATCAGGATATCTTTGCTATAAAAGTACGAATCACTAATAACAAAGGCACTGTCTATGAGTTATTAAAAGACCTTTCAAAGCAGTCGGGGTATATTTTTATTTATGACAGCTATATCATTGATAACGACAAGATTATAAAAGTCGCAAAAGGAACCCACTCGTTGCGTGATGCTATCTATTTGATAACAGGCAACGACAACCTCCAAATGGACTTGGTCGGCAATTATATTGTCTTGCGTATTCCTAAAACACCAATTATTACTGACTTCTCAAACACACAAGACCCGCTCTTTGCCATCCGCGGCGCTTTGGTGGACGAACAAAACGGCGAGCCGATTATATCTGCTTCCATACATATTCTAAACACCTCCCTTGGCGCAGTTACTAATATGGAAGGCCGCTTTCTACTGTTTATTCCGGATTCATTATTGCAATATAAAGCGCGGTTTTCGCATATCGGATATGAGAGCCGTGAGATAGAGCTTTCGCTGCTGAAAGACAGGCATATCGACATTGAGATGAAACAGCAAATAATTCAATTACAAGAAGTTATTGTTAATACTGTCAATCCTGTTCAGTTGTTAAATGATATGCTGAACAACCGCCGTCTTAACTATTCTTCAGAACCGGCTTACCTGACAACCTTTTACCGCGAAGGCATCGATCATAATGACAGGAATATTGACTTGACTGAATCTGTAATCAAAGTGTATAAAACAGGATTTCATAACAAAGCAGACGATGACCAGGCCAAATTAATCAAAAAACGTCGCATCGTGAGCCGGCTTCAAACCGATATGATTTTTCCAAAAATACTTTCGGGCGTCCAATCATGCCTGATACTCGACGTCATGAAAGAACTGCCCGATTTCATTACCCCCAACAGTGATTCGCCTTACCAGTATTCTTTTCAGGGGAAAAGTACGATTGACGACCGACCGGTTTTTATTATTTACTTCCAACAAAAAGAGTTCTTTCAAGAACCGTTGTACCGCGGGGAGCTTTTTATAGAAGCCGATAACAAAGCCTTAGTTGAGGTTCGCTTTGAAGTGAACCCCCAATTAGCCAATAAAGCCACCAACTCCTTTATTGATAAGAAGCCATTCAGACTAACAATGAGCCTTCAACAAGCCAAATACAAGGTATCCTACAAACCGTCCTCCAATGGATTATATTATACGAATCATATAAGGGGCGATGTGAACTTTAAAATACGCCGCAGGAATCGTCTTTTCACCTCTACGCTGCATTTCTGGTTCGAAATGGCAACCTGCGACATCGAAACAAAAAACGTGAGACCCATCCCTTCAGGTGAACGGATATCGACAACACGCATTTTTTCAGAGACAAAATCTACTTTTGACAAAAACTTCTGGCAAAACTTCAACATCATCCTGCCCGAAGAGAACTTGAAAAACGCTATCTTACATAATTTACATGAGGTGCTAATTCCTAACCATGATTTACAGGAATAGAGGATTTCTCAATTCTCAATTGCTTCCACTTCGTGAACTTTTCTCAAAAAAAAATTATTCAATGTTGTCTTTTTACGAAGTAAAAAAAAGCGAACTTCGTTTCTCAATTCTCAATAAATATTTGTATCTTTGTGGCTTTAAACCGAATCATTTTTTTACTTATGAAGACGAGATTTGTTTGCTTAATGGTTGTGTTGTTAAATGCACACTTTGTTTTTTCTCAGACTGCCCAGCCGGTTCAGATACCGGAGGTAGGTGGTAAGACGCTGTTAAACAGCGGTTGGTATGCGCGGCGGGCTAATGAGATTCGCATTGATGGCAATCAACTGACGATGCGCCCGTTCCTGTCGGACGGGTGGTTTAAGGCGACTGTGCCGGGTACAGTGCTGACGACTTTGCTTAATAATAACATTTTTCCTGCGCCGGAAGTGAGTTTGAATAATAACCTGATACCGGATATTTTTTTGGTGGGGAAGGAGTATTATACCTTCTGGTTTGCACGACCGTTCCTTGTGAAAGGGTTGGACAAAGATAAGCAGGTATGGCTTAATTTCAGGGGTATCAATTATAAGGCCGATGTCTTTCTGAACGGGAAACGTATCAATAACTCCACACACGAGGGGATGTTTCTGCGGCAGAGCTATTGTATCACACCTTATCTGAAAGAAAACGAAGCCAACCTGCTGGCTGTTCTCGTCTCTCCACCGGATTACCCCGGCAATGCTAACGGCGGACAGGGTGGCGACGGGCAGATTGCACGAAGTGTAACGATGCAGTTTACACCCGGTTGGGATTGGATACAGCCTGTTCGCGACCGTAATACGGGTATCTGGGACGAGGTGTCTGTCACCGTTACCGGCCCTGTCAGGGTACAGCATCCCTACATAGTGACAAAAGTACCGGGCGTTCGTCAGCCGGAAGGACAACAGCCGGACGCTTTTTTGCGGACATCGGTCGAGGTTGAAAACACGACTTCTGCTATACAAACAGGAACGGTCGTTTGCGAGACAGGCATGGGCGTTTTGAAGCAAGCCGTTACGCTGGCCCCTTACGAAAAACGTATCGTTTCATTTAAAGAGCAGACGGTAAAGAACCCGCGATTGTGGTGGCCGAATGGCATCGGACAGCAACCGCTTTATGACATACGTTTCTTTTTTGAAGCAGGCGGCAAGGTCAGCGACCAGCTCGCCTTGCGTTTTGGCATCCGTGAGATAAAATCCGAAAAATGTCCCGATACAGGGGGGCGCAAGTTTTATGTGAACGGGCAACCGATATGGATCACAGGTGGCAATTATATTGCCTCCGACTGGCTGTTACGCCTCACGCCGGAGCGTTACCGCGCCGAGGTGCGTTTTCATGCCGAGATGAATATCCGAATGATTCGTATCTGGGGCGGCGCTTTGCTGGAACGTCCTGAATTTTATGAGGCTTGCGATGCGTTTGGTATCTTAGTGTTCCAAGACCTTTGGGGTAGTGGCGATTGCAATGGCGCATGGGACGACCAGACAAAAGCCGATTCGCGCGAGCGGCGATGGGAATATCCCGATAACCATGCACTGTTCCTCGCTTCGGTCGAAGACCAGGTAAAGATGATACGCAACCACCCCAGCCTTTGTCTGTGGTGCGGCGGCAACGAATGGCCCTTAGCTAAAGATATTGACTATCAACTAAAAAATGAACTGTTCCCGCGCTTAGACCCGGAACGGTTGTTTGCAAGTTTTTCTACAGATACCGTCTTTACACGCAATACTATCGGCGGTGTAGGGGATGGCCCGTATGGTATACAGGAGCCGGAATGGTTCTTTACCTTCCGCTCGACGCCTTTCAACCCAGAAGCCGGCTCAATAGGCTCTCCCGAAATAGAGAGTTTTAGAGAGATGATGACTGAAAGGGAACTGGCAGGCTTCCCACGCGGACGACAGGCAGGACGGGCAACCAACAACGCATGGCAGTATCACAAAGATTTGGGCTATGGCACACATCTTGAACGGTATGGCGATGTCAATACATTAGAAGACTACTGCAAGTATGTGCAGGTAGTGAACTATGACCAGTACCGGACGTTTATGGAAGGATGGGCTTCGCGTATGTGGGAATGGTACACCGGTATCCTTATTTGGAAGACGCAAAACCCGTGGACAGCATTACGCGGACAGATGTACGACTGGTATTTAGATGTGAACGCGACGCTGTACGGCACACGCAAAGGGTGCGAGCCGTTGCATCCGCAGTTTAATATCGTCACAAAAAAAGTGGAGTTAGTCAATACGGCTCTAAGCAAGCATAATGTGTCAGTGAAAGCGCAGATATATCAGCTTTCAGGCAAGGTAGTCTGGGAAAAAGAAACGAACCTGTCTATCAATCCGAATAAGGTGGAGCGACTGTTCGACGTACCGACGCCCGAAGGGGTCGATGGCGCCTATTTCTTGAAGCTGACGCTCACCGAAGCAGGAAAAGAAGTGACCCGTAATATCTACTGGCTCACAACCCGCGAAAGGGACTACCGGACATTGAACGACCTGCCCAAGACAAAACCGGAGACGCGAATAGCCCTTGCAAAGCAAAACAATACTTACAAAGGGACGGTAACGATGACCGCGAAAGACAATATTTCGTTTTTCAACCGTATCAAGGTCTTCGACAAGAGTACCGGCAAACGTATCCTCCCCGTTCACTATTCGGACAACTACTTCACGCTGATGCCCGGCGACAGCCAAACCGTCATGTTAGAGTTCGTGTCCACGCTGCCCGAAAGCCAAATTGATATCCGCATCGAAAGCTGGACAAATTAGGGGTCATTCCCCCTATTCCCCTATTCCCCCTTTGAACGTTCCTTGATGTTAAAATTAAAAATAATGTGTCTCTTTACGAAGTGAAGAAACGTTCCTTGATGTTAAAATTAAAAATAATGTGTCTCTTTACGAAGTGAAGAAACGTTCCTTGATGATAAAAAATTATCTGTCTCTTTACGAAGTGAAGAAAAATGGGGGCAGGGGGATGTAAACCTCTGTATCTCTTTATCTCTGTGCTGATTACTTAAATCAAATAACTCAAAATAATGAACAAAAAATTAAAAATCAGCTTTCTAAGCTGTCTGTTATTGATGGGTTTGACAATGCAAGCCCAGACGCCTGCTCCGGTCGACCCGGCATGGCGTACCGGAACGTTGCCTAACGGTATGAGGTATTATCTTCGTCACAACCCCAAACCTGAAGGGAAAGCATGCTTCTGGATAGCGCACGACATCGGCGCTTTATACGAGACCCACAACCAAAATGGGTTAGCGCACTTCTTAGAACACATGGCGTTCAACGGGTTGAAGCATTTTCCGGGCAAGGACATGTTGGAATATATGCAGTCCATCGGCTGCTCTTTTGGCGGTAACATCAATGCTTCCACCAACCAGATGTTAACGCAGTATCTATTGACAGACGTTCCTATTCACCGAGAAGGAATCATCGACACCTGTCTGTTGATTTTGCATGACTGGAGCGGTCATATCCTTTGCGAACCCGAAGAACTCGAAGCCGAGCGTGGTGTTATACGCGAAGAATGGCGAACTGGCCAAAGCGGGGCGCGTCGCAGCTTTCAGGAGCGCTCAAAGACCTTCTATGCAGGAACGCCATATACCACACGTACAGTAATAGGCGATACGTCTATTATCAACAACTTCACACAAAAAGACATCCTCGATTTCTACAACGACTGGTATCGTCCCAACCTGCAGGCGGTTGTTATTGTCGGCGACTTCGACGTCAATATGATGGAAAACAAGGTGAAAACCCTGTTCAGTAAGCTAACCAATCCCGAGAACATGAAAACCAAGGTCGAGTTTAACGTGCCGGATAACATTGAACCTATTATCAATGTATACAAAGACCCCGAACTGACCTCCAACAGCTTGTCTTTGTTAATCAAGTTTCCCCGTAAGTTTGATAAATCAAACCGTAATACGGAGGAATATATACGTAACGGATTGGTTAATTCTTACATCTCCGCTATGTTTAGCGCCCGATTATTGGAAGCTCAACAACAACCTGATGCCAAATTTCTGAGCGCCGGCGCCGGGTTCTCTAATTTTGCCGGCAACAGGGATGCGTTTGCCATCTCTGTAAACGCTAAAAACAACGAATTGGAAGCCGGTTTTGCGGAGGTCTTAGGACTTGTCGAGCAAGCGCGACGCTATGGCTTCACTGCAGGCGAGTTAGAACGCGCTAAGGCCAATCTGTTACGCTCGTATGAAAGTACCTTTGCCTCGCGTAACGACCGCAATTCAAGGGAATACAACAGTACGGCATACAGTAATTTTCAGAATAATACGCCCATGATGAGTGAAGAACAGTCCTTGAACTTAGCTAAGAAATTCAATCCTACTATTCAGGTAGGCGAGTTGAACGAGCTATTAAAGAAAGTGATTGTATTTGGCCCTAATACGCTTATTTTTGCATCAGGTCCCGATAAGCCTGAAGTGACCCTGCCTACCGACGAGCTCCTGAGTATCATTATGTACGGCGTTAGTAAAAAGGAAGTGTTACCCTACGAGGATACGCCGACGGATAAGCCGCTTATTGCCAAGGCCATCAAAGCAGGCAGAGTAAGTAAGGAAACAAAGAACACAGCCTTAGACGCTGTGGAATGGACCATGAGCAATGGCGCTAAAGTGATTATCAAACAGACGCCATTCCGGCAGGACGACATCATCTTTACCAGTTTCAGCAACGGCGGTATGTCGGTCTTGTCACAAGCCGATTGGGAGGCTACACGTAACCTAATGAGTGTAGTAAACAGTTCCGGCGTGGGAGATTTTAGCAATACGGTACTTAGAAAGATGCTGACCGGCAAAAGAGCAAGCGTTTCTCCAAACCTTGGCGAATTTACACAAGGGGTCAGCGGCTCCTGTTCGCCTAAGGATCTTGAGACGATGCTGCAACTGACCTACCTCTACATTACACAACCCCGCTTCGACCAAAACGACTTCGACATCACCATGGGACGTATCCGCAACAGCTTGAAAAACCAGGAAGCTGACCCTATGAACGCGCTGCGGGATACGGTGAGCAGCTATATGAACAACTTCCACCCCAGGTCTAAGAGCCTGAAAGAAGCCGATTTGGACAAGATAAGCTTTGCGAAGATGCAGGAAGTGTACAAACAGCGTTTTGGCAACCCCGCCGCTTTTACGTTTATTTTCCTCGGAAATATCGATTTGAAGACAGCTAAGCCACTGATAGAGAGATATATCGGAGGACTCGTCGGAAATAAAAAAGAAGCATGGAAGGATCTTGAACGGTATCCGGTACCAGGGGAGGTGAAACGTCATTTCAACCGGCAGATGAAGGTCGAAAAAGCCAGCGTTTACGTCATCTTTAACGGCGAAATAGCCAATACGAATGAAAACTCTATGGCGATGAACTATCTGTCGCGTATCCTTCGGTTGCGGTATGTAGATGAGATTCGCGAAAAACGCGGAGGCACGTATGGCGCTTCGGTGAGCGGCAGTATCTCTACCTTCCCGAAAGAGCGATTCACACTGCAAGTGATGTTCGATACCGACCCAAAGATGAAGGACGAACTGATAGGGGTGGTTTACGATGAGATAAAGAAAATTGCCGACAACGGGCCGCTGCCGGAAGACTTCCAAAAGTCGGAAGAGAACATGAAGTCGCAGTACGACCAGAACCTGAAAGAAAACGGGTATTGGAATAATGTCCTGTATAGCTACTATTACTACGGAAAAGATACGCACACGCCCTGGTTGGATACCTATTCAAAAGTCAATGCCAAAGCTGTGCAGGAACTGGCCAAAGAGGTGCTGAGGCAAAAAAATGTGGTTGAGATAGTGATGATTCCCGAAGAATAGTTTATTCAGCACAGAAGATGTTTTTTCCACAATGAAGAATTTTTTATTTATCCTGTTTGTTATAGGGTGTGCGGCTGGGGCATGGTCGCAGAACGCCTATTTTGTCGACGGCTATCATGGCGGTGTCTTCGGGCATTATCCTACATGGGTTACGCGGTTTATGATGGATAAGCTGACACAGCACCCCGAATGGCGTATCATGCTTGAGATTGAGCCGGAGACGTGGGACAGCGTCCGCATCAACGACCCGCAAACGTATGAAGCGTTTCAGCGATATATTAGCGACCCGCGGATAGAATTTACGAATCCTTCTTTTGCACAGCCTTTTCTATACAATGTTTCCGGTGAGAGTATCATCCGGCAATTTGAATATGGCATCCGGAAGATACGCGAGCATTTTCCGGGGGTTGCCTTCACGACCTACTCGGCGGAAGAGCCATGTTTTACAAGTTGTCTGCCGCAGATACTCAAGTCGTTAGGGTTCAAGTTTGCCGTCCTCAAAAATCCTGATACCTGCTGGGGCGGCTATACAAGCGCTTACGGGGGCGAGACGGTCGTTTGGAAAGGCCCGGACGGTACGACTATCACGACCGTACCGCGCTATGCCAGCGAGGCTTTTGAGAAAAACTCCACCTGGCAAACCAAGGCATGGAACAACTCTAAGGAGTTCCTGCAGGCCTGCTGGGATTATGGTATCATCAACCCTGTCGGGATGTGCTACCAGGATGCCGGATGGAAGAATGGCCCCTGGTTAGGACATGGCGATAGCATCAAAAACAAGTCAGTGTATGTTACCTGGAAAGAATATTTTGAAACTATCACAAACCCTTCAACAACAGATATATGGCGTTTTTCGCAGGAAGATATGCTAGTCAGTTTGATGTGGGGCAGTCAGGTGTTGCAGCGTATTGCACAGCAAGTTAGACAGGCCGAAAACAAACTAATCATAGCCGAAAAAATCCATTCGATGGCATTAATAAGCAACCGGTTGGCGTTTCCGCAGACGATGTTTGACAGCGCATGGCGGGCGTTGATGCTGGCACAGCACCACGATTCATGGATTGTACCCTACAACCGGCTAAGCGGACGGAAAACCTGGGCTGACGCTATCAGGGAATGGACAAGCTATTCGGACAGCCTGTCGGGGGTTATCATTGTCGAATCTGCACATAATCTGAATAATACCAATGTGTCAAACAAAAATTCTTTGGGATATGTTCAGGTATTCAACGCCACAGGGAACGCTCGTTATGGCAATGTAACGATAGAACTGCCCGATGATTTGAACAATGAGCAAGTGAGCCTGTACGACGATAAAAACCGGTTAGCGTTATCGTTTAGAGATGGTAAACAACTCACTTTTAAGGCTGCCGCCCCTTCTTTTGGCTATTCTGTTTACCGTATCGAAGAGGCCATCCGACAACTGCCCGCCTCCAAAGGGATTACGATAACCAACACAGGCGACTGTGTGATGGAAAATGAAACTTACCGAATCGTTTTTGATGCAGATAGAGGCGGAAGCATCAAAAGCCTGGTTGACAAGAAAGCCGACAAACGAGAACTAATCAATCCGAATGACAATTTCGCGTTTGGTGAGATTAGAGGGTTTTTTTACGAGGACGAGAAATTTTATTCCTCTGTCGAGCAGCCGGCACGTATTTCTATCATACATGATAACGCCGTTGAAAAAAAGATACAAATCGAAGGGTTTATCGACAAACACCCATTCACACAGACGGTTACGCTTTCCGACAGCCAGCCGACGATTGATTTTGCATTGAAAATTCATTGGGTGGGAAATCCCGGAATAGGCGAATACCGGCAGGGTGATAACTGGCGCGATAATCGTCGGGCTTTTTATGATGACCGTTACAAGCTGAGTATCCTCTTTCCTGCCAACCTTTCATCGCCCGCCCTGTTCAAAAATGCGCCCTTTGACGTATGTGAAAGCCGGATAGATAACACCTTTTTCAATACGTGGGACAGCATCAAGCATAACATCATCCTGCATTGGGTCGATTTATTTGACAGGAAGAACAACTACGGGATGGCTTTGCTCTCCGACCATACTACTTCGTACTCTTTCGGCGAGGGTTATCCGTTAGGCTTAACGGCACAATATGCAGGGAGAGGGCTATGGGGGATGAACTATGCTATCACGCAGGAATTAGAGATGCGGTACGCCCTTATCCCGCATAGCGGACAATGGAACGAGGCTTCTATTGCCGATGCCGGCAGTTATTGGAACGAGCCTTTGACCGGTGTTTTCTCCAAAGAAGGCAAGCCCGAACAGAAGTCGTTTTTCACCATCAACCAACGAGGGTATGAGATAACATCCGTCCGAGCAGAGGGCGACGAAGTCGTTTTGCGTCTGTATAATTCCGAAGAAAATAAAAACCCGTTGAAAGTAAAAATACATTTTCCGGCGAAAAGAATGGAAGAAATCCTACTGAACGGCGACGTCGTCTCAGCCATCCCCCTTATCCATATAGCAGGGCAAAGCGAAGCCACTCTGCGGATACCCCCGTATGGCATCCGCACCTACAGGCTTTATTTAAATTGAAGGTTGATATAACAACGGCAGAGATGCCGTTGATACTATATTATAAAAGTTTGTTTTCTAAGGCTTTTTTGGTCAGTTCGGCGGTGTTATGGGCGTCTAATTTAAGGTGTAGGTTTTTGCGGTAGCTTCGTATAGTTTCGAAGCCAAGGCACATCTTATCGGCTATTTCGTTGCTGGTATAGCCTTCTACTATCAAGCGCAATAACTCGCGCTCGCGGCGGGTCAGTTCGATTTTATTTTTTTCGCCTTTTTTCAACAGTAAATCCACCTCTTCGCTCAGGAACTGTTTGCCTGAAGCAACCGTTACGATACCTTCAATGATTTCTTCCGGCATGGCGTTTTTCAGTATATACCCCGAAGCGCCATTGTTAAGGACATTAGAAATAATCACATACTCAGCATAGCTGGTAAGCATCAGAATGTTTACCTCAGGGAAAAAATGTTTTATTTTCGGGCATAGGTCCATTCCGCTACCATCCGGAAGCCCTACGTCAAGCAGCAGGACATCCGGCACATGGGCGTTCAGCATCTTCCAGCAGCCGGCCACATTGTACGATTTACCAATAAGCTGTGCTACGCCCGATTCGGTAATAATTTTTTCTAATCCGTCTATCACGATTTGGTGGTCATCGACGACCGAGACGCGGATTGGCTGATCCGTATAGGTCTTACCCGCGAGTTGCTGGTGGGCATTCGATTGGATAATACTATTCCTTTCCATAATGACACATTATTTTTTAAGGGCAAAGGTAATCTTTTTTTCATTCACCTAATACCTCCATTTGCGGTTTTTTTTATTTTTTATTTAATAAAATCAGTTCGACATTGATTTCCGTACCTTTGCCGGGACATGAGTCTATGTCAAAGAGGCCATTGTAGGAGGCTATGCGGGTGCGTATGTTTTGTAATCCCATGCCATTGGTGACGGTTGTGGGGTCGAAGCCGCGTCCGTCGTCCTGTATGGTGAAGGAGATGCGGTCGGGTTCCTGGATGAGCTGTACGATGACTTTGTCTGCTCCGGCATGTTTAAGCGCATTGTTCACCAATTCGTGGATGCACCGGTATATCATCACCTCCATCTTAGGGTCTAAGCGCGATTCGTCGCCATAATAGGAAAAGTGTACAGTAGGAAGGTTGTTGCAGAAATCGTTCACCGCCGGTTTCAGTCCGAAGCGTGAGAGCGAATCGGGCATCAGATGGTGCGCTACACGCCGCATCTCGCGGACAGAATCGTCGAGCAAACCTAATGCGTTGTCGAAACGCTCCACATCGGCATATTCCAATTGGACGCCCTGTTTCATCTCAAGCAGTCGCAGTTTGACGCCGGTAAGCAGGCTGCCCAGCCCGTCGTGCAGGTCACGGGCGAGACGGGCGCGCTCGCGCGTCTCGCCGTCAAGCACCGCTTGTGTAGCTACCAATTGTTTCTCCTGTTCCAATTGTGTAACTAACTGCTCGGCAAGGCGTTTTTCCTGTTCAACGGTTCTTTTCTTCTGTACAGTCCAGCGCCAGAGTAATAGAAAGGTCGTCAATGCCAGTAATAAAACAGCTCCGCCGGAAATACTTAACCTTGTCATCCATCGATTTTCATCTTCAAGGGTAGCTATTTTGAGTTCTTTTTTTTCGGTTTCGTAACTAAGCTGCAGGTCGGAAAGGGTGCTTTGTACTTTTTGATTATTTATTGCTACATAGATAGAATCATACAGATTGAAGGTAGCAATTATTTCGTCTGTTTCTTTAAGCTGAGCCAGTACCGCATGATAATCGCTTAGTAAATATCTTCTTCTTTTCAAATCATCAGCCTCTGTCAATCTTAATGCTTTTTGGTAATTCAGTTTGCTATTTTTATAATCGCCTAAAGCAAAATAACAACCTCCTATTTCAATGTAACAATCGGCTTTTTTCTGATTATTATCTAATCCCTCGGATAGAGTAAGCGCCTTTTCAGCCAATTTCAAAGCATGGTTATAGTCTTCTTTGCATTTACGATAAACAAGACTTAATAAACGTAACGCATTGATCTCAGTATAAAGTCGTTTAGATAATTGAGCATATTCATAAGCCTTTTGAGCAGCATTAAACGCTTCTTCCATTTTGTTCTCAGCAATATAAACCACTACAAAATTCGAATAGGTATCTGATATGTCAGCACATATTCCTTCATTTGGATTTTCAAATTTTGTATTATAGATTTCTATTGATTTGTGTAAATATCTCTCTGCCTCCTGAAAATTATCATCATCATGATAACTAATGGCAATATTGCGCAATATAGTAGCAAGATACAAATAAATTTCATTTTTTTCTGCTAACTGTCTTGCTTTTTCTTTGTATTCAATAGAAGTTTTATATTTCCCCTGATCGCCATAAAGTTTTCCAAAAGCATTATAAAGATAGATTTGATCGGGTTCATTTTTTGTCTGTATGGCAAATTGCAGCGCTTCATCAAAATAAATTTTTGCTGAATCATAGACATTTTTTATGGTATACGCCATCCCTAAGTCACAGTTAATTAAACTTACGACCGAATCTTTTTTCTCACTTTTCTCATTTTCGGCTAACTTCAACCCCCATTTTCCATAAAAAATCGATTTATCGGCGTCAGTATAAACCAAGTTATAGCATAGATGTTCACAAATACGTATTCGTTCATACGTCGAATATTGACCTGTTTGCACAAAATACACTAATGAATCCATATCTATTGTAGTCACTTTTTCGGATGAACCCATGTTTTCGTTTGGGTTGGAAGAAGCATCACATCCAACCGCTCCAATCAGCAGTGCGATAGCGGCAACTATTCCATAAATTGTCATTTTTTTTTCCATAATTGTTATCTTTTATTGGTTCTTTACGCTACAAAGGTACACATTTTTTACAATACGGAATGCCCGTTACTGTTTTTTTTTAAATCAGTCGGGAAAAACCCGCATTTGGGGGTATTATATGGCTATTGAGGTGTATTAATTTTGCAGCGTCAAACGAGATAAATTCTTACAAAAAACATCTTATTATGAAACGATTACTACTTTTCCCCTTGTTTATCGCTTGCCTTTCGACCGGTTACGGACAGGTAGGCAGGACAAAACAGACTACGCGTTTAGCCGCAGATAGCGTTGTATTGAACCCTTCAGGCAAAGGCAGTGCACAGCTTATTGACGGCTTGCAGAATGTGCAGACGCGCACTGGTGGTCAGGTATCTAATTCTTTACTGATTAGTGCCAGACAACAGCGGTCGCTCCCTGCAATTCCTAAACAGAGCTTAGGTTCTACTGCCGCCAACAATCCAGCATGGCTAGCCAATGCTCAAACTCCCCCTTTGAAGGGCGTTGGGGGTTTTTCCGGCGAGCCTCAGTCGGTTTTTATCGAACGCCCACGCGAGCAATCACAACTGCGGTCGGCTATCATCCGTAGCCCGCAAGAGACGGCATTTGATTTTTTCAAAGAGACACCCCAACTGAAAATCCCCAATCCCGAACTCCAAATTCGTATCGACACCATCGAAACCGACCCGCTGAACATGACCCATGTCAAAGGGACACAACTGTATCGTAACATCCCCGTTTACGGCATGAACTTCACGTTCCATATTTCGTCCGAGAGCGAGCGTTTTTTGGGCTATATGATTGATACAACGCTCATTCAAGCAAGCGATGCCCGGATAGAAGCCGCCGATGCTGTCAGAATAACCGAAAGCGACCTGAGCCAGACGACTGTCATCCGGACGCCCAGCATGTTTATGAAAAACACCTTGAACTATGAGCGTCCTTCAGTCGAAACCATTTATTATCCGGTGCAACCGAACGTGTATTACCTCTGTTACAAGGTCATTATCCGCCCCAATGCCCGTGATGAATGGTTCTATTATATCAATGCAGTAAGTGGCGAGGTGGTTGACAAATACAATAACACCCACTTTGACGGCGCTGCAACAGGTAGTGGCAGAGATTTGAACGGCGTTACGCGCACGGTAGGCAACTACTTAGAAAACGGCAGGTATTATATGATCAACATTTCCAAACCGATGTTTAATACTAAAACCGGCGATGGCCTCATTGCTATTTTAGACGCAAAGAATGACATCAAATTCCATGATACGAATGCAGGTGATCTGATATATAACACATCAACGACATGGAACAATCCAACTGCCATTTCTGCCATGTATCATTGCACGGTTGTTTATGACTATCTAATAAACACCTTTAAACGCAATTCGTATGACAACAAAGGCACCAATATGCGGGCATTCATCAATGTCTGCGACGAAGAAGTACCCGGCGCCGGTTATGATAATGCGTATTGGAACGGCGCTATCATCGCTATTGGAAACGGTGATATTATATGCAAACCGCTGGCAGGCGGATTGGACGTGATAGCCCACGAATGGGGTCATGCCATGACTTCGACCACAGCCAAATTAGAATACCGGAATCAGTCGGGCGCTATCAATGAAACATTTTCAGATATTTTAGGGGCGATGGTCGACCGTTCCAACTGGCAGATAGGCGAAGCCATCATGAATAACAGAACGTATTTCCCTACCAATGCCATGCGCGACATGTCGAACCCACACAATGGTGGCAGGAGTACCAACGACCCGTGTTGGCAGCCGGCACACGTCTCCGAGATGTATTTAGGAACACAAGATAATGGCGGCGTACATACCAACAGCGGTATCACGAACTATGCTTATTACCAATTTGCCACCGCCACAAGCAAGGAAAAAGCCGAACAGATATTCTACCGCGCGCTGACTACCTACCTGACGCCGACCTCCAAGTTTATCGACCTGCGTAAAGCTGTAATCCAATCAGCGCGGGACTTGAACTACGCCAACGATGTACAAGCTCTGTCGAATGCTTTCGACAAGGTGGGCATCGTCGATGATACGGTAACCCCACCGCCGCCAGCCGACTTGCCAACTAATCCCGGAGGATGGGGTATGTTACTTTGCAATACCGACCCGTCCGACCGCAATAGCCTCTATAAGACCACCAACTATACAACGTTCACACCCATTTCCCAGACCGTCATGTACAGTACGCCCAGTGTAACCGACGATGGCAAGTTTGCTATTTTTGTAGATAACCGTAACAACATCAGGATATTGGATATGACCACAGGGAAGGAATCCATCTTCAATAACGAAGGCGATAACCAAAGTGTCGCTATCTCGCGCGATGGCAAACGCGTTGCCGTTATCAGCACAGCCGAAGACGCCCGTATATGGGTCTATAACATCGCAACAGATAAATGGATGGCTTTCAAACTCTATAACCCAACGACCGGAAGCGGAGGCGCCAAATCAGGCGGCCCCCGCTATGCCGACGCTATTGAGTTCGACCATACCGGCGAAAATATTATCTATGACGCTTATAATAGAGCCGGCTCTGCTCTGGGTGGTAAAACGGTTGAATATTGGGACATCGGACTGATAAACGTATGGAACAACAGCCGTAATACATGGGGTACGGGCGAAGTTGTCAAACTGTTCTCCGACCTGTCTTCCGGCGTGAGCGTTATGAATCCTGTCTTCTCTAAGAACTCGCCTTTTATCATCGCCTTCGATTACTATGACGACGAAGACGGTAATTATACACTTGGCGTGAACTTAGCAACAGGCGACCTCAAGGCGATGTTTTCAAACAACATGCCCTCCTACCCCAGTTACAGCATGGACGACAAACGTATTGCCTTCACGACGATGGGACGTGAAGCGCAAATAGGTTATTTTAACTTAGGCAGCAACAAGATAACTGCTACCGGCAATCCGGTAGGCGTTGTCAGCGGGGCTGCTTTTCCTGTTTATTATGGGACAGGGTCAAGGGAATTAGGGACAAAGCCGGTAGCCTCGTTTACTGTCGATACCCGTTCGGGAGGCGCTCCGCTTAACGTTCAGTTTGTGGATATGTCGGAAGGCAATCCCACATCCTGGCGCTGGACCTTCACCGGCGGCTCACCCTCTTCATCCACCCAACAACACCCTAAGGTAACTTATAACGCATTAGGCACATACGCTGTCACTTTGGTTGCTACCAACAGCTACGGTAGCGGTGAACTGGTAAGGTCAGGCTATATAACTGTCAGCACGACAGGCACGGAACTTGTCATGGACGAACCGTTATCTGTTTATCCGAATCCGGCGACAGATATTGTTTTGATAACAGGCATTTCAGACCAAATGATAGATATAAATCTGTATGACCTCACCGGAAAAGCTGTTCCCGCCACCTTCGCCTTAACCGACGAACAGAACAAAATCCGCTTGAACATAAACCACCTGCCACGCGGCATCTATTTCCTGCATATCACCCTTCCCAAAGGCGCCACCGTAACGCGCAAATTAATCAAAAACTGATTCATAAGGAAGGACGAGATTTCTCTATACGTGTTGTACTTGGTAGAGACGTGGCGCGCCGCGTCTCTACAACAACAAACGAAAATTGAAAAACCCCCATTTGGGGGTATTATGGACATTTAAAACAGCCGTACCTTTGCGGCGAAATTGATAAAAATATATCTTATATAAAACATAGTTATTATGAAACCGATTCAAAAAAAGTCCCTCATTGAAGAAGGCAAAGAGATGTTTAACATGTTCATCTCTACGTTTTTAGTTCTCTTTATCGCAGCGTCGTCATTCACTTCCTGCGGCACAAAAGATGAAATTGATAAACCCGAGGAATCAAAGGAAATCCCGGTATCGAATGTAACCATCACACCACCGGCGGCTGGCATCGAGTTGACAGCCGGTGGTGGAACGATTACGCTAACTGTCGTTGTTGAGCCTGCCAATGCGACCGATAAGACGGTGAACTGGAGTTCGAGCAACGTCGATATTGCGACTGTAAGCAATGCGGGCGTCGTCACAGGCGTTAAACAAGGTAATGTCACTATCAGCGCCACCACGAAAAGCGGCAATAAAAAAGCCGACTTCCCTATCGAAGTAAAGCCCGACCCGAAAGCCGTTATTGAGCTAACTAACGCTATGATAAACAATCCGAATGCCACATTAGCTGCCGGCGTTTATCAGGTCAAAAGCAGCCTTACGCTCAACGGAGGTAACAACCTGACTATCTCGCCGGGTGTAACGATTCGCTTCGACAAAGACCGGCGGTTAGCAGCGAATGCAAATGCTAAAATAATTGCCAAAGGCACATCCTCACAGCCAATCACGTTTACGAGTAGCCTGCAGACACAGTCGCCGGGTGACTGGGAAGGAATTTATCTGTACGGCACAAATAACGAATTTGACAGATGCGTTTTCGAGTACGGCGCCAGCCAAGGGAGTGGCTGGGGTATGTTGTACTTAGATAATGGCACAGTTAGCATCACGAACTGTACTTTCCGCAATTCCAAACATTCGGCTATCTATTTATACCGCAACGATAGCCGTTTGACGACGTTCTCAGGCAATACGATAACCAATTGTGGCGAAGATGCAGCCGATTCATACCCGATATTAGTCAACGGCAATTTGTCATGTCTGGGAGATATGGGCGAAAATGTTATCAATACCGCAAAAGGGATCGGGGTAAGCGGCGGAACCGTCCCCCGTAACATCACTATCAAAGCGTTTGTACCCTATCTGTTTTATGGTAATCCGATTATCAACAATGCCGCCATAGTAACCATTGAACCCGGCGCTAAGCTGAAGTTTGATAAATCACGAAGAATCAGTATAGAAGCAGGCGCAAAAATCATTGCCGAAGGCACCTCCTCCAAGCCGATAACCTTCACCAGCAGCCGGGCAACCCCCGAACCGGGCGATTGGGAAGGCGTCTATCTGTACAGTAACGCAAGCGATTTTAAGTACTGCATTTTCGAGTATGGCGCAAGTCAAGGTAGCGGTTGGGGTATGCTTTTCTTAGATGATTGTAAGGCAGGCTTTACAAACTGTACTTTCCGAAATACAAAATACTCAGCTATCTATCTATATCGCGTTAATAGCGGCTTCACGACATTCGACAATAACTCGTTAACTAATTGCGGCGAAAATGAAGCCAATTCGTATCCGATATTAATTAATGCAACTCCCATGAGCCTGTCAGTCTTCGGTGGAAATAATACGATTACCAGCGCTAAAGGAATTGGTATTGCTGGCGGTACGGTGAATGGAGATTTGACATTAAGAAAGTATCTGTATACCATTTATAGCAATATAACGGTAAGTCAGACTACACCCGGAGCTACACTGACAGTTCTTCCGGGAGCAGAGTTGAGGTTTACGCAAAACACACGCTTATCAATTGGTTCCGGCGGTAAGTTAGTTGCCGATGGCACTGCTTCAAGCAAAATAATCTTTACCGGCTCGACCAAAGATAAAGGCTGGTGGTATGGCATCTATTTTGATAATAATAATGCGCTAAGCGGCAGCTTGCTTAACTATTGTGAGATTTCATACGGCGGAAAGGATTACGGTAATATATACTGTTACACCATTCGTTCCGGCGTGCTGACTGTAAGAAATTGTACCATCACCCATAGCCGCACATGGGGTATTTTAGTATGGCCTAACGCTTATCCCACAGTGGAAAGTAACAATACTTACTCGAACAACGGGCCAAATAACAACAGCAATATAGGAAGCACAGTGATTCCCCCTTATTAAAAGATAAAAACCCCCTTTGGGGGTACTGTGAATATTTTTATACAGCCGTACCTTTTCGGCGAAATTCATCCAATAAATGATTAAAAAAATGAAAAAAACAGTTCGACAATCAAACGAAATCCGGCAGCATAGCACCGGTAGCAGCAAGTCTTTTGTTGCTTGTATTTTATTAGCTATCATCGCATCAACGATGGCCCTCACCTTGTCAGGATGCGAAGAGGAGCTATCAGATAAAAGCGCTAAAAAAGCGGCTGTCAAGTACATACTTAGTAGTGGTATGGAGATAGCTGTTACTTACGACAACAGTAAAGAGCTTTTCAGGTCAGATATATGGAATGGTACAATGCATTATATTGCCATTACCGACCATAAAAACCAGACCAATCATGACTATCTCTCCACTACAGGCGTATGGACATCAAAAACTTACTCTTCTTCCAGCGGTTCGTCCGGCGATTATACGTTTAAAGAATCCGACGGGACAAATGTAGAGAAATTAGCCGATAGAAAGGTGGCCGGCAAAACGTGCAAATCGTATAAGTATACGCACAAAAACGGCACGGTGTTTATTACAGCCGTTTGGAACGGAATCATGATGTACCAGGAAGACGTTATTACGGGATCTACGATGGAAGCGACATCGGTGACGCTTGATTTCCCTGCCTCAGCATTCAGCCAGGAATCTATCGAAGTAACCTGGTTAAAATAATCAATTACCCTATAAACTTTGAAAGATGAAAAAACTTATTTCTTTGACACTCGCCCTTTGTTTGGTGGCTATACTGCCAGCAAAGGCGCAAGACCCTGTCTTTGAGCAAAACGACAATGTCATTAATCTTGGTGTCGGCTTCGGCGGAACGCTTTATAGCGGCAGGTCGCTTGCCGTATGGTCGGGCTATAACCGGCTTCCTACCCTTGAACTCGCGTATGAGCGCTGTATCATCGGCGAGTTGTTTAACGAGCATAGCGCCATAGGCGTAGGCGGTATTATCGCGTATAACTATTCAAGCTATCGCTCATCCTGGACTTCTACCGATGTATTAGTAGGAGCGCGCGGCGCGTTCCATTATACCTTTGTAGATAAGTTAGATACCTACGCCGGCTTTATGGCAGGCTATAATATTAATACGTGGAAATGGAAAGAGCCGGGCGCTACTACCCATATCGGAAGCAGCGGATTCACCTACGGCTTATTTGCCGGCGCCCGTTACTATTTTGCCGGCCCGTTAGCCGCATTTGCAGAACTCGGATACGGGTATACCTTTTTCAATGCAGGTATTTCTCTCAAATTCTAAATCCTGATGACTTGATGTCAAACGAAATGAACAACAGTTTTGAGCTTCCGGAAGACAAGCTGATTTATGCGCCGCTGGAAGAAATAAGAAGACTTGAAAAGGTTCTTTCTACCCTTGAAAGCATCCAAAGGGAACTGCTAAAGGTGGCTGAAGGATTAAAACCGATTTCGCTTGAAAAATAGTGCGAAAGCACGAAGGCAAGAAGGCACGAAAACCGTTTTTCGTGCCTTCTTTTTTTTTCTTGATTTTCAGGATAAAGGATTTTCTTGATTTATTTATTCTCAACACTCAATCGATCTAAATGTTACATTTTCCAACTTCAATCGTCTTAGCAGTAAATGGAGATAGAACTGTTTAAAACAAGTGTAATTCCTTTGAGAAAAAAACTGCTCGCCTACACGACCAAGCTGGCAGGCGACCAGGTAGAAGCCGAAGATATTGTGCAAGACGTTTTTCTCAAGCTCTGGACTATCCGCGATAGTTTAGACAGGTACGATAATGTAGAGGCATTAGCGCTGCGAATTACAAAGAATAAAACGTTGGACGAGCTAAAACGCTGTCGCTGCGAAAGTCTGGAAAACGCCGAGCTGTCAGGCCAGCTTATCCGCCTTGCAACACCCGACCCGGAGAAGGAAGCCGAAATAAAAGAAATGGCAGCGCATGTGAAAAGGCTTATCCGGGCGCTCCCGCCTCTGCAGCAGTCAATCATCCGGATGAAAGACGTCGAAGGCTACGAGCTGCAGGAGATTGCAGATATTACCGGCACACAGATAGAAGCCGTCCGTTCCAACCTCTCAAGGGCAAGAAAAAAAATCAGAGAACAATTGATACAACTCAATAAAATAAAAATTCAAAATGAACATAGAACGATTATTGGAACAGTACTTTGAGGGCCTCACTACTGCCGAAGACGAAGCCGGCCTGAGGCGGTTTTTTACGTCCGGCGATGTCCCCGAACACCTGAAGATATACAAACCGCTGTTTGTCTATTTCGACAGCGAGCGGAACCCTTCGTACAAAAACCGCCCGAACAGAAATAAAACACTTTTATGGTGGTTGAGCGGCGTAGCGGCAAGCATCGCCCTTTTGGCAGGCGCTTTTTACTTCGCATCGCCACAACAAAAATGCCCCACATCAGGCAATTATGTGATGATAGACGGACGTTGCTATACCGATGAGACCATCATTCGCTCCGTCACCTTAAAGACGTTAATCGAAGTCGCGAAAGACGGCGAGTTTTTACCCGATAACCACCCTTCAAACGTCCATAATATAGTCGAAAGCCAACTGAAAGAATTTGAATTTCTGTTAGATAATTAAAACTCTATAAACTAAACAAATATGAAACGATTTATTTTACCGCTATTACTTCTTTCTATCATTCCGGTTTTGACTGAAGCATCCGTTATGCAGGACGATTTAAAGATAAAAGACGTTTTCCGAATCTACGGAAAGCAAAAAAATGTCGTCATGGTAGAGCTATCGAAAGAGATGGTAGATATGTACGACATCTCTTTTTACAAAAGCATCACGATTAAAAACGACCCCGAAGCGCTTAAATTCATCCGCAAATGCTTGGAAGCCGACCAGAACGGCGCGCGCAAAATTAAAGAGATTACCAACAACGGCGACATTATCTCGGCTTACTACCAGATAGCGGGAATAACGCAGGGTATTAACCGCTTTATACTTTTCAAGGTAGACCTCAAAAATGTTATCACACTTATCTATATCGAAGGAAAGCTCGATAGCGACGACCTGATAACCATCTTATTTACCAAACAAGACTTATAATAAATTAATAAATACATTACAATTATGAAACGTAAACTATTATTATCCGCTATGGTTGCCCTGTTTTTGTGCAGCATTCTGAAAGCTTATAACTCAGAAGATGATTCCACTAAAGTGTTTGATTCGGGAAACAAACGAATTATTGTTATTGAAAATGCTGAAAAACAACGCTTAGATGTCGAGGTCTATGAACGGCAAGACGACGATGAATTGTTACCATACGAAAAGATTTTCGAAGGCCATTACCGTGACGGGCAATCAAGAGAACAACGTAAATACTTGATGTCTATTGATATACCGTCGCCTCTTATTCATGCAAAACAGGATAATGGTAGTTGGACCGTTCATTTAAATCTTAATAATACCCGAACGCATTATAGAGGCCTTGGATTTGGGTTTGCCGGTTTTGCTGACCAGGGCGATTTAGATCAAATCCCGTTCAAGGCAGGCAGTTCGCCCGAAATAAACTGGAATTTCTTCTCTAAATCTGCATACCAATCTCGCAATAAGCATTGGAATATCGTCACCGGATTAGGTATGCGTTGGGTGCGTTATCATCTGAAAGGGAACAATTATTTTCAAGAAAATAATGGTATTACGGAAATAATAACTGCGGGAAATGATTGGCGAATCAAAAAAAGCAGGATCGGAATCACAACCTTAAATGTACCCCTTCTTTTAGAATGGAAAACACGCAACAATGGGTTCTTTTTATCAGCCGGAGGAGTTTGCTCATTCAAAACCGCTTCCTCATCGAAAATCTGGTATGTGGATGAAAGAAATAAAAACCGTAAAGAAAAAATGGATAGAGGCATGACATTGCGACCGGTAACGTTTGATGTTCTTATGCAAGCCGGCAGGCGGGATTTTGGTCTGTATGCCCGCTATTCGCCCGTCAGCATCTTCGAGCAAAACAAAGGGCCGGAGCTCTACCCGCTTACCTTCGGCGTCATGCTCTACTTCGATTAGTGTGTATCAACGGCATCCCTGTCGTTTGCCAATGGACTGCCAATGATTTAAAGCAATAGAGACACGGAGAGCGCAGAGTTTCACAGAGAACTTTTATTGCAAAGAAAACGCCAAAGGACACTATTTGTAAATACCATATTATGTGATTGTTGCGTCCTTCTCTATAAGCCTTTGCGTTCTTGTGGTTAGTAATAACGCAAAAATGCGTAACGCAAATTTGCGTAATAGAAAAATAAGCATTAAACGATTGGTTCGTTGCCACAAACCGAAACAATAGCATTTTTGCAAACAAAATTTGCCTTATCCAACATCTCGATTGACGAAGAAACAGCGAACTATTTGATTTCGGTCGCTGCTGATATTCCCTATTATATTCAACTGTTGGCGTCTGAAGTATGGCAGGAAACTGTCAATAACCTATCTGTTATCACAAAAGAAATGATTGATGAAGGAGTAATAGAAAAGTCTAATGACGTCTATTTTATTAGCGACCCGTTTTTCAGAATGTTCGTCTCCCGCTGTTAATCGACCCATAAAAAAGGCATTCATTAGATAAAATGTTGTATCTTTGCCGAAAATTGGCAGGGAAATAATCCTGTCGATGTATCTTTCAAAAAGAAACAGCCGAAACACAGAGTAGACACAGAGATTAGCAGCGTATACCTTAGAACATGTATTGAAGACGTAGCGTGAGAACGTTAGCTTTTCGTTGGTTTTCGTATCCGTAGATGGTTATTTTTCCGGTGGAATCGCTTTTTATATCTTTCAGATTAGCTGTTATCTCGTTTTTAACAATTTCATAATAGGCAGTAAACCTGACGGATGGATGTATATGCCAATGAAGTCCCAATCCTATCGTTGTTCTGGATATATCGCCGCTTCCTGTCATTATCTGTGTACTGCTGGTTGTCGTTTTGGCAATTTCATTTCCGGCTATTTCGGTGTTGGGGTCAAACCGATCTATCTTCGCTACCAGCGTGAACCGCGACGCGCATACGTCCTGAGCCAAAACGATATAGCCTCCGTTTAGCTTACGCATAAATACCGGCCCTGTACGTAAACCTGTCAGCTTGGCGTTGACACCCCCCGCGAAAGGATGCTCGCCGGTTATATATTCTGCTTTCAATGTAGTAAGCCCAAAAGAGGATGACATTTGCATTTGGAAGTCTACACCAAAATACTGACGTTTAGCATATTTAGTTATATTATCTTTCATGGGTGGCTCTCTTAATTGAAAAAAGCCGTCTTTCATCACATAAACCGACTCATCGTTTTGCAACACGCCTCCTATATATCCGGAAACGCCTGCTCCTAACACGACACCCGGTACGAGTTGTTGCACCATCGATAAGCGACCGATGAAGTCCATCCGGTTGCTTATTTGCGAACTAATTCCATTCCCGGCAAACAACCCGCCTTCTGCTTTCAGCCCCTTCAAAGGTGATGATTTGGGCGGTTGCAATAGCATCATTACACCTACATCACGCTCATCGGGGAAAAGTGTTTGAAATATGCGGGAACGCTCCGGCGATTCGCTGAGGGCTGGCGAATAGGACAACTCATATCCAAATGGACGGGTAAAAATCCCGACTCTCAGCAGGTTTGTTCTGAAAAGCGGATGCTTCATCGTAAAAAATGCGTCCCTGATAACTATGCCTGTTTGCGTGATATCGGGCTGAAAAACGGCCTGCATCAGACCCGCTTCGTAAGTGATTTTTATTCGTCCACGCCTTATCCCAAAACGACCATAGCCCTGATTTTCGGCTGCCTCAACGGCGTTGAGCCTGTTTGGAAGCATGAAGTTGTAATTATCTGCCCCCCACTGCGCATATTGATATTGCGTCTGGATAAAACTGGTCACTTTGAAACGTGATAGATTGGCTACTGCGCTTTCAAGTGCTGATACACTTGCGGCAATTCGCTCTGTTTCAGTCTTTTCATCCTGCGCGCCTGCTGTTGAGAAAGTTAACAAATAGATGAAAAAGAATAATATTTCCCTGATTTTCATTGATTTATATTTTTATAAAATGATGTAACGATTTTTCATAGGAACGTTCAAAGGGGGAATTTAATTATTTACAGATACATGCTCTTCTTCGCTTGACACTGAAAAAGTTGAAAATCATCATGCCTGCGTCAATAAACAATATCCGGTTGGTTATTAATCCGTTCATGCCGGTTAAGTATTTGATGGCTTCTGTGGCCTGAATACTGCCGGTTAAACCGGCTACTGACCCTAAGATTCCAACCTGTGATGCGGTGGGGAACATCCCGTCTTCGAGTGTTGTTTCAAAAAGACACCGGTAACAGGCTGCGCCCGGAACGTATGTCATGACCTCGCCCTGCATAGCGACGACAGCCCCATGTACAAAAGGTTTTCGTGATGCAACACAGACGTCATTGATTAAAAATTTGGTGGCAAAGTTGTCACAACAGTCAATTACAATGTCATAATTATTAACGATTTGAGTTGCATTTTCTGTCGAAAACCTGTCATTGTAAGTTACTATCTTCACTTCAGGGTTCAATGCGGCTAATTTTTGCTGGGCGGAATTCGTTTTCATTTGTCCAATGTCATTCGTAAAATGCAGTATCTGCCGCTGAAGATTGGAGACAGCCACAACATCGTCATCTACCACACCTATCTCCCCAACCCCTGCTGCCGCCAGATAAAATAGCGTTGGCGAACCTAATCCCCCAGTACCTATCACAAGCGCTTTCGCCGCTTTAAGTTTGGCTTGCCCTGCTTCGCCTATCCCTTCTATCAGGATATTTCGCTGGTATCTTTCTTCCATATTATTCATATCGTAAAAGATAGACCGGCAAAGCGATTGTAAAATAATGTACTGTCATAATTTTTTTAATTAAAAAAAATTATCCCAATCTTTCCATACGACTTCATAGCCTTGCTCCTTTACGGCATGTTTAACGTCATCGGGGATGCGGTCGTCATTGACAACAAACTGCTCTAACTCTTTTTTGAAAACGGCATAGCCACCCGGATCGGTTTTTGAGCCGGCGCTAATCGTCGTCACGCCCAATGTAAGGATATGGTTCCTAAACTTCCGGTCTTCGCGCGTCGACAGGGCCAACTCAACGTCATGGTCAAAAAGACGGAAGGCAAAAATCAATTGCGCCAGCTCACTGTCGGTCATGATGACATTGGGTTGAAAATGATTGCCTTCAAATGGACGGATACGCGGAAAAGATATAGAGTATTTGGTGCGCCAATAGGTCTTTTGTAAATATCTTAAATGATAAGCCATCATCGTTACGTCGGTACGCCAGTCTTCCAAACCAATTAATACGCCTAAACCCATTTTGTGTACGCCGGCTTTCCCGATACGGTCGTAGGTATCTAACCGCCAATCAAATTTTGACTTCATGCCTTTTGGGTGATACCGCTTATAGTTTTCTTTGTGGTACGTCTCCTGATAACAATAAACGGCAATGACGCCGACATCTGCCAAGCGTTGATATTCAACTTCCTGCATAGGTTGTACTTCGATAGAGATGGACGAAAAATAGGGTTTCAATAGTCGAATGGCATTTTCGAGGTAATCAAAACCTGCTTCTCGCGGGTTTTCTCCCGTCACTAATAAAATATGCTGGAAATCACCCGTTTTCTTTATCGCTTCTACTTCCTTCAATATCTGTTCGTCGGTAAGGATGATACGTTTGATTGGGTTGGTATGATTAAACCCGCAATAAACGCAATGATTCATGCAGGAATTAGTCAGGTAAAGCGGCACATAAAACTGAATCGTTTTTCCAAAACGCTGCTGTGTATACTTGCGACTTAAAACCGCTATACGCTCTAAAAAAGGGACAGCCGCCGGTGATATCAACGCCATAAAATCCTCCACACCCAACTGCCGATGCCTGCTCAAAGCTGCTTCCACGTCTTGAGCCGTTTTGTTGTAAATACTGGATTGGATGTTGTCCCAATTGTATTCGTTGATTATGTCTTTAAATTCTTTTGTCATTAGGTAATTGCTTTAATAACATCCCCTTGCCCCCTAAAGGGGGAGTAGAAAACCGGTGAGCGGGCTGCTTGCTTCTGCCTTGTCAAAGATGCCTGCTAATTGAGCTTCGTAAGCCAAACGTCCACATATAACGGCTAACCGGAACGCCTCAGCCATAGCGACAGGGTCACCTGCCACAGCAATGGCCGTATTGACGAGTACCGCATCGGCGCCCATTTCCATCGCTTCGGTCGCATGAGAAGGCGCGCCGATACCGGCGTCTATCACGACAGGCACCCTGCTTTGCTCAATGATAATTTCAAGCATATCCCGTGTACAAAGCCCTTTGTTTGTGCCAATAGGTGCACCGAGCGGCATGACGGTAGCAGCGCCGGCATTTTCCAATAACTTGCATAATACAGGATCGGCCTGAATATAAGGCAATACAATAAACCCTTCTTTAGCAAGCATCTCGGTTGCTCTCAATGTCTCAACAGGGTCGGGAAGCAAATACTTAGGGTCGGGATGTATTTCAAGTTTCAGCCAGTTCGTTTCAAAGACCTCACGCGCCACTTTAGCAGCAAAAACTGCCTCCTTTGCATCACGCACCCCCGAAGTATTCGGAAGCAATTGGATACCAGGCTGCCGGATATGAATTAACATATCATCCGCTTTATTATTCAAATCTAACCGCTTCATTGCAACCGTAACCATTTCGGTCTGTGAAGCGAGGATAGCTTTCTTCATTTGTTCATTAGAACTAAACTTCCCTGTCCCAAGAAAAATCCTTGACCCAAACTCCCTGCCTGCAATTATTAATTTTTCCATAAATCTGTTTTAAAATCCGTTCAATCCGTGTCATCCGTGTGTAAAAGAAATCGTCGAGTCTCCCCCACCGGATCATCTGCCAAAAGAATACCTGTAGAAACCGCAACCCCCGCTACCCCCGTCTGCATTAGCGCAGGCACATCCGTTACCGTTACTCCCCCCACCGCCAAAACCGGCGCTTTTATTTCATTTTCACGGCACAATCTCATAATCTCACGATACCCGTCAATCCTTAGAACCGGACTCAGCCGCTCCTTCGTTGTCGTAAACCGAAAAGGCCCCAGCCCGATATAATCAACCCCCTGTTCTGATAAATGACGAATATCATCAAACGTATTAGCTGTCCCGCCTATCACAAACGTATCACCTAAGATAGAGCGAGCAACCAACGGCGACATATCCGCTTTCCCAAGATGAACCCCTTTAGCCCCTACTTTGAGACAGACCTCAACATGGTCATTAACATATAAATCCGCCCTATATTTGTCGCATAGCGCTTTAGCCTGAACAGCCGTTTTTTCAACTTCCTCAACGGTCGAACCCTTCATCCGCAGTTGTATCTGCCGGCATCCCCCCTGTAAGGCAAGTTCGACCGACTGCAGGTAAGTATATTTCCCTGTTTGATGAGTGATAAACAACAATCCTTTCATTTTGAATTACAGCGCTTTTTTAATAAATTAAATCTTTGTAACAGTTTATCGACATCCTTACTGACAGCATAATCCCACCATAAAGAGCCTAATACGGCAACGCCTCCAAATCCAAGTTCGCGTACAATCGGAATGTTTTCGGCAGTAATTCCTCCCAGCGCAATCACCCTCTCGGTAATGATATTCTTTTCTTTTGCTTCACGCAACTGCTCTAATGTAAATCCCTGATAATAATCTATTTTAGAAATACTGTCAAAAATAGGACTTAAAAAAACATAATGGCTATGTAGCGTCATTGAAAGTTCTTCTAACGAATGACAGGATTTGCTATAAGTTCCAAAAAATTTCAAAAAAGCATGATTAAATCCTGGTGGAAGACTGTCTTTATAACAATATATACAAGGGTGTGGCCTTTTATATAATCTTTGCATTTCCAAACAGGCAGCTTTTTGACTTGCCACCCAGTCTTTATGTTTTTCATGTCTTCCCTTTAATCTAAACTTTCTAAACAGGTCATAATGATCATGAATAACAATTTTTTTATGAAACTTTTTATTTATCTGTGGGATAAAATCTTCCATCTCAAGCTGCGAAGCGGAAGGCTTACGTAGATGAAGCGTTTTCAATCCGTTTTCAAACAAAAGATTGATAGCTTCGGCTTCGCCATCGAAAAATTTTTCTGTTGTTATTACTATCAGTTTCATATTTATTTAGTAGTCAGGGGGCAGGGGGTATTTTCCACAATCCTGTCAGGGATTTAATGTTGGTAGGGCTTTCAATTCACCAATTAACCGCCTGAAACAGCGTGAAACATTACTAATGACATACCGTCGTTTAGCATCGTTTTATGCCATTCGCTTTTAGGTATCACTTCATAATTAACCGCAACAGCAACTCCTTGAAGTTGAATATCAAGACTTTCCATGAATTTTCCCAAGGTCGATCCTTCCGTCATTTCATACGGTTTGTCGTTCAATTGTATTACCATCATACACTCCCCCTTTGAACGTTCCTCTAAAAAATCGTTCAACGTTCCTTAGTGTTAAAAATTAGACAATGTGTCTGTTTGTTTCACTTCGTAAAACGACACAATAATTATTATTCAATGGAATGTTCGCTTGCGGAACAAATGTGTCTCTTTGTTTCATTTCGTAAAACGACATAATAATTAATACTCAATGGAATGTTCACGAAGTGAAGAAAATGGGGGCCGGGGGATGTTCTCTTTCATTACCAAAACTTAAAAAAATGATGAACCGGCCCATGCCCTTTCCCTATCAAATAGTCAGCTCCGGCATAGATAGCCGAATGGATATAGTCTTTCGCATTTCGGACGGCTTCGTTCAGTGACTGGTCGTGCGCCAAAAACGCAGCGATAGCGGATGAAAATGAACACCCTGTCCCATGCGTGTTGATGGTATCAATACGCGCCGAGAGGATAGTTATAACCTCATCCGCTTCAGCATTATAAAACACATCCGACAGATAGTCGCCTGTCAAATGCCCGCCCTTCAATAATACCGATACTTTTCCGCCGGCAGATAACTCCCGTATCACAACCGGCATATCTTCCTGTCGGTCTATCTTCCTGCCTAACAGGACTTCCGCTTCGGGGATGTTAGGTGTTATGATGCGCGCACAAGGTATCAGCTCATTTTTTAGCGTCTCAATCGCTTCATCCTGCAGCAACTTATCGCCCGAAGTAGCCACCATCACCGGGTCTAAAACAATATTTGGGATGTCATACAAAGCCAGCGTATCCTTAACCGCCCGAATCAATTCGGAGGAGTGGAGCATACCTATCTTGATGGCATCAGCGCCAATATCATCCAATACCGACTTGATTTGTCCCACCACAAAATCGACTGGGACAGGATGTACCCCTGTCACGCCAACCGTATTTTCATCGACCACAGCGACGATGGCAGATGTCCCAAAACAGCCACAAGCCGAAAACGTTTTCAAATCAGCCTGAATGCCGGCGCCTCCGCTCGGATCGCTACCGGCAATTGTCAATACTCGTTTATAACTCTTCATTAGTAGTCTTCAGTTCCTAATTCTTAATTCTTAATTCTTAATTGCTTCCACTTCGTGAAAGCGAACTTCGTTTCTTAATTCTTAATTCTTAATTCTTAATTCTTAATTCTTAATTCTTAATTCTCCAC
>Ga0209628_10000100_pt1 | contig 45992 bp, 42 predicted proteins | sample TergutCu122P4_FD_187285 | JGI IMG/M metagenome (GOLD analysis project Ga0209628, IMG submission 187285) | Cubitermes ugandensis P4 segment gut microbial communities from Kakamega Forest, Kenya - Cu122 P4 (SPAdes) (version 2) | ecosystem: Host-associated > Arthropoda: Insects > Digestive system... | reverse complement strand
TCTCTTCGAGGGCGAGGATGTTGTAAGTGCGGCAGGCGGCGGGCAAATCCATCGGCTCGACGGACATCCCGGCTTCGATCAGCGGACGCAACAGCTTTTGTTCCGGAAAACGCTGGCGGCGGCCCGTGCCGAGCAGCACGATTTTCGGATCGAGCGTCAAGAGGGCGGCAAAATCATCGGTGGTCAATGCGTCAAACCCCGCTGCCCAGCCGGAGACGATGCGCTCCGGGGTGACGATCAGATGGCCGTCGTGGCGCACATGGTTGATGGTGACGAAATGTTCACCATGACTGGTGAAGAGATGGATGCCGGGAGACTGGTTGAGGTGGAGTTTCATGGGCTGGCTCTTGTGCTAATTTTCGTTGGAAACAGGATTAAATCTCATTGTCGTTTGTGCCTTGCTATACGCAGCCGTCCGGCCTCCGCCAATCTTGACCAGATATCCGTCTTTCACCAGCGCGGTTAGAGTGCGCTCCACTGTCACCTTGCTGATGTCCGGGCAGGCTTCCATGACTTCTTTTTTTGAGATTTTTCCGATCTTGCGCTCAATGACCGCCTTGATGCGGTCAGGTTTGGACAGGGCGCGATCATGCAAAAACTGAACCCTGTCTTCAAACTCGCTGTAGGCTTTTTGCAGAATGCCGAGGCTGTAACGGACGAAAGGTAAGTAATCACTGCGATTCTCATGCCAGAGCGCGGAGCTGTCTTGCAGTGCTTCATAGTAAGTATCTTTACTGCTTTCAATCAGTTTTTCGAGGCTGATGTATTTGCCGACAATATACCCTGCGCGGTAGAGCAGGAGCAGGGTCAATAGGCGGCTCATGCGCCCGTTGCCATCATTGAATGGGTGGATGCATAGAAAATCCAGAACGAACATCGGGATGAGCAAAAGCGGATCATGCTCGTTCTTGTCCAGGCTCCTGATGAAGGAAGCGCAAAGGCTATCCATTGCGCTTGCTGTCAAATACGCGGGAACAGGCTGAAAGCGAAGTGATTCTTTTCCTTCCGGATCTGTTTCAGAAATGTAGTTGTCGGCATTTTTGTAGACGCCGCCGATAGAACTTTTCGAGAACGAGTAAAGCTGCTGGTGCAGTTGCAGGATGATGTTTGGGCGCGGGTGGATATAGTCGTAACTTTCATGAATCGTGGCAAGAACGTCACGATAGCCAGCGATCTCCTGTTCTGTGCGATTACGTGGTGCGGATTTCTTTCGCACCAGTTCTTCCAGCCGCTTGTCGGTCGTGTTGATCCCCTCGATGCGGTTGGAAGCGCCGGTGCTTTGAACTTTTGCAACTTCCATCAGCGTAGCCAACGAATCGGCATGGGCTTCAATAAAGAGCGTCTGCTTGCCCTTGTGCTCGTGAATGCTGGTGAGCATCGCTACGACGTTCGGTGTGAGCAGGGTTTGAGGCGAGTCGTCGTAATCGAATATTTTCAAGACAAACTCCCTCATTGCCTCACTATCTCCATCATTTTACGACATATGATGTAGTTTATGTGGGAAAAATGAAGGGTAAAAATGCGGCCAGCCGAAGATTGGATCAGTTCAGTCTGCGGGAACACACTGCACGCAAAATGTCCTACTTGGATAGAACAAAAGTTATACTAAAATAGGATCTATGATTGATAGGAGGTTCGTATGCTTCAAACCCTGCGCAAAGCCGGTGGCTCGCTCGTAATGACTGTGCCGAAGGTGTTTATCGACCAGAACGGTCTCGCTGAAGGCTCCCAGGTTGAACTCCACCTCCAGGGCAGGAGGATGACCGTCGAGGCGCCGACTCGCCCGCATTACAAGCTGGCTGACCTGATGGCAGAGATGCCGGAGGGGTTGCCGCGTGTCGAAGGCTGGGATGAAATGCCTTCGGTCGGACTGGAGAATGGGTGATGGCGTACCTACCGAACCGTGGCGACATCGTGCACCTTGATTTCGATCCGTCCTCTGGCCGGGAGATGAAAGGTCCGCACTTCGGCCTTGTTTTGAGCGGCAAGGTCTTCAATCAGCAAGGACTGGCGATGATTTGCCCGATTTCGCAGGGAGCCGCCGCTGCGGCACGTACCTACGGGACTGTGGTGACGCTGGTGGGGGCGGGTACCGATACCCAAGGCGCAGTGCACTGCCACCAGTTGAAGTCGCTGGACTGGCGGGCGCGGAATATGCGCCTCAAGGAGACCGTGCCGCAGTACGTCGTCGATGAAGCCCTGGCCAGAATCGAAGCTATCTTGTTTGAATGATGCCGCCCCTCAGGAGAAGGGCAGGCGGGAATCAGAAAATGAGTTCAAGCTGTTCCAGCGTCTTTTCGTCCTCTGCATTTCCTTGCGGATTCAGAAAGGACTCAAGCAATTGAAGCGTTTTTTTGGCATGTGCACTGCCTTGATCCACGGCCTTTTTCAGCCATTTCCGGGCTTCAACGAAATTTTGCGCAGTCCCCAGACCTTTTGCGTACATTACTCCGGTGTTGTGGCAGGCTGATGAATCACCGCGCTCTGCAATTTTGAGATACCACCTCAGGGCTTCTTCATAATGAGGCTCGATTTCGATGAGTTCGTCACCGCCTGCGTATATTTTTGCAAGCTGGGTCTGGGCCGGTAAATGTCCCTGCTCGGCCGCTCTCGTATACCACTTCAATGCTTCTGAAATGTCCTGCGCAACACACCAGCCCGTGGAGTACATGTTTCCAAGCTCGTGCTGAGCATCCACGAGTCCCTGTTTCGCCGCTTTATGGAACCATTGCACCCCTTTTTCTTCATTTTCCCTGCCGCCCAGGAACCAGCAGTAAATGCCCCCAAGCTCGAATTGAGCCTTTACATCTCCCTGTTCCGCCGCCTGACGAAAACCTTCCGTTGCCATTTGAAACCATCTTGCAGATTCTTCTTCAAACCATTTGACGTCTTTTTCGCCGGAAAAGAGACCTAATGCGGTAGCAACCGTTTTGATTCTTTTGTTTTGAGTCTTGCTTCCGCTCTTGGCCATGTCATATATTTCTCCCAGGCGGCATTGCGCTTCCGCATCGCCATTTTCAGCCGCCTGGCGAAATCCTTCCATTGCCGTTTGAATCCATTTGATGGCTTCTTCTTCATTTTTTTTGTTGGCCGGGAGTCTTGAGTACATCAGCCCGAGTTCATACTGGGCTTTTGCATGCCCCTGTCCCGCCGCCTTGAGATAGCACTGCATGGCTTTTCCCGAGTCCTGCTTGACGCCCCGGCCCTCTTCGTACATGCGCCCAAGGTCATATTGGGCGTTTGCATCCCCTTGATCTGCCGCGTGTTTTATTTCTTCAAAACGCTTTATCAGTGCAAACAGTGCCATGATCTTCTCCTGATGGCGGAGTAACGATTATTTCTTTGTGAACCAGATCGAGCGCGCGACGTGTTACACGTTCGTGTGCGTCCAGCGCGGTTCTTGTGTTCGGATCGGTCAAGCGGGTCGATAGATGTTTTTTATCCCCCTGCCGCCAGTTCCGCGAGCAGGATGTTCTGGGCAGAGTGTGCGGCGCGGCGCGAGGTTTTACGCTTGTAGCGACCATCGGACTGCATTTCCCACGCCTGACAATTGTCGAGGAGGTAGCAGCGCAGCCCTTCCTTGATGACCCGGCGCTTGAGTTGCGGATCGAGGATGGGGAAGGCGGTTTCAATGCGGCGGAAGAAGTTGCGCGGCATCCAGTCGGCGCTCGATAGATAGACTCGGTCTTCGCCATCGGCGAGGAAGTACAGAATGCGGTGGTGTTCCAGAAACCGCCCGACGAGCGCGCGTACCCGGATGTTTTCCGAGAGTCCCGGCACGCCGGGGCGTAGCGCGCAGGGGCCGCGCACGATGAGATCAATTTCCACTCCGGCGGATGAGGCTTCATAGAGCGCCTCGATGGTTTCGGGGTCGAGCAGGGCATTGACCTTGGCGATGATGCGTCCGCGTCGGCCCGCGCGGGCGATTTCGGTTTCGTTGCGGATGGCGGCGACGACGTTGGTTTGGAGCGAGAACGGAGCCTGCCACAGGTGGGTGAGGGTGGAGGCCCGTCCAAGGCCGGTGATCTGTTTGAAGATTTCGGCGACATCTTCGCCGATTTGTTCGTTGGCGGTCAGCAGGCCGAAGTCGGTGTAGAAGCGCGTGGTGCCGGGATGATAGTTGCCGGTTCCCAGATGGACGTAGCGGCGCAGATTGCCATCGGTTTCGCGACGCACGAGCATGAGCATCTTGGCGTGTACCTTGTAGCCGAAGACGCCATAGACGACGTGCGCACCCGCTTCTTCGAGGCGATTGGCCCAGGAAATGTTGGCCTCTTCGTCGAAACGGGCCATGAGTTCGAGGACAACGGTGACTTCCTTGCCTTTCTGCGCGGCGCGCACGAGGTGTTCCATGAGCACGGAATCGGTTCCGGTGCGATAGACGGTCATCTTGATGGCGACCACTTGCGGGTCATCCGCGCCCGCGCGCAGGAGTTCGATGACCGGGGCAAAGCTCTGAAAGGGGTGGTGGAGCAGAACATCCTGCTTGCGCAGCGCGGAGAAGATGTCGCGCCGATGCCCGAGCGCCTTGGGGATGCCGGGGCGGAAGGGCGGGTATTTGAGATCGGGCCGGTCGACCCGGTCGGGCACCTGCATCATGCGGACGAGGTTGACGATGCCTGGCAGGGTGTACAGATCGGCGTGATCGAGCCGGAAATGCTGGAGGAGAAAATCGGCCATTCCCTCGGAACAGTTGTCGGCCACTTCCAGCCGCACGGCGTCGCCGTAGTGGCGTTGGTGGAGTTCGCCCTTGAGCTGGGCGCGCAGGTCCTTGACTTCTTCTTCATCGACGAAGAGATCGGAGTTGCGGGTGACCCGGAACTGGTAGCAGCCATGCACATGCATGCCGGTGAAGAGTTCATCGACGTGGGTATGCAGTACGGAGGAGAGGAAGACAAAGGTGTAGGGCGCCTGACCGGGCCGATCCGGCAGGCGGATGATGCGGGGCAGTACCCGGGGCGCCTGCACGATGGCGGTGTTCGAGACGCGCCCGAAGGCGTCGCGTCCTTCGAGTTCCACGGCGAAATTCAGGCTCTTGTTGAATACCCTTGGGAAGGGGTGCGCGGGGTCCAGCCCGATGGGGGTGAGCACGGGGATGACTTCGCGCCGGAAAAAATCGTGTATCCAGGCGCTTTGCGCTTCGTCCCACAGGCCGCGACGTAAAAAGACGACGCCTTCATTCTCCAGCGCGGGCAGGATGTCGTCATTGAGCAGCGCGTATTGTTCGGACAGGATCTGGTGTACTTCGTTGCTGACGAGCGCGAGCAGTTCAGTGGGCAGGATGCCGTCGCAACCGGCGATGTTGGTGCCCAGCCGGACCTGTTCACGAATGCCGGAAACCCTGATCTCAAAAAATTCATCGAGGTTGCTCGATACGATGCACAGGAATCGCAGCCGTTCGAGGAGCGGAACCTTCGGGTCGGCGGCCTGTGCGAGCACGCGGCGCTGGAATTGCAGCAGGGAAAGTTCGCGGTTGATGTAGTGTTCCGCATCGTAGGAATTCTTGTGGGTTGGAGCGGCCATGATGTTTGTTCCTGCCCTGTGATAACGCAATTATGTGGCACAATCCGAAATGCCACAATCCACGCGGTTTTGGGCGTTTTTGCCCAGGACTCTGCGAGGGTGTCCAGGATCCCCGGCCGTGGGAAGAAGGATTCAAAACACACACATATCATCGGAAGGGCAGTGCGTTGCCGATGGATTTCAGGAATTTCGGGGGGAGAGATGGAACAGATCGTACTTGACGAAGTCCGTCCGGAAGGACTTCAGCGCGGCCCGAGTATCGACATGGGCATGTCCCTTACGATGGGCTCTTTCGAGCGCATCATGCGGGTGAACTTCGCAAACTATTGCGTGGAGCTTCAAGCTGTCCAGACGGCATTGCAGAAAGAAATCGAAGCCATTCACGAGGACATGCGCGAGGAGTTTGCCGCGCAGAAATGGCGCATCATCAAATTTTTCACGGTATTCAATACGGCGCTCGCTGTCGCGACGTACTTCATCATCACAAAACTGTGACAATCCGAAGCGTGGCGAAGTAAAGCCTTTCGCCCTCTCCGCGTTGCCTGGAGTGCGCCCCGCCGCGCCTCCGGCGTACCACGAATCCAAATTTTGGGCCGCTCACGATGCAGAATGTGATTGCCGCAGTCGACCTCGGTTCCAATAGTTTCCGTCTTCAGGTTGGGCGCATCGTCAATGATCAGATCTATGCCTTCGACGGGTTGAAGGAATCAGTGCAACTGGCCGCCGGCCTGTCGGCGGACAAGTGGCTGAGTGATGAAGCCTGTCAGCGGGGCATCGCTGCCCTGCGCCTGTTCCGTGAGCGGATTGCGGGTTTTCCGTTTGATGCGGTGCGCGCGGTGGCAACCAATACGTTGCGCGTTGCCAAGAATGCGGCGGATTTTCTGCGCGAGGCCGAAAAGGCGCTTGGTTTTCCGATCGAGGTGATCGGCGGGCGCGAGGAAGCGCGCCTGATTTATGTGGGCGTTGCCCACACGCTGCCCGATCCGCATCGCCAGCAGTTGATCGTCGATATTGGCGGCGGTTCGACCGAATTCATCATCGGAAAAAGTTTCGAACCCGTTTTGCTCGATTCGCTCTACATGGGTTGCGTCGGTTACAGCATGCGCTATTTCCCCGGCGGAAAGATCGACAAGCGCAGTTTCCGGGAGGCGGAACTTTCCGCGCGTCGTGAATTGCAGTCGATTGCCCATGAATATCGTGAAACGGGCTGGGAAATGGCGGTCGGTTCCAGCGGCACGGCCAGGGCGCTGGAAGAGCTTCTCGTGGAGAACGGCCTGTCGGAGAAGGGCATCACGCGCGATGGGCTGGAGAAGCTGCGCACGATCTTCCTGCGCGCGGGTTCTGTCGAAGCTGCCGATCTGTATGCCATGAGAAGCGACCGGAAGTCCGTCATCCTCGGGGGGCTTGCGATCATGGTCGCGGTGTTCCACGAGTTTGGATTGCGGCACATGGCGTTTTCCGAAGGCGCGCTACGGCTGGGCGTGCTCTACGATCTGTTGGGCCGCTATCACAGCAAGGATTTGCGTGATGCGACCGTCGATGCTTTCATGAATCGTTATCGGGTCAACGTGCGGCATGCCGGGCAGGTAGCCGATACGGGCTGTTTCCTGCTTGCGCAACTCGACCCGGCAGTCGCCGATCCGGCCAATGTGGATCGCAGGTTTCTGCGTTGGGCGGCCCTTTTGCACGAGATCGGCATTTCCGTTGCGCATGCCGGGTATCACAAGCACAGCGCCTACATCCTTGCCAACGCCGACATGCCGGGTTTTTCGCGCATGGATCAGGGACGGCTCGCGCGACTCGTGCTGGCCCATCGCGGCAAGCCCGAACGTCTGGCGGATATCGACCCATCGAGTCCGGACTGGTTGCTGATCGTCTGCCTGCGCCTGGCGGTGGTGATTCATCGCGCCCGTGACAATCGGGGCGTGCCGGATATTGCCCTGACCCGGACGAAGCGCGGTTTTGTCGTCGAGTCTTCAGCGGAGTGGTTGCAGGAACGGCCGCTCACTGCCGCCGCGCTCGAAGAAGAACGGTTACAGTGGAAATCGGTCGACCGGGCGCTCACCGTGCGCACACGGCCGACGCGAACGGCTTGAGATTGTGCTGATCGACACGCACCTTCATCTCGACGCAGTCGAGTTCGATCCGGATCGCGCGGCGCTGCTTGCACGGGCGCGCGCGGCGGGCATCGAGGGGTTTGTCGTGCCTGCCGTCGACCGCGAAGGGTTTGCGCGCGTGTTGGCGCTGGCCGGAACGACCCCCGGCGTTTTTCCGGCGCTCGGCATTCATCCTCTCACTGTCGATCGCGCCGATGAATCCGATCTCGATGCGCTCGATGCCCTGCTTGCGCAGGGTCGCGCCGTAGCCGTAGGGGAAATCGGGCTGGATCGTCATGTACCGGGATTTGATGTTGCGCGGCAGCAAGCATTCTTCATTGCGCAACTCGGGCTGGCGCGTCGTCATGATTTGCCGGTCATCCTCCATGTGCGCCGGGCGCAGGATGCCGTACTCGCAGCCTTGCGGCGGATCAGGGTTGCGGGCGGCATCGCGCACGCTTTCAACGGCAGCTTTCAGCAGGCGGAGGCTTTCATCGGACTGGGATTCAAACTCGGCTTTGGCGGGGCGATGACCTTTGACGGATCGCGCCGCATCCGCCGTCTTGCGGCCGAATTGCCGCTGGATGCGATCGTGCTGGAAACCGATGCGCCGGATATGTCCCCCGTCTGGGCGCGTGGCGAGCGGAACGTGCCGGAAAATCTTCTGCGTATTGCAGAAGTTCTCGCCGAATTGCGCAATCTGTCGCTCGAAGAAATTGTTCAGGCCGCTTCCAGCAACGCTCGTGCGGCGCTGGCATTGCCGGGAACAATTGACCCCGTCGAATTATGTTAAAAAGGTATCGTCGGGAGCGAAATTGCGGAAAAGCAAGGCATATATACAAAAAATTGATTCGAGGCAATGTCATCACACGAATTTTTGCATTGCAACATGTTTTATATGGACCAAAGTGCCATAATCAATACTTCCCCGGTGACATCCAATCCGGGAATGTTCGTTGCGGTGTCTTACCGAGTTCACAAAGGAGACGGCTTTGAAAATCCTGGTCCCGGTCAAACGTGTGGTCGACTACAACGTCAATATTCGCGTCAAGGCGGATGGCAGCGGGGTAGATCTGGCCAACGTAAAAATGAGCATGAACCCATTCGATGAAATCGCGGTGGAAGAGGCGGTGCGCCTGAAGGAAGCTGGCGTGGCGACAGAAGTGGTCGTCATGAGCGCTGGTCTGGCAGCCGCGCAGGAAACGTTGCGTACCGCAATGGCAATGGGGGCTGATCGCGGCATTCTGGTCGAAACCGATGCCGATCTGCAACCGCTGGCAGTCGCCAAGCTTCTGAAAGCGATTGTAGACAAGGAAGCCCCGAAACTGGTCATAGCGGGCAAGCAGGCCATTGATGACGATGCCAATCAGACCGGGCAGATGCTTGCCGCGCTGCTTGGCTGGGCGCAGGCGACGTTCATTTCCAAGCTTGTTCCCGGCGCGGACGAAATCACTGTCACCCGCGAAATCGACGGTGGTCTGGAAAAGCTGGCGGTCAAGCTGCCAGCGGTAGTGACGGTCGACCTGCGCTTGAACGAGCCGCGCTACGCCACCTTGCCGAACATCATGAAGGCGAAGAAAAAGCAGCTCGACGTCATGAAACCCGCCGATCTGGGCGTGGATGTCGCGCCGAGGCTCACGACGCTCAAGGTGACCGATCCGCCCAAGCGCAGTGCAGGGATCGTCGTGGCCGATGTCGGCCAACTGGTCGATAAACTCAAGAACGTTGCAAAGGTGATCTGAACATGGCCATTCTCGTCATTGCCGAACACGACAACGCCGCCCTGAAGGCCGCGACCCTCAATGCCGTGACTGCCGCCGGAAAGCTCGGCGGCGACGTTCATCTGCTCGTGGCTGGGGCCAACGTCGGCACGGTCAGTCAGGCTGCCGCCAAGGTAGCGGGCGTTGCCAAGGCGCTTGTCGCCGATGCGCCGCAGTATGAGGCGCAGATTCCGGAAAACATTGCCATCCTGGTCAAGGGACTGGCTTCCGGTTACAGCCATATCGTGGCGCCCGCCACCAGCGCGGGCAAAAACGTGATGCCCCGCGTGGCGGCGCTGCTCGACGTCGCCCAGGTGAGCGACATCATTGCCATCGAAGCGCCGGATACCTTCGTGCGTCCGATCTATGCCGGTAACGCGCTGGCGACGGTGAAAAGCGCCGATCCGATCAAGGTGATCACCGTGCGCACGACGGCGTTCGATGCTGCCGGGGAAGGCGGCGGCGCGGCGATCGAGCCGGTGGCGGCCCAGGCCGATCTTGGTCTCGTGCGTCTGATTGGGCGCGAAGTCACCAAGAGCGCCCGTCCCGAACTGGCGGCGGCCAAGGTGATCGTTGCCGGAGGCCGTGGTCTGGGCAGCAGCGAAAACTACAGCAAGATACTCGAACCGCTGGCCGACAAACTCAATGCGGCGCTCGGCGCGAGCCGCGCTGCGGTGGACGCCGGTTTCGTGCCCAACGATTATCAGGTCGGGCAGACCGGCAAGATCGTTGCGCCGCAACTCTACTTTGCCATCGGGATTTCTGGAGCGATTCAGCATCTGGCGGGCATGAAGGATTCCAAGGTGATCGTGGCGATCAACAAGGATGCCGACGCGCCGATCTTCCAGGTGGCCGATTTCGGTCTGGTGGCCGACCTGTTTTCCGCTGTGCCGGAACTGACGGCGGCGCTGGGCTAGAGTCCGTCGTCGTTCGAGTGGTTGTTGATATTCATTTACTAGAGGGGGATCCCCAATGAGCACATATAACGCACCGCTTGCCGACATGCGGTTTGCCCTGAACGAACTGGCCGGGCTGAAGGAAATTCTTGCCTTGCCCGATTTCGCCGAAATTGATGCCGACACGGTGGACGCCATCCTGGAAGAAGCGGCCAAATTCGCTTCCCAGGTCATTGATCCCTTGAACCTCAAGGGCGACACTGACAGCCCGGTCTGGAAAAACGGCGTTGTCACCACGAATCAGGAATACAAGGACGCCTACAATCTCTTTTGTGAAAACGGCTGGCATGCGATGCCGGTCGACGTCAAATATGGCGGGCAGGGCTTGCCGCACCTCGTCAACATCGCGGTCAATGAAATGTGGCGTTCCGCCAGCATTGCCTTTGCGCTGTGTCCGATGCTGACCCTGGGCGCCATCGAAGCGGTTCGTCACCACGCTTCCGAGGAACTCAAGGAAAAATACCTGCACAAGATGGCCGACGGCACCTGGTCAGGCACGATGAACCTGACCGAACCGCAGGCCGGTTCCGATCTGACGGCCATTCGCACCAAGGCCGTGGCCGATCCCAGCGGCGATGGCGCGTACCGGATCACCGGCACCAAGATATTCATCACCTGGGGCGAACACGACATGGCGGAGAACATCATCCACCTCGTGCTCGCGCGTCTGCCCAATTCCGATCCGGGCCTGAAAGGCATCTCGCTGTTCGTCGTCCCCAAGTTCCTCGTCAATGACGACGGCAGTCTGGGCGAACGCAACGATCTGATCTGCTCGGCCATCGAGCACAAGCTCGGCATTCACGGCAGCGTCACTTCGGTCATGTCCTATGGCGACAAGGAAGGCGCAAAGGGCTGGCTGGTCGGGCAGGAAGGCAAGGGCGTGGCCTACATGTTCACGATGATGAATCACGCGCGCCTCAATGTCGGTCTGGAAGGCGTCGGCGTCGCCGAGCGCGCCTACCAGCACGCGCTGGCCTATGCCCGCGAGCGCATCCAGGGCGCGATCATTGGCGACAAGACGAAGGAAACCAAGCCCATCCTGTTCCACCCGGATGTGCGCCGTCTCCTGATGGACATGAAGTCCCGCACCGAAGCCATGCGCGCGATTGCCTATTTCGTGGCCGGCAACATGGACAAGTCCGCGCACCATCCCGATGCGGCGGTTCGCAAGCAGTCTCAGGCGTATGTCGAACTGCTCACCCCGGTGGTCAAGGGCTGGAGCACTGAAAACGGCATTGATATTGCCAACGAAGGCATCCAGGTGCATGGCGGAACCGGCTTCATCGAAGAGACCGGCGCGGCGCTGTACCTGCGCGACGCCCGCATCACCACGATCTACGAAGGCACGACCGCCATTCAGGCCAACGATCTGGTCGGCCGCAAGACCGCGCGTGAAAAGGATGAAGCGGGCAACGTCGGCTTCACGGCCCGTGGGCTGTACAAGGACATTGCCGCCTATGCCGACAAACTGTCGGGGGACGCCAGGCTGGGCGACGTCGGCAAGCTCCTGAAAGAAGCCACCCAGGCGCAGATCGACGCAACCGAATGGCTGATCAGCGCCTATGGCAGTGCGCCGGAAGTCGTGCATGCCGGTTCCGTCCCCTACCTCACTCTCACCGGCATCGTGGTAGGCGGCTGGCTGATGGCCAAGTCTGCGCAGATTGCGCAGGCGAAGCTGGACGCGGGCGCAACCGACGGCTACTACAAGGGCAAACTGGCGACGACCCGTTTCTTTGCGCAACACTGGCTGGTACGCGCCAGGGCGTTTGCGACGGAAATCATGCAGGGCGGCGAGTCGGTGTTTGGTCTGGAAGAGCCGCTGTTCTAAGCTGAGACAAAGCAGTCAAACGGCATCTTTCCTTCGGGGAAGATGCCGTTTTTTTTAAGGAAGCACTGATTTATCCCATTTTCACTTCAAGCGATAAATTATCGTGGCGCCTGTCATTCCGCGCGTAGTCGCGGAATCCATGCAGCGTCTGGATTCTGCGACTTCGCTTCGCTACGCGCAGAATGACAGGAGAGGTTTTGCAGGGTTTCCTTAAATAATGCGCCGCATATTTTGTATGACATTTAACGACAAAAGTGCATGAGTCGTGAAATTTGTCACGCTGCGTAAAAATTTTTGGTACTATCGGCGTTACATTTTTAAATATTTGAAGCAGAAGGCCCAAACGGAATGAACGTAGCGGCGAAAATTGCTTCCACTTGGCAGGAATCCATGCAGCCCACGATTTGTTGGGCTTGCGCGGTTTTTGCTATGCACACGCACACAATGGCAGCCAGTTGCCACGCCCGCTGCAATATCCACAAAACCTTTAATGATATTCGGAAATAACGATGCATGTATCGTGAAATTTGTCACGACGCATGGATTTTTTTGATAATATTGCCACGACGATTTTTTCGGTTTCACTTCAATCAACAATCCAGGAGGATGTTATGCAATTCAGAAATGCTGCTGTGATCGCGGCGGGGCTCTTGATCTCGGGAGCTGCATTCGCGGGGCCGGTTGTATCGGGTTTCAACGCGAATACGCTTGCCAGAAATGACGATGGATACACAGGACGCGTGAATATCGGGTTCGACATCAATTTCTTTGGCAATACGTACTCCCAGTTGTACGTCAATAACAACGGCAATGTAACGTTCAACTATGGAGTAGGCTCGTATACGCCATCAAGTCTGAGCGTGTTGGGCACCGTGTTTATCTCGCCGTTCTTTGCCGACGTGGACACCCGCAGTGCGGGCGATCCGGTGACTTACGGAATTGGCTCATTTAATGGGCATGATGCCTTTGGCGTGAATTGGGTCAATGTCGACTATTTCAAAAGCTCTACTTCGCACGCGGCGCGAAACAGCTTCCAGCTCATTCTCGTTGATCGTTCCGATATTTCCAGTGGCGACTTCGACATCATCTTCAATTACGACAGTATTCAATGGGAAGCCGGTACGGCCAGCGGTGCGTCGTCTGCTACCGGCCTGGGCGGTACTGCTGCCCGCGCTGGCTGGGCGAGCGGTACAGGAGAGTCCGATGAACTCCCCGGTTCAGGCGTCAATGGAGCTTTCATCAATGGCGGCCCCAATGCGCTGGCTGGCATGAGATACACCTTCGAGGTGCGTAATGGCATGCCTCCTGGTCCGCCCATTTCAACCCCGGTTCCCGAACCCGAAACCTGGGCCATGCTGCTGGCGGGTCTCGGCATTGTGGGGATGAGCGCGAAGCGCCGTCGTCGTCAGGGGTAAGTTGAGGTTTTTCTCCCGCACGCGGGAAACGGAAATGGGGGCCGCAAGCCCCATTTCCGTTTCAGCAGGTATACGCCAAGACTCCCGCGACGGAAATTATCATGTCCTGATCGTGAGATTTTCCACGCGACATAGCATTTTTTGATAGTATCGCGTTGCGTTTTATGCGCGATTTCAATAGTCAATAAACTGGGTGTAATTATGCAATTCAGAAATGTTATCGTTCTTTCAGCAGCCCTTCTTGCGCCGGGTGCTTCATTCGCGGCGCCGGTGGTATCGGAGTTTGACTCGAATGATCTTACGAGCAGCTACTCCTTGGATCCCATAGATATTGGGTTTTCCATCAATTTCTTTGGCAGAGAATATTCTCAGTTGTATGTCACCGCAGAGGGGGCTGTAACGTTTGATGCTGGGACCGTTGTGGAAGGGAGCATGGCTCATTCAGCCTTCAGGGTTCTCGCGCCATTTTCTGCTTCGAACGTGGACATCCGTTTTGGTGGTAGCCAGGTGACTTATGGGGGCGGAACCTATGACGGGCAGGCAGCCTTTGGTGTGAACTGGGTCGATACCGATTATTTTGGCAACGGTTTAGGCTACAGTGATACCGCCCTCAAAATGACATATCGTTTTGCCAATCCCGATGATATCCATGCAGCGCGGAACAGCTACCAACTCATTATTGTTGACCGTTCCGAGGGTAACTCCTTCGGGGACTTCGATTTCATCTTCAATTACGACTCTATCCAATGGCAAAACTACGGCGTACATGTTGGTTGGAGCAACAAATCAGCGGATTTTTTTGAAATTGGCGGTGATTTACGTGACATTGATTTATATGGAGCCTTCCTCGATGGAGGTCCCCTTGCGTTGGCTGGCCTGACGTATACCTTCCAGGTGCGAAACGGCATTGTTTCTTCACCCATCATAACGAATACCCCGACGATCCCCGAACCCGAAACCTGGGCCATGCTGCTCGCGGGTCTTGGCGTCGTAGGTGCGAGCGCGAAGCGCCGCCGCCGTCAGGGGTGAGTTGAGGTTGTTCTCCCGCACGCGGGACACAGGGGGCGCAAGCCCCCATTTCCGTTGACGGCTTACGAAGAAATGCTCGTCGCCCGCTCCAGCGCCTTCGCCAGATACCGTCCCGTATGACTCTGCGCGCAGGCGGCGACGCGCTCCGGCGTGCCGGCGCAGACGAGCGTGCCTCCGCCGTTGCCGCCTTCGGGGCCGAGGTCGATGATCCAGTCGGCCGTTTTGATGACGTCGAGATTGTGCTCGATGACGATGATGGTGTTTCCGTTGTCGCGTAGTCGGGTGAGGACGCGCAACAGTAGTTCGATATCCTGAAAGTGCAGGCCGGTGGTGGGTTCGTCGAGGATGTAGAGCGTGCGTCCCGTGTCGCGCTTGGAGAGTTCGAGCGCGAGTTTGACCCGCTGCGCTTCGCCGCCCGAGAGCGTCGTGGCGCTTTGCCCGAGCCGGATGTAGCCGAGGCCGACATCGGTCAGGGTTTCGAGCTTGCGCGCGATGACCGGCACGGCGGAAAAGAAGCCGTGCGCCTGATCGACGGTCATCTCCAGCACCTCAAAGATGTTGCGGCCCTTGTAGCGGATTTCCAGCGTCTCGGCGTTGTAACGCTGACCCCGGCAACTGTCGCAGGGGACGTACATATCAGGCAGGAAGTGCATTTCCACCTTGATCATGCCGTCGCCCTGACAGGCTTCGCAGCGCCCTCCCTTTACGTTGAACGAAAACCGCCCCGGCCCGTAGCCGCGCGCCTTGGCTTCGGGTACACCGGAGAAGAGTTCGCGGATGGGAGTCATCAACCCGGTATAGGTGGCAGGGTTGGAACGCGGGGTGCGGCCGATCGGGGACTGGTCGACGCAGATCACCTTGTCGAGCAGATCGAGTCCGTGGATGGCCTGGTGCGGCGCGGTTTCGGTATTCGCACCGTTGAGCTGGCTGCTTGCCGCCGCGCTCAGGGTATCGTTGATGAGCGTGGATTTGCCCGAGCCCGAAACGCCGGTGACGCAGACGAAAAGCCCGATAGGAATGTCGACATCGAGTTTTTTCAGGTTGTTGCCGCTCGCACCGATGATGCGGATGAGGCGCGCGTCATTCATCGGCATGCGGCGCGCGGGCAGGGCAATCGTGCGGCGACCCGCGAGCCACGCACCGGTGACGGAAGCGGGATTGTCGATGATTGCCTCGGGGGCGCCGCTGGCGATGACTTCTCCACCGTTTTCGCCTGCGCCGGGTCCCATGTCGACGAGATGGTCGGCGGCCCGGATGGCCTCTTCGTCGTGTTCGACCACGATGACCGTGTTGCCGATATCGCGCAACCGGCCCAGGGTTTCCAGCAGGCGGCCATTGTCGCGCTGGTGCAGGCCGATCGAAGGTTCATCGAGCACGTACATGACCCCGGTCAGGCCTGATCCGATCTGACTGGCAAGGCGGATGCGCTGCGCTTCTCCGCCGGAAAGGGTGTCGGCGGCGCGATCGAGACTCAGGTAGCCGAGGCCGACGTTATCCAGAAACCCCAGTCGCGCGCTGACTTCCCGGACGATTTTTTCCGCGATGAGCGCGCGTTGTCCTTCGAGTTGCAAACCTTCAAAGAACGCCAGACAGCGCGACAGCGGCAGGGCGGCTACCTCGGGCAGTGACAGATTGCCGACCAGCACATGACGAGCCGCCGGAGTCAGGCGCGCGCCGTCGCAGTCCGGGCAGCATCGGCTGGCGCGGTACTTCAGCAGTTCCTCGCGCACCAGCGTCGAATCGGTATCGCGGAAACGTCGCTCCATGTTGGGAATGATGCCCTCGAACGGATGCGACTTTGTGACCGTGCGACCCCGGTCGGAGAGATAGCGGAACGCGATATGTTCATTGCCCGAGCCGTGAAGCACGATTTCACGCGCCTTCTCTGGCAACTCGTTGAATGGCGCCTCAGGATCGAACCCGTAATGCTCGGCCAAACACTCGATCATCTGGAAATAGAACTGGTTGCGCCTGTCCCAACCCCGAATCGCCCCGGCGGCCAGTGAAAGATCCTGGTAAGCGACGACCCGTTGCGGATCGAAGAAGGCGATTTGCCCAAGTCCGTCGCAGCGTGGGCACGCGCCTGCCGGGTTGTTGAACGAGAACAGCCGGGGTTCCAGCGCGGGCAGGGCGAAGTCACACACCGGACAGGCAAAGCGGGCCGAGAACGGGTACTCCCCGCCGCCGTCCATCCTGTCCATTTCCACCGCGATGGCGCGTCCATCACTGTACGCGAGCGCGGTCTCGAACGATTCGGCCAGCCTGCCGCGCAACTCGGGCCGCACGCGCAGACGGTCGATGACGATCTCGATCTCGTGTCGGCGGTTCTTGTTCAGCGGCGGCGGATCGTCCAGATCGACGATGACCCCGTCGATTCGCGCCCGCACGAAACCCTGCGCTGCGAGGCTGGAGAGCAGTTCCTGCTGTTCTCCTTTCCGGCCGCTCAACACCGGCGCGAGAATCATCACGCGGGTATCGGCGGGCAGCGCCAGCACCTGATCGACCATCTGCGTCACGCTTTGGGCGTCCAGTATCCGGTCGGGGTGGCGGGGGCAGTGCGGCGTACCGGCGCGGGCATAAAGCAGGCGCAGGTAATCGTGGATTTCCGTGACGGTTCCGACCGTGGAGCGCGGGTTATGGCTGGCGGCCTTCTGCTCGATAGCGATAGCGGGCGAAAGCCCCTCGATCATGTCGACGTCCGGCTTTTCCATCAGTTGCAGAAACTGGCGGGCATAGGCGGAGAGGGATTCCACGTATCGCCGCTGGCCCTCGGCGTAGAGCGTATCGAACGCCAGGGAGGACTTGCCCGAACCCGAAAGCCCCGTCACGACCGTGAGCCGGTTGCGCGGCAGGTCGAGGCTGATGTTCTTCAGATTATGGGTACGAGCGCCGCGGATGTGGATTGCGTCCATGTCGAGATTGGCACGGTTGAGCGAACCGCACACTATAAAAGAGAAAGCGGGCGCGGGTGAAGTTAAGTGACGCGGCAGGTGAGGTTTTGGCTTTCTCTCTCGCTACGGGTAGCTACCATAACGAGGCCATCGGGACGGCCAGCATATCCTTTCCGAATGACAGGGTATCCTCTCCGGTATAAAGGACGATTCCTTTGAAAGGCTTTTTCGCAAGGTTGTTCTTGAACCATTCCAGATGCCGAAAATCCCCTTTTGCAACGCTTTGTCCCGATTTCACCTCAACACCGATCATTGACCCGTCATCGCGTTCGACGACGAAATCAATTTCCCGTTTTTCCCGGTCCCGGTACTGATAGAGGGCGTATTGCTCATCCAGTTCTACCTGCGCCGCCAACTCCTGGAATACGAAGGTTTCCGCCAGCTTCCCAGAACGATCCGGATCGAGATATACCTCCTTGGCATGCCACCCCAGAATGGAAGCCATCAGGCCCGTGTCTGCCGCATAGAACTTGGGACGCCGACCAATACGGTCATAGTCTGTGCGGAGCCAGGGGGGAACACGGTCGAACAGATACAGGGAAATCAGAGCATTCATATAGCTTTCAATCGTCGCTTTCGAGACGGACAGCGAAGCGCAGATACCGACGACATCCATGAATTTCGCCGACCATGATGCCAGGACTCCCACCAACTCGCGCAACGAGGCTTGCCTCTTGATGTTGGCGATATCTTTCAGATCCCGTTCGATCAGGCTGTTGATATAGTCTTTGTGCCATTCCTTCCGATCGTCGCTGATGCGAACGGCTTCCGGATAGCCGCCGCGAAAAGCCAGATCAATCATGGCTTCTTTGTCGCATCCCGGAATTTTTGTTGGAAAATCAGCGGTAAACGCGCGCTCAAGGAAGGAGTGGCGTCTGCCCAGAATTTCCCCAACGGTAAGCGGACGCAACCGGATGTTTTTGACCCGACCCGCCAGACTCTCCGAGACGCCAGGCAGTGTCTGTATGTTGGCCGATCCGGTCAGAAGGTATTGTCCCGGGCGGTTATCCTTGTCCACGACCTGTTTGATCGCAGGAAGAAGTGCAGGAACCTTTTGAATTTCATCAATCACCATTGTTCCGGACGGATTTTTCACAAATCCTTTCGGGTCTTCCAGCGCCGCCGCCAGAAGTCCAGGGTCGTCCAGCGTCCGGTAGGTGCAATCCTCGCTCGAAATTTGACCTGAGAGCGTCGTTTTTCCAACCTGTCTGGCTCCGGACACGATGACGATACGTCTGGTTTTCAGGGCCTTTTTAACCCTCTCAGCCTGCCAGCGGGAGTATTCTTTGCCCATGAGTGGCATCCTTTTGCATGGATTTCCGCGTTATTTATAACAGCTTGCCCGCGAAAAGTAAAACAGAATGCCCGCGAAAAGCAAAGTAGATCGCCCGCGAAAATTACAATAACCGTCTGGAGATGGCTAACTCAGGGCAGGCGCGTATCATATACGATGTAAGTTTCGCAGGTTTTTACTTGACGATCATGAAAATTCTGGATGTTCTGGCTGAACAAAGAATCAGTTCCGCCGCCGCGAATGGGGCATTCGATGACCTGCCGGGAGCGGGGAAGCCGCTTGATTTTGACGATGATCTGTTTGTGCCGGAAGAGGTACGGACAATTTATCGCGTTCTGAAGAATTCCGGTTTTCTGCCGCCGGAAGTTGAGCGAATGCGGGAGAGGGATCGTTTGCGGACGAGGCTCGCACAACTGCCCTCGGAGGGCAGCGAACAAAAGGCATTGCGCGCCCGTCTGTTGGCAATCGAGTTGGCGCTTACTGCCGGGCGTGGCAGCGGTCTCAATGTGCCTCCGATCTATCGGGAAAAGATTTTGGCGAAATTATCCGGCCTCGCGCCTGACCCATCTCCCTGCGCACAGCAGAGAGACTCCGTTGCTGGGGCGATTCATAAAGAATATTCGGGAGCAGGGGAGGCCGCGCCAAGCACGAAGGGGTTGTTGAGGGAGATATGACAATGGGTTTCAAGAACAATATCTAACAAGATCCCGTTCGGTCTAAAACAAAAGCTTTAGAAACCCGGGAATTTTTTAGAAATTATCTTGCGTGAATTGTTATGCCAGTAATTTCTGGCGGGATTTGAGGATTTTCGTGACGGCATTGGCACCGTGCAGCATACCCTTCAAATCGCCGAAAGCACCAATTGCAGTCCTGAATGTGATGCCTAACGCGAGTTCAGAGGCCGTTTTGATTTATCCTCATGAACAGAGGTGGGGATGAGCAAAGTCGATCTTTTCGTGGATACAGACGCTCCCTGGTATTTTTCGCTGTTTGCAGGGTTCGTCGGCTTCTGGATTTATTCCGGAAGCTTTTTCGCGGCGCTGCTCTTCGTATCCAGCTGCCCGGCAGGGAAAACCGCCGGGCTGTTTCATTTTACCGTCATGTTATCGCATCAGCATTTTCCGGCACATAACGCTGGATATGTGCCAGCGCTTCAGCGAGCGCATCACGCGCGCGGGCGGTATCGTAGTCGATCTGAAGGCCGCTCCAGAAACTGTCGCTCATCCCAAAAAAGGCAGACAGGCGCAGACCCGTATCAACGGTAACAGCCCTCTTTCCCGCAACGATTTCGCTGATACGCCGCTGAGGCACGCCGATTTCCTTCGCCAGCCGATATTGAGTGATACCAAGCGGCTTCAAAAACTCTTCCAGCAGAATTTCGCCGGGGTGGGGGTAGGGGATTTCGCGCGGCATGATTTCAGCCCGCCATCACACCCTTCACCACCTCCACCACCCGCCGAACCGTAAACCCAAACTGCTCAAACAGTTCCCCCGCCGGAGCGGATGCACCGAAGGTGTCGATGCTGATGACTTCACCATCCAGCCCGACATATTTGCGCCAGAAATCGCCATGTGCGGCCTCGATGGCAACGCGGCGGGTGTTCTGACCAAGCACTCCGAGCCGGTATTCCAGGCTTTGGCGGTCGAAGACGTTGGTGGAGGGCATGGAGACGACGCGGGTGGGAATGCCTTCTTTTTCCAGCGCAGCCTTGGCGTCGAGCGCCAGCTTGACTTCGGAGCCGGTGGCGATGAGTACGACTTGAGGCGCATCGGCATCGGCAAGGATGTAACCGCCTTTTCTGATGTTTTCCGTGTCGATGCTGCCCGTGACGGTGGGCAGATTCTGGCGGGAAAGGGCAAGCAGGGTGGGGCCGTCCTTGCGTTCGATGCCGGCAACCCAGGCTACCGCCGTTTCCACGGCGTCGCATGGCCGCCAGACGTCGAGGTTGGGGATCAGGCGCAGACTGGGAATGTGTTCGACGGGTTGGTGCGTGGGGCCGTCTTCGCCCAGGCCGATGGAGTCGTGGGTGTAGACCATGATCTGCCGCTGGCGCATGAGCGCTGCCATGCGGATGGCGTTGCGGGCGTAGTCGGAGAAAACGAGGAAGGTGGCGGTGTAGGGGATCAGGCCGCCATGGAGCGCGAGACCATTGGCAATGGCGGTCATGCCGAACTCGCGCACGCCGTAGTAACAGTAGTTGCCGCCTTTATCGGCGGTTACGCCCCGGCTGCCCGGAACGAAGGTCAGGTTGGAACCGGCCAGATCGGCAGAGCCGCCGAAGAGTTCCGGTAGAGAGGGAAGCAGGGCGGCAATCGTGTTCTGACTGGCTTTGCGGGTGGCGATGTTTTCCGCTTTTTCCTTGAAGGCGGCGATGGTCTGGGCTTCAATACGGGGCCAGTTGGCGGGAAGCTCCCGGCGGATGACACGGCGCTCAAATTCGGTAGCGAGTTCGGGGAAGGCGGCGCGGTAGGCATCGAACCGTTGTTGCCAGTCGGTTTCGAGCGCCTTTCCTTTCTGCCGGGCATCCCAGGCGGCGTAGACGTCGGCAGGGATTTCAAACGGGGGATGCGGCCAGCCGATGGCTTCCCGCGTGGCGGCAACCTCTGCTGCGCCCAATGGCGCGCCGTGACAGTCGTGGCTGCCCGCCTTGTTGGGGGAGCCCATGCCAATGATGGTCTTAAGGCAGATGAGCGAGGGTTTTTGGGTATCGGCTCGTGCGGCGGCAATGGCGGCTTCGATGGCCTGGGGGTCGTGACCGGGAACGTCTGGGATGACTTGCCAGCCGTAGGCATCGAACCGCTTGGGCGTGTCGTCGGTGAACCAGCCTTCGACATGACCGTCGATGGAAATCCCGTTGTCGTCGTAGAAGGCAATCAGCTTGCCAAGGCCGAGCGTGCCCGCGAGGGAGCAGGCTTCGTGGGAGACGCCTTCCATCATGCAGCCGTCGCCCAAAAAGACGTAGGTGTGGTGGTCGACGATGGCGTGGCCGGGGCGGTTGAATTCGGCGGCGAGCAGTTTTTCCGCGAGTGCGAAGCCGACGGCGTTGGCGATGCCTTGTCCGAGCGGGCCGGTGGTGGTTTCCACGCCGGGCGTGTGGTCGACCTCCGGGTGTCCGGCGGTTTTGGAGTTGAGTTGGCGGAAATTCTTGAGATCGTCAATCGACAGATCGTAGCCCGTGAGGTGGAGCAGGGCGTAGATGAGCATGGAGCCATGCCCGTTGGAAAGAACGAAGCGGTCGCGATCCGGCCAGCCGGGATTGGCGGGGTTGTGTTTCAGGGTGCGTCGCCAGAGGACTTCGGCGATTTCCGCCATGCCGAGCGGCGCGCCGGGATGCCCGGAGTTGGCCTTTTGAATGGAGTCGATGGCAAGCGCGCGAAGCGCGCCGGTGATCGGGTTGAAAACCGGGGCGGCGGGAAAGGATTGCGACATGGTGGACTCGGGGCCAGTGTGCGGGGAAAACGCGAATTATCTCTGAAAGGCGCGTTGGCGCGAAATGCTGTATTTCAGGTCAGGAATGCGATTGCAACCAGTTGCGCCATTCGGCGAATAGCAGGGGATTGGCGGCGGCGATGATGCCTCGCCTGACTGCCGGGCCTGCTGACAGGGTGCTGCCGTCCAGCGAACAGGCTTGCCCGCCTGCTTCGGTCAGGATCAATTGTCCGGCGGCGTAATCCCACAGCATTTGCCCGCCGTGCATGTAGACGTCGAATCGTCCGGCGGCGAGAAAACACCATTCCAGCGCGCTGGAGCCGAAATTGCGCTGCGAGAAATACGGCGGGCGCGTGACCAGTTCGTCGCCGAGGTGAGGGCTGACCTGCTTCAAATCAAAGCCTGCCACCGCTTCACGAAGCTTGCGGGTCGTGCGGCGTAGCGGCAGCGCTTCGTCGTTGAGAAAAGCGCCTGCGCCCTGGACGGCCAGGAAACATTCTCCGCTGATCGGGTTGTAGATCACGCCGACGCGCGGCTTGTAATCGAAGAGCCAGGCGATCGAGACGGCGAAAAACGGGATGCCGTTGATGAAGTTGGTCGTGCCGTCGATGGGGTCAATGCACCACAGGCCGCTGCGCCCCGCGCCCCACAACCGGGCTTGCAGTTCTCCGCTCATCTCTTCACCCAGCACCGGCCCCGGCAGGATCGTCGGCAGGGTTTCGACCAACTGCCGCTGGGTGGAAACATCGGCTTCCGTGAAAAGCGATCCGTCGGCCTTGCGTCCGCGCGATACATTGAGATAGCGTGGCAAAATTTCCGTTGTCGCGATCTCGCGCACCAGGGTTTCGAGCAATCGCGCCTTGACCAGCAACGCATCGGGCGATGCCGACTGTGTGCCGGGTGGTTGCGTGGGACGAGAAAACGGAAGGGACGAAGGCATACCCGTAATAATACGATGGTTTCTCGTTTTTATTTTCCTGGAGTTTTACCGCGCACGGGAGAAATTGAACTTCCGCCTGCGGTCGCACATCACGCCCTGAAGGTTTTGCGCCTTGGAAGTGGCGAGGCTGTGGTGTTGTTCGACGGAAGCGGTGGCGAGCTGCATGCGCGGCTCGATGTTCGCGCGCGCCTGGCGGTGGCGGTCGACGGCCAATGGCAGGAAGTGAGCCGGGAGTCGCCGCTCGATATCGTTCTGGTACAGGCGCTGGCAAGCAGCGACAAAATGGATTGGGTCATCCAGAAGGCGGTGGAACTCGGGGCTGTCGGCGTCGTTCCCGTGCAGGCCGCGCGCTCGGTGTTGCGTCTTGCCGGTGAGCGCGCCGACAAAAAACTCGAACACTGGCGGCAGGTCGTGATCGCCGCCTGTGAACAGTGTGGCCGTAACCGGCTGCCTTTCGTCGCTCCGGTGCAAAACCTTGCAGCTTACCTCTCGCAGGCCACGGCGGCTGCGCGGCTGATTCTCGCGCCCGGAGGCGAGCCTCTTTCAGCGATTCAGCCCGTTCCTTCGTCCGTTCATCTTCTCATCGGCCCCGAAGGCGGCTGGAGCGACGAGGAATTGGCGTTCTGTCTGCGCGCAGGCAGTCGGGCGGTTGGCCTGGGGCCGCGCGTTTTGCGCACCGAAACCGCCGGGGTGGCGGCATTGGCCGCCTTGCAGGCGAGGGCGGGGGATTTTTAGGGAAATCCTGCAAACCCCCTCCTGTCATTCTGCGCGTAGCGAAGCGAAGTCGCAGAATCCAGACGCTGCGTGGATGCTGCGACTTCGCGCAGCATGACAAGGGGAGGATGCAGGGTTATGCAGAAGTTCCCTATCGCAACGACTCCTCAAGCCATTCGTCAAATGGCCTGGTGTTGTCCGATTTGTCATAGGCTCGCGACATATTGAGTTTCACGGCCTTGGTCGTTGAGTGTCCTTCACCGAGTGTATTTTGCAAAATCCGGTAAGCCTTGAGATATTCCTGTAGCGCGGCCGCGTGGTCGCCTTGAACCCGATGGATTCCGGCAATGTTGTTGTAAGTCATGGCGGCATTGGGGTTCTTGTCGACCCCGTAATTTTCCTGGATGGCCAATGCCTTTTTGAACCACGCCAGCGCATTGTCGCGATCACCCAGATGGAAGTAGGTTATGCCGACATTGCTGTAAGTCATGGCCGTGTCGGGATGATTGACGCCAAGCGTTTTTTCGCTGATGGCCAGATCCTTTTGATACCACTCCAGTGCTTTTGCATACTGCCCCTGGGCAGCGTACACCAGGGCGATGTTGTTATAAATTTTTGCCGTTTCCGGATGACCTTCACCCTGTATTTTTTTGCGAATCTCCAAAGCCTTGTTGAGCCAGTCCAAGGCTTCGGGCAATTTTTTCTGGTTGCGATATATATCGCCTTTTGCGTTATATATCGAGGCGAGATTTATCTGGATCGCAGTGGTCGTGTCGTTCTCACCCCCCGCAATCTGTCTGTATTGCGCCAGTAGATATTCAAAACCGCCCTGGGCTTTTTGATATCGAGCGAGCGCTTTTGCATAGTCGCCGCTCTGATGGTATTCCTCAGCGGCCACTTGGTCGCGCATGGCTTCGTTTTCAACTGACTTGAGTTTGTCGAGGTCGGTAAGAGTTGTCGTTTCGGGAACGGGCTGCTGTTCTTCGATGGGAACGGATTGTTGCTCTACGATGGGAGCAGGTTGCCGCTCTTCTCTGGGAACGGGTTGCCGCTTTTCGGGTTCGGCTTTTTTTGATTCAACTATTTTGGGTTCGACTTTTTTGGGTTCTTTCGGGGTTGGTGAGGGGGTTACGGTTCTGGATTCCGGTGGCGCGACTTCGGGTTGTGCAATTTCCTCAGTCTGTGGCGGTTCGGTCACAGGCGCTGGCGTATCACGCCGAGTGGCGTAGAAGATGGCGATCGCGATACCGGTAATGATGGCAATCATTGCAAAAATGGCAAATGGATTACCCTCTTTTCTGGAAGAGTCTGATTCGGACGGAATGATTTCAAACTGTGAAATTTCGAGCAGCGCATCACTCGCCTTTTCGCCGATCACGCCCGCAGAAGGTTCTTCGCCGAGTGGCGCTTGGTCGGTCGTGGTGGCCGAGGAGGGGTCTTTGGGCTCGACAGTGTTTTCCGTACTCATGGAGGACTCCTGACAGCTATGACATCGGTTGATGAGGCAAGGTGACAAGGTGCGTCAGCGTGTCGGGAGCCGCATTGGGCGCATAAGGAAGCGTTCCCAGCAGCGGAGCATCGAGACGATGGCGCAGAGTGTCAATATTGTCGTACAAACATACCATGTCTGGATACAGGCAGTTTGCAATCCAGCCTTCCAGGCGTAGCCCGCGGGAGAGGATGGCTTCGGCAGTGAGCAGTGCATGGTTGATGCAGCCCAGTCGCATGCCGACGACGAGAATGAGGGGCAAATCCAGTTCTTTCGCAATGCGCGGGGCGTCGACTTCTTCGCCCAGTGGCGCAAGAAATCCGCCAGCGCCTTCGACGAAGAGATGGTCGCAACGTTGGGCGAGTTCCCCAAATGACTGGCGGATGCGTGCGAACTCGATGTGGATGTTTTCTTCCCGCGCCGCGAGATGCGGGGAAATGGGCGTGCGCAGGCAGTAGGGATTGAGCCGTTCCAGCCCTGGATCGAAGCTGCTGGCGGCCAATAGTTGCACGACGTCCTGGTTGAAACTTTTGCCGTCGATGGTTTCAAGTCCCGAGGCGACCGGCTTCATGCCGAGTGCCGTAAAGCCTTGCGCGCGCGCCGCGTGAATGAGCACGCAGGTAGCAAACGTCTTGCCGATTTCGGTGTCGGTTCCGGTGACGAGCCAGGCGCGGGATGCACTCATGCGGGCTTTTCCAGGGCAAGTAGAATCAAATCATACGACGCGGGCAACATGCCGTCCGGGCGGCGAAAGGCTTCATAGGCGGACTGAAGCGTTTGCCAACCTTTTTGCCCGAGAAAGCGCCGTGGCTGATTTCCCACGGTGTGCGCGCCGATAGCCTTGATATTAGCAAGGAGTGTATGCAAATTGGAAGCAAAATCGAAAAGTGTTTTCTGTGAATAAAATTGGACATTCAAACCAACGGCCCTGGAAGCCTCCAGCCAGCGTTCTGCGGGTGTGAAGTCGATGACATGCTCGCCATCGTCTACCGCGCTGAAAGCGGTGCGCAATTCGTGAAGAGTCCGGGGGCCGAGGGTGGCGATTCGCGCAACGCCGCCCGGCGAGAGTACCCGGATTGTCTCTCTTAGCGCCGCCTCCGGGGAGCACCACTGGAGGGCGAGGCTCGACCAGTAAAAGTCGATGGATGCATCAATCAGCGGCAGGCGTTCGATATCCGCGCAAACGAGATGCTGTGCGCCTGCTGCGTGGGCGGCGTGTGCGAGCATCGCGCTGGAAAAATCGAGCGCGATGCACTGCGCTTGCGGAAAGGTTGCAGAGAGCGCGGGCAGGGATTGCCCGGTTCCGCATCCGGCATCCAGCGCGCGGTGTACGTGGGCGGGCAGCGGTTGCGTGTGGGTGAAGGCAAGCAGATGTTGTGCCGCCACGGCCTGCACATGGGCGGCGGAATCGTAACTGGGCGCGGCGCGATCAAAGGCGCGTCGAATCTGGTCTTTGTACGGGTCGTTGCTCATGATTCGTCTTGCGCGCTGGCGCGGATCAGCGCCGCGCAGTCGTCCGGGCGCGACAGCAGGGGGGCGTGGCCACAGTGCTCAAGCACGTTCAGGCGGGCGCGGGGCAGGGCGGAGGCGAGCCAATGCGCGGCTTCGATCGGCATCAGCGCGTCATCGTTGCCGTGGATGAGGCGTACCGGCTGTTCGATTTCGGCGAGTCGCGGGCGCAGGTCGCTTTCCGCAAGGATTTTCAATCCGTCGGCGAGCGCGGGCAGAGGGTGTTCGGCTTGTGGGACGGCAGCGGCTTCGAGTTGGGGCAACAGTTGCCGACGGGAAACTTCCCCCAGGGTTTGCAAGGCCAGAAAACGGCGCAGGGTCTGGGTTGGCTGATCGAGGTATCCGTCGGTGAAGGAAGCAACCACCGCCGCGTCCAGCCCATGCGGCCAGTCGGGCGTGGACACGAAGCGCGGCGTGGCGCCGAGAAGAATCAGGCGTTTCACGCGATCAGGCCGGGTGCGGGCGAGTTCCAGCGCGAGCAGGGCGCCGAGCGACCAGCCGATCACGGTGGCCCCGACAGGTAGTGCAGGGGCGAGCGCGTCAGCCCAGGCGGCAAGCGCAGGCGCTACGTTCATGGCGTTGCCATCGTGACCGGGCAGGGCGGGGGCGTGACTCTCGAAAGCGCCGAGCGCCGCGATCAGGGGCTGCCACGCTGCTGGGGTCATCGCCCAGCCATGCAGGAAGAACAGGGACGTTTTCCGGGTCACAAGGTTTTTTCCAGACGATTGACGGCTTCGATGAGACGGTCGACGTCGGCTGCCGTATGCGCCGCCGTGAGTGAGATGCGCATCCGCGCGCTACCTGCGGGAACCGTGGGCGGGCGGATTGCCGGAATCCACAGTCCTTCTTTCATGAGCGCCGCGCCGAGCGCCAGCGCGGTTGCGTTGTCGCCCACGATGAGAGGCTGGATTGGCGTGCGCGAGGGCAGCAGTTTCCAGCGTGCCTGAACCAGACCTTTTTTCAGACGCTCGATCAGCATCGCAAGATGGGCGCGGCGCTCATTGCCCGCTTCGATGAGGTCGATGCTGGCAGCGAGCGCCTGCGCCAGCGCCGGGGGGGAACCCGTGGTGAAGATGTAGGTGCGCGCTTTTTGCATCAGCCATTCGATGACAGTCGCGTGTCCGGCGACAAACGCGCCCGAAACCCCGGCGGCCTTGGAGAGCGTGCCCATCTGAATGAGTCGCCAGCCATTGATGCCTGCTTCCGCTGGCGCGCCGCGCCCTTGCGGCCCAAGCACGCCGAAGCCGTGCGCATCGTCGATGAGCAGCCACGCATCGAATCGTTCCGCGAGCGCCATCAACTCCCGCAGGGGCGCGACATCGCCATCCATGCTGAATACCGAGTCGCTGACGATCAGCTTCGTCTTTGCCGCGCTTGCCGCAAGCTGTCGTTCCAGCGCGGTCATGTCCAGATGCGGGATACGGTGTATGTCGGCGCGGGAGAGCAGCATGCCGTCGATCAGCGAGGCGTGGTTCAGGCGGTCGGCAAAAATTGCATCATTGCGCCCGACCAGCGCCGGAATGATGCCCATGTTCGCCATGAAGCCCGAGGAAAACACCAGCGCCCGCTCGCACCCGACGAACGCCGCCAGTCGCTTTTCGAGCGTGTGCTGAATGGCATAGTGGCCGGATATCAGATGCGAAGCGCCCGCGCCCGCGCCCCATTGCCGCGCGCCTTCGATCAGCGCCTCGGCCAGTTGGGGGTCTCCCGCCAGTCCGAGGTAATCATTGCTGCAAAACGCCGTGTAGGTTTGCCCGTCGATGACGACATGGGGCGAGCAGGGGCCTTCGATGTCGCGCCGGATGCGGCGCAGGTGTTCGTCATCGAGCTTGTCGAGCGCGGCGCGCAGGTGTTCGAGCCGATTCATGTCAGCGCCCGGTCCAGCGCGGCGGCAGCGACGGCGACCAATGCTCGTAGTTCTGGTTCGTTCATTATGTAAGGCGGCATGAAGTACACGGTGTTGCCGATCGGGCGCAGCAATGCGCCCGCGTCCAGCGCCGCCGCAAAAAACCGCCGGGAAAAGTCCTCTGCCGCACCCTCCACATCGAAGGCCGCGATCATGCCGCGTTGGCGCAGGTGGCGCACTGCGGTGTGACTGGAAAACGCTTCTTCCAGCAAGCGCCCCAGCAATTCCGCGCGCTTGCGGTTGGCCGCCAGCACGTCGTCTTCCTCGAAAATGTCCAGCGTCGCCAGCGCCGCGCGGCAGGCCAGCGGGTTGCCCGTGTAGGAATGCGAATGCAGAAAGCCTTTTCGGGTGTCGGCGTCGTAGAAGGCGCGGAAAATCTCTTCGCGGCACAACACAACGGACAGCGGTAGATAGCCGCCGGAAATGCCCTTGGAAAGGCAGAGCAGGTCGGGACGTATTCCCGCCTGTTCATGTGCGAAGAACGTGCCTGTGCGTCCAAAACCCACGGCGATTTCGTCGCAGATCAGGTGCGCCTGATAGCGGTCGCACAACGCGCGGGCCAGCCGCAGGTATTCCGGGTCGTACATCGCCATCCCGGCTGCGCCCTGCACGAGAGGCTCCAGAATAAGCGCCGCGATGCGTCCGTTTTCCGCTTTCAGCCGCGCTTCCAGCGCGTCGGCGGCGCGGCGTGCCACATCGGCAGCGGTCTCTCCCGGCATTGCCCGTCGCGCATCCGGCGAGGGCACTGTATCCGCCTGGCGCACCAGCGGCGCGTAGGCATCCCTGAACAGGGGTACGTCCGTTACGGCCAGCGCCCCTACGGTTTCCCCGTGATAACTGCCTTCCAGACACAGAAAACGGTCTTTTTGGGGGAATCCCTGGTTGCGCCACGCATGAAAGCTCATCTTCAGCGCGATTTCCGTGGCTGAAGCGCCGTCCGAAGCGTAAAAAGCATGCCCCAGCACGCCTTCAGTGAGCGCCGCCAGCCGTTCGGAAAGCTCCACGACCGGAGGATGCGTGAAACCCGCGAGCAGTACATGCTCCAGCCGGTCGAGCTGATCGCGGAGCGCCGCGTTGATGCGTGGATTGCAATGCCCGAAAAGGTTTACCCACCACGAACTGATGCCATCGAGCAATCGCCTGCCGTCCTCCGTGATGAGCCACGACCCTTCGCCCCTGACCACCGGCGTGAGCGGCAGGGTTTCGTGGTGTTTCATCTGGGTGCACGGATGCCAGACAGCGGCAAGCGAGCGTTGCAGGAGAGAGGTAGACACTTTTTACAGTTTGGTGTTGGAAAGCCAAGGATGTTGGGGAATTGGGGCAGAGGTGTCAAACGGGAATTTGAGGTAGACACAATCCGCTTGTTTTATCTCAATTTGAGATTATAATGATTACATGAAGCTCATCAGCAACAGCGCACTGCGGAAATTTTCGGACAGGTATCCGGCTGCACAGACGCCCCTGCAAGGCTGGCGGCGGGTGATCGAGAAGAACACCTTCCGCAACTGGGCCGAACTCAAGGCAGTCTTCAGTACCGTAGATAAGGTTGGCGATCTTGTGGTTTTCAACATTGGCGGAAACAAATATCGGTTGATTGCCTACATCCGGTTTGAGCGCCAGATTGTCTACGTCAAGGACGTGTTGACGCACGGCGAATACGATGAAGGAGACTGGAAAAAATGAATTCCCCGATTGATCTGAAAAATTGCCTCCAGGAATGGAAGCACTTTCGCAGCGTAACCGGTATCGCCCCGATCAGCGGCGAGGAGCACTATCAGCGCATGACCGATCTGTTGAATGCACTGTTGGCCGATGCCGGGGGCGACGAGAATCATCCTGCCATGCCGCTAGTCGACATCGTTGGCAGCCTGATTGCGGACTATGAAGCCACGCTTCCTGCCATGCCGGAGGCGACAGGCGTGGATGCCCTGCGCTTTCTGATGGAGCAGCACAGCCTTACCCAGCGCGATTTACCGGAGGTTGGCAGCCAAGGCGTTGTATCCGAAATTCTCTCTGGAAAACGGGAACTCAACGTCCGACAGATTCGCGCCCTGAGCCAGCGGTTCGCGGTGTCTCCTGCGACGTTTGTGTGAAGATGGTTCGTGTCGCCAAAATGGCGACACATGGTAGAATCTGTTCTCAGTTGAAATCAGGAAGTTCAAGATGGCAACCACGGTTACGCTTCAGAACCGCATCGGCGCGCGTGTTTCCCACGAAGTCTACGAGACGCTGTGCCGCGCCGCCAAGCTGTCGGGCGCTACGGTCAATCAGTTTCTTGTGCAGGCTGCGCTCAAGGAGGCTCAAACCGTCATCGAGCGGGAAGACGTGATTCGTCTGTCTCCCCGCGACTGGAACTGGCTGCTGGAACTCGTCGAAAACCCGAAAGCGCCCAATGACAAGCTGAAAGCAGCTCTGGCACGTTACCACGAAACCGTGCAAGGCGATGCGAATACAGCCCCTGACCCGCAATCATGACCGGCAGGGTTTTGAGTGCGGTCGCCGGGAGTTGGACATCTGGCTGCGGCAGGTCGCATGCCAACACCAGGACAAGGGACTCTCGAAGAGTTTCGTCATGGTTCGCGAGGACAGCGTTGAGCGAATTTGCGGCTATTACGCCCTGACGCTTGCCGAACTCGAGGCACGGCATCTGCCCGATGCCTGGCGTAAAAAGTTGCCGCGCCGAATTCCGGGCGTTCGCTTGGGGCGGCTTGCGGTCGACAAAGCATTCCAGGGCAGGGGGCTGGGTGAACTGCTGTTGGTCGATGCGCTCATCCGGGCGCGGCGTGTTACGACCGAAGCAGGCGGTATCGGCCTGTTCGTTGATGCCATTGATGAACAGGCGGCAGAATACTACGCGCGCTTCGGATTTGCCCCTGCGCCGGACAATCCGCTCTTGTTGCTGTTGCCGGTGGCAGGACTGTTTGTCTAAACCTGCTCCAACACCCCATCCACCAGCCTTAAGACCCGTTCGCTGCGCCGCGCGAGCGCCTCGTCGTGGGTGACGATGACGATGCTCGTCGCCAGCTTTTCGTTGAGAGACATCATCAGATCGAACACGGCTTCGGCCGTGCGGCGGTCGAGGTTGCCGGTGGGTTCGTCGGCAAGCACGCAGGCGGGGTTCGTGACCAGGGCGCGCGCAATGGCGGTGCGCTGACGCTCGCCGCCGGAAAGCTCGCTCGGGGTGTGGTCGAGACGATGCCCCAGGCCGACTTCCTCAAGCATGGCCTTGGCGCGGGCGTCAGCTTGCTTCTTGTCCATGCGCCGGACGTAGAGCGGCATGGCGACGTTTTCCAGCGCGGTGAATTCGGGAAGCAGGTGATGAAATTGATATACGAAACCCAGGGCGCTGTTACGCAAGCGTCCGCGCGCGGCCTCCGGCATGAGGGAGAAATTCTTGCCGAGCAGACTCACGCTTCCCTCGCTTGGCGTATCCAGCCCGCCAAGCAGGTGGAGCAGCGTGCTTTTTCCGGAGCCGGATGCGCCGATGACCGCGATCCGCTCTCCGGGTTTGATCTCTAAATTGATTCCTTTCAGCACATGCACGGCGCTGGAGCCTTCGCGGAAATGCTTGACCAGGTTTTGGCAACTCAATACCACTTCACTCATAACGCAGGGCCTCCGCCGGTTTCACGCAGGATGCCCGCCAGCTTGGATAAATTGCGGCGATCAGGGTGAGCAGGAAAGAGACGGTCAGGATGGTCGTGACGTCGCTTGCCAGCACTTTCGAGGGCAGGTCTGGGATGAAATAGATGTTCTTGTCCCAGAGCGTCGTGCCGAGAATGCGTTCGAGCGCGGGGATGACGGCATCGAGATTGAGGGCAATGGCCAGCCCGCTCGCCAACCCCGCCGTCAGCCCGACCACGCCGATGATGGAGCCCTGGATGATGAAAATCGTCATGATCGAAAGGGGCGAGGCGCCAAGGGTGCGCAGAATGGCAATGTCGGCGGCCTTTTCCTGCACGGTCATGGTCAGGCTGGCGACGACGTTGAAGGCCGCCACGCCCACGATCAGAAACAGAAAGAGCGTCATCATGGTTTTTTCCAGTGCAATGGCGCGGAAGAAGTTGGCATAGATGTGAGTCCAGTCGCGCAGCGCCAGATCCGGCACGGAGATGATTTCGGCCAGTTCGCGCGAGACGGAAGGCGCGGAAAAGATGTTTTTAATTCGCAGCCGCACGCCGCTTACGGCATCCCCCATGCGGTAGAGAACCTGGGCATCGGCCAGATGGATGAGCGCGAGGGCGGAATCGTATTGGATTACCCCGGCGTCGAAAATGCCGACGACTTCAAACTGGCGCACGCGCGGCATGACGGCCGCCGGCGTCACCATGCCCTGCGGCGCAATCAGGGTCAGTTTGCTGCCCGGCCTCGCATCCAGCGCCCGTGCGAGGTCGCGCCCGAGGATGATGCCGAATTTTCCGGGCTGCAGGTTGTCGAGCGCGCCCGCCTTCATGTGCTCGCCGAATTTCGCTACCGCGCCCTCCGGTCCGGGGAGGATGCCCCGTACCTGCACGCCGCGCACGGCCTCGCCGTGCATCAGCATGCCCTGCTCGTTCACGTAAGGCGCCGCTGCCGTCACTTCGGGATGCTGGCTGGCATCCTCGATGACCTGTTGCCAGTTCAGGACGCGGCTGTTGCCTTCGACCGATTCCACTTCGATATGCGAAGCCACGCCCAGGGTGCGGTCGCGCAATTCCTCCTGAAAACCGTTCATTACCGAGAGCACGATGATGAGCGTCATCACGCCCAGCGCAATACCGAGAATCGACACCAGCGAAATGAAGGAAACAAGGCGGTTGCGCCCCTGGGCGCGCCTGCGTGACCGGGTGTAGCGCAAACCAACGAAAAGTTCATAGAACATCGGGGAAGGTGCGGGACAGGAAAAAGCGGATTCTAACCGTCCCCGGCGTGTATCTGTAGCTTATGGTATGGTCTCAGGATTTCATTTCTCGACATTTTTACTGGGAGTTCTTGCTGGATGAATAAAACCATCACCCGGACCATCGCCCGCTTCACGGCGGTCATTGCCTCGGTGTGCCTTTGCGGCTTCGCGCATGCGCAGCCGGGCGACACTTACTCGGAAGCCGAGACCCGGTTTCTCGCCGCGCGTGATGCGGCGCGCGCCGGAGACCGGGCCAGCCTCGAAAGGCTTGCCGAGCAGACGAACGGTCATCCGCTCGACAGCTATATCCGCTACTGGCTGCTTTCCAATAGTCTGTCAAAGGCATTCCTCATGCCGTCGGAGAGTGAATTGAATCAATTCATCTCGGATGAGGCCGGCACGCTGCTCGCGGAACGTCTGCGCGCGGACTGGCTGCGGCGGATGGCAAGGGATGGAGATTGGTCTTATTTCCTCCAGGTGTATCCGGGCCTGCAAAACCCGGACAATGAAATGCGCTGTCATGCATGGAATGCCCGGTTGGCGACCGGGGACAGGAAGGCGCTCGACGAAATCGCCAGGAACTGGGCTTCCCTGACTTTCGCGCATTCCGCTTGTTCATCCGTGATGCGGGCGGCCATCGACTACGGAAAAGTCAGTACTGACGATGCCTGGCGGCTTTTCCGCCGCCGGGTCGATACCCGCGCGCCGTCACGCGCGAAAACGGTTCTCGGCTGGCTTGCTCCGGGCAGCGCGAAGGCTTTCGATCAGGCGGTGCGCAACCCGAAACGCACGCTCGACCGCCTGCCGCCCAAATTCGCCAACACCCGCGCGGGACGGGAAATGGCGCTGGTGGCATTGACGCGGCTGGCGCGCGATGATGTGTCCACCGCGTATATCCGCTTCCAGCGCATCTCTGGCCGCCTCTCTTCCGAGGAGCGCGCTCATGCCTGGGGCATGCTGGCCCTGCATGCGGCCCAGAATCACAATCCCGATGCAGCGTCCTGGTTCCGTAACGCCGGTGATGCGCAGATGAGCGTGACCCAGCGCGCATGGCGCGTGCGTGTGCCGTTGCGCACCGGCGACTGGACGGGGGTGATTGCGGCCATCGACAAACTGAATGCCGAAGAACGGGCTCTGCCCGAATGGATTTACTGGCGGGGTCGCGCCCTGAAGGCCATGAAGCGGACGAGCGAAGCGGAGAAGGAGTTTCGCCGCATCGCCAGTGTGGCGAACTTCTACGGCATCCTCGCCAACGAAGAACTGGGAAACCTGTTCGATCCGCGTGTGGCGCACACGACGCTTGCTGCTTCCACTGCGGAGGTGGCCGCAGAGGCCGCCGCTGAAGAAGCCGTTGAAGGCGGCGCTGCCGATGCTGATTCCGAATCAGGCGAGAACGGTGCAGAAGACAACGCCGAAAAGAGTAACGGCGAAGTGATGCAGATCGAAGCTGCGCCCGCGCCAGCAACCCCGACGGCAACCGTCAGCGGGCCGAGCGTCGAAAAACATCCGGGCTTTCAGCGCGCAATGGCGCTTTTCCAGGTTGATTTTCGCATGGATGCCATTCGCGAATGGAATTGGGCGCTGCGTGGGCGCGATCAAGCCTTTCGCCTCGCCGCCGCACAACTGGCCCTGAAAAATCATCTCTATGATCGCGCCATTACTTCCGCCGAACTCGCCAACCCGACCGGAGCTTGGGAGTTGCGTTTTCTTACGCCGTACCGCGAAATCATCGAACCGCGCGCGCGCGCCAATCACCTCGACGTAAACTGGGTCTACGGGGTGATGCGGCAGGAAAGCCGCTTCATCATTCCTGCCCGTTCCTCCACCGGGGCGCAGGGACTGATGCAGGTCATGCCGAAAACCGGCAAATGGGTTGCCAAACAACTCGGCATGTATTATCACCCCGGCCTGCTGCGCGATCCCGAAACCAATGTGGAGATTGGAACCGGCTACATGCGCATCCTCCTCGACGAACTCGAAGACGATCAGGTGCTGGCTGCTGCCGGTTACAATGCCGGCCCCGGCCGCGCCCGGCGCTGGCGCGCCGGCATGCCGCTGGAAGGCGCCATCTACGCTGAAACCATTCCCTTTGAAGAAACCCGCGATTACGTCAAGCACGTCATGACCAACACCGTCATCTACGCTGCCTTGCAGGAAGGCAGGCCGCAATCGCTCAAAACGCGTCTCGGCACGATCATGCCGAAGATGTCGGACTAAAGGCGGAGGCCGGGCATGCGCGCGTATGTGGTCGGCGGCGCGGTACGGGATGCCTTGCTCGGCCTGCCGGTCAAGGATCGGGACTGGGTCGTCGTCGGGGAGACGTTCGATGCCATGGTCGCGCGCGGTTTCCGCCCCGTGGGGCGGGATTTTCCCGTCTTCCTGCATCCGGAAACGCACGAGGAATACGCGCTGGCCCGCACGGAACGCAAGAGCGGGCGCGGTTATACCGGGTTCGTCTGCCATGCCGCGCCCGATGTCACCCTGGAGGAAGACCTCTCAAGGCGAGACCTCACAATCAACGCCATTGCCCGTGAAGAAGGCGGCGCGTTGATCGACCCCTATGGGGGCGCACGCGATCTCGAAGCCAAAATCCTGCGCCACGTCGGCCCGGCTTTTGCTGAAGACCCTTTGCGCGTTCTGCGCGTGGCGCGCTTTGCCGCCCGGCTGCCCGGTTTCAGCCTTGCGCCGGAGACGCTTATCCTCATGCGCGCGATGAGCGCAAGCGGCGAACTCGATCACCTCACGCCCGAACGGGTGTGGAAGGAACTCTCGAACGGCCTCATGGAAGCGCAGCCCTCACGGATGTTTCGTGTGCTGCGCGAATGTGGCGCGCTCGTCCGCATCCTTCCCGAACTCGACCGCCTCTCCGGCGTGCCGCAGCCACTGGTCTACCACCCCGAAAACGACACCTTTGAGCATACGATGCTGGTCATCGACCATGCCGCCCAGGCCGGACACGGGCTGGAAATCCGTTGGGCCTGCCTGCTGCACGATCTCGGCAAGGGAGAAACCCCCGCCGACATCCTGCCGCACCACTATGAACACGAAGCCCGAGGCGCGCCGCTTGCCGAACGAATCTCGGAACGATTGCGCACCCCGGCCGACTGCCGCGATTTTGCCGTGCTGTTCGCCCGCGAACACGGCAGGCTGGGGCTGATCGGCGAAATGCAGCCGAGTACCATCACCAGCCTGCTTGAACGCTGTGATTGTGCGCGTCGGCCGGAGCGTTTTTTCGCCCTGCTGGATGCCGCCGCCAGCGACTATTTTGGGCGTGGCGGCCACTGGCCCGCACCCTGGCCGCTTGCCGCGCGTTGGCGAAGGGCCGTGGAAGCCTTCCTCGGGGTGAACGCAGGCGTGATTGCCCTCTCTGTTGCGGAACCCCGGCAAATTCCCGCCCGTCTGCACGACGCACGGGTGGATGCTGTACGAAAATCCCTCACATGTCATGAGGAAACCCTGATCACTCCCTGATGCTTCTTCAACCCCTCGGTTTGTACTGAGTGCTCTGACACTTTACTTTCCGGTAAACGACCCGATAGAGAAGTCATGCAGAAGATGAGCGCCAACCCAGCAAGTGCAGTTCCCAACTGCGCCCTCGAAATCATCAGCCGCCTGCCTGTTTCGTCCAACAGGCACCGGATGCCGATCCTTTTCGTACATGGCGCGTATGCGGGCGCCTGGTGCTGGGAAGAAAACTTTCTGCCCTGGTTTGCCCAACGCGGATGGGCCGCGCACGCGGTATCGCTCAGAGGGCATGGCAACAGCCCGGGGCGTGACGATCTCGACAGCTTGAGTCTCGACCATTACGTAGCCGACCTCATTGAGGCGGCCGCCACTTTGCCTGCGCCCCCGATATTGATCGGTCACTCGATGGGCGGCATGGTGGTACAGAAGTATCTCGAACGAGCTGCTGCTCCCGCCGTCGTATTGATGGCCTCGGTTCCGCCTCAGGGGGTGATCACTTCCGCGTTCGGCCTGTTATTCACCGCTCCGCAACTGCTCATTGACCTCAACCGAATCATGGGCGGCGGCGAACCCAGCGCCGACACCATGCGCGAAGTGCTTTTCTACCAGCCGATCAGCATCGAAAAACTGAAGCGTTACTGGAAGCGGTTTCAGCCCGAATCCCATCGCGCGATCTGGGACATGGCCCTTTACAACCTGCCCAATACTTCCCGCGCCTACAGGCCGCCGATGCTGGTGCTCGGCGCGCAGTACGACCGCCTGTTTTCTCCCGGTCAGGTTAAGGCAACAGCGAATGCTTACGGAACCCGTCCGGAAATCTTCCTCAATATGGGGCACGCCATGATGCTCGAACGCGATTGGGAAAAAGTCGCCGTCCGGATCGACGAGTGGCTCATCGAGCAGGGGTTGTAGAACTACCTCAAGCCTCCCCCGCGTTCTTCCTCTTTTGCCAGAGCACATCCCCGCACCCCGCTTCGCGGTTGAGCACGCGCCCGAGCACGAACAACAAGTCCGAGAGGCGGTTGAGATACTGGCGCGCGCCGTCATTGACGGTTTCAACCTGCGCCAGCGCCACCAGCGCGCGCTCGGCGCGGCGGCAAACGGCGCGGGCATGATGGGCGAGCGCGGCGGCGCGGGAGCCGCCGGGGAGGATGAAATCCTTGAGCGGTTCCATGTTTGCGTTGTAATGGTCGATGGCCTGCTCCAGCCGTTCAACCTGCCGGGCGGTCATCATGCACATGCTGGGAATGCAGACTTCGCCGCCCAGATCGAACAGATCATGCTGCACGTCGATCAGGAGCGCGCGGACATCGACAGGCAGTTTTTCCGTGAGCAGCAGACCAAGCGTGGTGTTGGTCTCGTCGATTTCGCCAATCGCGTGGATGCGCGCGTCGCTTTTCGAGACGCGGCGACCATCGCCCAGCCCTGTCTGGCCGGCATCGCCGGTGCGGGTGTAAATTTTCGAGATGCGATGTCCCATATGTCTCCTGTCAGGTGGCGGCAATCCTTGGCGGATGGGCTCGCATGATAAACTGTCATGCTTTGCCCGTGGCCTCAAATCGGGCTTGTTCACACTCTTTGAACCAGATTCTGCAAGAGCAAACCCCATGAAATCCGCCGAAATCCGCGAACAATTCCTGAAATTTTTCGAGTCCAGGGGGCACAGGGTCGTGGCTTCCAGCTCACTCGTGCCGGGGGACGATCCCACATTGCTCTTCACCAACGCGGGCATGAACCAGTTCAAGGATGTGTTTCTCGGTTTCGACAAGCGTCCCTACACCCGAGCCGCCACCTCGCAAAAATGCGTGCGCGCGGGCGGCAAGCACAACGATCTGGAAAACGTCGGCTACACCGCCCGCCATCACACCTTCTTCGAGATGCTCGGCAACTTCTCCTTTGGCGATTACTTCAAGCGTGACGCCATTACTTACGCCTGGGAACTGCTCACCGAAGTCTTCAAGCTGCCGAAAGAAAAGCTCTATGTCTCCGTCTACGCCGAGGACGACGAGGCGTTCGACATCTGGACATCAGTGGTAGGGCTTGCCCCGGAGCGCGTCATCCGCATCGGCGACAACAAGGGCGCGCGCTATGCCTCCGACAATTTCTGGATGATGGGCGATACCGGCCCGTGCGGCCCGTGCACCGAGATTTTCTATGATCACGGCCCGCACATTCCCGGCGGACTGCCCGGAACAAAGGACGAGGACGGCGACCGCTACATCGAAATCTGGAACAACGTCTTCATGCAGTTCAACCGCGACGAGGCGGGCGTGATGCATCCGCTGCCCCGCCCGAGCGTGGATACCGGCATGGGGCTGGAGCGCATTTCCGCCGTGTTGCAGGGCGTGCATTCCAACTACGAAATAGATATTTTCCAGACCCTCATTGCTGCTGCGGCGCGTGAGACTTCCGCTGCCGACATGGCGAGTCCCAGCCTGAGGGTGCTGGCCGACCACATCCGCGCCTGTTCCTTCCTGATTGCCGACGGCGTCATTCCCGGCAACGAAGGGCGCGGCTACGTGCTTCGCCGCATCATTCGCCGCGCCATTCGGCATGGTTACAAACTCGGCGCGCGCGCGGCGTTTTTCTATCGCCTCGTGCCCGATCTCGTCCGCGAAATGGGCGCAGCCTACCCGGAACTCGTCACAGATAAGTCGCGAATTGCCGACATTTTGAAGGCCGAAGAAGAACGCTTCTTTGCCACGATCGAGAATGGCATGGCGATTCTGGAAACCGGGCTGGATGAGATGAGGGCAGAGGGCCGCGCCAGCTTCAATGGCGAACTCGCCTTCAAACTGCACGACACCTACGGTTTCCCGCTCGATCTCACCGCCGACGTCTGCCGCGAGCAGGGCGTTCTGGTCGACACGGCCGCATTCGATGCCGCAATGGCGCGGCAAAAGGAACAGGCTCGCGCGGCGGGCAAATTCAAAATGGCGACCAATCTCGATTACGCGGGCGCAGAAACCGTTTTTCACGGTTACGACTCGCTGGAATCCGACGCCAGAATCCTCGCCCTCTACCGGGACGGGACCGCCGTCGACGCCTTGCGCGAAGGCGATCTGGGCGTCGTCGTGCTCGACAACACCCCCTTCTATGCCGAATCCGGCGGCCAGGTCGGCGATACGGGCGAACTTCGGACAACTGTGGGCATCTTCGCCGTCGAGGACACCCAGAAAATCCAGGCGACGGTGTTCGGTCATCACGGCATCGTCAAGACCGGCACACTCTCCGTCGGCGACAAGGTTGCTGCCCGCGTGGACGTTGCCGCCCGCGCGGCCACCGCCCGCAATCACTCCGTCACGCACCTGATGCACAAGGCGCTGCGCGAGGTGCTGGGCAGCCATGTTCAGCAGAAAGGCTCCCTCGTCGATTCCGCCAAAACCCGTTTCGACTTCGCCCACACCGCGCCGATGAGCGCCGAAGAAATCCGCGAAGTGGAAGCGCGCGTCAACGCCGAAATCCTGACGAACACCGCGAATCAGTCCGCCGTCATGCCGTTGGAAGAGGCGCAAAAAACCGGCGCGATGATGCTCTTTGGCGAAAAGTATGATGAAACCGTGCGCGTGGTCAGCATTGGCGCATCCAGGGAACTTTGCGGCGGCACGCACGTAGTGCGCACCGGAGACATCGGCTTCTTCAAGATTCTTTCGGAATCCGGCATTGCCGCAGGCGTGCGCCGTATTGAAGCCGTGACGGCCGATACCGCCCTTCGCACTGTGCAAACGCAGGAGCAGCGCCTCAATGACATCGCCCTCCTCCTCAAGACTCAACCCGAAGCCCTTGCCGATCGCATCAACGGCCTGCTTGAACAGACAAAGGCGCTCGAAAAGGAAGTCGCCCGGCTGAAATCGAAACTCGCGGGCAGCCAGATCGACGACCTGATCAATCAGGCGGTCGAAATCGAGGGCGGCGCAAAACTCCTGACCGCCACGCTGGAAGGCATCGACCCCGCAACCCTGCGCGAAACGCTCGATAAACTGAAAGACAAGCTCAAGTCCGCCGTCATCGTGCTGGCGACCGTCCGGGATGAAAAGGTAAGCCTCATTGCAGGCGTCACTGCGGATTTGACGGCCAAATTCAAGGCCGGGGAACTGGTGAATTTTGTTGCGCAGCAGGTGGGCGGCAAGGGCGGCGGTCGCCCCGATATGGCGCAAGCCGGGGGAACGGAGCCAGGAAAACTGGCGGGGGCGCTGGGGAGCGTGAGGGAGTGGGTGAAAGAGAGGTGATTTCCACAGAGAGGTATTGCCGTCATGTCGCTCAAGGAAATTCGTATGCCCAAATTCCCCGAATGCTGGGAGTCTTGCGGTAATTGCAGGCAGGGAGCGGTGTTTGTGCTCGAAATTCCCGTAGCGCCCGGCGATCATATTCTGCACGACGAGACGGTTCTCATTCTGGAAACGGGCAAGGTTGCGCTCGATATACCTTCTCCCATTGCTGGCGTCGTAGACAAGATATTGGTGGCAGAAGGCGATCCGGTGGACGAAGGCGCCTTGCTCATGACCCTGCTTTGATAATAATGAGATGGACTCCTCCTGTCCCTGTCGGCATCATATTGCCGTCGTCAGCACCTCAACCCCCCCTCTCCATGCAACTCATTCTCATCAGCGGCCTTTCCGGTTCAGGCAAGAGCGTCGCGCTCAAGGCGCTGGAAGATGCCGGGTATTACGTCGTCGACAACCTGCCGGCCATGCTGCTGCCGCAGTTGATGGAAGCCTTGCGCAGTACCGGTTATGCGCGCTGCGCGGTGGCGGTCGATGTGCGTTCCGGGGAAAGCATTGCGGCGCTGCCTGAACAGACGAAATTCCTGCGCGAACTCATTGAGGACGTGCGCTTCATTTTTCTCGATTCGCGCGATGACACGCTGATTGCCCGCTTTTCCGAAACCCGCCGCCGCCATCCGCTGGCCGGGGAGGGCATTTCGCTCGAAGAAGCGATTCGGCGCGAACGTGACATGCTCGAAGATATTTCCATCCTCGGACACCGCATCGACACCAGCGACATAAGGCCCAATACCCTGCGCGCCAGGATAAAGGATTTCATCGAAGCCAAACTGGGCGAGGGCCTGATCCTGATGTTTCAGTCCTTTGGCTTCAAGTACGGCGTCCCGCTCGATGCCGATATGGTGTTCGATGTACGCTGCCTGCCCAATCCTCACTACGATCCGAGCCTGCGCCCGCTCACCGGGTTCGACCCGGAAGTGGTCGCTTACTTCGAGACGCAGCCCGAAGTTGCCCGCATGGTGGAGGACATTCGCGCGTTCGTTGCCGCATGGCTGCCGAGTTTCATGCGCGACAATCGCAATTACCTGACCGTTGCCATTGGATGCACGGGCGGTCAGCATCGCTCGGTCTACATTGCCGAACGCCTGGGAGAAGCGTTCCGCGCCGATGTCCACGTCCTTCTCCGTCATCGCATGGTGACGAGGCTGTAATAATATTCAATACTTATTTTTTTGCTGATGGACTTTTCGGGCGCGGCCCGAAGGAATGATTTTATGGTTTCCTGCGTGACTCCCCCGGTTTCAGGACCTCTGCTCGAACTGGAGCGGCAGTTCATCGACCACAGCACCATGATCGAACGATGGTTCCGTGAGCAATGGCAAGAACACGTTCCGCCGTTCTACGGCTCGGTCGATTTGCGCAATGCCGGATTCAAGCTCGTGCCGGTCGACATGAATCTGTTTCCCGGCGGATTCAACAACCTCGATCCCGTGTTTCTGCCCTTGTGCGTGCAGGCCGCGCAGGCGGCGGTGGAGCGCATGTGCACCAGCGCCGGTCGCCTGCTGCTGATTCCAGAGAATCACACCCGCAATATGTTCTATCTGAAGAACGTGGCGCGGCTGGCGGGGATTCTGCGCCTGACCGGGTTGGAAGTAAGATTGGGCAGCCTGCTGCCGGAGATCGCCGCGCCAACGCCCCTGATGCTTCCGGACGGCGCCAGCCTGATGCTGGAGCCGCTGGTGCGAAAGGGAAACCGCCTCGGTCTGGCCGGATTCGATCCCTGCGCGATCCTGCTCAATAACGACCTTTCCGGCGGCGTGCCTGACATCTTGCGGGGATTGGATGAACAATGCCTGATTCCGCCGCTTCACGCAGGCTGGCACGCACGGCGCAAGTCGCGTCACGCAGCGGCGTATGAGCGGGTCGTCCGAATATTTTCGGAGACCATCGGTATCGACCCCTGGCGCATCAGTCCGGCATTCCGTGTATGCAGCGGCATCGACTTCCAGGAGCGCGCGGGCGAAGAATGTCTGGCCGAGCAGGTCGATGCGTTGCTCGTCAACATCCGCCGCAAATACAGCGAGTTGGGCATCAAGGATGAACCCTTCGTTGCGGTCAAGGCAGATGCGGGTACTTACGGCATGGGCGTGATGATGGTGAAGGATGCTTCTGAAATCGTTGGACTCAACCGCCGCCAGCGCAACAAGATGGCAGTGGTCAAGGAAGGGCTGGTCGTCGGGGAAGTCATCATCCAGGAAGGCGTGCACACGATCGAGACCGTTGGCGGCGCGGCGGCCGAACCGGTTTTTTACATGATGGATCATTACGTCGTCGGCGGTTTTTATCGCGTGCACACGGCGCGCGGCAGCGATGAAAATCTCAATGCGCCGGGCATGGAGTTCCGCCCGCTGGCTTTCGATACGCCCGGCAACATTCCCGACAGCCATCTGGACCCGGATGCCACGCCCAACAGGCTCTACACCTATGGCGTCATTGCGCGGTTGGCGCTGCTCGCGGCCTCGGTCGAAATCGAGGAAATGTTATCCACGCCCAATGATGCGGATAAGGGATGCGGCTGTCGCCATACCCCCGAATCTGCACACGCGGCCTGACGGGTGGCGGCCATGACGACGCGCGATTTCGCTTTCATCGTCGATCCCTTGCCCGGACTCAAGGCGTACAAGGATTCCAGCGTGGCAATGATGCGCACCGCCGCCGCGCGCGGGCATCGTTGCTGGGCGATCCGGCGCGAGGACCTCGTCTGGCGCGCGGGCGTCGTCTCTGCGCACGCCGCGCCGCTTGCCCTGCGCGCGGACGATCATGACTGGTACACGGAGGGCGAGCCGGAAATCCGCGCGCTGACCGCGTTCGATACGGTGTTGATGCGTCAGGATCCGCCTTTCGATTTTGAATACCTGACGGCGACCTGGCTACTCGAACGCGCCGTGCATGGCGGCGCGCGTGTGTTCAACGACCCGCGCGCCGTGCGCGATCACTCCGAAAAACTGGCGATCACCGAATTTCCGCAATTCATCCCCGAGACGCTGGTGGCCCGCGACCCGGGACGGCTTCACGCGTTCATCGACGAGATCAATGATGTCGTGCTCAAACCGCTTGACGGCATGGGCGGCAGCCAGGTGTTTCGCGTAGCCTCCCATGACCCCAACCGCAACGTGATCATCGAGACTCTCACGCAACACGGCGCGCGCACGATCATGGCGCAACGTTACCTGCCGGATGTTCGGGATGGAGACAAGCGCGTACTCATCATCGGCGGTGAAGTCGCGCCTTACGCGCTGGCGCGCATTCCCGCAGAGGGAGAAACCCGCGCCAACCTTGCCGCAGGCGGGCGCGGCGTAGCGATGCCGTTGACGACGCGTGAATGGGAAATTGCCCGTTTTCTGGCTCCCATCCTGTGGGCGCGCGGACTGCTGATCGTCGGACTCGATGTGATCGGCGGGCATCTGACCGAAATCAACGTCACCAGCCCGACCTGCATGGTCGAGATTGCCGCGCAGCAAGGGTTTGACGTGGCGGGGCAGGTGATTGAAACGTTGGAGCGGTTGAGCGGGCGGTAGGCCGTCACCGCCCATCCGCGTCGCGCGCTTTTTTCTCTTCGAGTTCGCGGATTCGGGCGTCGTACCGTTCGCGGTCGCGTTGAGCGGCTTCCGCCCGGCGGGCGGCAGCCTTGGCGCGTGCGTTGGCGCTGCTGTCGGTGTTCGGCTGGATGGCGCGACGGGCAGGTATGGCCATTTCGGGGCGCATCTTTGGCGCGTCGGTATCGGCGCTCGGTAAGGAAGCCTCGGTCGGGCGCGGGCCGCTGCCGAGTTCCTCGGCCTTCCTTGCCTTTTCGGCGGCCACGCGGCGACGTTCCGCGAGATCCATTTCGTGCGCCTCGGTTTCGAGTTCGCGGGCGCGGCGGATGACGGCCAGACGTTCAGCCTTGGCATCGTCGATGCAACTGGTGACGAAAAAACGTTTGTAGCATGCCGTCTCCGTTGCCTGATAACGGGTTTCGGCCTGCGTGCGCAGGGTTTGGGCATCGAGGCGCAATTGACTGATGCGTTCAGCGGGACTGGGCGCGGATTCGCTCTCACCCTCATCGGCAGCCATCACGCCAAGCGGAAAAACGGCAAGGCATGCGCCGACGGCAAGGATGCGCCGGAAGCGCGAACAGGGAGCAGGAGACGGAGAACGGACAGACATGAGGAATCCGCGCAGTGCGTGATGGAGATGTGCGTAGAATAACGCCCTTTATCAACATCTGCGGCATCAAGCGTGATTCGTTTTTGCAATTTGCGCCTTTCAAGGGGTGGCCGCGTCCTGATCGACGAGGCGTCCCTCCAGTTGTTCCCCGGCTGGAAAATCGGGCTGACCGGCGCCAACGGCAGCGGTAAATCGAGCCTTTTCGCGCTCCTGCGCGGCCAGTTGCTCCCGGATCGGGGCGACCTGGAATGGCCGTCCGGCTGGACGGTTGCCCATGTCGCACAGGAGACGCCGGGCCTGCCGCGCGCCGCTATCGAGCATGTGCTCGACGGCGATGCCGAACTGCGGCGCGTCGAAACCGATCTGGCCCAGGCCG
>Ga0209628_10000099_pt1 | contig 46058 bp, 42 predicted proteins | sample TergutCu122P4_FD_187285 | JGI IMG/M metagenome (GOLD analysis project Ga0209628, IMG submission 187285) | Cubitermes ugandensis P4 segment gut microbial communities from Kakamega Forest, Kenya - Cu122 P4 (SPAdes) (version 2) | ecosystem: Host-associated > Arthropoda: Insects > Digestive system... | reverse complement strand
GGGGCTGTTGGAGTTAATGCGTTCGCCCTATCTGCTGGGCGTGGCCGGCTGGGTCAGCCTGCTTTCGTTTGGCGCGACGGTGGCCTACTTCGCGCAGGCCCACATCGTTGCGGCGACGATCCACGGCGCGGCGGAGCAAACGCGGCTGTTCGCGGGCATCGACCTCGCGGTGAACCTGCTCAGTCTGGCCACGCAGATCTTCATCACCGCGAGCCTGCTCAAACGCTTTGGCGCGGGCATCGCGGCGGCCGCGTTGCCGGCGGTGTATGTGCTGGGCTTCTCGGCGCTGGCGGCGGCGCCGGTGCTGGCGGTGGTGCTGGCGCTGCAAGTTGCACAACGCTGGATGAACTTCGCCGTGGCCAACCCCGCGCGCCAACTCTTTTTCACCGTGGTCGGGCGCGAGGAAAAATACAAGGCCAAGAACATGATCGATGTGGTGGTCTATCGCGGCTCCGACGCGCTGTACGGCTGGGTTTACAGCAGCTTGCAGGCGCTGGGGTTCAAGCTGGGCGCCATCGCGCTGTGCGCGCTGCCGGTGGCGGCGGGCTGGGTCGTCCTCTCGACCGCGCTGGGGCGCAAGCAGGAGCGCCTGGCGGCAAAAATGTCGGATGCAGGGGCGCAACCATGAGCCATCAAACCCTCACCCGCCGCGGCTTTGCCACCCTTGCCGGCGACGAGTGGCGGCGTTTATCGAGTGGTTTTGATTGTCCTAAGGATTTGGTGGCAAAGCAGGAGGAATACCGCGCTGGTAGCTCACCCAGACCTTCGCAAGCGAGGAAAGGAGTAAGCTCCTCCCCCGCAAGCGGGGAAAAGCTGGATGGGGAAGCGGTAGCACAGGGCGTATTTGAACAAAAAATGGCGAAAAGCGCTTTTGCCGATGATTTGTAATAAAACTGTAAAAATTCCTTGTTAAAGTGGAAACGATTCTTGGCAAAGGAGGCGACGATGTTGCGTCATTGGTGGCAATTATGGGCAGGGGCTTTTGCGCTGGCGATAGGCGCTCAGGCGATTGCTCAGTCTGTTGAGGTTACTGGCGCGGGCGCGTCGTTTCCGGCGCCGCTGTACGCAAAGTGGGCCGATGTTTACAGCAAGGAGACCGGCCACAGGATCAATTATCAGTCGATCGGTTCGGGCGGCGGCATCAAGCAGATTCGGGCGAAAACGGTGGATTTCGGCGCGACAGATGCGCCGATGAAGCCGGAGGATCTGGAAAAGAGCGGGTTGGCGCAGTTTCCGACGGTGATCGGCGGTGTGGTGCCGGTGGTGAATATCAAAGGCATCAGCAACGGTCAGTTGCGTTTGAGCGGCCCGGTGTTGGCCGATATTTATCTCGGCAAGATCACGCGATGGAACGATCCGGCGATCACGGCGCTCAATCCCGAGTTGAAGTTGCCGTCGGCAGCGATTGCGGTAGTGCGCCGTTCGGACGGCGCGGGAACAACGTTTGTTTTCACCAGTTATTTGTCCAAAGTCAGCGCCGACTGGAAGGCGAACGTCGGTGAGGGGACGGCGGTGCAATGGCCGGTCGGCTTGGGCGGCAAAGGCAACGAAGGGGTTTCGGCGTTCGTGTTGCGGATCGGGAATTCGATCGGCTATGTCGAATCCGCGTACGCGAAATTCGGGAAAATGGCGTATGTGTTGATGCAAAACGCGGCGGGGGAATTCGTCGCGCCGACCGGAGAAACATTCAGCGCGGCGGCGGCGGGGGCGAAGTGGGATCCGGCGTCGTTTTATGTGATTTTGACCAATCAGCCGGGCAAGAAAACCTGGCCGATTTCGGGCGCAACTTTTATTTTGATGCACAAAACGCAGGACAAGCCGATGCAGGCGAAAGCGGCGCTGGATTATTTTGCCTGGGCGTTTAAAAATGGCGGCAAGATAGCGAGCGAACTGGATTATGCGCCGCTGCCGGAATCGCTGACCAAGGCGATTGAGGCGTCATGGGCGCAGATCAAAGATGCTTCCGGTAAGGCGGTTTATTGATAGTGTTTCTGGTAGAGTAGAAAAAACTTGAGGATCGGACAAACATAATGTCGATGCCGACAACGATCACTTCACCATCGCTGCCGTCGCCATCGCCGGTTGCCCGAGCGCGGCGGCGTTCGACCTGGGGCGACGTGTTGTTTTACCGCATCACGCAAGGGTTTGCGTTGCTGACCTTGCTGCTGCTTTCCGGCATTATCGTGTCGCTGGTTTGGGGCGCCTGGCCGGCCATCCAGCATTTCGGGCCTTCGTTTTTGTGGAAGGCCGAATGGAATCCGCCGATGCAACGCTTCGGCGCGTTGATTCCGGTTTACGGTACGTTGATCACTTCGGCGGTGGCGCTGGTCATCGCCGTTCCGGTGAGTTTCGGCATTGCTTTTTTTCTGACCGAGATGGCGCCGACCTGGCTGAGAAAGCCGCTGGGAATCGCGGTCGAGTTGCTGGCCGGCATTCCCAGTATCGTTTACGGCATGTGGGGATTGCTGGTGTTCGTGCCGATTTTTGCCGAGTATTTTCAACCGATGCTCGCCGAAACACTGGGGATGCTACCGATCATCGGCGCGCTGTTTTCGGGGCCGCCGATCGGCATCGGTATTTTGTCGGCGGGCATTGTGCTGGCGATTATGATTATTCCGTTCATCGCGTCGGTGATGCGCGATGTGTTCGAGATCACGCCAGCGATTTTGAAAGAATCGTCGTATGCGCTGGGTTCGACTCGCTGGGAAGTGATGTGGAACGTGGTGCTGCCTTATACGCGGGTCGGCGTCGTCGGCGGCATCATGCTGGGACTGGGACGCGCGTTGGGCGAAACGATGGCGGTGACGTTTCTGATCGGTAACATCAATTCGTTTCAGGGTTTTTCGCTTTTCCTGCCCGGCAACAGCATTGCTTCGGCGCTGGCCAATGAATTCACCGAAGCGTCGAGCGAGTTATACAGGGCGGCGCTGATCGAGCTTGGTCTGATTCTTTTCCTGATTACCTTCATCGTGCTGAGTTTGTCGAAGCTGTTGTTGATGCGGCTCGCTAAATCAGGAGGAACGCGGACATGAAACCGATAACCTTTTCCTGGCTGGCTTGGCGCCGTCGCTGCGTGAATTACACGGCGACGGGATTGTCGCTGCTGGCGATGGCTTTTGGACTGTTCTGGTTGCTGTGGATTTTGTGGACGACGTTCAGTCTCGGCGTGTCGGGATTGTCGCTGGGGCTTTTCACACAGATGACGCCGCCGCCGGGAACCGAGGGCGGGCTGGCCAATGCGATGGTCGGCAGTTTGTTGATGGTTGGCTTGGCGACCCTGATCGGTACGCCGGTCGGAATTTTCTCCGGCATTTATCTGGCGGAATTCGCGCAGCGCGGCTGGCTGGGTGAAGTGATTCGCTTTATGAACGACGTGTTGCTGTCTGCCCCGTCGATCATTATCGGTTTGTTCGTTTACACGGTTTATGTGGCGTACCGCGGGCAATTTTCCGGAGGCGCGGGCGTGCTGGCGCTGTCGCTGATCGTGATTCCGGTCGTCGTGCGCACCACCGAAAACATGTTGCGGCTGGTGCCGTCGAGTTTGCGCGAAGCGGCGTTTGCGCTGGGTGCGCCGCGCTGGCACATGATTATGTACGTCACACTGCGCGCGTCACTGGCGGGTGTGATGACCGGCATTCTGCTGGCGATTGCCCGGATCGCCGGCGAAACCGCGCCGCTGCTGTTCACCGCGTTGTCGAATCAGTACTGGAGCACCGATCTCGACAAGCCGATGGCGAGTTTGCCGGCGGTGATTTTCAAATATGCGATGTATCCGTTTGAAGACTGGAACCGGCTGGCCTGGGCGGGCGTTTTCCTGATTGTGATGGCGGTGCTGGCGCTCAATATCGCGGCGCGCATGTTCTTCGGACGTAAAACGGTTTAACCAGGATGCGGATAGTAAGATGCAGATACAAGAGACAGCACTGACCGCGCAAATCCGCTTTCAGGATTTCAATTTCTATTACGGCGGATTTCACGCGCTTAAAAACATTCAGCTTGATATTTATCAAGGGTTGGTGACGGCGTTTATCGGCCCGTCAGGTTGCGGCAAATCGACGTTGCTGCGTACGATCAACCGAATGTATTCGCTTTATCCCGGACAGCGCGCCGAAGGGCATTTGTTCATTGATGGTGAAGACGCGCTGGCCAGCGATGTCGATCTCAACGATTTGCGCAAACGGGTCGGCATGGTGTTTCAGAAGCCAACGCCGTTTCCGATGTCGATTTACGATAACATCGCTTACGGCGTGCGTTTGCATGAACGCCTGCCGCGCGGCGAGATGGATGCGCGGGTCGAATGGGCGCTCAAGAAAGCGGCGCTGTGGGACGAGGTGAAAGACAAGCTGAAGCAGGAGGGCACCAGCCTGTCGGGCGGCCAGCAGCAGCGCTTGTGCATCGCCCGCGGCATCGCGGTGCGGCCGCGCGTGCTGTTGCTCGATGAGCCGACTTCGGCGCTCGATCCGATTTCAACGTTGCGGATCGAGGAGCTGGTTTCGGAATTACGCGGCGAATTCACGATCGTGATTGTGACGCACAACATGCAACAGGCAGCACGGGTGTCGGATTTTACGGCGTACATGTACTTGGGCGAGCTGGTCGAATACAATAAGACCGATACTATTTTTGTCAAACCGGCGAAAAAAGAGACGGAAGATTACATTACCGGCCGTTTCGGCTGATACGCAATACGGGAGAAAAGGAAGAGCTATGACGACACACATGTCCAAACAATTTGAGATCGAAATGGAGACGATCCGCAGCGATGTGCTGGCGATGGGTGGGCTGGTCGAAGCGCAATTGGCGCGCGGCGTGTCGGCGTTGTCCGAAGATGAGAATCCGGAACTGCTCGAAATCGTCAAGCGCAGCGAAAAAGAGATCAACCAGATGCAGGTTGACATCGATCAGTTGTGTGCGCAAATCATCGCCCGACGGCAGCCGGCGGCGGTAGATCTGCGGGTGATCCTGACCATCAGCAAGGTAGTGAACGATCTCGAACGGGTTGGCGATGAAGCGAAAAAAATCGCCCGCAAGGCGGCGCGCTTGCAGGGCAACGAGCGGCTCACCCGGATACAGTACTATGAAACGATTCACGCCGGCGAGTTGGCGCAGGCTATTTTGCACCGGGTGTTGAATGCGTTCGCGCGGCTCGATATTGACGAAGCTATCGCCATTTACGATGCCGACGACGAAATCGACATGGCGTTCGATCTGGTTACCCGTCAACTGGTCGGTTTCATGATGGAAGACCCACGCACGATCAGCAGCGCGCTTGAAGTGTTGTTTGTCGCCAAATCGATCGAGCGCATCGGTGATCATGCCAAAAATATCGCCGAGGCGATTGTACAGGTGGTGATGGGGAAGGATGTACGGCATACGTCGCTTGAAGAAATCAAAGCGAAAATTGCGGAGCGCGAATGACAACGATACTGATTGTTGAAGATGAGCCGGCGATTGTCGAGCTGTTGCGGGTGACGCTCGAAGCCGAGCGCTATGTCGTCCGTGAAGCCGGCAGTGCCGAGGCAGCCTGGCGAATGATTGAAGAAGCGCCTCCCGATTTGTTATTGCTCGACTGGATGCTGCCGGGCCAATCGGGATTGGCGCTGGCGAAACGTCTGCGTCAACAGGAGCGCACCCAAGCGTTGCCGATCATTATGGTGACGGCGCGCGCTGAGGAAGCGGACAAAGTTGCCGGACTGGAAACCTGGGTGGACGATTATATCACCAAACCGTTTTCGCCACGCGAATTGAAAGCGCGGATCAAAGCCGTGTTGCGTCGTCGGACGGCGAAGAATTCTGAGGCGCCGCTGCGGGCAGGGTTGTTGGTGCTTGACCCGGTATCGCATCGCGCCCATTGCGGCGGTGAACTGCTGACGCTGGGGTCGCTGGAATTTCGCCTGTTGCATTTCCTGATGGCGCGCCCTGACCGTGTCTTTACGCGAGCACAATTGCTCGATGCCGTGTGGGGCGACGATGCCGACATCGAGGAGCGCACTGTCGATGTGCTGGTGAGTCGCTTGCGACAGGCGCTGGCGCTAGACCGCCTGGATGTGATGATCGAAACTGTGCGCAGTTGCGGTTATCGCTGGAACCCGGGGAAACAAGATGATATTGCCTCCTCCTCATAACCGCGGCTGGTTGTTGCCGTCGGTCATCGTTGTGCTGGTGTTGATCGCCGGCGGGTTGGGCGGCATCTGGGCGGCGTTGATTGTATTGGCGGTGGGCTTTGCCGGCACGACGGTATTTCATCTCGCGCATTTGTACATCTTGCAACGCTGGGCGGCAAGCTCGCTGGAACATTACACGGCATTGCCGGAAGGGGTGGGCGTTTGGAGCGATGTGCTGGCGGCGCTATTGCGTCGTGAACAGAAGCGTGTAGCGTTTCAGACAGCGCAAAGGCAAACTATCGAACAGTTTCGCCGGATGGCGGAAGCGTTGCCGGACGGCGTGATCGTCCTTGACGGGCGCCGCCATATCGAATGGGCGAACCTGCGCGCCCAGCAATGGTTGGCGCTCAACCTCGAAAAAGACCGCGGTCAGCCGCTCGGCAATCTGGTGCGGATGCCGGAGTTTCTGCGCTTTCTTGCCGATGACCTCGACGAAGCGCCATCTGGTGATGAAGCGGCGCAGCGCACGCTGATCATCCCGTCGGTTTTCGATACCGGCAAAACACTGGCGTTGCAACAAGTGCCGTTTGGCCGAGGCGGTCGATTATTGCTGGCACGCGATGTGACACAGTACGAAGCGGCGGCGCGGTTGCGGCGCGATTTCATCGCCAGCGTGTCGCACGAGCTGAAAACACCGCTGACGGTGATCGTCGGCTTTCTTGAAACCTTGCAGGAAACGGCCGTAGCAGACATGTCGGAACAAACGCGGACGCATTATTTCGAGCTGATGCGAACGCAGGCGAACAGTATGCAGCGCTTGGTCGATGACCTACTGACGCTATCAGCGCTCGAATCCGGTGCGCGTGAAAAAGAAGAAGAATGGTTCGCGGTCGCGCCGTTGTTGGAAACTCTGCAACAACAAACGCAGGCTTTATCGCAAGGTAAACATACAGTGACGCTGACCTTGCCGGCAGGAGAAACGCAGATCTACGGTGTGCGCGACGAACTGACCAGTGCCTTCAACAACCTGCTGACCAACGCCGTGCGCTATACTCCCGAAGGCGGCAAGATTGAACTTTCCTGGACGGTCGATAACGAAGGGCGCGGTATTTTTACCGTGTGTGATACCGGCATCGGGATCGCCGCCGAACACCTGCCGCGCTTGACTGAGCGCTTTTACCGCGTTGACCGCGGACGTTCGCGCGCCTCTGGCGGCACTGGCTTGGGGTTGGCCATCGTCAAGCATGTGCTCTTGCGCCATCAGGGCGAACTGGCTATCGACAGCCGGGTCAGCAAAGGCAGCACATTTTCCGCAATCTTGCCGACAGCAAGGGTTAAAGAACAGGAAGAGAGTGCTGGAATGGAACCCTGATAGCGATGTTCCCCCGCCCGATCCCTACCCTTCCCAAAAACAACGTCATCGCTCTGGCGTACAGCGATCGGCCGGGGTAAAGCGCCATACCAAAGCATAGCTGCCGTTCTTCGCCCCTGGCGAGCTGTATCCCTGTTGGTCGCCATGCAGCAAAGGCCGACCTTTTCTCTTCCTCAGGCTCATTTGCCATAAGAAAAAACGGGGGCTTGCTTCTTTTTCCATATTAGGGCATAATGAAAAGTTCTCCGACGGCAAAAGTCAGTCGCCGTCCGACAACGAATACCGAAATAACATTGAAACCGTAGGAGCAAACCATGGCCCGAGTATGCCAGGTGACAGGGAAAGGCCCGATGGTGGGGCATCATGTTTCCCATGCGAACAACAAGACCAAGCGCCGTTTTCTGCCTAATTTGCAGCAACGCCGGATCTGGGTCGAAAGCGAAAATCGTTACGTCAGCTTGCGCCTGACCAACGCCGCACTGCGCACGATCGACAAAAAAGGGATCGACGCGGTGCTGGCCGACTTGCGCGCGCAAGGCCAAACCATTTAACTTAGAGCGCGTCGCTTGCGGGCGGCGCACGGAGATCGATCATGCGTGAAAAAATCAAACTGGAATCGTCCGCTGGAACTGGCCACTTTTACACGACGACCAAGAACAAAAAGAACATGCCCGAGAAGATGGAGATCATGAAATTTGACCCCGTCGCTCGTAAGCATGTGATGTACAAGGAAATCAAGCTGAAGTAAGCGTTTTCCGCGATGATTAAAAAAGCCCGCTCTGTCAAATGGCGGGCTTTTTGTTGGCCTGGATACTTTGAACGGGCGGTAAACGGCGTCGCCTAAAATAATTCCGAGATAGATTCTAGTCATTCTGAGTATTCGCTGCGATCGTCATGGAAAGACGCTTTATAATGAACAGTCAACCGAGGGCTGGGAAGAAGTTGGGTGTAACCATCAGGCAAAGCGCGTACTATCTGCGCCCGACGTTTATAGCGTCGGACTGAACCCGCTCTCCAGAAAATGCCCTCCCGGCCTTTGAAGGTTTTTATTTCTTTGTTAAAAGTGTGTGCCATGAGCTTATCCGTAAATCTGAATGTTCCCGAATACGTTAAACATGAGAAGGTAAAGAAATGGGTCGCCGAAATTGCGGCGTTGGTTCAGCCTGATCGCGTTGTTTGGGCTGACGGTTCGCAAGGAGAATACGATCGCCTTTGCGCTGAAATGGTCGCGACCGGAACGCTGATCAAGTTGAATCCGGAAAAGCGCAAGAATTGCTTTTTGGCGCGTTCCGACCCGTCGGATGTGGCGCGCGTTGAAGACCGCACGTTCATTTGTTCCGCAAAGGAAGAAGACGCCGGCCCGACTAACAACTGGATGGCCCCCAATAAAATGCGCGAAACCTTGAACGGATTGTTCAAAGGCTGTATGCGTGGGCGCACGATGTATGTGGTGCCGTTTTCGATGGGGCCGCTCGGCTCGCCGATTGCGCATATCGGTATCGAAATCACGGATTCCCCTTACGTCGTGGTCAACATGCGCATCATGACACGCATGGGCCGGGCGGTGTTTGATGTTCTGGGCAAAGATGGCGAATTCGTCCCCTGCGTTCACAGCGTCGGTGCGCCGCTCGCGCCGGGTGAAAAGGATTCGCATTGGCCGTGCAATCGGGAGACCAAATACATTGTCCACTATCCGGAAACGCGCGAAATTTGGTCATACGGTTCCGGTTATGGCGGCAATGCGTTGCTTGGCAAGAAATGTTTTGCGTTACGGATCGCTTCGACGATGGCGCGCGAGGAAGGCTGGCTGGCCGAACACATGCTGATTCTCGGCCTCGAATCGCCGGAGGGCGAAAAAACCTACGTCGCCGGCGCTTTCCCGTCCGCTTGCGGCAAAACCAATTTTGCGATGTTGATTCCGCCGAAAGCGTTTGACGGCTGGAAAGTCACGATGGTCGGCGACGACATTGCCTGGATCAAGCCAGGAGAAGACGGTCGTCTTTATGCGATCAACCCCGAAGCCGGTTGTTTTGGCGTTGCGCCTAACACTTCGGAAAAGACCAACTACAACGCGATGGCGATGCTTCGGGAGAATGTTATTTTCACCAACGTTGCGCTGACCGATGACGGCGATGTCTGGTGGGAAAACATGTGTGAAGCTCCCGTCCATGCGATCGACTGGACCGGTCAGGAGTGGACGCCGGCCATTGCTCGCGAAACCGGTCGCAAAGCAGCGCATCCAAACGCGCGCTTTACTGTGCCGGTCAGTCAGTGCCCGTCGATCGATTCGCGCTGGGAAGACCCGAAAGGCGTGCCGATTTCTGCTTTTATCTTCGGAGGCCGTCGCGCCACGACGATACCGCTGGTTTATCAGGCGTTCAACTGGAACTTCGGTGTTTATCTGGCGGCGACGCTCGGCTCCGAAACCACCGCCGCCGCTTTCGGCGCGCAAGGTGTGGTGCGTCGTGATCCTTTTGCGATGCTACCTTTCTGCGGCTACCACATGGGTGACTATTTCAATCACTGGCTGCGCATTGGCGAAAAAGTCGAATACGCACCCAAGATTTTCTGTGTGAACTGGTTCCGCTTGAACGAAAAAGGCGAATTCATGTGGCCGGGGTTTGGCGAAAACATGCGTGTCCTGCGCTGGATCGTCGCCCGTGCGCGCGGCACTATCGGCGCCAAGGAAACCACGCTTGGCTGGATGCCACGCTTCGAAGATATCGACTGGACCGGCCTCGATCTTAACAAGACTGAGTTTGAAGCGTTGACAGGTGTTGATACCGAGGCTTGGAAAGCGGAGCTTAAGGATCATAAGGAGTGGTTTGACAAGCTCGGCGGGAAGTTGCCGCGGCAGTTCGTACTGAAACGCGAATTGCTCGAAATAAGAGTGGATAGCAACGAATCGGTAGGCTGAACGAACGGCATTACCGATTGCGGCGAGCGCAGCAAACTCCAAGGCTGTGTTCTTCTTAGCCTGCCGTGCCGCCGTTCTTAGAGAAGCCCGTCGTTTATCCGAGCGATGGGCTTTTTGTTGATTGCGGACATCGGGTTTACGAAGGGTGCGGCCACTTCCTTGGTGATGCCGCTTGCTATAACAACTACGTTGACGGCGCGATCAGTTCACTGCTTCTTGGCCTGTCCGGCGACGAGGTGTACGATAAGATGATCAAGTACAGAAAAGGATCAAAAAAAACGTGCGATGCGCGTGCCGGTTAAAAAATGGGCGATAAGGGAATCCGTTTTATTGTCGAAGACATCGCCCAATTCAACGAAGGCGCACAGGAGGAGATGAAAAATGAGTGCTCGCAGTATTTTTGTTGCCGCAATGTTGATTCTTGTAGCGGCGTTGTTCTTCTACCTTTTAGATACGAAGGAGGCGAAGCGCGAAGGTGAAAATGCGGTGGCGCCTGCGCAACCCGCAACTGTGGTGGAGGCGCCGCAATCAAACGCCGGTAATGTTCAAACGACAGCGGAAGCCAACGAGAAACCGAAAACGCTGACAACGCAGCAAGAAGCAGCGCCGAGCGCGGGAGTGAGCCGTCTGTATCTGGCGAAGTGCTCTTCCTGCCACGGGCGCAACGGCCGCGGCCCGATCGGGCCGTCGATTGCCGGCAAGAGCCAGGAAGAAAACCTGGCGATTCTGATGAAGTATAAAAACAAGCAGGCGCCGAATTCCGCGATGCTCGGCCTGCTGGAAAAAACCAGCGATCAGGAGCTTGAGATGTTAGCCAAGGAAATCGCTGCGTTCTGATGCCAGCCGCTGATTGCCGCGATTTGCTTTGAGAGCAGAGATCAGAAACCAGAGGCCGGACATCAGAATGGCTTAATCAACGAACTGATGTTGTGGCCCGCTGCATTCACCAGCAAGCTACACGCTTTGCGGCGGTTCATCCGCCGCATGGATCAAGCGCACTTCGCGCTGCGGAAACGGAATCTCGATGCCGTGCTGCGCGAAAAGATCCCAGAGGCGCAGGTTGATGTTGCTTCTCAGTGAGCCCTGCCCGTTTTCCGGGTCACGCACCCAAAAACCCAGCAGCAGATTGATGCCGCTGTCGCCGAAATCAACAACGGAGGCAGTCGGCGCTCGTTTACCGTCGGCAACGCGCGATTCGGCCATCGCTGCTTGTTCCATCAGACGTAACGCCAACCGCAAATCGGTACCGTATGCTACTTGCACCGGCAGTGTCGCGCGCGCCTCGCGCTGGCTCGACGAATGGTTAAGCACCGTTTGCGTCAGCAGGACTTCGTTCGGCACCATCGCGTCGATACCGTCGAGGCTGCGAACCACGACGTAGCGGGCGGTCACTTCACGAACGACGCCAAAGCGGCCATCGACGGTAATCATGTCACCGATCTTGATCGCATGTTCAAACAATACAGCGAAACCAGCGATGTAGTTAGCGACCAAGCGCTGCAGCCCAAGGCCGATACCGACGCCGATCGCGCCGCCCAATACGGCGAACACAGTCAAGTCGATACCGATACTTTGTAGAGCGAACAGCACCGCTACTACCATCAACAGCGCCCGCAGGAAACGCGCCAACAGCAAGCGGCCGTTGTACGACGCATCCTGTTGCGGCGATTTCGGCAATAAGCGACGTTCGATCATGCCGGCTACCCATAAGGTCACCGCCAGCGTCAGGATCAGCACCACGACGGCTTTGATTAGCGTCCACAACGATACGCCGCCGCCTAGCGGCAGCACGATATCGTCCAACTCTTTCGTCAACTCCGGCAGAATGCCGAAGAAGTGCAGCGCCACCAGAAGCCAGATGGTGAAGGAGACCGCGCGCTCCGATGCTTTCAGCCAGGCTGTGTGGCTGAATATCGTGTGTAGCGTGTAAACCAGAATTCGGATCGCCGCCAGCGCCAACATCAACGGCAGCGCGATATTAAGAAAAAGTGGTGTTTCGTAGATACGGAAAAACGAGCGCGCCAGCAGCACGAACAACAACGCCAGCAGCGGAAACACCGCGCGTATCATGCCACCAGGCAACGCCCGTTCCGATAGCGCTTGCCATTTCTCCTGCCGCTTCGCGTACCAGTGCCGGCTTAGCCCGTAAGCCGCGGCGACACATACCAGCGTCAGCGCCAGATCAAGCCAGCCCACCGGCGACGATAACACCGTCGTGACCCGTGAAAAATCAATGGCGTCCATTTCGGGAGTCCTCAAGTCGGGTGTCAGAGGTCAGGAATCAGAAGATAAGATACTAGCACGCGGGGACACGATGGATGTTCCGGCGGCTACTTTTCTCCTTTCCCCGCTTGCGGGGGAAGGCCAGGATGGGGGTCAGAGCTCAGAGGGCAGATGTCAGAAAACAGGCATCCGATCGGGCGGCAGATTGCTACTCCTACGTTTCTATTGGGGCGTTTTACCCGTACAAGGGGAGGCAACCTGCTTCCCGTCGTGATCGCATGGGTTCTGCGATGTCGCTATGCGCAGAATGACGTTTTTTCTTTGCGCTCTATGCGCTCTTTGCGGTTTAAATTTTTTCAACATCCCCCCGCCCGCCTTCGGCGGGCGCCTCTTTCAAAAAGGGGCTTTCTTTCTTCGTGCTTTCGCGTGAGATACAAGGGGCGGTTTCAAACCCACTCCTACGCAGCCTGATTCCTGACCATCGCCGCTGCAAAGAAGCCGTCGGTGTGGTGCTGGTGTGGCAGCAGTTTGAGGGTTTCGCCGGTATCGAGCGGCACTTGTGAACGCGTCAACGCATCCACCGCCGGCTGCAACGAAAATTCAGGGTGGGTGTCCAGAAATTGCGCAACGATCGCTTCGTTCTCCGCTGAGAGCACGCTGCACGTTGCATACACCAGTCGTCCTCCCGGCTTGACCAGTCGCGCCGCCGCCATCAGGATCGCTGTTTGCTTGGCGTTCAGTTCCGTCAGTCCCGCTTCGCTGTAGCGCCATTTCAGATCGGGATTGCGTTGCAGCGTTCCGGTTCCAGTACATGGCGCATCGACCAGAACGCGATCCATTTTCCCGGCCAGCCGTTTGAGTTTGGCGTCGCGCTCACTGTCGATCCGTTGCGGATGTACATTCGACAATCCGGAACGCGCCAGCCGTGGCGTCAGTTTTTGCAGGCGCTTATCCGACACGTCGAAGGCGTATAACCTCCCCTGTGAGCGCATCAGCATCCCGAGCAGCAGCGTTTTGCCACCGGCGCCGGCACAAAAATCGGCCACCATTTCACCGCGACGCGGCGCCACCAGATACCCGGCCAACTGGCTGCTTTCACTTTGCACTTCGAGTTTGCCTTCGACCAGCCAGGGATGATTCACCAGCATCGGCCGCCCATGCGCGCGAAGGCCGAGCGGCGAATACGGCGTCGGCTCGATTCGCCAACCTTCTTCGCGCAACGCTGTCAACGCTTCGTCGCGCGTTGTTTTCATCACGTTGATGCGGAGATCGAACGGCGCGGGCTGTGTCCACGCTTGTGTCAGTTGTGTACAGGTTGCGGCATCGTAATCGTGGTTCAGGCGCGTCCACAGTTCATCGGGCACATCAGCGTGGTCGATCTTGGAGAGTAACGCTTCCGAGGCTTTCCAATGTGCGCCAAACTCCTTCACCCATTCGCGGTCAACAGCATCGGCCAGCGCTTCCGTTTCTCGCAACGCGCCATCGAATTCGCGCAGCAGCACTGCCAGCGCCAGCCGTCGCGGCTTCGTCGTCTGCGTCAATGCTTTCAGCGAACGGCGACGGCGCAGATAAGCGAACACACCTTCGGCGATGAGGGCGCGGTCACGTTGTCCCAGTGACGAATGCTCGCGGAAGAAATGGCGCAACACGCCATCCGCCGGATAACGCAAGGTGTCGGCGCGACGAATGGCTTCCGCCAATGCCTGAATATGATAATGCCGCCATTCAAGGGTATTTTTTTCTCGTCTGCGTTCAGGTTTTTCCATGAGCGTGAAGCCTTTTTATTGAATCGCAAAAAACGCATAGAGTGCAAAAATTAAGCGGCCGGGCAAACCGAAAGCGCCTCTTCAAAGGGAGACAAACCCCGTCGCCTTTGAAAAGGGACAAGATGGGGGCTGGGGTGGGGAGGTGAATGCTCTGTTTCCACATATTTTCATTAGACAAGAAATCACCGCGATATATCAAAGTCTTTTCTTTGTGTTCTATGCGTTCTTTGCGGTTAATTTTTCAGCGTTGTGGGTTCTGACAGGACGCCGGTGGTTTTACAGCACCACGTAGCGCCACGGTTTGTCCGTCAACGCTCAAGCGGTCAGCGCAAAACCAGCGTACCGCATCTTCCAGCAAACGGTGTTCGGCATCGAGCACGCGCGCCGCCAGTGTCGCTTCATCGTCACCGGGCAGCACTGGCACAGCGCTTTGTCCGACGATGGGACCAACATCGACTTCCGGTGTGACAAAGTGCACAGTGCAGCCGTGCCATTTCACACCGTCGGCCAGCGCCCGCTGATGCGTGTGCAACCCCGGATACGACGGCAACAGCGCAGGATGAATATTGATCATGCGACCGGCGAAGCGCTGCACGATGGCTGCGCCGAGCACACGCATGAAACCGGCGAGCACAACGAGGTCTGGCGCGTCCGCCGCAATCGCATCGCCGAGCGCCGCGTCGAATGCATCGCGGGTCGGATATGCTTTGACATCGACCACGGTTGTGGGAATGCCGCGCTTTTCGGCATGTTGCAATCCAGCGGCGTCGGCGCGCTGACTCAACACCCGCACGATGCGACCTTGAATTCGGCCAGCGTCAATCGCGTCGAGCAATGCCGCCAGGTTCGAGCCGCGGCCGGAAATCAAAACGCTGATTTTTTTGTCTCTGGTTTTTGAGAGGGTGGTATTCATAACAGGCATCAGCGGTCATGGATTAGAACGGCGTTTCTCACGCGAAGGCGCGAAACCGTGAAGAAAAAATCAGCGTCATTGCGAGCGCAGCGACGCAATCCAGAGAACCCCATTCCCTTGCCCTCTCCCTCAAGCGGGAGAAGGGAGCATACTTTCTTCGCGGCTTCGCGCCTTCGCGTGAAACCAAAATGCTGGGACACGCTTCGCTATCCCAGCTTACGGCACAGTTCATGGTTCTGCTCATGGTTCGATCACTACGGACGGTTGGTTGTCTTCGCGCGCGATCACGTCGCCGATTTTCGTGACGGTTTCGCCATGTGCGCGCAACGAAGCGATGGCTTTCTCTGCTTGTTCCGCCGCAACGATCACCACCATGCCGATGCCGCAGTTGAAAACGCGGTGCATTTCTTCTTCGGCAACGCCGCCGCGCTGTTGCAACCAATCGAACACGGGCAGCCGTTGCCAGGCGCCCTTGTGCAAGCGCACGCCTAAAGTTTTCGGGAGTACGCGGGGAATGTTTTCGGTCAAGCCGCCGCCGGTGATGTGCGCCATGCCTTTGACCGGCAGCACTTTCATCAACGCCAATAGCGACTTGACGTAAATCCGCGTCGGCGCCATCAGCGCATCGGCCAGTATGCCGGCGCCGCAATGTTCCACCTGAAGATCAACGCCGCTGCGCGCGACGATTTTGCGAATCAGCGAATAACCGTTCGAATGCGGACCGCTTGAAGCCAATCCGAGCACAGCATCGCCTGCCTGAATCGTGCTGCCGTCGATGATTGCGGCGCGTTCAACAACGCCGACCGCAAAGCCGGCCAGATCGTATTCACCTTCGGCGTACATTCCCGGCATCTCTGCCGTTTCGCCGCCGACCAGCGCGCAACCGGCGCTCTCGCAGCCGGCGGCAATACCTTGCACGACGCACGCGGCGCGATCGACATCGAGCTTGCCGCACGAAAAATAATCGAGGAAGAACAGCGGCTCAGCGCCTTGCACCAGAATGTCATTGACACTCATCGCCACCAGGTCGATGCCGATGGTGTCGTGGCGGTCGAGTTCAAACGCCAGCTTCAGTTTGGTGCCAACGCCATCGGTGCCGGCGACCAGCACTGGTTCGTGATAACGTCCGCCCAGGCCGATCAGAGCGCCGAAACCGCCGATGCCATTCAGCACTTCCGGACGCATCGTTCGGCGCGCCAGCGGCTTGATTCGGTCAACCAGCGCGTCGCCGGCGTCGATATCGACGCCGGCATCGCGGTACGTCAAAGGTGTGGCGGAAAGATCCTGGGGAGGTGCTGTCATAATAGCCTCGCAGAAGGCGGGGATTGAAGCCAGCCCCCGACCACGATACAGTTCAGTTTTCAAAGCCGAATTTTAACGGAAAACCCCCCCATGAGCGACCCGCTACCGTCATTGCCGCCACCACCCGCGTCTGCGCCCGTTTCTCTCGCCGCCCCGGCAGCGGCTTCGCCGCAACTTTCCGCACGGCTTGCCGTACCATTGTCGTGGCGTCATTATGTCTGGGTGATTGGCGCCATTGCGGTGTTCGTGTTGCTGTTGCAAGGTTTAGGGCCGATCCTGACGCCTTTTTTCGCCGGCGCGATCCTCGCTTACCTCGGTTCGCCAGTGGTCAGATGGTTATCGAAAAAAGGCGTATCGCGTACAGTGGGAACACTCATTGTGATCGCGTTGCTGATGGCGGCGGTGTCCGTCCTGTTGCTTGTGCTGACGCCGCTGGTTCACTCGGAAGCCTCACTGATCGCAAGCCGCGTTCCCGAACTTTTCGACCGCTTTTCGACGACGCTGCTGCCGAAAATTGAATCCTGGCTCGGTGTGTCGTTGTCGTTCGACATGAGCGCATTGCGCACACTGCTCGCTGATAATCTCGACAGCGCACAAGCCGTTTCGCTGCATATTCTCTCCGGCGTCAAGACCGGCGGTCAGGCGCTGTTGTCGCTGGTTATCAATGTTGTGCTGATCCCCGTCGTGATGTTTTATCTTTTGCGTGACTGGGATCTTCTTTTGCGTGGCATCGACGATCTGGTGCCGCGCCGCTGGCACGGCAAAACCACCGAAATCGCCGGTCAAATCGACGCTGTGCTCGCTGAATTCATCCACGGCCAATTTCTGGTGATGCTGGTGCTCGGCGCGTACTATGTGATAGCGCTGTGGGTCGTCGGCCTTGAATTCGCATTACCGATCGGGCTGCTGACCGGCTTGCTGGTTTTCATTCCCTACGTCGGCTACGGCATCGGGCTAACGCTGGCGGTCGTTGCCGCGCTGCTGCAATGGAGCGGCTGGCCGTCGTTTGTCGCGGTGCTGGTGGTTTACGGTATCGGCCAACTACTCGAAAACTATGTGCTTGTACCGTATCTCGTCGGTGACCGTATCGGCCTACATCCGCTTACTGTGATCTTCGTGCTGCTGGCGTTCGGACAACTGTTCGGTTTTGTCGGCGTGCTACTGGCGCTGCCAGTTTCGGCGGCGATACTGATCGCGTTGCGTCATCTGCGCGTTGCGTACCAGCAAAGCCCGCTGTATCAGGAAAAGCTCTGACGGACAAGCAATGCAGCAACTGATTTTCGATTTGTATCCAGCCGCGCCGCCATCGTTCGACAACTTCGTTGCCGGGCGCAACGGCGAGGCGCTTGCTGCTGTGCGTTCTTTTGTCGAAGCGCTTTCTCCCCTCTCCCCCCGTGGAAGAGGGGCTGGGGGGGAGGGGTTGAAACCCCATCCCCACCCCCACCCTTCCCTTGAAGGGGCGGGAACGCTTGGTCTTTTCCTTTGGGGCGCGCCGGGCTCCGGAAAAACCCACCTGCTGCAAGCAGCTTGTGCGCTGGCATCGGCCTCCGGCTTTTCTGTACATACGCTCGGCAGAGATGAGAGTTTCCCGCTATTGCCGGAGTTATCTACGCCACCCGCGTTGTGGGTCGCCGATAATGTCGATAGCGCTGACGATGATTTGCAGGCGTATCTTTTTACGCTGTACAACGCGTTGAAAGAAAATGGTGGCGGTCTTCTGGCCAGCGCATCCGTCCCGCCGGCGCGGCTAACGCTGCGTGAAGACTTGCGGACACGGTTGGGTTGGGGCGGGATTTATGAAATCGTAACGTTGCGCGATGAAGACAAATTACAGGCTTTGAGTGCTCATGCCGACGCGCGCGGCCTGCGTTTACCCACCGAAATCGTCGCGTACCTGCTCAAGCACAGCCGTCGTGATATGCGTTCGCTGGTGGCAGTACTCGACGCGCTCGACCGTTATTCACTGTCGCTGAAGCGCCCGCTTACGTTGCCGCTGGTGCGCGGGTGGTTATCGGGCGACAGGGATCAGGGGCCAGGAATCAGGGATCGGGCATCAACTCCCCTCTCCTCTTGCGGGAAACAAGCCCCCGTCGGCTTCGCCGACACCCCTTTTAAAAAAGGGTCAGGGATGGGGGGAGAGGGGGATCGCATGAAGACGCAACGTCAAAGCCCTCCCCTTCAAGGGGAAGGCTTGGATAGGGATGAGGCTTCGCACTGCGCTTCACCGGCACAGACTGCGCGCAACAGTGACGGAGAAACACAGCCATGAACTTGCATCAACGCATCGTCGTCGGCCTTTCCGGCGGCGTCGATTCTTCAGTGGCTGCCTGGTTGTTGAAACAGCAGGGACATGAAGTCATCGGCGTCTTCATGAAAAACTGGGAGGACGATGACACGGACACGTACTGCACGTCGCGCCAGGATTTGATCGACGCCGCCAGCGTTGCCGACGTGATTGGTATCGAATTCGACGCCGTCAATTTTGCTGTCGAATACCGTGAGCGTGTTTTCGCTTATTTTTTGCGCGAATACGAAGCCGGGCGCACGCCGAACCCGGACGTTTTGTGCAACAGCGAAATCAAATTCCGCGCGTTCCTTGATCATGCGCTGACGCTCGGCGCCGATGCCGTTGCGACCGGGCATTACGTGCGGGTAGTGCGTAAGGAAGGTGGCCATGCACTATTGCTGAAAGCGCGCGATCTCGGTAAAGACCAAAGCTATTTTTTACACCAGTTGCGCCAGACGCAGTTGCAACCGGCGCGTTTCCCGCTTGGCGATCTGCTCAAAAGCGAAGTGCGCGCGATTGCGCAACGCGAAAGGATGCCGACCTGGCAGAAGAAAGATTCGACCGGCATTTGCTTCATCGGCGAACGACCGTTCCGCGAATTTCTCGAGCGCTATTTGCCACGTGCGCCGGGGCGGATGGTGACGCCGGACGGAACTGTCGTCGGCGAACATCAGGGCTTGGCGTATTACACGCTTGGGCAACGGCAGGGACTGGGCATCGGCGGCACTCGCGACGGCGACGGCGCGCCCTGGTTCGTCACCGAAAAACGGTTGAAAGAAAACGAGCTGGTTGTTGTACAGGGACACGATCATCCGCTGCTGTACAGCGATACCGTGACCGTGCAACAGCTTCACTGGATCGCCGGAACGCCGCCCGATAGCGGCAAAAGCTATGGCGCCAAACTGCGCTACCGGATGCCCGATGCGCTGTGCCGGATCGAGTGGATCAACAGTGAGTGCGGTAGCGGACACGATCAGCGCGACAGCAATACGTTGGTTGCGCGTTTCGATACGCCACAATGGACGCCGACGCCGGGCCAGTATTGTGTGTTTTACGATGATGGCGTTTGCGTCGGCGGCGGCGTTATTGTTTAGGACAGCGTTTTAACAACAAAAGCAAGTGCAAGAACGCAACAGATAATAACCACACTTTAAAAATGCTGCTGGCGCTTGATTTACAATTTGATTTATATCAAGCATATTGCCTGAATTACTCCTTTTTTTCCAAGCGCCACCCCTTTGCTCCATTGTACGGACAGTTACAGAAGAATATGATGAGACGAATGGCTGACTAATTTTGTATGTTAACAAAATAGTGTAAAGCTTCCCGAACTGAGACAAATAATTAACCCAAAGGATTGATATGCGAGCGAGTCTTTCTTTTTTGAGGCTGTGTGCCTGTATCGCGGTATTTTCCGCATTTCCCGTAATGGCGCAAACAACTGCGCCGCCCGCAAAAGCGGCAACTGCGGCAACTGCGGCGACTTCGGCGCCTCCTGCTGCCGCGGTTGAGGAAGAACCGCCGATTGAATGCGCGACCTGTCACAAGGAACAATTCGACAACATGGCGTTCTCGCGGCATGGCGCTTCCGGTGATGCGCGCACCCCGTGGGGCAAGGCTGACAGCAGCGCGACGGGACGGAACAAGATGTGTACCGCCTGCCACGGCAAGGCGGATGAGCACATGGACAATCCAATTGAGAAAAAGCCGGAAACCATGTTCAACAAAACGGTGAAACCAGAAGGAAAGAGCGCGCGCTGCACTGCCTGTCACGTCGGTGGCAACCGGATGCACTGGAAAGGCAGTACGCACGAAAGCCGCGATATTGCGTGCAGTGATTGCCATAAAGTGCACATCAGAAAAGACCCGGCGCTGGTAATGGAAACACAGCCTGCTGTTTGCTTCAATTGTCACAAGGAACAGCGCTCGATGATGATGCGGATATCGACGCACCCGCTGCGTAGCGGACAAATGGGGTGTACTTCATGTCACCAGCCGCATGGCACAATCAGCGATTCGCTGTTGATCAAGAATACGGTCAATGAGACGTGTTACACCTGCCACGCCGACAAGCGCGGCCCGTTCCTGTGGGATCACCCGCCCGTCCGCGACAGTTGCATGAATTGCCATCAGCCGCACGGTTCAAACAATCCGCCGATGTTGCAGGCTCGTACGCCTTATCTTTGCCAACAGTGCCATATGGGAGTGCAACATCCCAGTTCGGTTTACAGCGGCAATAATCTGCCTCCCAATGCCGCCGGCGATAAGATGCTGGCGCAGGGCTGCCCCAACTGCCATGTCAAGATACACGGCAGCAACCATCCGTCGGGCGCGCGCTTTACGCGCTGATGCTCGGGCATTGAGAAGCGAGGAGGAATTCCATGAAAAAAGTTACAAGTAAAAAACCCGCCTTCACGAGGAATCCGCTGGTGGTGGCGCTGATTTCGGTTTTGGCGATGTCTTCAGGCGCAGTGCTGGCCGAGCCGATGTTCATGACTCCGTTGATGAACAATCCGGACATGAGCCGCTACGACACCAACTACATTGAACTAGGCGGGCTTTACAGCAGCAAGGACGCCGGAAAATTTGGCGAGTGGAACGGTGTCCGCGAGCAAGGCGGCTACGCTCTCGGCAATTTCAACTTTATGGACCGCAACGACAAGACGGCGACCTACTACAGTTTTCTAGGACGTAATCTCGGTCTGGATTCGCGACAGTTGAATGGTAGTTTCGGCACCCAGGGTAAGTATGGCCTGAGCGCCGATTTTTCGCAGATCAAGCATCTAACGTCCGATTCCACGAAATTCATCTTTGACGGCGCCGGCGGCACCACATTAACCTTGCCGCCGGGATTTACCGGCGTGCCGGGGCAGCCGCCTGCCAGCGCTGATGTGATTTCGAACGCGCAGCAACCGCACGACATCCAGCAAAAACGCAATATTTACAAGCTCGGCGGCAATGCGTTTTTCGGTGACACGATGGAAGCGTTGGTTAACTACCGCTACGACGATCGTAACGGCACCGGCTTGACCGGCGGAGCAATGGGCAACAACGGCGGCAATCCGCGCAGTGTGTTGATGCCGCTTCCGATCAACGATCATACGCAACAAGTCGAAGCGAAACTGCGTTGGAACACCGACAAAGCTCAGCTGGAGGGAATGTATTATTTCTCGAAGTATTCCAACAACAACGACTCGCTGACTTGGCAGAACCCGTACAACGCTATTAACGGCTGGCTGCCTGGCAGCGGTTTTCCGGACGGTTATGGCCGCATGAGTCTGGCGCCGGACAATTCGTTCCATCAGTTTCAGTTGAGCGGTGGTTACAATTTCACGAACTACACGCGGCTGACGGGCGTTGCTTCTTACGGAATGATGCGGCAGGATGCCAACTTCTTGCCGTATGGCGTCGATACGAACGGGATAGCCTTCAATACGCCGCTGCCGCGCAATTCTCTGGACGCCAAAGTCAACAACACTCTGGTGGATCTCAAATTTACGACGCGCCTGTTCGACAAACTGAGCGTCAAGGCAAACTACAACTACAACGACTACAACAACAAAACGCCGGTCGATTTGTATTCGTATATCGGCGGCGACACGACCAACCAAGTCGTTATCCCGCCGGGCACCTCGCCGAATGATGTCAACTCCTCAAACTTGCGCTATAACGACGCACTTGGGTGGACGAAGAACAAGTTCAAGTTGGACGCCAGTTATCCATTGGCAGGTGGTTTCACGATACGGGGTTATTACAACTACGAGAAAGCAGATTACAAACCCTCGGAAGAAATGTTGCGTTCTTATACCGACGACAACATCTTTGGCGTCGAGTTGCGCAAGCGGGCAAGCGCCTGGGTGACCGGCTCGTTGAAATACGAATATCAGCAGCGCCGCGGCTCCGGTTTCGATCCGAACGCGCCGTACTACGCCGGCTATACCGGTGCAACGACAGCAGCAGGCTTTTATGATAACTTGCCGACGATGCGACAATTCTTCATCGCCGATTACGACCAGAACAAGTTGAAAGGCATGTTGTTTGTGACGCCGGCCGACGCGGTATCTCTTTCGTTGACTGGCGACTGGTATCAGCGCGATTACAAAGGCCCGGATTGCGGCGGCCCCAACGATCAGATACTGCAACCGGGTAATGTGATGGACACCCGTTGCGCGGGGCGGCAGAAGGGGCTTGGGCAGTCTTATACCATGGATGGTCAGTGGACGCCGATCGACGGACTTAGCGCTTATGCGTTCTATACCTGGTCGCAATTCAAGACAGATCAGAACGGACGCTCTAACACAAACAGCGCCACGGCGGCTGACCCGACGCGTAACTGGAGCGCCAGCCTGGACAATCGGAGCAATACGATCGGCATCGGCGCCCGCTATGTTCCGGTGGACCGCAATTTCGATGTCGGTTTGCAGTATGTATGGGATAACAGCAGGTCGCCAACCAGCGTATGGGCAGACGCAGGGCTTGCGGCGCCGAAGGCGGTGCCGGATGCCAAGTACCGAATGGATTATGTTCAACTGTACGGAAGTTACATGGTGAACAACAACATCAAACTGCGTTTTAGCAGCGCCTATGCCCATGTGCGCGGTGTTGACTGGAAATTCGATGGCACGACGGCATCTTCGTCCAATAATGTCATCTTGCCGCAGCAGGTAACCGCCAACTACAACGATTACCTCTTCGGCCTTTCGATCGCGTATATTTGGAACTGAGTTGAAATCAGATTGAAACAGAGTTGGAACTGGGAAAACGGAGAGAAAGCATGAACAAAAAAGTAACGATTTTCGGTGGATGGATGGCAGCTTCGCTGGTAGCGGTCACAGTGGCGCTCGCGCCGGTTTCTGCGCTAGCGCAGGACAAAGCCAGCAGCTCATCGGTGATGCGGACGCCGTTGTTGTTGGCCAATGCCGGGTTCGAGGAGGGGTTGGAGAAATGGTCAACTTCGCCGTCAGATGCAAAGGCTTATGAATTTGCGGTGGATACAGCGATCTTTCATTCAGGCAAGCAGTCGATGCGTATTCGCTCCGTCGCCGGCGAGCAGGGTGGAGAGGTATATCAAACCTTGCCGATAGCGGCGTTGCGCGGCAAAACCGTTGAACTGAGCGGCTGGCTGAAAACTGACGGCGCTACTGACGGCGGCGCTGTGTTGACGTTACGGGTATTCGGCGGCGAGCGTCTGCTGGAATACAACTTGATGCATAAAACGCCGGTCAAAGGCACGACGGAGTGGACGCGATACTCGGTTCCGGTCAAGGTTTCCAAGAACGCTTCAAACCTTGAGGTCGGTATCACACTCAACAGCAAGGGAACGGTGTGGGCGGACGATATCGAACTCAACGTCATCTCGCATCAATAAGTTGTTGAAATTATTTCTTGCGCATCCTATGACCCCGCCGCAGCGGGGTCTGTTTTTTGAAGGCGGGGTTTGTCGCGTGTGGCGTTTTCTACACTGCTACCGGCGCTTTGATCGGCGGGTGGCTTTGATAGTTGACGATCTCAAAGTCTTCAAACGCATAATCAAATAACGTTGGCGGTCGGCGCTTGATGTTAAGCGTCGGTAGCGGGAACGGAGCGCGCGCCAGTTGTTCGTCGGCTTGTGCGAAATGGTTGAGATACAAGTGACAATCGCCGCCGGTCCAGATAAATTCGCCAACGTCCAGATCGGTTTGCTGCGCCACCATATGGGTGAGCAACGCATAAGAAGCGATGTTGAAAGGCACGCCCAAAAACAAATCGGCGCTGCGCTGATAAAGTTGGCAGGACAGTTTTCCCGCCGCAACGTAAAACTGAAAAAACGCATGGCACGGCGGCAAGCGCATCGCGTCGATCTCGCCGACATTCCAGGCCGACACGATCAACCGCCGCGAATCGGGGTTTTGGCGAAGGGTGTCGATCAATTGCGTCATCTGATCGATGCGCCTGCCGTCAGCGGTCTGCCAGCTACGCCACTGCGCACCATAGACGGGGCCGAGTTCGCCGTCGGTATCGGCCCATTCATCCCAGATGGTGACGCCATGCTGCTGTAGCCAGCGCACGTTGTGCTCGCCGCGCAAAAACCACAGCAATTCGTAAATGATTGACTTCAGGTGAACTTTCTTCGTGGTCACCAGCGGAAAGCCAGCGGCCAGATCAAACCGCATTTGTTGACCAAACAGTGACACTGTGCCGGTGCCGGTACGGTCATCCTTTGGGGCGCCGGTTTCGCGTACGCGGCGCAATACATCGAGATAGGCTTTCATGAAAACTCCGGTGAGGTGTTATTGTATAGCGAGTGGGTGCGATGGAAAATTTAACTGCAAAGAACGCAAAGAAAAGGGCGTCTGCAACGGCGCCAGCTATCATGACGTTGCGCTCACCCCCTGCATTCCCATCTCAATCCGCCGCGCTTCTGCTGGAGAGCGCCTTTCTGGCCCCTGACCGCGGATTCCCGATTCCCGAGAGCTTGACGCATCGGCGCCAAACTCTCATGATGCGAAACATTGTATTTTTTTGACCCATCGTGAGTACATCGCCTCCCCATCAATTCCGGCTGTTGCGCGAGCGCCGCTTCGCGCCGTTTTTCCTCACCCAATTCCTGGGGGCTGGCAACGACAATGTTTTCAAGAACGCGATGGCGTTATTCATCGTTTATCAAATCGGCAGCGTCGGTGGTTTAACGGGCGCAATGCTGGTCAATCTGGCGGCGGGGTTGTTCATTCTGCCGTTCGTGCTGTTTTCGGCAACCGCCGGTCAGATTGCCGACAAATTCGAGAAGTCACGGCTGATACGTTTCCTGAAGCTGCTGGAAATAGCCATCATGGTGTTCGGCGCGATTGGCTTCTGGCAGGGTAATGTGACGATTCTGTTTGCCGCTTTGTTTCTGATGGGGTTGCATTCGACGTTATTCGGGCCGGTCAAATATGCGATCTTACCGCAACATTTGCGCGAGGAAGAACTGGTCGGCGGCAACGGGTTGGTCGAGAGCGCAACGTTTGTGGCGATTCTCTTGGGAACAGTTGCCGGCGGTTTGCTGGTCGCCATCGAAACGTACGGGCCGATTATTTCCGGTATTGCTTGCGTGCTGATAGGTGTCGCCGGTTATCTGGCGAGCCGCGGCATTCCGCCGACACCGGCGGCTGCACCGGAATTGCGCATCAACTGGAATCCGTTTACCGAAACCTGGCGCAACATCCATACTGCCCGGAAAACGCGCGTTGTCTGGCTGGGGATGCTGGGCATTTCCTGGTTCTGGTTTTACGGCGCGATTTTTCTTTCACAGTTCCCCAATTTCACGAAGGAAATCCTCGGCGGCAATGAACACGTTGCCACAATGCTTCTGGCTTTCTTCTCGATTGGTCTGGGTATCGGCGCGCTGATGTGCGAGAAATTGTCCAAAGGACGGATTGAGCCGGCACTGATTTTCTTCGGCGCCGTAGGGCTGGCGTTGTTTGCTTTCGACGCCGGTTTTGCTTCGCGTTCGTTGCGTGCTGAAACGCAGAACGGCGTCGCGGCGTATTTCGAGAGCTTCACGCATTGGCGCATCGCATTCGATCTGATCATGATGGGCGTTTGCGGCGGGTTATACACTGTCCCGCTCTATGTGCTGATTCAGGTGCGCTCAGACCCCGAACGGCGCTCACGCATTATCGCCGCCAATAACATTTTGAATGCGTTTCTGATGGTACTGGCTTCGCTAACCGCCGTTGGTTTGTTTGCGCTGAATGTGACGATTCCACAGCTTTTCATGGTGACGGCGGGGTTGACTCTGTTGGTGGCGATGATGGCGTTTGGCGCTGCGCCGCAACACGTTTTGCGTTGCGCCGGCTGGTTATTGACTCATACCTTTTATCGCATCCGTACCCGGGGGCTAGAAAACATTCCGGAAACCGGCGCGTGTATTCTGGTGTGTAACCACGTCAGTTACGTTGACTCAGTCATTCTTGCCGGCATTGTGCGTCGCCCGATCCGTTTTATCATCGACCACCGGATTTACAAAACACCGCTGCTGCATTGGTTGTTCAAAATAAACAGAACCATCCCCGTGGCGACGCTTAAAGAGAGCGGTGCGCTCAAAGAGCAAGCGTTCGCGCTGGCCGCGCAGGCGCTGCGCGACGGCGAAGTTATTGGCATTTTTCCGGAAGGGCATCTGACGCCGGACGGCACGATCGGAAAATTCTTCCCAGGGGTTGCTCGCATAGCGCGTGAAACATCGGCGCCTGTCGTGCCGATGGCGTTGCATGGATTGTGGGGCAGTTTTTTTTCGCGCGCTCACAATGGTCGCGCGATGCGCAAATTGCGCGGTATCTTTTCCAAAATCACTGTACAGGCAGGGCCGACCATCGCGCCGGAAGCGCTGAATTTAAAAGATTTACGTGAGAAAGTTGTGGCGCTTCACCACAGTAGACATTAGAACAATTCCGATTCAGGCGCGGTCTTTTTCAAAAAGGGCAAGGCGGGGGAGATGATCCCTCATCTTCAAGGAGAAGGCGGGATGCAAAGGGCGACAAGTTACGGCGCGAAAACCGTTACCAGCGTCGCCTGCGCCTGACGAGGTATTAATATTTTTTTCGAAGGCTCCAAGGCTTTCAACCAACATAGCGCCGCTGTTTTCGGCATCCATTGCGATTCGCCGAGCAGGTAGGCCGCGACTTCGCCCAGGATCGGCTGATGACCGACGACCAATGTGAGCCCTCTTTGCTGCGGCCAGTCGATCGCGGCAAGAAAAGCGGTCATGTTTGTTTCGGGGGCTAATGCGGCTACGGTCTCATAGGGGCGCGTCAACATGGCCGCGGTTTGTTGCGCTCGTCGTGCCGGTGATACCAGAATTCGGCAGGGCGCTGACAGGCGCTTGTCCAACCATTGTGCCGCACTGCGGGCTTCTTCCCGGCCATGCGCGCTCAACTCGCGCGCCAAATCAGGAAGTCCCGGTTTTGCTTCGGCGTGCCGCCAGAGGATCAGTTCCATCTTACTTCTTTCTCGTAAGCATTCACGAGGAGGTGCGAGAGAGCGAAGAAGGCATCATTGCGAGCGCAACGAAGCAAACTGACGATCCCATTCTCGCGACTCCTCCCTTTGGTTTCGCTCTCACGAGCAGGCGAGAGGAATGAGCGCCCGAAAATTTACGTCGTTATATAAAAGCGAGAAGAGAAGGTAAGGCATCAGGGCTTTTCCTTTGCGTTCTGTACATTTTTCGTGATAAAAGCGATTAAATTTTTTGCTCTCCACACCAGCGGCGCAGCAGTTCGAGTTGCATCGCAAAAGCGGGCGCGTTGTCGATGGGATGCGTTTTCTCGTAGCGGCCGTCGGCGAGCAGGTTCCAGGCATTGCTGTTGTCGCGCAGATAGCCGAACAACCCTTCTTCCAGCACGCGTTGCCGGATTTCGGGGTCGAGCACCGGAAACGCGACCTCGATTCGGCGAAACAGGTTGCGCCCCATCCAGTCGGCCGACGATAACCAGACCTCGGGGCGACCATCGTTCTCAAAGCACCAGACGCGGTGGTGTTCAAGAAAGCGGCCAAGGATCGAGCGAACACGAATTCGCTCGGAAATGCCGGGCACGCCGGGGCGAAGCGCGCATTGCCCGCGCACGATCAGGTCAATCTCAACGCCGGCCTGCGACGCTTTGTAAAGTGCCTGAATAATGCGCTCTTCAAGCAGCGCGTTCATCTTGGCGACAATGCGCGCTGGTTTGCCGGCTCGGGCGTGGCGCTCTTCGCGGCGAATCATCGCCAGAATACGGCGCGGCAAAGTAAACGGCGCCAGCAACAAGCGCCGCATCGGCGCGGCCGGCGACAGACTGCTGATGTGCATGAACACTTCGTTGACATCGCGACCGATGTCCTGATTGGCTGTCAGCAGGCCAAAATCCGAATACAGTCGCGCGGTACGGGGATGGTAATTGCCGGTGCCCAGATGCGTGTAGTAACGCAATACCGGCTGTCCCTTGCTGTCGCGCTCGCGACGAATGAGCAGCGCCATTTTGGCGTGCGTTTTCAAACCGAAGACGCCGTAAATCACTTGCGCACCGGCGCGTTCCAGCCGCTCAGCCCAGTCGATGTTGGCAGCTTCATCAAAACGCGCCATTAATTCGACAACGACAGTCACTTCTTTACCACGGCTCGCCGCTTCAATCAGGGTTTCCATCAATTCGGACACGGCACCAGTACGGTAAACGGTTTGCCGAACGGCGATCACGTCAGGATCGCGCGCCGCCTGCTGCACGAATTCAATCACTGGATCGAACGATTGGTACGGATGATGCAACAAAATATCCTTGTGTCGCAGATGTTCAAAAAACAAAGAAGGGTCGAGCAATTCCGGTGGGCGACTGGGTGTAAACGGTAAAAATTTCAGACGGTCGATGTCGATCTGGTCAATCAGCCACTGGAAGCGCGTGATGTTGACCGGGCCGTCGCAGCGGTAAAGATCGTCTTCGCTCAAGTTGAATTGTGACAACAGCAGATGCGCCAGATGGTCGGGACAAGTATCGACCACTTCGAGGCGCTGTGGCACGCCGAAAGCCCGCTGCGTCAACTCGCCTTTCAACGCCTGTCGCAGATTTTTCACTTCTTCTTCGTCCACGGCCAGATCAGCATCGCGGGTTACGCGGAACTGAGAATAGGCCAGGACTTCGCGACCTGGAAACAACGCCGCGAAATGGATGTGGATGATTGAAGACAGTAATAAGAAATGATGTTTGGCGCCGCAAACTTCGGGGGAAATCTGAATGACCCGTGGCAAGACGCGCGGCGCTTTGATGATGGCGATCGACGTTTCTTTGCCGAAGGCGTTTTTCCCCGACAGCTCGACGATGAAATGAAGCGACTTGTTTTCTACTTGCGGAAACGGGTGCGACGGATCAAGTCCGATCGGCGACAACAGCGGTCGCACCTCGCGCTGAAAATATTCGGTTGCCCAGGCTTTTTCACGCGCCGATAGTTCGGCGCGAAACAGGACACGAATGTCTTCTTCAGCAAGTGCCGGTAAGATGGATTGGTTAAGTGCCCGATACTGATCGCTGACCAGCGCGTGCGTAGCGACGCTGATGTCGTGCAATTGCTGGCGCAGTTGCGACAGCGTGGTTCCCGGCGGCGGAGCTTGCCGACGTATCGCGTCTTTCAGCCAGGTCAGGCGCAACTCAAAAAATTCATCGAGATTGCTGCCGAGAATGCACAGATAACGCAGGCGTTCGAGCAACGGCATTGCCGGGTCTTCGGCCATTTCGAGAACCCGGCGGTTGAAAGCCAACAACGACAACTCGCGGTTGATCAGCGGAAGGGTAGCGCTGGCAGAGCGGGTGGCAGACTTGGGCATGGCGGTCGGAGATCAGAGGTGAGTCATGGGGCGAACTGCGACTAAGCTATTTCGAGCTATTCGCTTTCAACGAACCTTGCAATATTGCCCCCGCACTTCTTGCATTTACCTTTCAGGATAATTCCTAACCTGTCCGAAACGATATCGTAATCGACGATGGTGGTGACATCCCGACAAGCGCTGCAATAGACGTTCGCGAACAGTTTGTCTCGCAGCGCCTTATCCAGTTTGTTAAACTCATACAAGGCTTTTATATCGCTTGCCACGGCTCAACCTCCATTGCTTCGCTACGGCACAAAGTCCGTTTTGAGTTTCTTCGGAACTGCCGTATTCTTCAAGCGCACATACTGCGGCACGCCGTCTTTGAACGGCGGCGGCGCTTCGCCGCGAATCAGCGGCGTCAAGTAAGCGCGCGCCTTGTCGGTAATTCCGTAGCCGTCACGACTGATGAAATTTTTCGGCAGCATCTTTTCACGGTTGGCGATTTTCGCCAAAGGCATCGGTTCGATCTTCCAGCGGTACGGTGTTTCCGAAGTGCGCACGATTGCCGGCATCACCGCATTGTGTCCGGCCAGCGCCAACTGTACAGCGGCGCGACCGACTGCGTAAGATTGTTCAAGATCGGTTTTCGACACCAGATGACGCGCCGCTCGTTGCAGATAATCAGCGACCGCCCAATGGTATTTGTAACCCAGCTTCGCTTTGATGAGTTGCGCAATCTGCGGGCCGATGCCGCCAAGTTGCGCATGACCGAACGCATCACGCGTACCGGCCTCGGACATCAACTTACCGGCTGCGTCACGCAACCCTTCCGACACGCCGATGCAACAATAGCCGAAGGTGTCGACTTTGTTGCGAACGGCAGTGAGAAACTTGGCTTCGTCGAACACGATTTCCGGAAAAAGCAACAACAGCGGAATCGACGTTTCTTTGTCGGCGGCCAGGCCAACTGCCGCAGTGATCCAGCCAGCGTGGCGTCCCATCACTTCCATCACGAAGATTTGTGTCGAGGTTCTGGACATCGACGCTACATCGAACGCTGCTTCGCGCATCGATGTTGCTACATACTTGGCGACCGATCCAAAGCCGGGGCAGTTGTCGGTCAGCACGAGATCGTTGTCCACGGTTTTCGGCACATGGATCGCCTGCAACGGGTAACCCAGCTTGCCGGCGATTTGCGAGACTTTGAGGCAAGTGTCCGCCGAGTCGTTGCCGCCGTTATAGAAAAAATAGCCGATGTCGTGGGCGCGGAACACTTCAATCAGCCGTTCAAAGTGCGCGCGCGATTCGTCGATGCCTTTCAATTTATAGCGACATGAGCCGAAAGCGCCTGACGGCGTATGTTTCAGCGCTGCGATGTCTCTGGCGCTTTCACGCGTGGTGTCGATCAGGTCTTCGGTCAGTGCGCCAAGGATGCCATTGCGACCAGCATACACGGCGCCGATTTTGTCTTTATGCGCGCGCGCCGTTTCGATAACACCGGCGGCGCTGGCGTTGATCACGGCAGTTACGCCACCGGATTGAGCGTAAAACGCATTGCGTTGGGTGGTCTTTTTCATAGTGATTACATAAATAAAAAATATTTTTACCGCAAAGAATGCGTAGTGACGTAAGCTGGGATGGAATGAAGCAGAATCCCTGCTTCAAAAGATGAAAACGCAGGGATTACGCTGTGCTTCAACCCAGTCTGCGGCGTCGATTCTGATTCCTGACCTCTGGCCTCTGATACCTGAAGCTGTCACCCTACCGCCGTATCGTGCAACGATGCGCGGTTGACCTGCCCCAGCAAACGCCGTCCCGGCGCATAGTCCGGCTGCAATGCCAGCGCTCTCTCAGCGCAAGCACGCGCTTCCTCGCGGTCGTCCTGTTCGAGATACAGTTGTCCCAGGTTGCAGAGAAACGCCGGGTCGTAAGGCCGCACCTGAGTCGCCAGCGCTTGTGTTTCCAACGCTTCCACCGCATGTCCCTGCATCCGCTCGACCATTGCCCGCAAATTCAGCGCCCACGGATCGTTGAAGCTCAATGCCAGCACTTCTCCGATTCTGGTGTGCGCTTCGCTCCAATCTTTTTTTTGCGCGGCGGCTGCCGCTTCTTGCAACAAAGGTTCGGTTCGGGCGAGTAGCTCCTCGTGTTTCGTTTGCCATTTCTCGTAAACCCGGTCGCGAAAGCGAACAAACCGTTCAGGGTCGTGATTGCGCCCGCCCGCTGTTCCTGATGAACCGGCATCGACGTACCACAGATAACTTTGTACCGGTTCGAAATAAAATTTCGTGTACTGTGCGCATTGCAAAAAGAAATCCCAATCCTCGTGAATGTCGAGCGATGGGTCGAAGCGACAACCGGCTTTAATCAGTGATCGGGAAATCAGGGTTGCCGACAAGTGAATGAAATTGCGCGTGTACAGTTCCGCCAGCGCGAAGGGTTGGCCAAAAGCCTCACGGCGACCATCGTTGAACACCGCTTGCGCCAGCGTATGAACGATGCCGGCGCCATCGGCGCGGGTAGAGGCATCAACCAGATTGGCAATATGTTCCGGCAAAAACTCATCGTCGTCGTCGAGGAACGTGATCCAGTCGCCGGTGGCCGCTTGCAGGCCGGTATTGGCTGCCTGCGGCCGCGGCAACCGCGTTTCGGAAGTCACCAGCCGCAAGGGATGAGCCCCGGCGTGGTCTGCCAGCGGTGGATGAGAAGGGCCGCATGCGGCCACGACCAGAATTTCCAGGTTCGGCCAAGTTTGTGCGGCCAGCGAAGCCAGCGCTGTGGCGAGGCTCTCCCGCGCCATACTGCGAACGATTACGGAAACGCGGGGAGAATTCATTGCCGCCTCACGATTTCAACGCAGACAAACAGGCGTCACGAATCGCGTCGATATTGCCGACGCCGATCACTTTCCGGTAACGCGGCGCCTGTGGATCACCGCTCTTGGACCACTCGCCGTAGTACGCTACCAGCGGCGCGGTCTGCGCGTGGTAAACGGCCAGGCGTTTTTTGACGGTCTCTTCGCGGTCATCGTCACGCTGAACCAACGGTTCGCCGGTCTCGTCGTCCTTGTCGGCGACTTTCGGCGGATTGAATTTGATATGGTAAGTGCGTCCTGACACCACATGGACGCGTCGACCGCTCATTCGTTCAATGATCTCCGCGTCAGGCACAGCGAACTCCAGCACACAGTCGATGGCAACTCCGGCGTCTTTCATCGCTTCTGCCTGGACAATCGTGCGCGGAAAGCCGTCGAAAAGATAGCCGTTAGCGCAATCCGGCGCTTTCAGGCGTTCGCGCACCAGTCCGATGATGATTTCGTCAGAGACCAGCCCGCCATTGTCCATCACCGCTTTTGCAGCCAGCCCCAGCGGCGTGCCCGCTTTGACGGCGGCGCGCAACATGTCGCCGGTAGAAATTTGCGGAATTCCGAACGCTTCCTTGATAAACCCCGCCTGAGTGCCTTTGCCCGCGCCGGGTGGTCCTAACAAAATGAGCCGCATTTCTGATCCTTTCTCCATCGTAAACGGGTTTCTGTGGCGCAGCAGAATCTCTCCAGCCCAGAACGAAATTTCCGTGAATCTTTGCGTCGCGGTTTTCGGGCGCGCGGCGCCGATCCTTAATTCTCTATGTTGCGCGGCGGCGGGTCAACCATTGCCGCGATTTTGGCCGACCACGCCTTACGCGCCGTGTATTTGCGTCCACAACCGGCGGGCGGCAGCCAAATCATCCTCGGTGTCGATCCCCGGCGCTGGCGCTTCGTCAGCGATCTCGACGACGATCCGGTAGCCATGCCACAGTGCTCGCAATTGCTCCAGTTTTTCGACGGCTTCAATCGGAGCGGCCGGTAAAGTCGGAAACAAGCGCAAGAATGACGCGCGATAGGCATACAGCCCGTAATGTCGGTACAACGGATGCTCAGCGGGATACGCCGACAGAATCGCCCCTTCCGGCAGCGATGCCATAGCGTCACGCGCAAACGGAATTAACGCCCGGCTGAAATACAGTGCGTAACCGAAGTGATCGAGCACCACCTTGACGACGTTTGGATTGCGCGCTTCGGCAAGCGATTTCAGCGGATGACAGGCCGTTGCCATCGCCGCGTCTTCGTGCAGCGCCAGTTTTTCGGCGACACGCTCGATCAGCATCGGAGCCAAAAAAGGTTCGTCGCCCTGAACATTGACGACAATGCTGCGGTCGGACAATCCCAGCGCGTCCGCCGCTTCGGCAAGTCGGTCAGTGCCGGTTGGATGATCGGCGCGCGTCATCAGCAGCTCAATGTCGGCGCTGCTTACCGCCTCTGCAATGCGCGCATCGTCGGTTGCCACGATCACTCGGGCGCCGCGAACCCGCGCCGCTTGCTGAGCAACGCGCACCACCATCGGCGCACCACCCAGGTCGGCCAGCGGTTTACCCGGCAAACGGGTTGAAGCAAAACGGGCAGGGATGATGATGGTGAATGGCATGGTCGAGAGTATATCAAGCCCTCTACTTGAAGGTATAGGGATATACACAAATGGCAGAGAGACTCATGCGAAGGCGCGGAGAAAAACGCGTCATTCTGCGCGAAAAGCCTTTAGCCGTGAGCGAAGCGTGGCGGGAAGCGAAGTCACAGAATCCATGCGGCGGTGACGGGAAGCAGAAGGCCTTCCCTACGAGCAAAATGCACCGACTGCGGCGTAGGGATAGCAACCTATTGCCTGCAACAAACCCCCGCTCGCCTTCGGCGGGCGCCCCTTTCAAAAGGAGGCTTTCTTCGCACCTTCGCGTGAAACGGTTTTCTGATTTCTGATCTCTGTTCCCTGATTCAGCGCAGCGCTTCAATCTCCGCTTGCTCCAGTTTCCGCGCTTCGTCTTCAAGCATTACCGGAATACCGTCGCGAATCGGGTAAGCGAGTTTGGCGCCCTTTGAGATCAATTCCTGGTGTTCGGCGTTATAGATCAGCGCCCCGTGGGTGACCGGACAAACCAGAATCTCCAGTAATTTGGGATCAAGGGCGGGCGAAACGGGCGGTTTTTCATTCATGGAACCTCTCCTGAGTTTCTCGTCGCGGTGGCTTGCCAATCGCCGCCACGCAATGTTTCTTCAATAAGGCGCATCAATGCCGGCGCTATTGAACCAGTAACCGGTAGATACCAGCAACGCGCATCGGCCAACGCCGCGCATTTGACGGCATCCTTCTCGGTCATCAAAATCCAGCGGGCAGCGGGCAGCGCCAAGTCCTCTGCCGAAAAATGGTGATGATCGGCAAACGCATGTGCCGCCGCACGAATGCCGAACCGTTGCAGCATAGTGAAGAAGCGCTCGGGGTGGCCGATGCCGGCAATCGCGTGAACGCCTTCTTCTTTCGCAAAAAAATCCACCTCCCGTCGCTCGTCAAGCGCTGCCTTGCCCGCCTCATTTCTCACCTTGCGCCACGCTTCCGCCTTCAACGTCTGCCGAAATACGGGAATATTAAGGCGATCGCAAAACGCCGGCGTCCGCTCGCTCTCGTCGTTGGCCGACGTGAACACGATGGCGTTGACCCGCGCCAGCCGTCGCGGCGGTTCGCGCAACGGCCCGGCGGGTAGCAGCATCCGGTTGCCGAGTTGGCGGTCACTATCAAGCAAAGCGATTTCCAGCGTTCGCGCCAGTCGGTAATGTTGCAGCCCATCGTCGGAAATGAGAACGTCGATATCGGAATGCGTTGTCAGCAACGCTTGACCAGCAGCGACGCGGTCGCGACCAACTGCCATTGGCACGCCGGCGCGCGCGATGAGCGCCGCCTCGTCACCCACTTCTCGAACATCACTGTCGGCATTGACGCAAACAACTTCGCCGCGGGCGCTGGCCACGCCGCCATACCCACGGCTGATGATGCCTGGTCGAAATCCGCGTCCTGACAGCGCTTGCGCCAGCGCTATCACAAACGGCGTTTTACCGGTGCCGCCGACCGTGATGTTGCCGACAACAATCACCGGCACTGGCAACGTAAAACTCCGGATCAACCCTCGTCGGTACAGCGAAGCGCGAAGGGAAACCGCTATACCGAAGATCAATGACAACGGCGACAATAACCGCGCTGGCCATGTTCGCTGCGGTGTGTACCAGTTTCTCAACAATGTTTGCGACGCTCCCATCGGCAACCGTTGACCGCCACGCGGATCAGGAGCCGGGGATACGGGTGGCAAACGTGATTCTCGACATATTGGCGAGCCGTGCTGCCTCCATCACGCGAATGACGGATTGGTGCGAAGCGCTGGCGTCGGCGTTGATGATCACCACCGGGTCTTTGCTGTCCTTCGCCGCTGCTTGCAGCAGTGCGGAAAAATCATCGACTGTCGAAAAACGAAACACCTGTTTGTTGACCACATAATTGCCCTGCGCATCGACGCCGACGTTGATTTCCGTCGGCTTCATTTCCGATTTTTCGGCATTGGCCTCGGGCAGCGTGATTTGCAATTCCCGGATACGCTGGTAAGTGGTGGTGACCATCAGGAAAATCAGAATCACCAGCAACACGTCGATCAACGGAATAAAGTTGATCTCGGGCTCATCGCGCACCCGGTAGCCGCGTAGATTCATGAAGCCGCTCCTGTTTTTTTAGCGGGAAGAGAACTGGTATGAACGGCATCGACCAGCCGGATCGCTTCGCGCTCCATCTCGACGATGTAAGATTCGACCAGCGCCCGGAAATGGCGATAGAAAATCATGCAGGGAATCGCGATCATCAGTCCAAACGCCGTGTTGTAAAGCGCTACCGAGATGCCGTGCGCCAGTTGCACCGGATTGGTGCCAGTGGCTGTTGTCGAGCCGAAAATCTCGATCATCCCGACCACAGTGCCGAACAATCCCATCAGCGGCGCCATCGCGGCGATTGTTCCCAACGTCGTCAGAAAACGGTCGAGGCGATGGGTGACAACGCGCCCTACTTCTTCGATGGCTTCCTTCATTACTACCCGTGGCGACTGCGCGTTGGCCAGCCCGGCAGCGATGATTTGTCCAAGCGGGCCACGTTGCGCCGTCTGTGTCAGCAATTGCGTACTTATTCCCCGTTGCCGGTATTCGGTGAGAACCTGATTCACCAAACCGTTAGGGATGATGTTGGAACGGCGTAGCGCCCAAAAGCGCTCAACGATGATCGGCAACGCAATCACCGAAGCCAGGATCAGAAACCAGATCGGCCAACCGGCAGCCTGAATAATTTCCCACACAATATTTCTCCGTCCGAAAACAATTTAACGCAACGACATGATTCTATCAGAGGTCAGGCCGTCAGGCATTAACGATCAGGAATCAAAGATCAGAACCCTATCATTCTGTGCGTGTAAGAGTGGGTTTCAAACACCTCTCGCGAAAGCTCGGAGCTAAAACGTCGCGGGGCGCTACGCTCACCAGCGCCTACGGAGCTTTTCTGATCCCTAACCCTTACCCCTTGGCGCCCTGATCCCCGCCCGCTACGCTTTCACCCGCTGCACCCTCTTGACGCCGACGACGCGTCGTAACCCTCGCAGTACATCAGCCAGGTGCTGGCGGTCGCGTACTTCGATCTGGAACAGCATTGCCGACAATGCTTGTCCTTGTGGCCGCTCGATGTTGACCTGGAGGATGTTGGCGCCGGCCTGCGCTATAGCGCCGGCCTGATCCGCCAATAGACCCTGCCGGTCCGGCGCCCAAGAGCGGACTTCGGAGAGGAACAGCACCTGCGGGGTATCCGGCCAGGTCATTTCGATCCATTCGCCCGATTGGGTCGCCGCGCGCTGTTTCAGCGTTGCACAATCGCGGATGTGAACTTCCAACCCCTGCCCTTGCCGAAACCAGCCGATGATCGGGTCGTTCGGCAGAGGCCGACAGCACGGCGCATAGCGCAAAACCCCACTGTCGCTGTCGTGTAATTGCAATCCCTCAACGCGTTTCTGTGAAAATGTTTTCGCTACGATGTCGCGCAGTTGCGACACCCTACCGCGCCGCTGCGTCGGCAACGGCGGTTCACTGTCAAGCCGCTTGGAAAAGGTTTGCGCCACCATGAACGGGAGGCGTTTGCCGGTGCCGATGTCGGTATAAAGGTCAATGACGGTTTTGACGCCTTGTGTCTCGGCGAGCGACCGCCATTGTTCCGGTGTGATTTTTTCGGCATTGAGTTCGAAGATGGCGAGCGCGTGTTTGAGCAATCGCTCGCCGAGCGCCGCCGCTGCTTGTTGTTGCTGGCCTTTGAGGTAGTTGCGTATCGCCGAGCGCGCTTTGCCGGTAACGACGAACGATAACCAGGCCGGCATCGGCCGTGCGTCGGTATCGGTCAGCACTTCAACTTGGCGGCCGTTTTTCAGCACGGTGCGCGGCGGCATGATTTCATGGTCGATGCGAGCGCCGGTACAATGGTTACCGACATCGGTATGGATGCTGTAAGCAAAGTCGAGGACAGTGGCGCCGCGCGGCAAAACCATGATGCGCCCCTTCGGCGTGAAAACATAAATCTCTTCGGGGAAGAGGTCACGCTTGATATTCTCGACAAACTCTCGCGAATCGCCTCCCTCGGTCTGCATTTCGAGCAGGCCCTTTAGCCAGCGATGGGTATTTTGCTGTGCTTCGGCCAGATGCGCCAGATCGCTTCCCGAGCGATACATCCAGTACGCCGCTACGCCGTTCTCGGCGATCAGATTCATGTCGTGGGTACAAATATGTACGTCGATCGGCATGCTGTCAGGCCCGAACAGTGTGGTGTGCAATGCCTGGTAACCATTGGCTTTCGGGATCGCAATGTAATCTTTGAAACGGCCGGGAAGAGGCTTGTAGATTTCGTGCAATACACCCAGCGCGGCGTAACAATCGTTGCGCGAATCAGCCAGCACCAGCACGCCGTACGATTCCATGACCTGTTGCAGGCTAAGATGTTTTTCGCGCATCTTGTTGTACACCGAATAAACCGTTCGCTCGCGAGCGCTGACTTCGGCTTTAAGCTGTGGTTGTTGCGCCAAACGCTCGCGCAACAATGACAACATGCCATCGACGGTATCGCTGCGAGCGGTGCGGATGTTTTCGATGGTACTGCCGAGGACGCGATGGCGGTACGGGTTCAAATACTTGAACGACAGATCGAGCAAGCCCTGTCGCAACGCATACAGCCCCAGCCGCTGCGCGATCGGCGCGTAGATGTCGCACGTTTCGCGGGCAATCCGGCGGCGCGACGCCAGACTCATCGCGCCCAGGGTTTGCATGTTGTGAAAACGATCGGCGAGTTTAATCAGAATCACGCGCACGTCGCGTGCCATTGCCAGCACCATCTTGCTGAAGGTTTCGGCCTGCGCTTCTTCGCGCGATGAAAAGTCGAGTTGGTTGAGCTTGGACACCGCATCGACCAGATCGGCGACAACACTGTCGAATTCGCGTGTCAGTTCTTCCTTGTTGGCCGGGGTGTCTTCGAGTACATCGTGCAGCAACGCAGCCGCCAGCGCCTGGGCATCGAGTTGCCAACCGGCGAGGATGCCGGCGACAGCCAGCGGGTGGGTGATATAAGGCTCGCCGGATTTACGGGTTTGTCCGGCATGGGCGCGTTCTGCATACTGGTACGCGCGTTCGACCAGCGCGACCTCATCGGGGGGCAGATACTGCCCGAGCTTACGCAGGAGATCGCTGGTTGGCACTTCCTTTGGCGGGCAGACGATGCTACCCGCAAGAGGCCCATGCGCAACTTCGGAGGGATTCCTCTGAAATACGCATGATCGTCGGCGCCGCCTGAAGCGTATTGGCGCTTTTTGAAAGAAGAGTCCCGGTCACAGCGTATTCTCGCCCTCTTCTGGTTCCGCTACCGGTTTTGTTGCTACTCCAGCGGCCGCTTCCTCTTCGTCCATTTCGTCGTCAGTTTCTGCAACGGCTGGCTTTATCGGCGCAATGAACAACGAGTTTCCCGAAAAGGCGTCGGTGAGCGATACTTTGTTGGCCGTTTGCTTGTGCATCATTTCAACGCCAACTTTACCGGCGGCAATTTCGCGCAGGGCGATTACAGTCGGTTTATCGCGCGCCGGATCAAGTAACGGTTGCGTACCGGTGGACAGCATACGCGCACGATTGGCTGCCGCCAGAGTCAGCTCGAAGCGGTTAGGGATTCGGTTTAAGCAATCTTCAATGGTAATACGCGCCATAGGAGGCTATCCTTTAAAAACAGAAAAATCAGAATTCGGTTGTCGTCATCAATTCGCGCAATAACCGCGCCTGTCGCCACCGCTGCCGCGGCGCTCGCAAACGGGCGGCGCGAACGATAGCAGCCAAGTCATCGACAGCGTTGCCAAATGTTTGATTGATAATAACATAATCGAAATCAACGTAATGACGGAGTTCTTCCTGAACGCTGATCAGGCGGTGGGTAATAACTTCGGGGGTGTCCTGCCCGCGTTTTTCCAGCCGCTCCCGCAACGTGGCGAGCGATGGGGGCAGCACGAAAATCTGTACGCTGTCCGGGAAAAACGACCTCACTTGCGCTGCGCCCTGCCAGTCGATTTCCAGCAGAATGTCCTGGCCGGCGTCGATTTGCTTTTTAAGCCAGGTGGCCGAGGTCGCGTACCAATGCCCATAGACTTGCGCGTCTTCGAGAAATTCGCCGGCCTGACGCAATGCCTGAAAGCGGGCATCATCAATAAAATGATAATGAACGCCGTCCTGCTCGCCGGGGCGCAGCGGCCGGGTGGTGTAAGACACCGACAAGCGGATGCCCGGCTCGCGGTCGAGTAATGCATTGACCAGGCTCGTCTTGCCGGTGCCGGACGGAGCGGCCAGCACAAAAAGGCAGCCGGTAGCGATGGATGTGGAGAGGGTGGTTTCTTGCATATCTTTCCTTATTCGAGGTTTTGAATTTGCTCGCGCATTTGTTCGATCAATACTTTCAGCTCGAGCGCTACTTGCGAGAGTTCGACATCAACCGACTTGGCGCCGAGCGTATTCGCTTCGCGATGCAACTCTTGCGCCAGAAAATCGAGCCGCTTACCGACTGCGCCACCGGCTCCGAGAACGCGCCGAACCTCGCCAATGTGGGTCACCAGTCGTGTAACTTCTTCGCTGACTTCGATGCGGGTGGCAAACAGCGCCAACTCCTGCTTAAGCCGCTCTTCGTCGGGATCAAGCCCGGCTTCCTGCAAACGGCTCACCAATTTTGCCTGATACGCGGCATGAATGGCTGGAATTCGTGGCATCACTCGCGCTACCTGCGCCTCCATCGCGTCACAGCATTGCAGCAAAGCCGCCATCAGTTTACTGCCTTCGCGCGCCCGGCTGGCAATGAATTCGCCCCAGGCCGCATCAAACGCCGTCAGCACCGTCGCCGTCAACGTGTCTTCGGCGTCCTGCGCTACCAGCACCCCAGGCCAACGCAAAATGTCAGCCGTCGTCAGCGGGGCCGCTGCAACTGCTTGGGAGCGGATATCATTGGCAGCGGCCAGTAACGCAGCGACTTGGGCGGCATCCACGCGCAGGCCTGGGGCCGCTTCCGGATTACGCGCTCGCGACACTTTACAGTCGATCTTGCCGCGCTTCATGCGCGTCGTCAGCCGCTCGCGTAACGCTGGTTCCAGTGCGCGCATTTCATCCGGAGTTTTGACATTAACATCAAGATAGCGATGGTTGACCGCCCGCAATTCGACGTTCAGCGTATCGGCGCCAACATTGGTAGAGGCGACGGCAAAGCCGGTCATGCTCAAAATGTTCATTTTCACCAATTTCCACGAGGCTGTACGAGGTATCACTTTACTTTATTTGTGGACACAAGGAAAATCCGACAATGCCGGTTAGTTTGACCGGATAGGGAGTTTATCCGTAAAAATGCTTTTATCATGGCCGTTTCGAAAAATCAGGCTTTGCCGCCAGGCTATCAGTTATTGAATTACCGCATCGAACAGCAAATCAGTCGAGGCGGTTTTTCGATCGTTTATCGGGCGACGGATCAGAGCGGTGAAACGGTAGCCATCAAAGAGTACATGCCGGCAACGCTCGGGGTCAGAATGGAAGGCGATATTATTCGCGCCAGCACCGTCGAAAATTTGACGACTTTCCGCTATGGCATGAAATGCTTCTTCGAGGAGGGGCGGGCGCTGGCCCGGATCGATCATCCGAACGTCGTGCGTGTTTTAAATTTTTTCCGCGCCAACGAAACTGTTTACATGGTGATGCGCTACGAGAACGGCCGCACTTTGCAACAGCATATTCAAATCAAACAGGATCGCTTGTCGGAACGGTTTATTCGCGGCGTTTTCATCCGACTGCTGAACGGACTGCGCGAAGTGCACACCCATCGGCTGCTGCATCTGGACCTGAAGCCCGCCAACATTTATCTGCGTACCAACGGCGTGCCGGTTCTACTTGACTTTGGCGCGGCTCAGCAAACATTATCGAGCGCTACAGGTCGGTTTTCGCCAATGTACACGCCAGGGTTTGCTGCGCCGGAACAATACCAGCGCGATGTTACAAAGCTGGGGCCGTGGACCGATGTCTATGGCGTGGGCGCCTCGATGTTCGCCTGCCTCGCCGGGTTTGCGCCGCAAGCCGCTGATGCCCGACTGAAAGAAGACCACTTGATTACCGCGCGCAAACTGTGGGCCGGGCGTTATACGCATACGCTATTACACGTGATTGATCGCTGCCTGGACCTCGATCCGTCGCGTCGCCCCCAAAGTTTATTGGCATTACAAAAAGTATTGCTTTCTTTTGAAGAGCCGCAACCCAAAGCCTCTTTTTTCGGTAATATCAAAAACTTCGTAAGCAAACGGTAATTCAAAAAATTCACGGCCAGGACAGCCATGCGGTTCACCATTTTCCAGGACTCGCGCAAAGGTTCGCGCAAAATCAATCAGGATCGAATTGCCTATATTTATGGGCGCGATACCCTGTTGATGGTGCTGGCCGACGGCATGGGTGGGCATGCGGGTGGGGAAATCGCCGCGCAAATCACCGTGCGTCTGTTTGCCGAGCGCTTTCAGCAAGATGCCCAACCGACGCTGCGAAGCCCGCTGGAGTTCCTTCACGACACGATGCGTCGCGCTCATTCTGCGCTGGGGTCGTATGCGCGTCAGTTCTCGCTGGTCGAAACGCCGCGCACGACCTGTGTCGCGGTCATCATTCAGTCAGGCTACGCTTATTGGGCGCACGCCGGCGATTCGCGGCTCTATCTATTCCGGCAGGGGCACCTTTACAGCCAAACCAAAGACCACTCAAAAGTACAATACCTGCTTGACCGGGGGCTGATTAACGAAGACGAAGCGGCCTTTCACCCCGAGCGCAACCGGATCTACAGTTGCTTGGGCGGCGCGGTGGAGCCGGTGATTGATTTGTCGCGGCGCACAACCTTGCGCACCAACGATATTCTGTTGCTGTGTTCCGACGGCTTTTGGACCGTCATGCCGACGCGGGAAATCGCCAACATCCTGACCTCGGCGCCGCTGTTGCAGGCTGCGCCCAAGATGATGCGTGAAGCACAACAACGGGGAGGTCCGGACGGCGACAATTTGTCGACCATCATCATGCGCTGGGATACTGACGCGGCGACCGATTCCTCTTTGGCTACCGAAACCGCTACGTTGGCCGCAGGCGAGTTCCAGACCGAGCTTGAACGCGCCGTTACCGTTGCCAATCGTGCTGGCGCCAGTCGCGAATTGACTGACGAAGAAATCGAGCAAGCGATTGCCGAAATTCAGGCAACCATTCAAAAGTTCCGTCGCTGAAATTCACGCAATTCATTTTCTCGCCACGCGGTGCTTGTGGCCGCAACGAATGAGATGAGAGCCCTTCTTCTGTAAGAGGCAACGTCTGAAATCCGATAACGCATATTGCCCGCATACCGTCCGCATATCGCTATTGGGCGTAAGCCCTTTTGTGCGCGTCATTTTGCGCGAAGCCGCAAAACCAGAGCTCAGCTCTCTTCTTCGCCGGAGAAGGTACCCCCACTCATTGAAAATGGCATGCTATTTTCAATTTCTTTGAAAAATAGTTAACATTCTGATGTGGCTAGCGATATTTGTACCGGAGCGGCCATGAAAACATCGAAAAAGCAGGTATTAAAAAGGTGTTGGCGAAATACAGAAAAGCATAAAAAGTAAGGGTACAGAGACAAAGATACAGGAGGAAATGCAAGCAATGAAACGAATTACAGCGATTTTTCTCATTCCCCTGCTGCTGGCCAGTTTCAGTTCGATGGCGCTGGCGGCCACGGCCTCTTATGTGGACGCCAGCGGCAGCCCGCATGGGCCGGTCACGCTCACCGATACGCTGGCCGATAGCAGCGTGGCCATCACGCTTGGCGCCGATGGCCAGACGAGCTGGTATCTATGCAGCGGGCCGCTGACCTATGACGACACCATCACCATCACCGGCGACGTGAACCTAATCCTGGGCGACAACTGCGACATGCGCGTGACGAGCAGCAGTGGGAACGCCGGCATCGCCGTGACCGGTACGGACGGCACAGGCATAGACAACAGCCTGACAGTCTGGGCGCAGTCGGCGAACGCCGCCGGCACTGGCCCCTCCATCCAGGGCCGTCTGACGGCCGAGGGCGAATCCGCTGGTGCCGGTATCGGCGGCAGCTTCTGGAATCAAGATGGTGGCACGGTGGTCATCCACGGCGGCGCCGTGACCGCCATCGGCGGTCTGTTCGGCGCTGGTATTGGCGGCAGCGGCTTTGGCAATGGCGGCATAACCACTATCAACGGCGGCATGGTAATCGCCACCGGCGGCGACTTTGGTAGCGCTGGCATCGGCGGCGGCGGCGGCAACTGGAACGCCGACAACCGCACAACCACCATCCACGGCGGCACGGTCATCGCCACCGGCGGCGACGGCGGTGGCACTGGCATCGGCGGCGGCAACTACGGCGCGGGCGGCACGATTTTCATTGACGGCGGCACGGTGACCGCCACCGGCGGCAGCCAAGGCGCGGGCATCGGCAGCGGCTGGAACGGCGATGCCAGCAGCCAGTCCATCACCATCACGGGCAGCGCCACCGTGACCGCCATCGGCGGCGATTACAGCGCAGGCATCGGCGGCGGCTGGGACAGCAATACCAGCGGCCAGTCCATCACCATCACGGGCAGCGCCACCGTGACCGCCAAAGGCGGAGATTCAAGCGGCGCGGGCATCGGCTCCGGCAGCTCCCCCAATACCACAGCGAACGCTCCCGGCACGATCGTTATCGCCACTTCAAGCACGGTACAGGCCTATGGCGGCGCGGACTCCGGCTACGGCGCAGGCGCGGATGTCGGCCAGGGCAGCTATAACTTTGACAGCGACGGCGCGGTATCGATTCCCACCCACACCATCACCGTCACGGGTGGTGCGGGCGGCAGCATCAGCCCGGGGACACTCGATCATGTGGCCGAGGGCAGTGGCATCACCTACACCATCACGCCCGACGCCGGATACGCCCTTGACACGCTGACGGTGGACGGCGCGCCCGTCACCGTGTCAGCGGGCGTCTATCACCTGGCCGTGACAGGTGCCCACACCGTCGTGGCCACGTTCAGCAAGCAATCCACCAGCGCCGCCACCCCCGTGCCCGCCCTGCACCCCGCCCTGCTCGCCCTGCTAGCCGCCGCGCTTGGCATGCTGACGTGGCGACGCAGCATATGGCGGAAAGAATGAAAACTATCAATTCAGGAGTTGGCCGTGCCAGCCCTGTACGAATTTGAAGCTGATTTGCGAGCGCGGCCACCGCGGGTGCGGGGAATCGTTTCGGGGTTGACCCGGCGCGCCACCATATACACTCCAACACAAGGAGATACATCATGCCAACACTCATCCAAACCGGGCGCCGCGTTTTTTTGCGCTTGGCTCTCGCACTCGGCCTGCTGGCCGCAAGCGCCCTGCCCGCACTGGCGGCCACGGCCTATTACGTGGACGCCAGCGGCAGCCAGCATGGGCCGGTCACGCTCAC
>Ga0209628_10000098_pt1 | contig 46078 bp, 45 predicted proteins | sample TergutCu122P4_FD_187285 | JGI IMG/M metagenome (GOLD analysis project Ga0209628, IMG submission 187285) | Cubitermes ugandensis P4 segment gut microbial communities from Kakamega Forest, Kenya - Cu122 P4 (SPAdes) (version 2) | ecosystem: Host-associated > Arthropoda: Insects > Digestive system... | reverse complement strand
GCACGGGCCGCCGCCAGCGTTTTCCGGAACAAAAGCTGTTGCGTCCGCTGATCGAAGCCGGGATGTCCGTCGAGCCGATGGATTTGCCCGCCGCCTGCCGCACTTACAACATCCTCGCCCTCGAAGGCCGGGCAGTTGCAGCGGCGCTGCTTTTCGACTGATTCCCGACTTCTGTTTACGGGTTCATCCGATTGCCCCGCCGGGCCGTCTCCGTTACTCTCATCAGCTATTTCACAGTTCCCGCGCCCAAGGCCCTCCTCCATGCCTACTTCCAGCAAAGCAAAAAAAACCAGGACAACCTCCCATCATCCCAAACTCTTCGTGCTCGACACCAACGTCCTGATGCACGACCCCACGAGCATCTTCCGTTTTGAAGAGAATGATATTTTCATTCCCATCATGACCCTGGAAGAACTGGACAACAGCAAGAAAGGCATGTCCGAAATTGCGCGCAACGCCCGGCAGGTCAGCCGCATGCTCGATGAAATCGTCTCTGTGGCCGATGACATCGCCTCGGGCATCAAGCTGGGGGCAGCTTCGCACGGGCTTGCCAGCGGTCGGCTGTTCCTGCAAACCGAAGCGATCAACATCGAATTGCCGGCAGGGCTTCCCACCGCCAGGAGCGACAACCAGATTCTTTCGGTGCTGATGTCCCTGGCACAGCGCGAGTCCGAGCGCGCGGTCATCCTGGTCACCAAAGACATCAACATGCGGATCAAGGCGCGCGCCCTGGGGCTGGCGGCGCAGGATTACTTCAATGACAAGGTGCTGGAAGACAGTGAACTGCTCTACACCGGTTCCTGCGAATTACCCGCCGACTTCTGGGAAACGCACTCGTCCGGCATGGAATCCTGGAAAACGGAGACCCACAACACCGCCTACCGCATCACCGGGCCAATGGCAAACCGCCTTCTGCTGAACGAGTTCGTCTACCAGAACGGCGGCGCGCTCCCCTTTGAAGCCTGGGTACGCGAACAGGTCGGGCGTACTGTCGTGCTCGAAACCCTGGTCGACTTTCGCCATAACAAGAACAGCGTGTGGGGCATCACCGCGCGCAACCGCGAACAGAATTTCGCCCTCAACCTGCTGATGAACCCGGAAATCGACCTCGTTACCCTGCTCGGTCAGGCCGGAACCGGCAAAACGCTCCTGGCGCTGGCCGCCGGACTCACGCAGGTGCTGGAAACCCGTCGCTACTCCGAGATCATCATGACCCGCGTGACCGTGCCGGTTGGCGAGGACATCGGTTTTCTGCCCGGTTCGGAAGAAGAGAAAATGACTCCCTGGATGGGCGCGCTCGAAGACAACCTGGAAGTGCTCAACGGTACCGTCGGCGAGGCCGGTCAATGGGGACGCGCGGCAGCCGCCGATCTCGTGCGTAACCGTATCAAGATCAAGAGCCTGAATTTCATGCGCGGGCGCACCTTCATCCAGAAATTCCTTATCATTGACGAGGCGCAAAACCTGACCCCGAAGCAGATGAAAACCCTCATCACCCGTGCAGGCCCCGGAACCAAGGTGGTTTGCCTCGGCAACATCGCGCAGATCGACACCCCCTATCTCACCGAAGGTTCGTCGGGCCTGTCGTTCGTCGTCGACCACTTCAAGGGCTGGGCGCACTCCGGGCACATCACCCTGCAACGCGGCGAACGCTCGCGGCTGGCCGACTACGCCGCTGAAGTTCTCTGAAAGCTGCCCGCCCATGCCAACGATCCACCGTCTGCCCGAACTGCTCATCAACCAGATCGCCGCAGGCGAAGTGGTCGAACGCCCGAGTTCGGTACTCAAGGAAGTGCTGGAAAACGCGCTCGACGCCGGGGCCAGGGCCATCGACGTACAACTGGACACGGGTGGCGTGCGCCGTATTCTCGTCTCCGACGACGGTTGCGGCATCCCGCGCGACGAACTCGCCCTCGCGCTGGAACGTCACGCCACCAGCAAAATCAGCAACCTCGACGATCTCGAACGGGTTGGCACGATGGGATTTCGCGGCGAGGCGCTGGCCGCCATCGCCTCGATTGCCCGCACGACGATCACGAGCCGCGCCGAGGGCGCGGATCACGCCTGGAAAATCGACTCCACCCATCGCGAACCCGCGCCTGCCGCCCTCAATCGCGGCACGGTCGTCGACGTCACCGACCTTTATTACAACACCCCGGCGCGACGCAAATTCCTCAGAACCGACGCCACCGAATTTGCCCATTGCGAAGAGGTCTTCTGCCGCATTGCGCTTGCCCGGCCCGATGTCGCCATGCAGCTTGCCCACAACAAGCGCGTGCTTCACCGCCTGAACGTGAGCGAGGCGCGCGCGCGCATCGCCACGCTGATAGGAGACGATTTTCTGGAGCAGGCGATTGAGATCCGTGCGGAGGGCGCGCTCAGACTCACCGGCTTCACCAGCCTTCCGGCCTATGCCCGCAGCCGGCGCGACGCGCAATACTTTTTCGTCAATGGCCGATACGTGCGCGACAAACTGCTCAACCACGCCATCACCCAGGCTTACGCCGACATCCTGCACGGCAATCGCTATCCGGCCTACGTGCTCTTTCTCGAACTCGACCCGGCAGGCGTCGACGTCAATGTGCATCCGGCCAAGATCGAAGTCCGTTTCCGCGACTCCCGTGGCGTACATCAATTCATAAGCAATACCCTGACCCGGGCGCTGGGCGGAACGGGCGCAGGACACCCGGAAACGCGAACGGCCGAAACCGATCCCGTTACCCCTCCTGCGCCGACATCACCCGACATCACCGGGCGCTATCCGATGCCCTCGGAGCATCTTGCCGCCGTGCCAGGGCGTGTCGCCATGGACTCGGCAAGCCAGGCATATTTCAACTTCACCGCCAGCGCCCAGCCCCAATCGTCCGCCGTGCAATACGATGCCCTCGGCGAACGCGCCAATGGGACTGAAAACCCGCTTGGCTACGCCCTTGCGCAACTGCACGGCATCTACATCCTGGCGCAGAACGCTCAAGGGTTCACGCTCGTCGACATGCACGCCGCCCACGAGCGCATTCTTTACGAAAAACTCAAAGTCGTGCTCGACGGCACGCCTTCCGTGCAGCGTTTACTGGTTCCGGCAATCTTCAGCGTAAGCCCGGTGGAAATGGCAACCGCGGAATCCCATGGGGAAATTCTGCTCAAGATGGGTTTTGAGGTCTCTCCCGCCGGTCCTCGGGAACTCGCCGTGCGCACCGTCCCGGCGCTTCTTGCCAACGCGCCGGTGGTAGAACTGCTGCGCGAACTGCTGGAAGAACTACGCGAATACCCGGCATCCGAAGCCGTCACCCGGCGGCGCAATGATCTGCTCGCCACGATGGCCTGTCACGGCGCCGTGCGCGCCAACCGGCAACTGACCGTGCCGGAGATGAACGCCCTGCTGCGCGACATGGAAAAAACCGAACGGGCCGATCAATGCAACCACGGACGCCCCACCTGGATGCAGTTCACACTGGCCGACCTCGACCGCTTTTTCCTGCGAGGTCAATGAAAATCTTCAACCTTACGCACGTGCACTGCGGCGGGCATGGCAGCGATTGCGCATCCGCTGATGCGAGGCGCGCACGCTTTCCTGCGCCTTCCTGATGATCGTCTCGCGCTGAATCGAGAGCGAATCCGTGGTGACATGCGCATCGTGCTGCATTCCGTGAGTCTTGGCGTTCATTGCATCAACCTCCTGTAACGTGATAAATCGCAACAAAATTGTTGCGGTGCAACAATGCAGTTTTCCGTACAACATCTACCACGTCAAGGAAACAGTAGAAACACCCCGTTGAACGTTGCTGCACCGCAACATTCACGGCTGCGCTGAGCTGTCCTGCTGGCCCGGTCTTGCGGATGCGTCTATCGGCATGCTGGTCAGTGTTGGGTCGACACGCCTGAGCGCATGCTCCAACTCAACGATGATCTCGTTGACTCCTGCCCGGAGTTGGTCGGCCAGGCAACGAACATTTTCTGTCAGATCTCCGGAACGCCTGACGAGCGACAATATTTCACTGGAAATAACGGAAAAACCGTTCTGTTGCGGACGCACCGACTCGATTGCTGCGCTCAGGGAAAACAGGTTGTTCTGATCTGCCGTCACCTGATGTATTCCCTTGGTCAAGGTTTCCACGTCGCGGTCAATGGCCTGGGCCTTGAGCTGGACGGACTGAAGCAGGCCATGCAACTCACCCATCATCTCATCGAGGGCCGCCGCAATCTCGGAGTCAGAGGCTTCACTACCGAAATGATGCGTAAAACCGCCCTGGCTCTTGAATCGCTTCAATAAGGCGAGGATTTCTTCGCTCGGTTTCCTGGATGCAGCCTTGATCGTGGATACAGTCAATCCTATTGCCAGCAATGAAAGCACAACAATAGAAATATCAATGCAAAGAATGTAAATATCCCTTTCCACCGTTTGCATCAAAATACAGGAGGACAGAATAACAAGCCCTGCGCATAACGCTATTACAGTGCCGATCAAGGCAACGTTTACCCGTATATATAATTTCTTGTTGGTGGGGATGTTAAACTTCATAGACCATTGCTTCTATTACACGAAATATCAACTGTTTTCGTTTCATGCGTTTTGTATATTAAATACTCAAAACAGGATCGCTCAAAACGTACCGACATTAAACATCCTTTCTGCCGAAACGACAGCCACGGTCATCAGTCAATTTAATTGCAAATTATTACTGCCCTCCATTTTCGCCAATTGCAGATAACACTAATGGTATTTATACCATTAGTGTTTATACTATTCGTATTAATACGAATACTGCCGCCGCTGTTCCCCCGTGTTCGGCTTCGATGCGTGTGAACGACCGGACAGCATCACCCTGGTCCAGATATGGCAGACTCGTAGCCAGGAACTTCAGTCAGAACGCCGATGCACACCGAAACCCGTTTCCCCTGCACGCACAACCGCGTTTTCGACGCCGGAAGCGCTGCCGCCGAGCGCAGCACCTGGATCGTGGCATGGCTCACTGCCGTGACGATGGTGGTCGAGATCGCCGCCGGATGGTGGTTCAACTCGATGGCCTTGCTGGCCGACGGCTGGCACATGAGTTCGCATACCCTGGCCATTGGCCTCTCCGCCATGGCCTACGCGGCGGCAAGACGTTACGCGGGAGATTCGCGTTTTGCGTTCGGCACCTGGAAAATCGAAGTCCTGAGCGGTTTCGCCAGCGCCATTTTCCTGCTCGGCATTGCGGCAATGATGGTGGTCGGTTCAGTGGAACGAATCATCTCGCCGCAGCCCATTCATTACCGGGAAGCCATGCTGGTGGCCGTACTCGGACTGATCGTCAACCTTGTCTGCGCACTGATCCTCAATCGCGGCCAATGCCACGCGGGACATGCGCACGACCACGCGCATCATCACGCGCACGATCACCACCAGGACCTCAACATGAAGGCGGCCACCATTCATGTGCTCACGGACGCGCTCACCTCGGCGCTGGCCATTGTCGCGCTGGCGGGCGCATGGCTGTACGGATGGGGCTGGCTCGATCCGGCCGTAGGCATTGCCGGGGCGATATTGATCGCACTTTGGGCAAAAGGACTCCTCATCGAGACCGGTAAAGTGCTGCTGGACAGGGAAATGGATCATCCGGTCGTCCACGACATCGTGGACTCCATCGAGACGGGCGGCACGCACATCAATGATCTGCACGTCTGGCGCGTCGGCAAAAATGCCTACTCCTGCGCCGTGACCGCAAGCACCCATGACGCAACGGTCACGGCTGCCGTCATCCGGGCGCGGCTGGCGGCGCACAAGGAAATCGTTCATTCGACGATCGAACTGGTCCTTTGCTCTCAAGGCCGCTCGAACAGCGCCACCGACTCCACATGCGAAGTCTGCGGGAACATGTTGATGATGCCCGCGCCACGCAAGACGTAACCCTTTTCCCGCACCAGCACAGCAGCATCCCGGGCAAGCGTGGCAGGATTGCACGACACATAGACGATGCGGCGCGGGCCGCTGCAAGGCGCGATGGCTTTGACTACGGCAATCGCGCCTTCGCGCGGCGGATCGAGCAGCAGCTTGTCGAAGGCTCCGAGCGCAGCGAAACTGTCCCCGGTCGTCTCGAACAGATCGGCGGTATAGAACACCGCATCCAGCCTGTTGGCGCGGGCGTTCTCAGTTGCGCGCGCTGCCATCGCCGATGCGCCCTCCACCCCGACCACCGTCGCGCCCCGGCGCGCAATGGGTAAAGCAAAATTGCCCAGACCACAGAACAAATCGCCAATCCGTTCTCCTGCACGCGGATCGAGCAACTGCACGGCGCGACGCACCAACAGACGGTTGGCGTGAACATTGACCTGCGTGAAATCACCGGGTCGATATGCCAGGCGCACGTCGAATTCGGGCAGGGAATAGAACAGCTCATTCCCACCATCTGTCAACGGGCGCGCAGTCTCCGGCTGACCGGGCTGCAACCAGACATCCACCCCTTCTGCTTCGCCAAACGCCTGCAACTGCTCCAAATCCGCGTCGGAAAACGGCAGCAGGTGACGAAATACCAGCACGGTGACAGGTTCGCCCGACTCGCGTTCGCCCATCACCATTTCAATCTGCGGCACCCGGTCGGCAATCGAGAGCCCTTCCACCAACACGCGCAGCCGGGGCAACATCGCCGACACATGCGGCGGCAACACGAAGCAACAGCCAAGATCGGCGATATAGCTCGAACGCTTCTCGTGAAACCCGATCAACACTCCGCCCCGCGTCGGCACCTTCCGCACGCCGAGCCGGGCGCGCTGGCGATAACCCCACGCCTGCCCGGTCATCGCCGGATAAATGATTTCGGGTCGAAGCTTGGCGATGTGCCAGAAGGCATCCTCCATCACCCGCTGCTTCACCGCCGCCTGCGCCAGCGGATCGAGATGCTGGATCGAGCAGCCGCCGCACACCCCAAAATGCGGGCAGCGCGGCACAACCCGCTGCCCGCTCTCATGAAGGATGCGCACGGCGCGGGCCTGTTCATACGTTGGACGAACGCGCAGGACTTCGACTTCGACCGTCTCCCCCGGCAACGCGCCTTCGACAAATATCGCCTTGCCGCCCGCCCGCGCAATTCCACGTCCTTCATGATCAAGAGATTCGATGATGGCGATTGTCATAAGAATTCTATTTACCGGGAGAACACTTCTGAAGCATCACCGGGCAAAAACCCATTCTGCCAATACCAGCGAATCACATCGTTGAGCGTTTCCGTTACCGGGCGAAACCGGCAACCAAGCTCGGTTTCACTCTTCGTATGGTCGAAGCGCGTCCGGTCGAACTCCTGCTCGATCAGTTTGACGCTTGCCCGGCTGAGGAGAACCAGATTATTCCCCAGCAATCCTGTCGATCCGGACACAAATGCGATTTTCATTGTTCTGTAATATATCCCTCACTGGACGCGGGCGCTTCTGCTTCGGGAAGGCCCTCATCCGGCATGGGTTCCGCTTTCCCTGTCGGCGCTTTGCTGTCGGGAAAAACCTGTTCGACTTCGACTTGCGCGCTGCCCTTTTTGATATAGCCGAGTTTCAAGGCTGCAACGTAGGAAAGATCAATGATCCGTCCGTGCAGGAAGGGGCCGCGATCATTGATCCGCACCACGACCGAACGGCCATTTTCGAGCGAGGTCACCCGCGCGTAGCTTGGAATCGGCAGCGTGGGATGCGCGGCGGTCATCGCATACATGTTGTATGCCTCGCCGCTGGCCGTGCGCCGCCCATGAAAACGGCGGCCATACCAGCTCGCTACGCCGCGCTGGCGGAAAGGTTCTATGCGGGTGTGGGGAGTGTATGTCTTGCCTTGCGCGCGATAAGGCTGGTTGATGCGGTCGCGGAGGGGCTCTGCGCGCGGCGCGGCATCGGGAATTTTTGCCAGATCCCTGGATGATGCGCTGCCGGGGCCATCGTCCTTGTAATACCCGCCGCCGCGCTTTTGCCCCGGCGGAGCGCGGGGAGGCGTCGTGTCGCAGGCCGCCGCCAGGATCGAGACCGCAACGGCCGCCCCCAGAATTCGCAGTATCCGGCTTCCGGCGTGCATCGCCACGCCTCCCTAGCGTTCCTGTGCGTTACGGCGAATTCCCATCAGGATGCCGACGCCCAGACAGAGCGTCACGACGGCAGTTCCACCATAACTGATGAACGGCAAGGGTATGCCCACGACCGGCAGAATGCCGCTGACCATGCCAATATTCACGAAGAGGTAAGTAAAAAAGACCATCGTCGTTGAACTGGCCAGCAACTTCGCTCCCAGGGTTGGCGCGCCGGCGGCAATGATGAAGCCGCGCGCCAGTAACGCCATGTATAGCCCCAACAGGATCAATACCCCGACGAAACCGAATTCCTCGGAAAGTACGGCAAACACGAAATCGGTGTGCCGTTCCGGCAGAAAAGCCAGATGTGTCTGCGTTCCCTGCTTCCAGCCTTTACCGAAAAAACCGCCAGAACCAATGGCAATGGTCGACTGAATGGTATGAAAGCCCTTGCCGCGCGGGTCGCGACTCGGGTCCAACAGGGTGCAGACGCGCTCTTTCTGGTAGTCGTGCAGACCAGGCCATTTCACATCCGGTTTGCATAGATCGTCACCGGAGACGCTGATCGTGATGATGACGGCCATACCGGCCAGGGCCACCGGCACGATCAGCTTCCACGGCAGACCGGCAAAGAAAATCACAAAAAGCCCCGAGGAACATACCAGGATGGCTGTGCCCAGATCGGGCTGCTTGGCAATCAGGTATGCCGGTCCGGCCAGCAGTGCCACTGCTGCCAGGAACTCCAGCCAGGAAATGGCATGTTCACGTTTCTGGAAAAGCCATGCCAGGGTCAACGGCATGGCGATTTTCATGATCTCGGAAGGCTGAATGCGGAGGAACGAGCCGATTTCCAGCCAACGTTTCGCGCCCTTGGAAGTCACTCCGAATAGAGCAACCGCAACCAGCAAGGCAACCCCAATAGCATAGAACAGCGGTGACAGGGACAGCAGGCGGCGGGTCGGAATGATGGCGATGGCCCACATTCCGAGCAGCGACAGGAGAATGAACGTGATCTGCTTCGAAAGCAGTCCAGGCGCCGCGCTTTCAATGAGCACGGCGGCATATATCAGCAAGCCTGCAAGAATCAGCAGCAGTGGCGGATCGAGCGGACGAACCAATGCTGAAAGCAGTTTCACGACATGGAAGCGGCGGCGGTGATTCACCCGGAGATCTCCCCATGTCCGACATGCGTACCATCCCCCGGACCTTCTTCACCCCCTACGTCTTCGGGTTCGGCTCCGGTGTCCTCAGGCGCGGGTTTGTCGACGCGCTTCTCCAGGAGAAAGGCATCAATCACTTGTCGCGCGATCGGCGCAGCGGATACCGCGCCAAAACCGCCGTTCTCCACCATGACCGCAAGCGCAATTTTCGGCGCCTCGGCGGGCGCGTAGGCAATGAACCATGAATGGTCGCGCTTGCGCTCTTCGGTCTTGTCGTACGCCTGGCCTTTGAGCGAATACACCTGGGCCGTGCCAGTTTTGCCGCCAGCGCGGTATGGCGCGCCGGCAAAGGCCCGTGTGGCGGTTCCGAAACGCGTGACGTCTTCCAGGGCGCGCCGCACCGCAGCCAGAAATTCCGGGTTTCCGGAAACTTCAGTGACCAGTTCGGGCGGGGGTTCCTGCCGTTGGCCGTGACTATCTATGACCGCCCGGAGTACATGGGGCCGCATCCGCTTGCCATCATTGGCAATCGTCGCAATTGCCGAGGCCATCTGGACGGGAGTGTAGGCGTTGTAACCCTGACCGATGCCCACCGAAATCGTCTCGCCGCCGTACCATTTCTGGGCAGCCGGTCCCAGTTTGGCGAAACGTTTGCGCTTCCAGGCCGTCGAAGGCAGGGACCCTTCCTTTTCGTCGGGAATGTCGATGCCGGTGCGCGAACCCAACCCGAATTGACCGATGTAACTGGCGATGGCATCAATGCCCAGGTCGTTGGCCAACATGTAGTAATAGGTGTTGCACGAGACGACGATGGATTTGTGTATATCGACCATCCCATGACCGCCTTTCTTGTCGTCCTTGAAATAGTTGTTGCCGTATGAGAAACCGCCCGGATCTCTTATTTGCTGTGTGAGCGTGCGTTTGCCCGCGTTCAGTCCGGCCAGGGCCATGAAGGGTTTGATGGTCGAACCCGGCGGATAGGCGCTGCTGACGGCGCGGTTGAGCAGGGGCTTGTTTTGCCTGTCCCGCGGAACGCCGACTTCATTGAGCATATTCCAGTCCGCGCCGGAAATGCCATCAACGAACAGGTTGGGATCGAACGTTGGCATCGACACCAGCGCGAGCACCTCGCCGGTCGAAGGGTCGAGGGCGACCAGTCCGCCGCGCCGCTCGCCGAAAGCAGTTTCGGCGACTTTCTGCAACTCGATGTCGATGGACAGTTCGATGTCGCTTCCCGGGACTGGCGGCACGCCTTCGTAGCCATCCTCTCTGTTCAGGCTTCGCACCACTCTGCCGCCAGCCGTGTTCTCGACGTACTCGCGCCCGGTAACCCCGTGCAGATCGGCTTCGTAGGTCGCCTCCACGCCGCTTTTACCGATGTGTGTGCTGCCAAGGTAGTTGTCGGCTTCGTCGCGCGCCTCGATCTCTTCGACATCATCGTTACTGATGCGGTTGATGTAACCGATCAGATGCGAAGCCAGAGGGCCGTTCGGATAATCGCGGAACAGCCGCGCCTGCACGTCGACGCCGGGGAAACGGTAACGCTGCCCCATGAAGCGCGCGACTTCCTCATCGGTCAGGCGGGTACGGATCGGCGCACTGTCCAGGCGACGGTTGTCCCGGAGGAACTTGTAAAAGCGTTGCCGATCCTTGTGTTCGATGGAGACCACTCCGGAGAGCGCGTCGATCGTTTTTTCCAGATCAACGATGAACGAGGGCGTGATTTCCAGGGTATAGGCGACGAAATTGCGCGCCAGCATCACACCGTTGCGATCGACGATGTTTCCGCGCTGAGGCACGATCGGCAGCACGGAAATGCGGTTGCCTTCCGCGAGGGCCTGGTATTCGCTGTAGTTTCTTATTTGCAGAAAATGCAGTCGCACCGCCAGCAGGATACAGCCGGCGAGTGCGAGCAGGGCAGCCACGAACAAGCGGATGTAGAAACGTCCTACATTCTCGTCAGGTTCGTTGAAAGTTCTCATTCTGGTTCCGAGATTCAGATTGGCCGGTTCTCATCCCGGTCAACAGGCTGAAACTGCGGCAGCAGCAATACATAAGTGAGCGGCAGCCAGAGCGCCGCGCCGACGAAGCTGGAGAAGAAATGATCCCATTCGGGCATTGCTTCTCCGGCAAATACCCGCACGCCGATCATCAGCGCCTGCGCCGCCAGAAGCATCGGCAGCACATGCAGCGCCTGCAACAGCGACGGGAACCACATGATCCGCCGCGCCAGGGCATTGCCAATGAAAGCCAGTATCACGTAGGCCAGGGCGTGTTCGCCCATTGCCGCGCTCTTGCCGATATCGACCAGGATGCCGAGCAGGAAACCCATGCCCATGCCGATGTACAGGGGCTCTCGAATGCACCAGAACACCAGCACCAGCGCCACCCAGTCGGGAACGCCGGGGCGGTAGCCGAAAGGCACGTAATTGAGCAGGAGCGCGATCAAAAGGCTCGTGTACACGAACCACGGTTTGGCCGGTCGCAGGAGGCGATTGGATCTATTGGTGAATTGCATGACTAATCTCCGCCTTCAACTGGACGCACAGCCCTTGGCGGAACCGGAGGCGGCGGCGGATCGCCGGTCTCCGGCTTGGGCGGCGGCGGCGGCAGTTCCACGCGGCCCATGACCAGTACTCTGAAACTCTTTTCGACTCCCCCCAGGGGACGACAGGCGATACGGGCGAAAGCGCCAGCTTCACGGTCGACGCTCTCGACTTCGGCCACGGGCAGGCCCGCCGGAAATATGCCATCGAGTCCCGAAGTCACCAGACGATCCTTGGGCTGAATGTCTGCATTGGCGAGCACGAAACGCAATTCGAGCGATCCCGGCCCAATGTCCGACTGGACGAGTTGCTGCCAGCGTTTGGCGACATCGCCCAATGTACGCAACCCCTGCCCTACTCCAAACATCACGCCACGCAGGCCGTTACGCATGACCTGCACCGGAACCGCCTGATTGCGATCCGTGATGAGAGTGACTTCGGACTGGGCCGGATAAACCCGTGTCACCTGCCCGAGCAGGCCGTCGGCATCGACCACCGCGAGGCCGTGGGTGATGCCTGCCCGTTTGCCCTGATCGAGAAAGATCTTGCGGGAGGAGGAATCAGGCACGCTGCCGAGCACTTCCGCCGCAATGCTTCTGACCTGCGTTTTCTTGCGCATGCCAAGCAGTTCGCGCAAGTTGGCATTTTCATGTTCGAGTTCATCGAAACGCAGCAGCCGGTCAGCGCCGTCGAGTTGGTGCTGGCGCAATTTGGCGTTTTCTTCCTGCAAATCCACCATGCTGGAAAAATGCTCGGTGGCATTGCCAAGCAGCTTGACAGGTTCGGACGCAACCGTGCGCATGGGCGAAATGGCTGTGAACAAGTACCCGCGTATGGTGTCCATGACGCGAAAACGCAGGTCGCCCACCAGCGCCAGCACGCAGATCGTGACGTAAATAAGCAAGCGAACTTTCGCTGACACACCGCGCCTGAAAACGGGGTGGGTTTGAAAATCAGAGACAGGCATCCAGCAGTTTCCGGGCGATAGCTGTTATTTAGGGTTGGTATGACCGTCTATCGACAAATTTTCAATCCGACGTGAAGATGGAAGCCAATTTGTCCATCCTGTCTAGCGCCATGCCACAACCACGCGCCACGCAGGTCAGCGGCTCCTCGGCAACGATCACCGGCAGGCCGGTTTCTTCCATCAGCAGACGGTCGAGGTCACGTAACAAGGCGCCCCCGCCGGTCAGTACCAGACCACGCTCGGCAATGTCGGCCCCCAGTTCGGGCGGCGTTTCTTCGAGCGCAATCTTGACCGAGGAGACGATCTGGTTGATAGGTTCGGTGAGGGCTTCGAGAATTTCGTTGGACGAAATCGTAAAGCTGCGCGGAATGCCTTCGGCGAGATTGCGGCCCTTGACTTCCAGTTCGCGCACTTCCGAACCGGGAAAGGCAGAGCCGATTTCTTTCTTGATGTTTTCGGCGGTCGTATCGCCGATCAGCATGCCGTAATTGCGACGAATGTAATTGACGATGGCTTCATCGAATTTGTCGCCGCCGACCCGGACGCTACCCCGATAGACCATGCCGCCCAGCGAGATGACGCCGACCTCGGTCGTGCCGCCGCCAATATCGACCACCATCGAGCCAAGCGCGTCTGACACCGGCAGGCCCGAGCCGATTGCTGCGGCCATTGGTTCCTCGATCAGGAAGACCTGAGAAGCGCCCGCAGCCAGCGCGGCGTCGCGGATGGCGCGGCGCTCGACCTGGGTCGAGCCGCAGGGTACGCAAATGATGATTCGGGGACTCGGCGAAAGCAGCTTGGAATCGTGCACCCGCTTGATGAACTGTTTGATCATCTGCTCGGTGACTTCAAAGTCGGCGATCACGCCGTCTTTCATCGGGCGAATGGCCTCGATATTCTTTGGAGTCTTGCCAAGCATTTGCTTGGCTTCATGCCCGACCGCCTGGATGACGCGCTTGGAATTGGGACCGCCTTCAACGCGGATGGCCACAACCGAAGGCTCGTCGAGCACAACACCCTTGCCTCGCATATAAATCAAGGTGTTGGCCGTACCAAGGTCGATCGCGAGATCACTGGAAAAATAAGAACGCAGCAAACCGAACATAAGAATTCCGAACCGGTTGGAGGTTTTGTTCCGCGCACCATGCGCGCCCGGGAAAAGCTAGAAGAACAGTTATGATACCCTACATCTCTTCACAAATTCAGCAGGTATTTCTCACATGTCACTCTCCAACGAAGAAGTCAGGCATCTGGCTCGTCTTGCGCGCCTGTCAATGCACGATGACAACGTGGATGTTACACGCAGACAACTTGATAGCATATTTGTATTGATCGCGCAAATGCAGAAAATCGACGCCACAAATATCGAACCAATGAGCCACCCGCAGGAACTGCCTGCCCGTCTGCGCGAGGACGTCGTCACCGAGACCGACTGCCGCGCTGCGTTCCAGGCCATTGCCCCACATGCCGAGGCCGGACTCTACATCGTTCCCAAGGTTATTGAATAGCTGAATAGCGCACTGTTTTCGATTCTGCCTTGCATATCCCTTTTTTTTACGACCGCACCATGACTTCTGCCCCTATTTTCGACGCGCCTGTTTCCGTCCTGCGCCGCGCGCTGGATGAGAAAAAGGTTTCCAGCGTCGAACTCGCCAGCCTTTTTCTCGACCGCATCGAGACGTTCAACCCAACACTGAATGCCTTCATTACCGTTGACCGCGAACGGACGCTTGCCGAGGCGAAAGCAGCGGACGAACGCATCATTCGCAATGAAGCCGGGCCGCTCACCGGCATCCCGCTCGCTCACAAGGACGTGATTTGCACCGAGGGCATGCTGACCACCTGCGCCTCCAGAATGCTGTCCAATTTCGTCAGCCCCTACGATGCCCATGTGGTCACCCTGCTGAAACAGGCGGGCGCGGTCAGTCTGGGCAAGACCAACATGGACGAATTCGGAATGGGTTCGTCGAATGAGACCTCGTATTACGGCCCGGTTGAGAACCCGTGGAAGCCCGGTCATGTGTCCGGCGGCTCTTCGGGCGGCTCGGCGGCGGCGGTTGCGGCGCGGCTCGCGCCCATTGCCACGGGAACCGATACCGGCGGCTCGGTGCGCCAGCCTGCGTCGTTCTGCGGCATTACCGGAATCAAGCCAACTTACGGACTCGTCAGCCGTTACGGCTTGATTGCCCTGGCTTCCTCGCTCGATCAGGGGGGCGTCCTCGGCGCATCCGCCGAAGATTGCGCGCTGTTGCTCTCGTCCATGACCGGGTTTGATCCGCGCGATTCGACCAGCCTCGATCGTCCGGTGGAGGATTACGGCCGAGCGCTCAATGCGCCCGCGGTTGACCCCGCCCGCCCGCTTGCCGGCCTCGTCATCGGCATGCCGCGCGAGTTTTTTTCGGAAGGAATGAGCGACTCGATCCGCGCCGCCATCGAAGAGGCGCTGGCACAGTACCGCGCCCTGGGCGCAACGACGCGCGAAGTCGATCTGCCCAATGCGCGGGTTGCGATTCCGGCTTTTTACGTCATTGCAATGGCCGAGGCATCGAGCAACCTTGCCCGGCTCGACGGCGTGCGTTACGGCCACCGCGCCGCCGAATATGACGATCTCGTCGACATGTATTGCAAGAGCCGCAGCGAGGGGTTCGGCGCGGAGGTGAAACGACGCATCCTGGCCGGGACTTTCATGTTGTCGCATGGCTATTACGATGCCTATTATCTTCAGGCGCAAAAGCTGCGGCGGCTGATTGCCGAGGATTTCAAACGCGTCCTTAAAGAATGCGACCTGCTTGCCGGCCCGACCGCGCCGGTGACGGCCTGGACCCTGGGCGCGATGAGCGACGATCCGGTGCAGATGTATCTGGCCGACATTTACACGACGCCCGTCAATCTCGCCGGGTTGCCGGGGCTTTCCCACCCCTGTGGATTCGATGCCGCTGGATTGCCGATCGGACTGCAACTGATCGGCAACTATTTCTCCGAAACGCGCCTGCTGACCGCCGCTCACCGCTTCCAGCAGGCCACAGACTGGCATCTGCGTCGTCCCCCGGCCATTCGGACGGTCGCCTGAAGCGCACATATCCTCAATATCAACGGTTAACGAAATATGAGCAGATCGGATTGGGAAGTCGTCATCGGGCTGGAAATCCACGCCCAACTCAACACCTCTTCCAAAATTTTCTCCGGGAGCAGCACCGCGTTCGGCGCCGAGCCCAATGCGCAGGCTTGCGCCGAGGATATCGCCCTGCCCGGCGTGCTGCCGGTGCTGAACCGGGGCGCGGTTGAACGCGCCATCCGCTTCGGCCTGGCGCTGGGCTCAAACATCGCGCCCAAAAGCGTGTTCGAGCGCAAGAGCTACTTCTATCCCGATTTACCCGCCGGCTATCAGGTCAGCCAACTCGAAACCCCGGTCGTACAGGGCGGCGCGATCATGATCCGGGTCGGCGAGGGAGCGGAAGCTTACGAAAAAACCATTCGCCTCACGCGCGCCCATCTCGAAGAAGATGCAGGCAAATCGCTGCACGAAGATTTTCACGGCATGAGCGGCATCGACCTCAATCGCGCGGGCATGCCGCTTCTGGAGATCGTCTCCGAACCCGACATGCGTTCTTCTGCCGAAGCGGTTGCCTACGCGCGCGCCATCCACGCGATGGTGCGCTGGATCGACATCTGCGACGGCAACATGCAGGAAGGCTCCTTCCGGTGCGACGCCAACGTTTCGGTGCGCAGGAAAGGCGCCGAGAAGCTCGGAACCCGGCGTGAAATCAAAAACCTCAACTCTTTCCGTTTTCTGCAACAGGCCATCGACTTCGAGGTGGGCTGGCAGATCGAAACGCTGGAAGACGGAGGGCAGTTCGTGCAGGCGACCGTGCTCTTCGATCCTGACACCGGGCAGACGCGGATGATGCGCTCCAAGGAGGACTCGCACGATTACCGCTACTTCCCCGACCCCAACCTGCTGCCGCTCGTGATCGAACCGGAATGGATCGAGCGGGTGCGAGCGGCCATGCCTGAATTACCGGCAGCGATGAAGTCGCGCTTCGAGCATGAACTCGGGTTATCTGCTCAGGATGCCAGCGCGCTCACTGCCAGCAAGGAAATGGCAGATTATTTTCAGGCCGCTGTGACTGCTGCTGGCGCGGCGCATGCCAAGCTCTGCGCCAACTGGGTGATGGGAGAACTGGCCGCGCGCCTGAACAAGGCCGGGCTGGAAATTACTGCCGCGCCGGTCTCTCCCGCGCAACTGGCCGGGCTCGTCCTGCGCATCGCCGACGGTTCGATTTCCAACGCCATTGCGCGCAAGGTGTTCGAGGCGCTCTGGCATGGCGAAGGCGCGACAGCCGACGAGATCATCGAACGTCAGGGATTGAAACAGGTCACCGACAGCGGCGAAATTGAAGCGATGATCGACGAGGTGATTGCCGCCAATCCGAAATCGGTCGAAGAGTTTCGCGCCGGCAAGGAAAAGGCGCTCAACGCCCTGGTCGGGCAGGTCATGAAAGCCAGCCGAGGCAAAGCCAATCCGACCCAGGTCAACGAATTGATGCGGCGCAGGCTCGATTGATTAGATTGACTCCCTCCCCCGCGTGCGGGGGAGGGTTGGGGTGGGGGGGCCGGGGGAAGGAGCGAAACCAACTTCCGTGTAGTTTTTCGCGCCCGGGAAAGCATGGTTTCGTAGTTTCCCGGATAAAGCCGTGCTATGGTAATTGCCTCTCAACAACGCCGAAGTCAGCAACCGGCTGATACCAACATGGAATGTCCGTTTTGCATCGCAACTCGGGATGAGTCAATCTGGCAGGATGTGCATTGTCGCGTCATCACGAGTAACAACCTCAGCTATCCAGCCTATTACCGGGTTATATGGAACGCTCATGTGACCGAAATGAGCGATCTGGATGTGCCTGCGCGACGTCACTTCATGGACGTGGTTTTTGCTCTTGAAAGCAGCCTGCGCGCCCTGATGAACCCTGACAAAATCAATCTCGCCAGCTTCGGCAACAGGGTTCCACATCTGCATTGGCACGTCATTGCGCGTTTTACCGATGACCCTCATTTTCCAGAATCCATATGGGGTCACGAACGACGTCGCGGTCCGGCGCATGATGCGCCAGACCCCGCTGTCCTGGCGGCCCGGATTGCTGTTGAACTTGCCCGAATCTCGGATACTTGATAGATATAGCAAGAAACGCTTTCCCGGAGTTTTCATGGACTACCGCAATCCTGCGCAATGCTTGAATTTGTTGCAGAATCTGCCAACTGACAGTGCCATAGAGCGGTTTTCCGTACTGGCGGACATCGTTGGCGGCTTGCTCGTCGCCCGCCCTTTCCCCGAACAGCACCTCGAAGTGCTGGAGATGGCTCGTCCATTGGTCGACAAAACCCGAGCCAGGCTTCCCGGACTCGATGGCGACGAACCGCTGCCTCCCGACAGCCAGCACAATGAACTTTTGCTGAAAGTCATCAAACTCTGGGACGACTTTTCACGTTCCTATGCCCTCGTTGCCGCGCTGGATGCCGAAGTCGGAACCCTGAAGGATCAACGCGCATTACTCTCGCAGCGCCGCACGTATTACGCGGGCAAGATCGTCTCTGAATATTACCGTGCGCACCGGACTCTACCCGTCGGCCTGTGGAGACGCGTGCACGAATGTTTCATCGCTGCCGAACAGGAAAACACGCATTCCGTTCGCGTCTCCGATACGCTCAACGTCGTCTGGAAAGCGCAAAGCGCACAGGAAGCCTATCTCTCCATCCTGTTGCTCGACCTGGCCAACGCCTTCGGGCGCAGCGGACAGGAATGGACATGGATTTGCCGCTGGGCGGAGCGTTTCTCGCCCTACTGCACCCTCAGCCCGAATATCGAGGAACGCAGGCCCACGACTTACGGCCTTGATCTGACCGCCGATCACGGTTTGCGCCCGCTTGGTCTGCTGCAAAAGGAATCGAACCCCCGCTACTTCGATTGCAACAAACTGGCGAGTCAGATTCAGTCCGTTTTTGCGCAATTCAAACAAGGGGTATCGCCCTCTTCGCTCGGCCTTGGAGAAGATTGTGGCGTCGAGGCCAGCGCGCGCCTGTTGCTGTCGCTCTACCGGCCCTGGGGACTGGCCTCTGCCGGACGGCGTTTCCCGCGCCGGGGCAGCACGGGGGTGGTCGAATTGTGCGCCGAATGGCTCACCATCGGTTTTCACATTCAAGGCAAACTGTTTGAACAACCCCGGAACCGCAACCAGCGGGCAATGACGAGCAGCCTCGGTTACACGCATGACGAACTGGCGCTCCATGCCTTCGGCGAACGCGCAGCGGGCGTCGAAACCGAACTGACCCGAAACGGAAAGCGCAATTTCAGCCACCAGCACCTCGAAGCCGAACGGCTTGGACTGGTCTGCGAGCAATGGCAACTGGTCGACCAATCGGTTGGAGGCTTCCGCCTGCAACAACGCCCCCACTCCGAGCGCATCTCGCATCATCAACTGGTCGGATTACGCCCGCAGGACGGTGAATTCTTCCTGCTCGGTCAGGTCAGCTGGCTGATGTTCCGCGAAGACGGCCTGCTCGAAGTCGGCATCCACGTTCTGCCCGGCCTGCCGCGAGTCATTGCTACCCGCCAGCGTACCGAATCGGACGACCTGCGCGAACCTTATTCCCAGGCTTTCATGATCGAAGCCAGCGACGTTCTCCAGATTGCCGCCTCGCTGATCCTGCCGGAAGGCTGGTACAAAACCAACGGCATTATCGAAGTCTTCGATTCGGGTCTCGAACGGCGGCTCAGGATGACTCAACTCCTGCTCAAAGGTCCGAATTTCGAGCAGATCGGCTTCACGGAACTCTCAGAACCCGCCTGAACGACATTATTCATCACCCTCCTGCCATGACAGAACCTTCCGTTTCGCCTGATTCTCCCGAACAGGCCACGTCCGCCCAGACCACGCACTTCGGTTTTCAGACCGTCGCCAAGGAACTCAAAGAGAAAAAAGTCGCCGATGTCTTTTCTTCGGTGGCGCAAAAATACGACATCATGAACGACATGATGTCCTTCGGCCTGCACCGCCTATGGAAAGCGTTCACCATCCAGTTGGCCGACGTGCGCGAAGGAGATCGTGTGCTCGATGTCGCTGGCGGAACCGCCGACCTGTCGCTTGCCCTGGCGCGCCGGGTCGGATCGAGCGGTCAGGTCTGGCTGACCGACATCAACCACGCCATGCTCTCGTGCGGACGGGATCGTCTCATCGACAAGGGATTTTTCTTGCCCATTGCCCAGTGCAATGCCGAAAAACTCCCCTTTCCCGATTCCAGCTTCGATTGCGTCACCGTCAGCTTCGGGCTGCGCAACATGACCCACAAGGACATTGCGCTTGCTGAGATGCGCCGAGTGCTGCGTCCCGGCGGCCGCCTGCTGGTGCTGGAATTCTCCCGCGTCTGGAAACCTTTGGCCCCTCTCTACGATCTCTATTCATTCAAGCTGCTGCCCTGGCTGGGCGAAAAAGTGGCGGGCGACCCGGACAGTTACCGCTATCTCGCCGAGTCCATCCGCATGCATCCGGCCCAGGAGGACTTGAAAACGATGATGGAGAGCGTCGGACTTGCCAAGGTTGATTATTTCAACCTCAGCGCCGGTATTGTTGCCGTCCATCGTGGTTATAAAATTTGACCGACTCCCGAAAATGGAATGTTTTGAGAAAGAACTTCCGTATAACCCCTAACTGTCCGCTTGTCATGCTGCGCGAAGTCGCAGCATCCACGCGACGTCTGGATTCTGCGACTTCGCTTCGCTACGCGCAGAATGACAGGGGGGCTTTGCAGAGTTTCCAGTGAGGAAAAAAATGGAAAAACGCCGGGTGAAAGTCTGGGATGTGCCGACCATGCTTTTTCATTGGTTGCTGGTTTTGCTGACCATTGCCGCATTCGTCACCGGATTTCTGGGCGGCGGCCTGATCGAAGCGCACGGCCTGTTTGGACTGGCCATTGCCGGGCTGCTTACGTTCCGGCTGGCGTGGGGCGTGATCGGCTCGACTTACGCCCGCTTTGCCCAGTTCGTTCCTGGCCCCGCACGCGTATTCGCCTACCTGCGCGGGCAATGGCATGGCCTTGGGCACAACCCGCTGGGGGCGTGCTCGGTACTCGGCCTGCTTGCGCTGATGCTGTTCCAGGTGGCAAGCGGCCTGGTCTCCGACGACAGCATCGCTTTTACCGGGCCGCTGAAGACACTGGTGAGCCAGAGCACTGCCGACCAACTCACTGGGCTACACAAGCTCAATGTCTGGCTGATCGTGGGGTTGGTGAGCCTGCACACGCTCTCCGTCATTTTTTACTTCGTAGTCAAGAAGAACAACCTGCTGACCCCGATGTTCACCGGCTACAAGACCGTAGACGATCCCGCGCTGGAATCGGCGCGCGGCGGCGGCTGGCTGCCATTCGTCGTGGCCGTGCTGATTGCCGTTGGCGTAGTCTGGGTCGCCAACGGCGGCCTGAATCCGGCTCCACCGCCTCCGCCGCCACAGGCGGCTCCAGCGTGGTGAGGGTGGTTTCTCTCACTCGCATATGATCATAGCCCCGCAGGGGCGTATTCCGGGGATTCAGCCATGCGGCGCAAAGCGCCGGATATTTTGTATCCCCGGACGGCGTTTATTCAACCTGCATCTTGTCTTGCTACATGCGGGCTTGCTTGCTTTGCTTCGCGATTGTTCTATCATCTCAACGAGTTTCGATAAGGAGTAACGCATGGGATCGAGCGAGCGTATTGATTACAGCGCCGAAAAAGCCATCCGGCGCTTCCTTGCTTTGATCGCCGTTCGCTACGATATGGCGGGCGCAATCGTCTACGGCAGTCGAGCGCGGGGGACGCATCGCCCTGACAGTGATGCCGATGTGGCCGTGCTCCTGAAAGGCGAACATCAAAGGGTTCTGCCAACCACACTGGCAATGGCCGACGTGGCTTACGGTGTGCTGCTGGAGACAGGTATCAACATCTCGCCTCTGCCTGTATGGCTGGATGAATGGGAGTTCCCGGAGAATCACTCGAATCCAGCATTGCTTCACAACATCGCCAGGGAAGGAGTCAGGCTGTGAAGGCGCAAGACTTGATGGCGAAGGCCGTGCAGGCGGCAGCATCGGCGAAGGTGCTGCTCGATACTGGAGATGGCGACGGCGCATCCAACCGGGCGTACTACGCCATGTTCGATGCCGCCCGAGCCGCGCTGCTGGCCTCGGGGTTCGATATGGGCAAGACGCACAGGGGCGTCCTCATTGCCTTTAGTGATCGTCTGATCAAGAACGGGTCTGTACCGCAGGAAATGGGTCGCCTTTTGAAACGTGCCGAGACGTTCCGCTACGTGGCTGACTACGAGGGCAATCCAGTGGAACTGAGCGATGCGAGAGAAATGGTGGAACAGGCCGAAACCTTTGTAGCATCTATGCGAGTCAGCATAACCCTGATGTAGGTCGCTGAGAATAATTGTGTCCCCAGGTCTTTTGGAAATGGAATTACCCGTCAGGAGCGCCGCGCCATTGATCGGTAGCAATGATATAGGCAGGACAGGGTGGTGACATTTTGCCACCACCCTGCTAAACTATCGCCATCGAACCAGCCAGAGCAGCCCCCATGACAACCGCAACACTCGACCGTGGCCGCATCACCGCCCGCGTGCCGCTGGCCGTGCAGGAAACCCTGGAGATGGCGGCCAGCCTGACGGGGGCGACGCTCAATCAATTCGTCGTCCAGACCGCCTTGCGCGAAGCCGAGCGCATCATCGAGCAGGAGCGCGTGATTCGCTTGAGCGCCCGCGATGCGCAAGCGTTTTTTGCCGCGCTGGATCGCCCCCTGCCGCCCAACGCCGCGCTGCGGGCGGCGCTCCAGGACTACACGACCAGACGCGATGATCAGACTGGAACCCTTGACTGGGCGCCACGACCGAACCGGGTTTGATTGCGGCGTCGAACCGCTCGACACCTGGTTGCGGCAAACCGCGCTCCAGCATCAAGGCAAGGGGATTTCGCGCACTTTCGTGGCCGTGCCCGCCGACGCTGCGGCGGCGCAGTCGTGGCGACAATCCGGCTATGCGGTGGAAGCCGACAGCATTCTCGGCTTCTACGCGCTGACTTCGGCTTTCGTGTTGACCGACGATCTGCCCGCCCAACAGGCCAAACGCTACCCGCGCCAGATTCCGGTCACCCGCCTGGGCCGTCTGGCCGTCCGTTCCGGCATGCAGGGGCAGGGCCTGGGCAAGCTGTTGCTGGCCGATGCCGTCAGCCGCGCTCGCGCGGCGGCGCAAGCGGTGGGCAGCGCCGGGCTGTTCGTTGACGCCAAGAACGAAGCCGCCGCGCGTTTTTATCAACGCTACGGATTCATTGCCACCGCCGACCCCTCGTTGAAACTGTTTTTGCCGCTGTGGTGAAGAAACTTTTGGGAGATTCGGGGACAACCTCCCCTCACCCCCGCGCCCGATCGACCGTCACATCGACTCCCCCCTCGCCAAGCTGAACGGCGAGCGCATCGCCCGGTTTGAGACCGGCAGCGGAACGCACGATATGGCCTTCGGCATTGCGGACGATGCTGTAGCCGCGCGTGAGTACGGCATCCGGGTTCAACTGCCGCAATCCGGTGAAAAGCGCATCGAGCCTTTGCCTTTGCACACCGATCAGGTTGTGCGCCGCCCTGTCCAGACGTTCTCCAAACCCACCGATCTGTCTCCGCAAAACGGCTGTCGCGGGAATCCGGGCATTCAGGCGCAATTCGAGCTTCGAGAGCCGATGGGCGAATTCTCCCAAATGCGCCATCATCGCCTGCCGGAGCCGCTGTTCATGGTAAATGGCGTTTTCGCGCGCGCGGTGCAGACGGTCTCGCGGATGAATGAGCCGCAACGCACAACGGTCGGTACGCTGTGCCAGCGCCTCCAGTTGCCGCACGATGGATTGCCGCAGACGCCGGGCCGTAACGGCAAGGGCGTCGCGGGCTGAAAAATAACCAGCGCTGGCCAGTTCCGCCGCGCCCGTGGGCGTGGGCGCGCGCAGGTCGGCAACGAAATCGGCAATCGTAAAATCCGTCTCATGCCCGATGCCGCTGACCACCGGCAAGGGAGAAGCGGCAATGGCGCGCGCCAGGGTTTCGTCGTTGAAGGCCCAGAGGTCTTCGAGGCTGCCGCCGCCGCGTACCAGCAGGATGAGGTCGATGCCGTCGGCGCGTTGTGTGGCGGCAGCGAGCGCCGCGCACAACTGGCGCGGCGCGTCGACGCCCTGGACGGAGGCAGGATAAATCGTCACTGGCAGACCCGGCGCGCGCCTCTTCAGGGTGACGAGCACGTCGCGTAGCGCCGCCGCAACAGGCGAGGTGACAATACCGATTCCCCTTGGAAACGTCGGCAAGGGGCGGCGGCGGGCCGGATCGAACAGCCCTTCGGCCGCGAGCTTTTCCTTGAGCCGCCGGAACGCTTCGGCCAGATTCCCGGCGCCTGCCGGACGCAACGTTTCGACGTTGATCTGGTAATCGCCGCGCGCTTCATACAGGGTCGCCAGCGCCCGCACTTCGACGCGCATGCCGTTTTCGGGGCGAAAAAGCAACACTTGCGCACGATTGCGCCACATGGCGCAACGCACCTGGGCCTGGGCATCCTTGAGGGTGAAATAGAGGTGCCCGGAAGCCGCGCGGGTGAGATTGGAAATCTCGCCGCCAACCCACAGCATGGGAAGGGCTGTCTCAAGCGCCGCGCGCGCCAGCCGGTTGAGCGCGCTCACGCTGATGACTCGGGATGCGCCCTCCTCATGCAGTAAAAAATCGTCCTGAGCGCCGCCATCGAGCGTTGACATCTTTACAAGAATCCACAGTCCGAAACATCGGTCAGAAATCGGGTCACAAGAACGCGATAAACCCTTGATCGCCCAACGGTTTGCTATATTTTTGTTTTGAATCAAAGACTTGCATTATTGCACAATTTTGTGGCGTTGGAGCAAAAGTGGCGCGATGGATGTGGATGTGACGCATATCCTGCGAAAATCCACAAGGTTATCCACAAGATTTGTGGATGAGGCATGCACGTCACACTTGCTCATGCCGCCCTGCGAGGCTACATTCAAGCACTTCGGATCACTTCCATTTCAATCTTCTTCTCGGGGAGCAAGCGTGTTCCAGATGTTTCAGGCCGGCGGCTGGCCAATGTGGCCGCTGTTGTTTGCTTCGGTGATTGCCGTAGCATTGATTATCGAGCGTTCGATCAGTTTGCGTCGCTCTCGTGTTATCCCGCCCGGTCTCCTGGATCGGATCATTTCCGACCTGGGGCGTCACGGCGCTCCGCCGGAGATGATCTCGCGCGTCGCCGCCCATTCGCCCCTGGGACGGGTGCTTGCGGCGGGGCTGCGCAACATCAAGGCTTCGCGCGAGATCATGAAGGAATCCATCGAGGAGGCGGGTCGTACCGTCGCGCATGATCTCGAACGCTTCCTGACCACGCTCGGCACCATTGCCGCCATCAGTCCCCTGATGGGGCTGTTCGGCACCGTCATCGGGATGATCGAGATGTTTGCGGGACAAGGCGTCACGGGAACGCCGGAACAGGTGGCTCACGGCATTGCCATGGCGCTGCACGCAACCGCCTTCGGCATCATCATCGCGGTTCCCGCGACGATCTTCTGGAGACATTTCCGCCGCATGGTCGATGATTATGTGGTCGATATGGAACAGCAGGCGACCATTCTCGTCGAGATGGCCCACGGCGAGCGCAGGCGCTGAAAGATCATGAATTTTCGTCATACCAGCGGCCAGAAAAGCGAACCCGAGATCAATCTCGTTCCGTTGATCGACGTCATGCTGGTGATCATCATCTTCCTGATGCTGACCACCACCTTCAACAAGACCGCCGGCCTGGAGATTTCCCTGCCGACCGCCGACGCCAGCAGCGGAAAAACAACGGTCAGTGAAGAAATCGTCGTGGCGGTCACTGCCTCGGGCGACGTCATCGTCAATGGCAGAACGGTACCCGGCAAGAGCGTGGAGAGCATTGCATCCGCGCTGGCCGCCGTGCGTCCCGCGAAAGGGCCGGAACCGGTGGTGCTCATCAATGCTGACGCGCAGGCCGCTCACCAGAACGTCATCAACGTGATGCAGGCTACGCAACACGCGGGACTTGCGCGCGTCACGTTCGCGACCCGGCAGGAACGGGCGCGCTGACGTCCGACAATGAAAAGCGCGCCGACCCTCTGGCGGCAGCGGTCGTTATGCGCGGCGCTGCTGCTGCCTGCGGCGGCGCTTTTTCGCAGTCTTGCCGCATTGCGTCGCGGACTTTATCGCCACGATATCCTGCGCCGCGAACGGCTTCCCGTACCGGTCATCATCGTCGGCAATATTGCCGTCGGCGGCAGCGGTAAAACGCCGGCGGCGCTCTGGCTCGTCGAGGCATTGCGCAAGGCCGGTCGCCATCCGGGCATCGTTTCACGCGGATATGGCGGCCGGGCGGCAGCGGGCGATACGCCTCATCTCGTCGCAGCCGATCCCGACCCCGATGTGCATGGAGACGAACCCGTACTGCTCGCGCGAGAGTCGGGCTGCCCGGTGGCGGTCGGCAGGGACCGCCCGGCGGCGGTGCGCGCCCTGCTCGCCGCGCATCCGGAGTGCGACGTCATCATCAGCGATGACGGCATGCAGCATTATCGTCTGGCGCGCACGGTGGAAATTGCCGTGGTCGACGAGCAGGCCCTCGGCAATTGCTGGCCCTTGCCATCCGGGCCGTTGCGCGAACCGCTCGCACGGCTGGCCGGAGTGGATCTGATCCTCGCGCATGGCGAATTGTCGCCGCGTCTGCGGGCGCAAACAGGCGCTGTGCCCATTGCGTCGATGCGTCTGGTTGGCGAGCGTTTCCGTTCGCTGACCAGGCCCGATCAATGGTGCGGCGCAGAAGCGTTTGCCGGGAAAAAAGTCCACGCACTGGCCGGTATCGGTCAGCCACAGCGCTTTTTCGACCAGCTCACGACAATGGGACTCGATATCATCCCCCACCCGTTTCCCGATCATTACCGCTACCGTGCCGACGACTTCAAATCCGCGCCCGGTGAAACCTGGCTGATGACGAGCAAGGATGCGGTAAAATGTCGATTCTTCGCGCCGCCCGATGCCTGGGAACTGCCGGTGCGGGCCGTTATCGACGCTGGGGCCATCGCCCCTATCCTGGAGAAACTGGACGATGGACGCCAAACTGCTTGAAATTCTCGTCTGCCCGCTGTGCAAGGGGCCGCTGGATTACCTGAAAGAGAGTCAGGAACTGGTCTGCAAGCCGGACAGACTGGCTTTTCCTGTCCGTGACGGCATCCCGGTGATGCTCGAAGAAGAAGCCCGCGCGCTCAGCGCCGAAGACGTTGACGCGTTGCGCTGAATGCCTTTCCTGAAGCCCCGACACTCTCCATGACCCCGTTTCGTATCGTCATCCCGGCGCGCCATGCGTCCACCCGCCTGCCCGGCAAACCGCTTGCCGATATCGGCGGTCGTCCGATGGTGCTCAGGGTGCTGGATCGGGCGCTGGCCTCGGGCGCGGAAGAGGTCTGGGTTGCGGTCGATCACCAGGCCGTATTCGACGCGGTCAGCGCTGCAGGCGGCAAGGCGCTGATGACTCGCGCAGATCATTCGAGCGGAACCGAGCGTCTCGCCGAAGTCGTTGAGACTCTGGGCTGGCGCGACGACGAGATTGTGGTCAACGTGCAGGGCGACGAACCCCTGATCGACCCCGGACTGATTGCCGCCGTTGCCGAAGGGCTAGCTGCCGACGCTGATGCGGCCATTGCCACCGCGGCGCACCCCCTCTTCGACGAGAGCGAAGTTTTCAATCCCAACGTGGTCAAGCTCGTGTGCGATGCGCGTAGCCGCGCCCTGTATTTTTCTCGCGCTCCAATCCCGTGGGCGCGGGACGACTGGGGCGGAAACAAGAGTGGGCGCGATTTGCCATTGCCGCAGGGATTGCCGGTCTTGCGCCATGTCGGGCTGTACGCATACCGTGCCGGTTTTCTGCGCCGTTACGCCGCGCTGGCGCCTGCTCCCTTCGAACGATGGGAGGCGCTCGAACAATTGCGCGCGCTCTGGCACGGCTATCCGATTCAGGTATTGAAGATTGATGCCGCCCCCCCCGGCGGGGTCGATACAGAGGAAGATCTGGCGCGCGTCAGGGCGCTTTTTGCGCATGAATGATCGTTGCTATTGGCATTTTCAGGCCTTCCTTCCCATCGAAAAACTGAAATATCGGGTCAACCCGGGTTTGACCCCCGCCCACAACAAGGTTTAAGTTTCATCTTTTGACCAACGACGACCGCTGCGATGGCGGCTTGGCTATTTTTGGAATGGTGGTATTTTGGAGAAAACATGCGAGTGATTCTGTTGGGACCCCCCGGCGCGGGCAAGGGCACACAATCGAACTTCATCAGGGAAAGCTTCGGCATCCCGCAGATTTCCACTGGAGACATGCTGCGCGCCGCAGTACGGGAAGGCACTCCCCTAGGGCTTGAAGTCAAGAAAGTGATGGGTACGGGGCAACTCGTTTCAGATGATATTATCATTGGACTGGTTCAGGACAGGCTGGCAGGGGACGACTGCAAGGGCGGCTACCTGTTCGACGGCTTTCCGCGCACGCTTGTGCAGGCTGAGGCGCTGAAGGATTCCGGCGTGTCGATCGACATCGTGCTTCAAATCCACGTGCCCGATGATGAAATCATCGACCGCATGAGCGGCCGTCGCGTGCATCTGCCTTCGGGCCGCATTTACCACGTTCGCTACAACCCGCCGAAAGTCGAGGGCAAGGACGACGTGACCGGCGAAGCGCTGGTGCTGCGCGATGACGACCACGAAGAGACCGTCAAAAAACGGCTGGAGGTCTACCACGGCCAGACCGAGCCGCTGGTCGAGTTCTACCGCAAGTGGGCGGCGGAGGATCCGCCGCGCGCACCGAAAGTTCGCAAGATTTCGGGACACGGTACGGTCAGCGAAATCACGGCGCGGGTGTTTGCCGCGTTGCGCTGATTGCTCATCTAATTTGCCGTCTTGGCAGTGCAGTTCACTGCACTGCCCGGCGGCGGAAATCGCGCGGACGCAGTCCGAGAGCGTACAGCACGCCAAAATAGCTCACCACTCCGCCCACGACGAGCGCCAGCAAATGCAGCACGCGACTCGCGCCGCCACGCGCCAGCCACGTCTCAGCCGTATCCGCGCCGAACCATAGCACCAAACTGAAGACCGCCAGCGCCACGAACAACTGGAACGCGAAGCGTCCCCAGCCAGGTTGAGGCATGTAGACCTTGCGCCGTCTCAATCCGACATAGAGCAACCCGGCGTTGAGGCAGGCGGCAAGCCCGATGGACAGGGCCAGTCCCGCATGGGCAAAAAACCTGACGGTTACGAGGTTCATCAACTGGGTGGCGACGAGCGCGAAAATGGCAATCTTCACCGGGGTACGGATGTCCTGGCGGGCATAGAAACTCGGCGCCAGCACCTTGACCAGGATCAGGCCGGTCAGCCCCACGCTGTAGGCCAGCAGCGCATTACGGGTGTGCATCACATCATCGGGCGTGAATTTGCCGTACTGGAACAACGTGGAAATGAGCGGCACGGCAAGAATCGCCAGCGCCAGCGTGGCGGGCAAGGTCAGGAGCAGGGTCAGGCGCAATCCCCAATCGAGCAGTGAAGAAAAATCCTCCATGCGCGCATCGGCATGGAGCTTCGAGAGGCTTGGCAGGAGAATCGTCCCCAGAGCGGCGCCGAGCAGGCCGGTGGGAAACTCCATGAGACGATCGGCGTAGAAAAGCCACGACACGCTGCCCGTAGGGAGAAACGATGCAATGATGTTGTTGATGACCAGCGACAACTGACCGACCGATACCCCCAGAACAGCCGGCCCCATCAGGGTAAGAATGCGACGCACTCCGGGGTGCGCGGGATCGAACTTCGGGCGCGGCAACATGCCGATCCGTATCAATGGCCGCACTTGCAGCAACAGTTGCAGCGCCCCGCCGAGGAATACCCCCCAGGCCAGCGCCAGCACGGGCGGATTGAAATACGGCGCGGCAAGCAATCCGGCGCCGATGAGCACGATGTTGAGCAGCGCCGGCGTGAGCGCCGGAATGACGAAGCGGTTCCAGGTATTGAGAATGCCCGCAGCGAGCGACACCAGCGTGATGAACAGGATGTACGGAAACGTGATGCGGGTCAGTTCGACGGTCAGAGCGAACTTGTCCGCATCCTCATGAAACCCCGGCGCCACGACGCGGATGATATAAGGCGCGCCGAGCGCCCCAAGCAGGGCCACCACCGCGACCGCCAGCGCAAGCAACGTGGCAACCCGATCGACCAGGGCGCGCGTGGCCTCCACGCCCTGCTTGTTCTTGTACTCGGCCAGAATCGGAACATACGCCTGCGAGAACGCCCCTTCCGCAAACAGGCGACGCAAGAGATTGGGCAGCTTGAACGCAACAAAAAAAGCATCGGTTGCCACCCCTGCGCCGAACACGCGGGCGATGACGAAATCGCGGACGAAGCCCAGAATGCGCGACAGCAGGGTCATGCCGCTCACGGTGAAGAGGGTGCGGAGAAGGCTCATAGGGAACGGGCGAGTGCCGTGCTTCCGGAAAGAAAGGCGGCATGATAACCGTTTGCCGTGAAAAAAGAGTGTCGGGTGTTGTTGCGTTTCGTTTCGCGAACAGCTAGAATCGCCCCCTTTATTTTTGCACCCTCATCAAAGAAGGATTTCTTCTCATGGCCAATTCGGCACAAGCCCGCAAACGCGCGCGTCAGGCTCTCACAGCCCGTGCTCACAATGCGAGTCTGCGCTCGCGCCTGCGCACGGCGATCAAGGCAGTGCGCAAGGCCGTCGTCAAGGGCGACAAGACCTTCGCTCAAGAAGTCTATCGTTCCTCCACGAGCGTCATCGACAGCATCGCCGACAAAAAAATCATTCACAAGAACAAGGCGGCCCGGCACAAAAGCCGTCTGTCGGCAGCGGTCAAGGCGATGGCCTGAATCGCTCGCGCAGCCTGAAACATAAAACGGCGGCCCATCAAGGGTCGCCGTTTTCATTTGGTCAGATTGACGCATCTACAGGGGCGCATGGTGCTAGACTTTTATTTTTCTTTGCCCCGACTGCCATGACCTCCACCTCTGCCTCTCCGCGGCTGATCGAAAAATTTGCCGCCCAATTCGACAAAATCGGCGAACAACTTTCCGGTCTCGCTGCCAACAACCCTGCCCGTTGCCTCGAAAAAAATGTCAAGGCTGCTCTCGCATGCGCCACCAGCAAATTCGATCTCGTTCCTCGCGAAGAATTCGAGATACAGCGCGATTTGCTGCTAAAGGCGCTCGACAGACTGGCCGAACTGGAAGCCCGTGTCGCCGCATTCGAGGCTGGCGCACAATCTTCCTCTCAATGACGTTTCGCTTACAGAAATAATTTGTCATAATCCGTCTTCATCCCGTTTCGGATGGAGATTGGAATGACGCTCGCGCTCGTTCGTACCCGTGCGCTCGATGGCCTTGCTGCGCCCGAAGTCACGGTTGAAGTTCACATTGCCTTCGGCATGCCGTCCTTCACCCTCGTCGGTCTGCCCGATACCGAAGTGCGCGAAGCGCGCGACCGGGTGCGGGCTGCGCTGCTGATTTCCAAATTTGAATTCCCACAGCACCGCATCACCGTCAATCTCGCGCCCGCCGATTTGCCCAAGGAAGGCGGGCGTTTCGATCTGCCCATCGCGCTGGGCATCCTGGCGGCTTCAAAGCAAATACCGGCGCGCGCGCTCGAAGGGCAGGAATTTTGCGGAGAACTGTCGCTCGATGGCAGCCTGCGCGGCATCCGAGGCGCGCTGGCCGCTGCACTGGCCGCCCGGCGGGCAGAAAGAGCATTGTTCCTGCCGCGAATCAATGCCGATGAAGCCGCCCTGGCGCGTGGAGTCACGATACAACCGGCGGATTCGCTACTGACAATCTGCGCCCATCTCACCGGGCAGACTGCCATCCCGCCGCACGCCGTTTCGGTCACGGCAGACACAGGAGAAGACGACACCCCCGACCTGCTCGACGTGCGCGGGCAATTTCAGGCGCGGCGCGCGCTGGAAGTGGCCGCTGCGGGCGCGCATTCGCTGCTTTTCTACGGCCCGCCAGGCACGGGCAAGTCGATGCTGGCCAGACGCCTGCCGGGGCTGCTGCCGCCTCTGGACGAAGACGAGGCGCTGGAAAGCGCGGCAATCTATTCGATCGTCGGAGGGTTCGACGCCAGACGCTGGCGCGTGCGGCCCTTCCGTTCCCCGCATCATTCAGCCTCGGCGGCGGCGCTGATCGGCGGCGGAAGCACGCCGACGCCGGGCGAGATCTCGCTTGCACACCACGGCATTCTCTTCCTGGACGAATTTCCCGAATTCAACCGCCGGGTGCTCGAATCCATGCGCGAACCCCTGGAAACCGGCGCCGTCTGCGTCTCACGCGCCCGGCAAAGGGCCGAATTCCCAGCGCGTTTTCAACTCGTTGCGGCGATGAATCCCTGCCCCTGCGGCTACAGCGGACACCCGTCGCGCGCATGCACCTGCACGCCCGTCCAGATCGCCAACTACCACGCGAGGCTTTCCGGCCCGATGCTCGACCGGATCGACCTCACCATCGAAGTGCCGCCCGTCTCCTACTCCGACCTGGCCGGACGTCCCACAGGCGAACCAAGCGCCGCCGTCCGCGCCAGAGTCATCCGGGCGCGCGAGCGTCAGATCTCCCGGCAAGGCGTACCCAACGCCCGGCTCGAAGCGGGACGGGTCGAAGAACTGTGCGCCCCGGACGCGGCAGGCGCGGCGCTTGCCGAGGCGGCGATGCGCCGCCTCAATCTCTCGGCGCGCGCCTACCATCGCATCCTTCGCGTCGCGCGCACACTGGCCGACCTGAGCGGCGATGATCGACCCGGCGCAATGCACATGGCCGAGGCGATTCAGTACCGGCGAGGGTTTGGCAGGGCGAAGTGAGGCGCGCGGCGCGTGAAGCGAGATGAACCTTTCGGATCCTGCCTTTCGTCCATGAACAGAAAGCCATCATAATTGTTCGCCCTGGCTTTTTCCTGCGTAGTATCATTTTTATATTGATGTGGTACCTGGAGGTTCATCATGGAAGAAACCATCGAAAAATCCATTGATGTCGAAGAGCGCCGTGCCGCTCTTCAGCGCGAAATTTTAGAATCCATGCGCGATTATGAAGAAACAGGCTTGCACCTCACGCTCGACGAGATCAAGGCATGGATAGACGAATGTAGCGCCGCTGGGGAAATCGTGAATATGCCGGCATGCCACATCTGAGGGTACGCCTGACACGGAAAGCCAGCGCCGATCTTTTGCGGCTTGCCAGGTTTCTCGTCGATCAAGGCGCGATAGCCGCCGCCGAAAAAGCACTCACCGCCATCAGGAAATCACTGAGTGGCATTGCAGAAAATCCGCAAGCATCGCGTCAAGCGGATGATTTTGGCTATCCAGACATCCGGCATTGCAGTGTGAAGTTCGGCAGATATGGATATGCGATTTTGTACCGAATTTATCCAGAAGAGGCTGTTGTTTTGGCTATCAAGGCAGGGCTTGAAATTAATTTCGGCGATGCTGACCTGAATGCCTGACTCCTGAATGGCGGTTGCTGATTCCGGTTTATTACATACACATAAAATGTGTATCTGTACTAACATACGGGAGTTTCATCAGCCGTTTCCAGCCTTTGCGTTGGATGTGTCCCGTGCCGGAAACCTTTACGAGGAGCCAAAATGAACAAAACCATCTTCATTACCGGCGCGACATCCGGCTTCGGCCGCGCCGCCGCCCGCCGTTTTGCCGCCGCTGGCTGGACGCTGGCGTTGACCGGACGGCGCATTGAACGTCTGCAAGCCTTGCAGGAAGAACTCTCCCCACTTGCGCCGGTACATATCGCCGCGCTCGACGTGCGCGACGCGCAAGCGGTCAAGGCCGTCGTAAAAACCCTGCCCGAAGCATTCCGCACCTTGCGCGTCCTCGTCAACAACGCCGGACTGGCCCTGGCGCTGCAACCGGCGCAGGCGGTGGCGCTCGAAGACTGGCACACGATGATCGACACCAACGTCACGGGGCTGGTCAACGTCACCCACGCCCTGCTGCCCGCGCTGCTTGCCACCGGACGCGGCGCCAGCATCATCAACATCGGCTCGGTTGCCGGACAATGGCCCTACCCCGGCGGTCATGTCTATGGCGCAACCAAGGCATTCGTCAAACAGTTCAGCTACAACCTGCGCTGCGACCTGCTCGGCGCCGGCGTGCGCGTCACCGACATCGCCCCCGGCATGTCTGAGACCGAATTCATGCTCGTGCGCTCGAAAGGCGATCAGGCCGCCTCGGACCGTCTATATCGCGGAACCGAACCGCTGACGCCGGAAGACATCGCCGAGCAGATTTTCTACGTCGCCACCCTGCCCGACCACATCAACATCAACCGGCTGGAAATCATGCCCACGCGGCAGGCATGGTCGGCCTATGCGGTGGATCGGGAGTGAATCCCAGGATTTAAATCCGCATCCCACAGATTCCTTCGTCTTTTTAGAGGAAAGTACGGTGCCCACTGCCGACTCCTTCGTAACACCACCTGAAACGCCGAGGCGTTTCTACGCCCACTCCACTGACCGCAAAGATCGTTCCGACTGGCAACCCCTTGATAATCATTCAATTAATGTTGCCAGGCTAGCTGCTGCCTTTGCCAAGGTTTTCAACGCTGATGAACTGGCTTATATCGCCGGTCTGCTGCATGACCTGGGTAAATACACAGAAGAAGTCCAGCGCCGTATTGCTGGAGAAAACAAACGTCCCGAACATGCAATACAGGGTGCACGGCAAGCAATCAAATGCTATGGAGAGAAACTGGGCAGACTGCTCGCCTATATCATCGCTGGACACCATACCGGGCTGCCAAATGGACGGGATAGCGAAACGCGTTCCTCGCTAAAAGAACGCTTGGCGCGCAGTGACACGCCAGAGTTGCTGTCCGCGTGGCAGACGGAAGTGTCATTACCCGTGCAGTGCCCGCTGCCACAGGGTTTCAAGGCGCACCCCGATCCAACACAGGCAGCGTTCCAGTTGGCGTTCCTTATCCGCATGCTGTACTCCTGTGTCGTTGATGCCGACTTCCTTGATACCGAAGCATTTTATGACACAGTAGAAAACCGTCCTTCATCGCGTGATAGCGGCCCATCGTTGACGGCATTACAGGTCGAGCTAAACAAAACGCTATCGGAATTCAAAGCTGATTCTGAAGTTAACCAGCGGCGTGCCGACATCCTGCGCCATGTCCGCGAACAGGCTGCTTTGCCGCCTGGGTTATTTTCGCTTACCGTACCCACTGGCGGCGGCAAGACACTGACTTCGCTGGCCTTTGCGCTCGATCATGCATTGATCCACCAACTGACCCACGGTTTCAGGCGCGTCATCTATGTGATCCCGTTTACCTCCATCATTGAACAAAACGCCGCCGAGTTTCGCAAGGCATTCGGCGAACTGGGCGAAACGGCGGTGCTGGAGCACCACAGCGCTTTTGACGACAGCAAGCTAAAAGATCAAAACAGCCGCGACAAACTGCGCCGCGCCACTGAAAATTGGGACAGGCCAGTTATTGTCACCACTGCTGTTCAATTCTTTGAGAGCCTGTTCGCCGATCGTTCTTCCCGCTGCCGCAAGCTGCACAACATCGCCGGGAGCGTCATTGTTCTTGATGAAGCGCAAACGCTGCCACTCAAACTGTTGCGCCCCTGCGTTGCCGCCATCGATGAACTGGCGCGCAATTACCGGTGCAGCATTGTGTTGTGCACCGCGACGCAGCCAGCATTGAATGCCAATCAGGACAACCCCTCCGAAGGCTTCCCGAACGGCCTGACCCATGTGCGCGAGTTGGCGCCTGAACCCAAGAATCTGTACCGGCAACTGGAACGTGTGCGCGTCACCCATATCGGCGAACAAGACGACGAGACACTGACAAAACGCCTCACCGAAAATCCGCAGGTGCTATGTATCGTTAACAATCGCCGCCATGCGCGCGCGTTGTTCGATGCAATCCGTAACGAATCCGGTGCGCGCCATCTCTCCACTTTCATGTGCGCACGTCATCGCAGTCTGGCGCTCGATGCCATCCGCAACGATCTCAAGCGAGGACAACCCTGTCGTCTGATTTCGACCTCGCTGATCGAGGCTGGCGTGGACATCGACTTCCCTTATGTATTGCGCACCGAAGCAGGGCTGGATTCGATTGCTCAAGCGGCAGGCCGTTGCAACCGCGAAGGGCGGCGTGCCCGCGATGACAGCCTCGTGCATATCTTCCGTACCGGTGAATGGTCGCCTCCGTCGGAATTAAAGCAGTTCGCCCAGGCTATGCGCCTAACGCTGAACCATCATGCCGACACCCCGCTGTCGCTGGATGCCATCGACGCCTATTTTCGGGAACTGTACTGGCAGAAAGGCGACGAGGCGCTCGATGCACGCAACATCCTCGGGCTGATCAAAAACGGTGGTATCGACGGCATACCCTTTGAAACCGTAACCACACTGTTCCGAATGATCGACAACGCGCAACGTCCCGTCATTGTGCCGTTCAAGGCAAATGGCGAAGAGGAAAGCCCCATTAGAGCTTTGCTACACAAGCTGCGCTTCGTGGAAAGTCCTGCCGCCATCGCCCGCGCCTTGCAGCCTTACACCGTGCAAGTGCCTGAATCTGTGTTTCATGCGTTGCGTGATGTAGGAGCGGTGCAGCCGGAGGAAGAAGAGCATTTCGGTGAGCAGTTCATGGCGTTGGTGAATGAAGATTTATATGACAATCAAGTCGGCCTGCTGTGGGAGAACCCGACGTTTATGGATGTGGAGAAGATGATATGGTGATGGTCGTGGATGGCTCTTTGTATGCGCCTTAAACTGCCATGTAGCTTAAGGTGGAACATCATTATTATCATTTCAGTGAAGTTCTGTACCAGAGGGTATACTTTAGTTTGCCCTCTGGTACAGAATATATAGAAAAATCGTTGACAAAAACGCTTCCCACTGTTACCGTGATATCGATTGCCATCTAGCATTGTGTCAATTGAATGAGCGGGAGCCCCGGCGTGGGCGCGCCGGGGCTCTTAAGTTGTAACCCTCTCGCTGACCGCGACCATATGCAGCAATGGAGATCTGTAAAGGAGGGCTCGGATGTGGCTAAAACCTACATGATCACAACAGGTCTAGCTCCGCTCGGATGCTGAGGTCCAGCATCTGAGCGGGATTGTAGCGCTTTTTTGTTTTGGCCTACAAACGCCCGAACGTCATCTCCTTTAACGGGATGTGGGTTGAAACAGTGAGGTTCTGACACATAGGGATCTTTACGTTGCAAACCTCTGGCGGCATTTGCCGCCGGAGGCTCTCCGACCCGTGCGTAACAGAGAAAAACTTAGGAAATCCTGGCATGACTTACGGCATCCGTCTCCATCTTACTGGCGAACGCGCCTGCTTCACCCGGCCGGAAATGAAGGTCGAGCGCGTCTCCTACGACGTCATCACCCCATCCGCCGCGCGCGGTATTTTGGAAGCAATTCATTGGAAACCGGCGATTCGCTGGGTAATCGACCGCATTCATGTTCTAAACCCCATACGATTCGAATCAATCCGCCGCAATGAAGTTGGCAGCAAACTTTCCTACAACAATGTCAGTGGCGCAATGAATGCAGGGCAGATCACCGACCGTCTGTTCACCTTTGTCGATGAAGATCGTCAACAGCGGGCCTCGACTGTGCTGCGCGATGTAGCCTACGTTATCGAAGCGCACTTCGAACTGACCGACCGTGCCAGTACAGAGGACAACGAAGGCAAGCATCTGGACATCTTCAACCGCCGTGCGCGCAAGGGGCAATGCTTCCACATGCCCTGCCTGGGAGTGCGCGAGTTTCCGGCAACGTTCACGCTGATTGAGCCAGATGTAGCACTGCCACCAAGTACGCTACCCGAAGATGAACGCAACCGCGATCTGGGTTGGATGCTACATGACATTGATTTTGCAGCCGGAATGACGCCGCTGTTTTTCCGTGCTCGTATGGAAGGTGGCGTGATTACCGTACCGCCGTTGTCTGGCGAGGAGGTAAAGGCATGATTCTCTCTGCGCTCAATAAGTATTACCACCAGTTGTCAGCGCAGGACAAGGTGCCTGCGTTTGGTTACAGCGATGAGAAGATCAGCTACGCATTGCTGATTTCACCGGACGGAGAACTCAAGGACGTGCTGGATGTACGCGATAATCTCTTTGGCAAAAAACCGCTGCCCGCGCTGCATACGGTACCGCAGCCCGCCAAACGCACTGCGGGCATCAAGTCGAATTTTCTGTGGGACAAGAGCAGCTACGTGTTAGGCGTCAGCGCCAAAACCAGTGAGCGCATAGCGCAAGAACACGAGGCATTCAAAGCCTCGCATCGCGCTTGGTTGGTTGGCAGCGACGATCCCGGTTTGGCGGCGCTGTTGAAGTTTTTCGACAAATGGTTGCCCGAACACTTTTTCACGTCACCACGTTTCAAGGAAGAGATGCTGGACGCCAACTTCATCTTCCGCGTGGATGATGGCTCACGACAGTATCTGCACGAACGTTCGGCTGCAAAGTTGTTGCGAACAAAACTCCTGGACGACAGTGAAGCAAAAAAGAACCTATGCTTGGTGACCGGCGAACGACTGCCACAAGCACGGCTGCATCCGGCGATTAAAGGCGTCAACGGCGCGCAAAGCTTCGGTGCGTCCATCGTCTCCTTCAATCTTGACGCTTTCACTTCCTACAACAAGGAACAAGGCGACAATGCGCCGGTATCGGAAGCCGCTGCCTTCGCTTACACCACGGTACTCAACCATCTATTGCGCCGTAGCGAACACAACCGCCAGCGTTTGCAAATTGGTGATGCCAGTGTGGTGTTCTGGGCTGTTGCCGACGATGTCAAAAAAGCGGAACAAGCGGAAAACATGTTCGCACTGCTACTTGATCCGCCACCGGACGACACTACGGAAACAGCAAAACTACGCAGTATTCTGGACGGCATTGCCAAAGGACGGGCGTTACGCGATATCGATCCCGATCTCGACGATGACACACGTTTTTATGTGCTTGGTTTGGCACCCAATGCGTCGCGACTCTCCATCCGCTTTTGGCAAGCCGATACGCTTTTGGTATTCGTACGCCGCATTGCCGAGCACTACAACGATCTTTACATGGAACCACTGCCGTGGAAAAGCGAGCCGGCGTTATGGCGGCTCTTATATGCCACGGCACCGTCGCGCGACGGCAAGGCCAAGGCGGAAGATGTTTCACCGCTGCTGGCGGGCGAAATGATGCGCGCTATCTTGACCGGTAGCCGCTATCCGCTAAACCTGCTCGGCAACATTCTTATGCGTTTTCGCGCCGATGGCGATATTTCCGGCCTGCGCATCGCGTTGTGCAAAGCCGTGCTGACACGCAAAGCCCGTTTGGACAATCAACCCACAAAGGAGATTCCCGTGAGTCTTGATACCTCCCTTTCCGATGCTGCCTATAGGTTGGGTCGCTTGTTCGCCGTGCTGGAGGGCGCACAACGCGCCGCGCTTGGCGGTCAAGTCAATGCAACCATCCGTGATCGCTACTACGGCGCTGCGTCAGCTACTCCCGCTGCTGTGTTCCCGGTGCTATTGCGCAATGCACAGCATCATCTTGCCAAGGTACGCAAGGAAAAACCGGGATTGGCTCGCGTGTTGGATGCCGACATCAGCGAAATCATGAGCGAATTGGGTAGCCATTTCCCGAAAAACTTGTCGATGGAAAGCCAAGGGCGTTTCGCTATCGGTTTCTATCACCAGTTACAGGCTCGTTTCGTCAGCAAAGATACTGCCGACAAAGAAAAAAACCCCGAAAACGCCCAAGGAGAACTGCTATGACCGCACTCGCTCACCGCTATGAATTCGTCTATCTGTTCGACGTCACCAACGGCAATCCCAACGGTGACCCGGATGCTGGCAACCTGCCGCGCCTCGACCCGGAAACCAATCGCGGCTTGGTGACGGATGTCTGCCTGAAGCGCAAGATTCGCAACTTCATCACACTGGCGAAAAACAATGCCGCAGGCCACGCCATCTACATGCAGGAAAAAGCCGTTCTCAACAACCAGCACAAACTAGCCTGGGATGCACTGGGGATTCCGCCAGATGCCAAGGAGCAATATAAAAAACTGCCAAAGGACGAAGCAAAGGCGCGCGAAATCACCGCCTGGATGTGCAAAAACTTTTTTGACGTGCGCGCCTTCGGCGCCGTGATGACAACTGGCGTCAACGCTGGACAAGTGCGTGGCCCCGTGCAGCTTGCTTTCGCAAGCTCAATCGATCCGGTCATTCCGCTTGAAATCTCCATTACCCGTATGGCCGTGACGACCGAACGCGAGGCAGAAGAACAAAGCGGCGACAACCGTACCATGGGTCGCAAACACATCATCCCCTACGGTCTATACCGCGTACATGGTTTCATCTCTGCCAAGCTTGCCGAGCGCACCGGTTTTTCCGATGACGACCTGCAATTGCTTTGGCAAGCACTGGGCAGCATGTTCGAACATGACCGCTCAGCGGCGCGCGGCGAAATGGCAGCGCGCGGGCTGTATGTGTTCAAGCACAACGACGCTCTCGGCAACGCACCGGCGCATGTGCTATTCGACAAAGTGAAGGTAGAGCGTGTAAACGGCGAGGACGGTACGCCTGCGCACGGTTTCGGGGATTACAAAGTGACCGTGGATGACGAGATGCCGGGCGGAGTGACGTTGCAGATATTGCTGAGTTGACCTGCAATCGATACATCTCCTCGGAGCGTTTTCTACGAAACCTCCGAGGAGATGAAAAGGGGTAATTGGGGCCTGCCCTCGTCCCTATTTCTCCCACAAAAAATATTGCCAAAGCCTTTACCGTACAAGGAGAAGCCCTGCCATGACCGAAAAGAGCATTGTCAAACAACATCACACCACCTTTGAGAGCATCCGGCAAAAGGATGAAAGTGATCATGAATTCTGGTCGGCACGCGCGCTTGCGCCACTGCTGGAATACCAGGATTGGCGCAACTTTTTGCAAGTGGTGAACAAGGCGCGACAGGCGTGCGAGCAATCCGGCCGCCGGGTTGTCGACCATTTCGGTGACGTCACCAAAATGGTCGACATCGGCTCCGGCGCGAAGCGCCCGGTGTCAGATGTGCGTCTCTCCCGCTATGCCTGCTACCTCATCGTGCAGAACGGCGACCCTGCCAAGCCGGTCATCGCCAACGGTCAGACTTATTTCGCCATTCAGACTCGTCGGCAGGAACTGACCGACAGTAGCAGGTTCGCACAACTCTCCGAAGACGAAAAACGTCTTGCCATCCGCAGTGAACTGGCTGCTCACAACAAGCAGCTTGCTGCCACGGCCAAGGATGCCGGAGTAGAGACCACGCTGGATTACGCCATTTTCCAGGATCACGGTTACAAGGGGCTGTACGGCGGCTTGGGCGCGAAGGATATTCATGCCTGCAAGGGCTTGAAGAAGAGTCAGAAAATCCTCGACCACATGGGCAGCACAGAATTGGCAGCCAACCTGTTTCGCGCCACGCAGACCGAAGAAAAATTGCGCCGCGACAGCGTGCGCGGCAAGGTGCAGGCCAACCAGACGCATTTCGATGTGGGCCGCAAGGTACGGCAAACCATCAAGGAACTGGGAGGAACCATGCCCGAAAGCCTGCCCGTGCCAGATGCCAGCATTCAGCAGCTTGAATCAGCCAGAAAGAAGCAACTCAAGAAAAAAACGGATTAGGCAGACTATGCTGACCGGTTACGAAATGCGAAGCGGAGAGATTTGACTTGGAAACCGTCAAATTCGCCAACCCGAAAACCCGATGGAAGCATTGGCAAGAAATGATTCGAGAATGAACGAATCACCCGTCCCCCTCTCCGCCCTCCAGCACTATCTTTTTTGTCCGCGCCAATGCGCGCTGATTCATGTCGAACAATTGTGGGCAGAAAACCGCCAGACCGCCGAGGGTCGCCTGCTCCATGAGCGCGTGGACAAACCTGTTATCGAGCGCCGTCGCGGCGTGCGCACCGTAACCGGCATGCCGTTATCCAATGAGGAACTCGGCATTGCCGGCGTTGCGGACGTGGTGGAATTCCACGCCGATGCGGGCGGCGAGCGTCCTTATCCGGTGGAATACAAGCGAGGCAAACCCAAGGCACACCGGGCGGACGAAGTACAACTCTGCGCGCAGGCATTGTGCCTGGAAGCAATGCTGGGTTTGTGTGTGGAGGAAGGAGCCATTTTTTACGGACTACAGCGTCGCAGGCATGTGGTTGCATTCGATGCTGCTCTGCGAAACCTTACGCTGGAAGTCATCCACGGCACGCGCGAACTGTTCGCAACGGGCCGCACGCCTCCGGCAGTATTCGACTCCAAGCGTTGTAACGCCTGTTCTCTGCTCGATTTATGCGAACCTCGCCTGTTCGCCCGTGCAGGCAGCGTCGAAGACTGGCTGATGCGTCAATTACAGGACTGATCCATGCGCCGACAACTCAACACCCTGTACGTGACCACCGAAGGCGCCTGGCTGAAAAAAGACGGCGCCAACATCGTCATGGAGGTCGAAGGCAAAGAACGAGCGAGGCTTCCTGTGCACATGCTGGAAAGCCTCGTCTGCATGGGGCGTGTGCTGGTTTCTCCTCCATTATTGGGCTACTGCGCCGAGCAGGGCATCAGCATTTGTTTTCTCTCGCCCAACGGTAAATTTCTGGCGCGAGTGGAAGGCCCGGTATCAGGCAATGTCCTGCTGCGGCGCGAACAATACCGCCGCACGGACGATCCCGTCCGTTGCGCCCTGATCGTGCGCAACGTGCTGCTTGGCAAGGTACACAATCAACGCGCCGTCATCAGCCGCGCGATTCGTGATCATGGCGAAAATCTGGATGAAGCCGCGCGCACGGCATTGACGCATGCACGGGAGCGGCTGAGGCGCATCATCGAACGTTTATCCAGGGAGACTGCGCAAGACGTTCTGCGCGGTCTGGAAGGCGAGGCGGCGCAAACCTACTTCGGCGTATTCGACTCCCTGATCCGGGTAGATGAGCCAACGTTACGCTTCAATGGTCGCAATCGTCGTCCTCCTACCGATGCAGTCAACGCGCTACTCTCTTTTCTATATACGCTGCTCACGCACGATTGCCGTTCGGCGCTCGAAACCGTGGGTCTCGATCCTGCGGTCGGTTTCCTGCATCGTGACAGGCCGGGGCGTCCCAGCCTTGCGCTCGATCTTCTGGAAGAATTCCGTCCACTGCTCGCGGATCGCCTGGTTCTGTCGCTCATCAACCGCCGACAGATCGGCAAACAGGATTTCACCACGCTCGACAACGGCGCCGTGCTCCTCAAGGAAGCCTCGCGCAAAACGGTGCTCACGGCCTACCAGGAGAGAAAACGGGAAGAGCTACGTCACGCATTTCTGGAAGAAAAATTTGCTGTGGGGCTTTTTCCGGCAATTCAGGCGCAACTGTTGGCCCGCCACCTGCGTGGCGATTTGGAAGCTTACCCTCCCTTTCTTTGGAAGTGAGATACGACGATGATGGTTTTGGTCAGCTATGACGTCAGCACCCGCGAAGAAGGCGGCGCTCGGCGTCTTCGTCGCGTAGCCCGAGCTTGTCAGGATTACGGTCAGCGGGTGCAATACTCAGTTTTTGAAATCGAAGTCGATCCTGCTCAGTGGACAACGCTCAAGCAAAAACTACTAAATTCGGTCGACCTCGACCAGGACAGCCTGCGTTTTTACTATCTCGGCAGAAATTGGCAATCCCGGGTAGAGCACGTTGGCGCGAAAGCGGCACTTGATCTCAATGGCCCTTTGGTCTTCTGACAGGACTCGTGCGCGAACCTGTAGCGTCCGATGAAATATCAGGCGGGTCGCGCGCACGTAAGTGATTGATATGTCCTGACATTACCCTGCAAAATAAAAGACAAACAGATAAATCACGCGCACGCCAGCCATGTTCGCCAAGGTTGGACTTTTTTTGTTTTTGAATCAGTGTGTTAGATTGTCACAGTCGCGCCTTCACGGGCGCGTGGATTGAAACCAGAAAGCTGGATAAAGGAGTCTCCGAAGTGAATAGTCGCGCCTTCACGGGCGCGTGGATTGAAACTTGTCCCCATTACGAGTACGAGCATCTTTCTAAGGTCGCGCCTTCACGGGCGCGTGGATTGAAACTGTAGTCTGTATTTATAGCCCGACTTTCCACCAGACGGTCGCGCCTTCACGGGCGCGTGGATTGAAACAGGCTCGTGGTCACGTATATCCGTAGCTACCGTGGTCGCGCCTTCACGGGCGCGTGGATTGAAACCTATGGCAAAAAGAAAAGCCACCCCGACCCGCGTCGTCGCGCCTTCACGGGCGCGTGGATTGAAACAATAAACACCACATGGAGATACACAGAGTTTTCTGGCGTCGCGCCTTCACGGGCGCGTGGATTGAAACGCGTTTGTCGCATGCCATCTGGCAAGGGGCATCGGTCGCGCCTTCACGGGCGCGTGGATTGAAACAGAGACTCGACGCGCGAGAGACAACCCATCCTCGTGGTCGCGCCTTCACGGGCGCGTGGATTGAAACTCATACGTTTCCTCAAAGAGGACGTACATAGTGTGTCGCGCCTTCACGGGCGCGTGGATTGAAACTCGTCCATCGAAACCAACTCATCAGAGAAATGGCGGTCGCGCCTTCACGGGCGCGTGGATTGAAACATCGTATATACGTTTTATCTCCGCTAAAACATCCGTCGCGCCTTCACGGGCGCGTGGATTGAAACGACAAAGCCGACGAACTGGACGCCACGCGCGAGGTCGCGCCTTCACGGGCGCGTGGATTGAAACTGCCAAGGCAAGTGCAGCTTGCCCCCGAGTTTGTCGCGCCTTCACGGGCGCGTGGATTGAAACCCTATAACGTGCACTACCGCTGCGTGTGCGCATGAGTCGCGCCTTCACGGGCGCGTGGATTGAAACATATTCGTGGCAACTATGCAACCACGTGATAAGTAGTCGCGCCTTCACGGGCGCGTGGATTGAAACGGGAGCGGGAGCGCATCAAACGCAAAAAGACCCGCGTCGCGCCTTCACGGGCGCGTGGATTGAAACTCCTGGGGAGGGTTGGTGATCCATAACTGTAGTAGTCGCGCCTTCACGGGCGCGTGGATTGAAACCCCCGATTGCACGCATCACTCTCAGGCGTCAGCCGGGTCGCGCCTTCACGGGCGCGTGGATTGAAACTCGATCCTTCGTCGATGGCACGCATGGCGCGGATGTCGCGCCTTCACGGGCGCGTGGATTGAAACCAGACTGCCGCCACTCTTGACGACATGGCCGAAGGTCGCGCCTTCACGGGCGCGTGGATTGAAACTGGCCAATTTAATGGCATAACCCCTTATAAGCCCGTCGCGCCTTCACGGGCGCGTGGATTGAAACGAGCGAGTGGGAAAGAGGAAACGACACGACAAGAGTCGCGCCTTCACGGGCGCGTGGATTGAAACGGCTGCCTTTGCCTCGATGTCGGCGAGCTTGCCGCGTCGCGCCTTCACGGGCGCGTGGATTGAAACATAACAACCGATGGAGGATGACATGTGATGCTGAGTCGCGCCTTCACGGGCGCGTGGATTGAAACTCGGGCATCGGCTCACCGTAGAGGCCGAGACGCAAGGTCGCGCCTTCACGGGCGCGTGGATTGAAACGTTCGCCGCCTCGCCGCCGCCAACGCGCTTACCCGGTCGCGCCTTCACGGGCGCGTGGATTGAAACCGGCCAGGCGCTTTGCCGTGACCATATCTACCAAGTCGCGCCTTCACGGGCGCGTGGATTGAAACTTGAAATCACTGGTGACATTCGCACGATGCTGGGTCGCGCCTTCACGGGCGCGTGGATTGAAACGGCAGACGATAAAAACGTCTGCTGTCTGGTGGTGGTCGCGCCTTCACGGGCGCGTGGATTGAAACTTTTCGAGCCGCTTTATGGTGTCCGCCGCACGCTGGTCGCGCCTTCACGGGCGCGTGGATTGAAACATCGCTTATGGATTGGCCGTTTATGCCTGACTACAAGTCGCGCCTTCACGGGCGCGTGGATTGAAACTCGATCCTTTGTCGATGGCACGCATGGCGCGGATGTCGCGCCTTCACGGGCGCGTGGATTGAAACATCCGAGGAGGAGCGGCTAATTTTAGCGTTGGTAAAGGTCGCGCCTTCACGGGCGCGTGGATTGAAACAAGATGTAATTAGTCGCCCCTGAACAACCCCTAACATCTTGATTTAATATAATAAATTGTCTATTTTTGGTTGTCATATTTGCAAGAAATAGCTTAAAATAGAGCTGTTTTCTTGCAAATTTTTCCGCCGATGAAACCCAAAGA